>Ga0209342_10006363_pt1 | contig 12000 bp, 15 predicted proteins | sample RifCSP16_2_FD_184023 | JGI IMG/M metagenome (GOLD analysis project Ga0209342, IMG submission 184023) | Soil microbial communities from Rifle, Colorado - Rifle CSP2_sed 16_2 (SPAdes) (version 2) | ecosystem: Environmental > Terrestrial > Deep subsurface > Rock core/Sediment | place: Rifle... | reverse complement strand
CAGGTATCGGGTGAATGCCGGGCCTTCCACCTCGACCACGCTGGCCTCTGGCTGGTGACGGTCGGTAAAGAGGACGAGGACGATGACGATGGCCAGGATCCAGAAGATCCATGTCAGGACCTGGTTTAGGGTTTCGCCCGGCGTTGGCTGCGCAATGGGCCAGTCTTCGGGGAGTTGCAGCCAGACCAGGATGATCGCTGCCACAGCAGCGATCCACGTCACGTACTGTCGGAGCGATGACACGACCCACCTCCTTGTGCACGGCGCCAATGCATCGCGCGCGGGTCCGCGCGATCGGCGCTCGGTTCGAGCGGTACTGCCCGCTTGGCGAACGGAGCGCCAGACGCTTGAACTCTAGCGCTTCCCAAGATGTCTGCGCTGCGCATCCGCACCGCGCGCCGGAGGAGTCAAGTCACCGCCTACCGGTCGGGAACGGCTCGCCGTGGCCGGGAATCACGGTGTCGGCCGCCTCGAGAACTCGCCTGCGGCTGACCTCGAGTGCTGCCTGGTCATCGGCCAGCGGGTCGATCTCCGGTGTGCGATCGGCGCGCCACCAGGCGTGCGTGCAGGCCACCACCCCGTCATCGGTCTCAACCAGGAGCGTCGCGTCCTCCCTGGTGTGCCCGGGGGTCAGGATCAGGGTCGCATGGTCACTCACGCGATGTCCGTCGCCGGGGTGATCCAGCCATTGGTCGCCGCGATACCGTGCCCCCAGGTCCACCACCTCGGCGTTCGGGAAGAGCGCGATGTTGATCGTGTGGTCGGGGTGATGATGCGTGATGACCACGTGGGTCACCTGCTCGGGCGCTACCCCATGCGCCTGCAGCGGGGCCAGGATGAGGTCGCGATCGGCGACCATTCCAGGGTCGACAACGATCATCGCCGAACCGTCGATCACCAGGCTGACCGTTCCCGCCACCCCCTCGTTGCGAGCGTAGCCGGCGTGCAGAAGGTGAACCCGGGCTGCCACCGGCGCAGTCTACGCCGGGAGCGCTGCGGCACATCCGACGCAGGACATCTGCATCGCGGAATCGTGCCGGTTGGCCCTTCGGATGCGGCGGGGCCCGGGTGCACCATCGGCCATCAGATGGCGCCAAGCGACGCCGCACAAGGAGGAAGGACCTGATGGCACTCACCGACCGCGAATTCTGGGCGGTCATCCACGGCCTCGTGCTCGGCACGGTCTTCCTGCTCGCCTTCCCGGCCGGCCTGGTCGGCCTGTGGAGCCTGAAGTCGAGGTATCTGACGACCGCCGGTGTGCAGGAGCGGATGCCGAGGCTTCTGATCGGCGGCTGGATCATGGCCATCGTGGCCTGGCTGACCGTGCTGACGGGCACGTGGATCGTCTACCCCTGGTACCGCGCCACGCCGCCCGAGGGGTTGACCGATCTCACCAGCTACCCGCGCTCGCTGCTCCTGTCGAGCCCGAACACCGAGCTCTGGCACAAGTTCGGCATGGAGTGGAAGGAGCACGTTGCCTGGATCTCGCCGATGCTGGCCACCGCTGTCGCTTTCGTTATCCTGTACTACGGCGTGCAACTGGTGAACCGCCCCGAGATGCGCCGACCGTTGCTCATCCTGTTCACGCTCGCGTTCGGCGCTGCCGGCATTGCGGGCCTGTTTGGAGCCTTCATCACGAAGGCTGCCCCGATCTACTAGGAGAGACCGATGTACGCCAATGAGCAACAGACCGACGCCGTGACGAAGCCGAATGGGCCGGCAGCGGCCGCCGTGCTGGCCGCAGGCATCGGCTCCTTCGTGCTGGGCCTGTTCGTCACCCTCAACGAGATGTCCACCGAAATCCACGACTTCCTGGACTTCAGCAAGAACTATGGGATCGGCTCGGGTGTCGGGCCGCTCTCCGGCAAGGTGATCCTCGCCGTCGGCGCCTACCTGCTGAGCTGGATCGTCCTCGCCATGCTGTGGCGCGGCAAGGAGGTCAATTTCCGCGGGGTCTTCATGTTGGCCCTGGTCCTGCTCGCGTTTGGATTCGCGCTGACCTTCCCGCCGATCTTCCTGATCTTCGCGGCCGAATAGCGGGTCCTCCCCGGTCGTGGCCGAGCTGGTCTCCCGCTCGGCCACTGCCGTTCCACCGTGGCGTGGGTTAAGAGGTGCCCGTTTACGAAGGCGGGGGGTAGCCAAACATCTTCCCAACCTCGGCCCCCGGAAGCGCCGCGGCGGCCTCGCGGAAACGCGCTTCGAACTCGGGCGGTGGCTTCCGCCACGCGCCCTATTAGGCCCCCGGCCATGGTGCTCCTGCGTGCTGTGTGAACACTCCGCGGCCGCGGAGGGTAGCACTGGTGTCGCATGAATCGGGTCGGCCGGCCCGCCACGGTGACGCCCGATGCCCCGCCAGCACCCCAGGCGGGGCATCGTCGCGCGGTTGTCGGGGATCGACTGTGGATAATCCGCCACCAGGTCGAAAAAGTCGGGGATAAACGGGATTGCCTGGCCCTGTGGCCGACCGCTATTCTCTGGTTGTCCCGAAGGGGCAGCAATACCGGATCATGAGATTGCATCAAGGGTTCCGGTACCGGCGTGGCGGTCTCGCACCGCGGCGTCGGGGCAGTTCCTTCGGGACATTTCGTTGCCTGCCTTACGGGGTCCAGACCGATGAGCGATGAGTCCTGGACGGTCGAAGTCGACCCACCGGTGCTCCTGCCCGGCCGGGCTGTGTCGGTGACCCTGACCTACACCCCAGCTCGCGATCACGACGGCCGTGGCGTGAGGGCCGTCCTTCGCTGCCGTGAGCGCTACCGCTATGACCGGACGGAGACCGACGGCAAGACGACCCGCACGGTGACCCACACCGCGGTCGTGGAGCTCGCACAAATCGAGGTCGAAGTCGCCGGACCGCAGCACTTTGTGCGCGGGCAGCCGTACTCGTGGCACGTCACCTTCGAGGTTCCCGGTCTGGGTCCGGCGACCTTCGAGGGAGAAGCGCTCCGCTGCGATTGGAACGTGGAAGCCAACGTTGATGTGGCCATGGGGCTCGACCCTCGCGTCGAGCGAAGCGTCAAGGTGGCGCAGCCGATGGCCCTGCTGCGCGCCGGCGTGATCGACACCGGCCAGTACGGCCTCTTTGAGGAGGCCCCCGTCAACCTCGATGCGCGGCCGGCACAGATCCGCCTCGAGCCGGTGCCGGTCTCTCTTCACTCGTCGTTCGAGGGAGCCTTTACTGTCGAGACCGGTGACCCGGTTTCGGTTGAGGAGGTGCGGCTTGAGCTCCGCGTGACGGCCCAAGTCACGGTGTCGGGGGGACATCACGAGGAGATCGTGGTCTGGCGCGGCATGCTCGAGCCCGGCGCGGGTCAGTTCGGCGGCGCGCTGACGTCGCATCCATTCCGCGCAGAGGTGGTCGGGGCGTGGTTGCCCACGGTCGATCTGCCGCACGGGCGCACCCGCGGTCGTTTCCACGTGATCCTGGCCCGCGACTGGGCGCGCGACACGCACTACGAGCGCGACGTTGCGATCGCGACCACGGCGGAGCTCTAGGCTCGGCGCCGATCCACGTGCAGCGAATCTACCGCGTCGGGCGTGGAGAGCACCGCGATCGACCCGATGCCCTCCTTCGCCAGCGATGCGAGCGAGCCGCGCATCTTGGCGTGCTGTCGCCGGACGGCGGCCGCCGGCACCCGTCGATCCGCCCGCTCGGCATTGCGGCCCAGGCAGAGTCCCACCGGCAGATCGAAGACGATCGCCGCCGATGGCCGATCATGTCGTCGGGCAACCGCGAGGAGCGCGCTGCGCGCCCAGGCGTCCACGTTGGTCGCATCCACCACCGTGAGCCGTCCACGGGCGAGGCGCAGGCCCAGGGCCGCGTGGAGCAGCTCGAAGGCCGCATCGGTCGCCGATTGGTCGTTCGGATCGTCAGCAACGAGCGCTCGCATGGCGTCGGAGGAGAGGACCTCGGTGGGCGCGAAGTTCCGTGCCGCGAAGGTCGTCTTGCCGGCACCGCTCGGGCCGATAAGGATCACCATCGCGTGTCGCGGCACGGTGAGGATCACAGGCCGTCGGCCCAGCGGGTGAGCGGGTCGAGCAGTTCCGGCCCTTCGTTGCGCACGTTGTTCACCGCCGGCGAGACGGCGTAGGCGGTCAGGAGTTCCATCGGCGCCGGTCGGAGGAGAGGACGAAGCTCCTCGGCGGGCGTTGCCTCCGCCAACCAGGCGTCCCAATCGCCGGGGTCGAGGATGACGGGCATCCGATCCCTCACCCGCGCCACCAGCTCATTGGCGCCGGTCGTGAGGATGGAGCAGGTGTACAGCCGCTGCGCCGTCTCTGGGTCACGCCAAACGGCCCACAGCCCGGCCAGGGCGAGCGGCTCGCCATCATCGCGCCGGATCGCGATCGGCTCGGAGCGCACGGTCCGCCCCGTGACGGAGTCCCGGTGGCGGCGCCATTCGTAGAAGGCCTCGGCGGGGACGATGCATCGATGACGGCGGAAGGAGGTTCTGAAGGCGGGCGAGGTCTCGACCGTCTCCGACCGGGCGTTGATCAGCCGCGCGCCATCCTTGACGCTCTTGGCATAGAAGGGCACCAGGCCCCACCGGAATGCATCCACGACGCGCTCCCCGTGCTGCTCCACGACAGCAGCCACCTGGTCGGTGGGCGCAACGTTGAACTGCGCCTCGGGCAGCTCGGCCGCGGGACGCGCGTGGAAGATGCGTGCCAGCTCCTCAGAGGAGCGGGGCTGGGCGAATCGGCCGCACATCGGCTCGCCCGCGCGACGGGCGGCCGGTCAGGCCTCCGACGCGGCGCACTCCTGGCACATCGACACATCGGGGATCGGCGGCTGTGGGGCGCCGGTGGCGCGAGGCAGGGTTCGTCCGCAGAGGGTCTGCTCGGCGTCGCGGGCGAGGTGAACCTTGGAGAACTGCCGGTCGGGCAGCCGCCAGGTCACGTAGCGTCGTTCGTTCGTGGTCGCTGTCATGTCCATCCTGGGCTGGGCGGTCGCGCGGACCGCAGACGGGGCCCCATAGTTTGACGGAAAACGGCCGTCTTTACAACCTGCCCTCGGCTTGGCGGCGACGACGAGCAGAGCCTGCCGGAGCGCGGCATCATGTGGACATGACACGAATCGGCATCCTGACCGGCGGCGGAGATGTGCCGGGGCTCAACTCCATCATCAAGAGCGTCGTCTATCGCTCCACCGAGCTCGGCTGGGATGTGCTCGGCATCCGGCGCGGCTGGAAGGGGCTCACGCACCTGCAGCAGGGCCCCGCGCTCGACAGCTACTCCACCTGGCCGCTCGACCGGCGCAACACCCGGACCATCGATCGGACCGGCGGAACGGTGCTCCACTCGTCGCGCACCAACCCGGCGCGGATGAAGGCCGACAACCTGCCGGAACACCTGTCGGCGGATCGCCTGGCAGCCATGCAGACCGATGAGGACCGATACGACCTGACGCCGGTGGTGCTCGACAACATCGCTCACCTGGGCCTGACCCACCTGGTCGCCATCGGTGGCGACGACACGCTGGGATACGCCGATCGTCTTGGCCGCGAGGGGGTGCCTCTGGTCGCAATCCCCAAGACGATGGATAACGATGTGCAGGGAACCGAGTACTGCGTCGGCTTTTCGACGGCCATCACGCGCGCCAAGGAACTGATCAACCGGCAACGAACCACGCTGGGCAGCCACGAGCGGATCGGTGTCTTCCGCATTTTCGGGCGCAACAGCGGCTACAGCGCCTGGTACGCAGCATATGTCACGTCCAGTCGCTGCGTCATCCCCGAGGCGCCCTTCGCCATCGACCAACTGGCGACCCTGCTCACCGAGGATCGCGCCGCGAACCCGAGCAGCTATGCGCTGGTGATTGCGTCGGAAGGAGCCGTGTGGACCGGCGCGACGCTCGAGGAGCAGGGTGAGGCGGACGCCTACGGACACCGCCGCAAGGCAGATGTCGGCGAGGCGCTGGCCGCGGAACTGGGGGCGCGCACGGGAATCGAGACCGTTCATTCGGACCTCACCTACGACCTGCGCAGCGGCGACCCCGATGCGCTCGACCAGATGGTGGCGGAGCACCTTCGCCAACGTAGCCGTTGACCTGCTCGTCGACGGGGTCCACGGCCGGATGGTGGCCATTCGTGACGGCAAGTACGCTCACGCTCCGCTGCCGGATCCGGCCCTGGGCGCCCGCCACATCGACGTGCCGGCCATGTACGACACCGATCGGCTGCGCCCGCGCTACGCGGATCGCCTCGGCATGCCACTCCTGCTCGGGGCTTCGATCGGTCCCTAGCGTTCCGGCAGGCGGCCCGTTTGGCGACCCGATTCGGGCCATTCGGCCCTCCCGTGCGGCGAGCCCTATCGGCCACGCTCTGGCGAACCGCATACCGGGCCGCGCTCCGCCCGCGCAACGATCAATCCGAGGAGATCAACAGCCCCATGCAACCTGCCTTCGCACGTCGCCGCCCCCGCCCTTGCGCAAAGGTCGACGGGGAGTAGCCGATGGCGGCGCAGGACGAGCCCCGCTCGAGCGACGACGATCGCGCCGGCGTCGCCCGCCTGGCGGTGTCCGTTCCGGCAGTCGTCACGCGCCGGCGCGCGGCCGCGGTGTTGGGGACCGAACGGACCGCGTGGGCCGGAGCGGCGCTCGACGGTGCGGTGCATGCCGGCGAGCGTGACCGGCACCTGCTGGACCTGGAGCTCCGCGTCACCGAGCACGCGCCGCGGATGGCGTTTCGGAAGGCGGCCTACGTGGATCTGGGTCCACTCCGGGGAGGTGGCCGCGGCCCGCTGAGCGTCGGCATCTCGTGGCGCGCCGCCGGGCTGGCGCCGCTCTTCCCGGTCTTCGCGGGGACGCTGACGTGGACGGACGGCGAGCTCCAGCTGGTCGGCGTCTACGCGCCGCCCGGCGGCGAGATCGGCCTGGTGGCCGACCGCCTGGTGCTCAATGTCGCGGCACGCGGCACCGCCCGCTGGCTGCTCGGCCGGATTGCCGCGGTGATGCGCGGAGAGGCCGGCTAACTCGGCGCTCCGCACTCACTCGTCGAGCGTGAATCCCGGAGGCAGCGCCTCGCGCAGAGCGCCCAGGGCGGCATCGCTGTCACCGTCCGGAGGCCCGAATAGGACCAGCGAGCGTCGCGAGCGCTCTGCCACCGGCATGACAACAGGCGCCTCCGGCTCGATTGCGGCCCGCAGTGCCAGGTCGCGACGCAGGGCAAGTCCGTGGTACAGCGCAACGCCGCCGGCCGCCAACAGCGCCCCGATCGGCATCGACAGCTCGAGGACGCCACCACCACCGAGGTTGGCTCCAAGGAGGCTGCCGAAGAGCCGGTACAACACATACGCCAGGCTGCCAAGACTGGTGATGACGCTCGCTGCCAGAATGACCAGCAGGAAGCTGCGACGGATGGTCGAGGCCGCCTCGGCCGCCGGATCGGCCTGGTGGCGTGCCTGGATCGGCCACCATCGCCAGACCCACACGCCCAGCCCGATGAGGGTGAACGGGACGAAGTTGGCGAGTTCGGCGCGCCAGAAGCCCGAGCCGCCCACCGTCCGGGATCCGCCGAGGGCGACGTCGATCAGCAGTCCGACGAGCCAGCCGGTACCGACCGCCGCGAACGCCAGCCCGACCAGCGCAACCGAATGCAGGTCGAGGCGAGCGGCCACGGCCTCGCGGGACGGATCGTCAGCCTCGAGCGCCTCTTCGTGCATCCAGCGCTGGTGGAGCCACCAGACGACCGCCCACGGGACCGCACTCACCAGCGCGACCGCCACCGCGCGCACGAGATCGGTCGCGCCAAGGTTGCCGCCGATGGCGTCGGTGGCATCGAGGACGGGGATCAGGACGGCGCGCACTGCCTCGGCGGTCAGGCGGATCACCGAGAAGGCACCGGCCAGGATGACCGAGACGAAGAAGGCGAGCCGCAGTCGAGCTGCACGCTCGCTGCTTGCGCGCCAGCCGGCGGCAATGAGCAATCTCCCTGCGTACCACCAGTGTCCGATCCATCCGATCGTCCAGACCGCGAGGAGGCTAAGCGATTCGGCGAATGCGTAGGAGCGGTAGTCGCCGGTGTAGTCGGTGCCGGAGACGGGCCAAAGCGTCTCGCCGGCGTAGCGGGCAAGGTCGCCGAAGGCCTGCAGCGTGATCATCAGGCCGGTGAGCGTCGCTCCGTAGACGTATACCCGCGGCAACCAGGCGGCCGCGCCCTCGAGCGGCCCGCGCGCCAGATCCCGTCGACGAATGGCCACGTGGTAGCCCCACGCGGCGCCAGTAACAACGAGCGTGGCGAGGGAACGGGCGGCGCTTCCGGAGGAGTAGCCGTAGAAGTCGTCCTGCGGTCGCGGCAGGAAGCCCAGCACGAACTCGCGGACGAGGTCGCGGGCGGCGAAGGCGCCGACGCTGAGCAGCACGATCATGACCACGGTCACGTACAGCGCCCGGACGGTAGAGCGGCGCTCTTCCTCCGCGTTCGGCCGAGCAGGGTCGAGGCCGCGCTCGGCGAACCACCAGTGGATGGCCCATACCGGGAGGCCGACGCCGATTAGAGCGGCCGCCAGGCTCAGCTGTTCGCGTCGCCCGCCGATGCCGCCTCCGCCCACGCCGAGTGCGCTGAGCGCGACTTCCACCAGCGTGATCAGTCCGTAGATCAGAAAGCCGAGGGTGATCCCGCTCAGCAGGTAGACGTACAGGCGCCGCACGGTCTGCATTGGAGTACTCCTACTTTGGATAGTCGATGTAGGTCGGGTCGAGCCAGACGAGCGTCTCGTCGATCCGCCAGCCGTCGGCGTCACGAACCATCGGCAGGTACCGCGTCGAGCGGCTCACGTTCTGATTCAGGCCGTCGCCGTACAGCTCCTCCACGGTCACCGGCACTACGGTCCGATCTCCTTCGGACGAGGCGTCGCCGATGGAGATCCGCCGATCCGGACCGTTGGGAGGCATGCCCCAGGTCAGGAATTCATCGGCCGCGCGCTGGTAGTCCTCGAGGGAGGTCGATGCGCGGACACGTTCGCTGAGGAAGGCATATGCGGTCGGGATGTCACGCTCGTTCCAGGCGCCGAGATAGCCCTGCACGGCGGCCTCGGCGGAGTCGGGCGGGAATTCCTGCGGCTTGGGATCGCCGGCGACCAGCACGACCACGACGGTCACGGTCACGAGCGCGAGGATGCCGGCAACGATGGCGAGCAACGATCGGTTCGATGACATGCGCGCAGCCTACGACGCCGGCACTACGGTAGGACTACGGTGCTCGGCCGTGCACTCGACGCTGGCTGCACGCGGCGACGAATGCCGACCAGAGCCGCTCGAGCACTGCGGGCGAGGATTCGGTGCGCTCGGGGTGGCACTGCACGCCGATCAGCCAGCGATCCGGATCACCCGACTCGAGGGCCTCGACCAGCAATCCCACGCCGGCGTGAGGGGCGGTCGCGGCGATTCGGAGGCCCGGGGCGACGCGATCCGGGGTCACCGCCTGGTGGTGGTAGCTGTTGACCTCCATGCCGTCGGGCTCGCCAACGATCATGGCGAACCGCGTTCCGGGCACCAGCCCGAGCGGATGGCGGGTCACCTCTGGAGACGGGTAGGGGAGGCCCTCATGACCCTCGAGGTGCTGTACGAGCGACCCTCCGGACAGCACGTTGAGCATCTGCATTCCGCGGCAGACGCCAAGCACCGGCACGTCCGCGTCCATCGCGGCTCGGTACGCCTCTTCCTCGAAGGCGTCTCGACCGACCTCGATGCCTCGGCTGCCGTCGAGCGGCTCGCCGTAGCGGGCCGGATCGAGGTCCGCGCCACCGGTGAGCAGCAGGCCGTCCATGGCACTCAACGCCGCGCGGCGGATCTCGACGGGGGAGCCCTCGTCGAGGGGCACCGGGATCGCTCCGGCGCGTTCCAGCGCCTCGGCGTAGCGTGAATTCTTCAGGCGTGCCAGGTCGGCGTCTGCGGCACGCGCCGGGTCCGCCACGGTGAGGACGATGCGCGGCCGATCCACGAGCGCATCGTACGCCCGCTGCACCGAGTGGAAGTGACCCTTGACAGACTGCCGCTCGAGGGCCATAGTTCGACGACCGCTATATCGTGTCGCGCTATATCGGCGACCGAGCGAGGAGCGAACATGACCAATCAATTGGCCAGCGACCTCGGCAGATTTGCCGAGCCGGCGCTGCTGGTGCTGACCAGCCTGGCGTCGGGAGCCAAGCATGGCTACGCGATCATGGGCGACATCGCAGCGTTCAGCGGCACCGTCATCGGCCCCGGCACGCTCTATGCCGTGCTGGCCCGCCTGGAGCGCCGCGGGCTCATCGAGCCGCTCCCCGAGGACGAGCGACGGCGCCCGTACCGGCTCACCACCGCCGGGGAGCAGTCGCTCGAGTCACAGCTGAACGAGATCCGCCACTTCGCGTCCGTCGGGCTTGCCCGCCTGGACGGTTCGCCCGGCTGACACCGGCGACGCGCCACCACCCTCACAGTGCCGCTTTCCGAGGAGAGGAACGATGAGGAACGTGATCACCCGCAGCCACGGCCCGACCGCCGGCTGAACCGGCAGACCGATGCAGGCACCCGCCACCGCCACCCGACTCGTCCTGCGCGCGTACCCCCGCGCCTGGCGTCTGCGCTACGGGCCCGAGATGCGCTCGCTGATCACGGATCGGCGGCCGGGCTGGCGCGACCTGCTGGACCTCGTCGGCGGCGCACTCGACGCGCGCTTCCATCCACAGATGGCGGTGCCACGCCGCGTTCTTGCGACTGCCGCCGGGGCGCCGTTGCCGCAGATGCCAACCCCCTCTCCGGTTCAGGCGTCGTACGGTCCGGTCACCGGGCCGCCCATCAGGGAGCTCAGCCGGCGGGGCTTCATGCGCCGGGCGCTTGGCCTCGGCGCGGCGCTGCTCTCGATCGAGTTCCTGGGTGGCACTGTCGCCTTCCTGTGGCCGCAGATCCGGGGCGGCATCGGCTCCAGGTTCCGCGTCGGCACCATCGCGGAGATCCTGGAGAAGCAACCGTCCTTCGCGAACGGCTGGCCCTTCGCGGTCGGGGCGGCGCGCTCGTTCCTTGTCAACGTGCCGGCGGCGAAGCAGCTGGCACTGGGGCAGGAGGCATCGGTCCCGAACCCGACCGCGGGTCAGCTGCTGGCTCTGTGGCGCAAGTGTCCGCACCTTGGCTGCCAGGTGCCCCCGCTGTGCGACGAGCTCAAGCGATTCACCTGCCTCTGCCATGGGAGCACCTACAACGTCATCGGCGAGAAGCTCAAGGAGGGTCCGGCCGCGCGCGGGATGGATCGGTTCGCGGTCAGCATCGACGTTGAGGGGATCGTCATCATCGACAGCTCGCAGATCACCGCCGGCGCGCTCGACCGGCAGGACCCGGAGACACTGGCCTTCGTCGACGCGGCACCGTACGACGTCAGGTGCCGATGAGGCAGGCCTGCTAGACGACGTTGACCTCGCGGAGCGGCTCGTTGCGCGCGATCCGCTCGTAGCCCAGCGGTCGCATGTCGAGCGTCTCGTAATCGCCGGTGGCTATCCACTCGGCCAACGCTCGTCCCGCCGCGGGGGCCTGCTGCAGGCCGTGCCCCGAGAAGCCGTTCGCGAACAGGAAGTTGGTCACCTGCGGGTGCGGACCGATCACCGCGTTGTGATCGAGCGTGTTGACCTCGTAGTGGCCGGCCCACGCGTCGAGCAGGCGGATCGCCTCGAAGGCTGGCACCCGGTGCGCCATCCCCGGCCAGACGACCTCCTCGAACCAGGTCCGGTCAACGTCGAGTTCGAGCGTCTCGGGGTCCGGCTGATCACCGTGCGGTGAGGCGCCGGCGATGTAGTTGGGCCCTTCCGGGCGGAAGTAGACGCCCGACGGATCGATGACCAGCGGAGATCCCTCGACACGGGTGCGGCAGTCAAAGTGAAAGACCATCCGTTTGCGCGCCTCGACCGGCAGATGGAGCCCGGCCATCGCGGCGACCCGCCCGGCCCGGGGTCCGGCGGCGTTGACCACCCAGTCGGCCGCGATCCGACGACCATCGGTCAGGCGGACTCCGGCGGCCCGGTCGCCGTCGC
>Ga0209342_10006362_pt1 | contig 12002 bp, 16 predicted proteins | sample RifCSP16_2_FD_184023 | JGI IMG/M metagenome (GOLD analysis project Ga0209342, IMG submission 184023) | Soil microbial communities from Rifle, Colorado - Rifle CSP2_sed 16_2 (SPAdes) (version 2) | ecosystem: Environmental > Terrestrial > Deep subsurface > Rock core/Sediment | place: Rifle... | reverse complement strand
CACAGTATAACGCCAGTCTTTCAGCGCTATGCCGCATTTCCACTGCCACCGGTCCTGATACGCTCGCATACGCGTTCCGGCGATTCCAGCGGACGTTTCGACCGTGACCAGCCCCATGTCCTCATGGACCAGTCCGGCTTTCGATCCTTTGGGAAAAATCCCATGAACCGTATTGGCCCCCCAACAAACAAGCCAGATGGAAGAATTGTCAGCGCCGGCTCCTGATCCAGAGACAATGTTTTGGGCATTGTCAGCCGACAGATCAGAATAGCGGATCGCCAATCCCGTAAACTCTTCCGGGGATGTTGACGAGTTGCCGTAAAAAAGCGTTTGAGCCATTTCGATATTCATGGACTCGATGAACGCCTGTGCTTCGGAAAGACGGAACGCGGCCGTGTTCCCGTTTAATTCGGCAAGGTCTTTGTCAACTTCTGACCATGCTTCCAACATTCCAGTCGCTTCGTCGATCTGGACGGTGCGGCTCTTGGACGGCGTTACGCCTTGATTCAAGAGACGCCATGCTGCGGTAGGAAGCCCTGTGCGAACGGTCGTGCGATGCCCCGTTGGCAGGTTTCCTTCAATCCATTGCATGTCCATCAAAATCTCGTTCGTCTGGCTTAAAAGCTCAACGATTGACGGGACTTTTCCATCCGGGTCAAGGCGTTTCGCCCAATCTGCCAGCGTTAATACGTTTGTTCCAAGTGTGGCCATTATTTACTCCTTGTTTATTTTAAGTTTGAGCCGCAGGTTGTTTTCCATAAAACACTTCTTCGATAGGCTTCTTGTCCGAGGTATTGGGTCCGGCGGGGTGGAAGGTATCTTCCCCCATCGCTTTCCCGATACGGATAAATCCCCGTATAAATCCCGGATGAGAACCGTATCCGGTCCTGTAAATTTCTTCTGCGACTTCTTTGTCAAAAAACTTCATCAGGACACGCTTCCCTAATTCAGCATTTTTCAAAAGGGTGTCTTTGTTCCCGCCGCCCACTTCGGGGTCAGAAGTATATAATCCTTCCCATTCATCCAAACGCTTATTCCATCCTTCTCCGTCCGGCGAGTTGTGCTTAACAAATTCTGCCAACATCTCATTTTGTGCCACCACAAACTTTTGCGCTTTTTCTTGTGAAAGATTATATTCTTTAGCAAGAGAGGCCACCTTCTCTGTAAGAGCCGGTGTAAGTAGTGACTTTTCTGGCAGAACAAAGTTATAACGCTCCGGTGGTTTGTTTTTGGCCGCTTCTTCCGCCGTTTTCTTGGCTTCTGCTTCGGCCTTTTTTGCCGCTTCTGCTGCGGTTGCTTTCGCCTTTGACAAGGCGTCTTTTGCCGCTAACGCTTTTTGCTTAACCGTCTCCTTTGTCTCGTCAGAAGGATTTGCATACCATGAATCCAGCGCTGCAATCGCTTCTTCATTGAGTTGTTCTGGCGTCTTTTCTTGTGCCGCCGGATCCGGTGTGGCCTTTGCGTCAGCTTGGGGCTTCTGTGCATCCGCTGCTTGGGGTGTGCCTGCCGCAGCTTCTTTTATCAAATCTGGCATTGCGATTCCTCCATAAATTTTTTGATACGGTTTTCTGGCTTCCTTCTGTTGTTTGCCTGTTCGTGGTGTGTTGCCCACCTACAATTTTCAGGTCCATAGCCGCCATTATTATCAATGCGGTCAATAGAATGTTTAGGCGATGGTCTTGGCCCCATATCGCTATAAAAGATTTGGAATGAGTGACGCCAACGATCACAAACCTTTATTCCGCGTCCACCGTAATTTTTCCATTTTGGCTTCCTCGGGTTTATGCACCGCTGTATCATTGCTTGCCACGAATTATATTCCGGAGTCCATTTCATACCATGAATTGTATGTCTTTTTTTTAACAGATCCCTATTAAGGCACCCGCAAGATTTTGTTCCTCCAGAGGCAAGATTGTTGTATTGAACGACGGTTGACTGCCCGCAATCGCAACGACAAAGCCAGTGGGATTTCCTGTTTTTCCCTGAATGAGAAAAAGATATAACAGTTAATCTCCCGAATTTATGTCCAGACAGATCGGCTCTTGTCCACCCCATTTTGCTCTCCTTGTTTAAGCATACATTCGTTTTGCATCATTAAAAAAGATTCTTTGCTCGCATCTATTGTCTCTGCCATTAAAAAATTTCCAACGTCGGCTTTTCCTGAATTATAGTGGATTGCAGCCGAGTTTGACCAGATACTTTTGAATGGGCCACACCAAGAAATTAACCTCCACAAAAATCTCCTTCCTTGCTTTGACGATAAAACAAAACGCAGATCCTCAAGTTCATCATCGCGATTAAATTTTTCTTTTCGCTTTGCCTCTTGAACCTGCTTTTCGTCCGCCGAGTTGCGAACGAGGACTCTTTCGTTTTGTGCCATAAATTAAACAGGGCCAATGGCCCCGGCCTTTGCCTGTTGCATAAGTTGCGTCAACGCATTATTACCATCCATGTCGGCCTTCGAGAGGTCCTTGGCCGCAGTTGCGCCTTGACTCATCATTTGTGTTTGGGCCTGCGCCTGTGCTGCCTTTGCGCGTTCCGCACGAATCGCCGCGACAATATCCGATGATCTTAAAATCTTCGGCGGAATACTCGTCATGTCGCCATAGGTTTCAAGCAAATAATCGAAATCAACTTTATCGAGAATCTCAATATTTTTTGTTAAGTTCACGATATTTGTCGTGAAACTTGTGAAGCGATCCACCCCTGCAATTCCGAGCATTTTTTGCGCCTGCGCCATAACAGAAATGTATTCGACGCGAAGCGGCTGCCCTCTTAATTCCTGCGGAGGCTTTGGAATTATCGCCCCATCAAACAACTCGCCGGTCCTCGGATCAATCGAGCGTTTAACCATAATATTAAACGTGTTGTCGATTAGGGGATCAAGAAGGTCTTGGTTTAACTGTTCAAGTACAGGCCCGAGCGCTAAAAGTTTTTCTTCGTGGCGCTCTTCGATCTCTCGGGCCGTCGGAGGCTCTCTTCGCGGATCAAGCGCGAGCATAAGAAATAAGTCCTCATAAAACGCTTTTCTTATTCTTGCGCGAATCTGATTCTGTTTGTTTTCAAGCGCATCAATCGGAGGGTTTCTCAATTCATGCGCAGGCTGAAATCCTTGTTGTCCTTCGCGGACATCAACGTAGGTTATGTCCCCCGGAAGTATTGATGCGCTTTGGTTCCGAAGAGATGTCGGCCCTGTCATTGGCGGCTTAATCATTTTCTCAATCGCTTGTGCCGCGCGCCGCTCACCAAGCTGCAACTGTTTGATGTCTCCAAGGGATGTCATCCCGGGACAATCCGTTCCGTAAACATCCTCTGCGTTTACTTCCCATCTCGGGCAGAGAACCGGAAAATTATTGAATCCTTTTTCGCTTAAAAACCTGTCCTGATCTTGGCTCGTTATGTAGCCCTGTTGCGTCTGGCCGGAAACGCCGCGCTCATAATATGTGGATGAATATTTTTTGTATTTTGATTGCAGCCTGCGGCCATCGTATTCTTGGTTTGGCTGGATAACATGGCAAACATCAATCCATGTTTCATATTGGCCGGAATCCCAAAGATTTTTAACATGGGAACTGAAATTTTCCCACATGGCCGCTCCAGTTTTGTCATCTTTTTGCCCGAATTTCATCACAAGCTGACGAACTGTGTAGCGAAACTCGCGGAAAAAGACATCCACTTTTAATTTCTCATTATTTGAAAGCATGTAGCTTCCAATAGGAAAAGGATACGCCCGAACGACCGGGCCTATAAAATCTTCTTCGAGGGCCATCGCGGCTGTCGCAAAACATCCTAAATCTCCATAAATAATAGGGAGAACATTGTAAAGATTTGAGCGCAAAAAGATATTCGACATTCTTTGCGATACTTCGGCGAGCCATACTTTAACGGACCGGAACTCGGCAAGGTTCGGGTCGATAGTTGTCAGACGAAACCACGGACGGGCCGGCGAGGTCACTCCGCCCATCATTCCTGACCGAAGGGTGCGAATCGCCAGCGTCGCCGTTGAATCAATGATTTTTTGATTTTTTCTTTCCCCGCGATTTACGTCGGTAACTTCAAATCTCGGACGACGAGGCAAAATGTAGTCGCCAAGCTCCTTAAAGTGGGACAAGAACGATGCTCTTTCAATTTCAAGTTGCGCCCTTAAGATCTCATATTGCTGTCTTTTTGTTTGTGGCTTATAAAAAGAGCTTTGATTTTGCTCTGGCATTTTATTTTCCTTTATTATGATATTCTCTTGTCAAACGAGAATTTTCAGACCAAGAAATAAACCTGCAATTTTCAGGACAATAATTTCCACACGGATCAACCCTGTCGATTGTCAACCCTTCTTTATATCCATTCGCCATAGCCCAATCTCTAAAAACAATAAAATCGTTCCATTCTGCGCAAATTTTTATCCCCTTGCCTCCATACCACCTATAGTTTGTTGATGTAGGGCAATGACATCTTGCCCTCATTCTCATCCATTTTTTATGCAGAACACTATTCGCTTCTCCATGAGTTTTTCTTGCTTCGTCACATTTCTTTCTTCCACATACAGAACATCCCGTATTTTTCCTTGCGGCACGTCTAATATTTGACGATAACCGAACTTCTTCTGTTCCGCACTCACATTGAACGAGCCACATTTTCATTCCGCATGTGGCATGTTTTATAAAACGGATTATCGTTAGCCTTCCAACAATATCGCCCGCTCGAAACCATTTCATAATTATAGCCCCAATAATGTCTTGCGCTGGCCTTCCGGCTCCCCAACAATTCCTATTGGCCCGGTAAGAATCGTGTCCCTGCGGCCTACGGCTTGAGATGCGCGAAGCCTCTGACGTTCACGCGCTCTTTTGCCGGCCTCTGACTTTTCGGGCTTTGACTCTTCCTCTTTTTGCTCTTGTTCTAACGCCGATAATTGCGCGGATTGCGCTTGTGAAAGTTTCTTCGATTCTTTCGCCTGTTGGCTTGACGAATAAACACTATACGCGGTTCCGGCGACCGCAGCCGCAAGAAGGGGGATGGCTAATATGGGCATGGCGTTGCCTCCGTTTCCATTAAAAACATTTGTTCGGTTTGTTTAAGCCCGAGATTTTCCAGCGAGGATCCTTTAAGAGGACATTTATTGCTGACACCAAGGATGGTCCAGTCTGCTTTTGCTTTTCCTATCTCTATAAATTTTTTTAGCAGCATGGATGCGCCTCTTGAATTACGATATGGTTCTGCTATCCATAGAACGACACAGGAAAAACACTTAATCTTCGGATTAAAAAGGTGCGGCGAAAACATTGCCGCGATGAACCCCATAAGCCCAACCGTTTTGTTTTCTGCGACAATGAATACATGGTTTTTTGAAAACTCCTCGATCAGATTTCTGATATGCTGCTCATCGCCCATCGGAGGATGTTTTGTTCCGTAAAAATCAGAAAACTTTTTTATTTCACTTAAGACCCACTCAACATCTTCCGGTTGAACACTTCTAACTTCAATCATACTATTACACCGCTCCCATAAGTTTGTCAATAATATTTAATTCTCCATGCCCATTCGAACCTCCGAAAAAGGATCGTATTCGCTCTCGTATTTTTTGCCAGCAAGCATGGCCTGTGCTGTCCCTTGCGCCGGCATGTCTGGCTCGGCATAAGTCAGAACATACCCGTCGAAATAATCAGGGGACCTTCCAAGTTTCACTTTCACCAAGTCCTTCGGCTCCATTAACATCTTGCCGTTTTTATATGTGTATGTTGTCGCGCATGCTTCGGCAAGAAGTTCCGGCACGTTCGGAAGTATCGCTCCGTTTTTAATTCCCTGCGCCGCGTTCCAATACATCTCGGACCGTTTATTATAAAATCGCGGATCCGTAGCTTTGCCTGAAAAATCAATCCGTATCGGAACGTATCCGGCTGCCGCAAAATAGTCGGATGCTCCGGCAGCGAACCCTCCGGTATCGTCAAAATATTCGCGCTCCGATCCAAACCTTTGTTTTGCCAGAATTATCCGCGATCCGATCTCTTCTGTTTTCGGGTTCCTCATTGCCACAGGCATAAACGATGCAAGCCCCTGTCTCGGAAAAATTACCCACTTATCATCGCCGCGCCAAGCCGCGTCAATCCCGAGTCTTTTCTGCGCCCAATTATATTGCTCCGGCCTTAAAACGCGTCGCATCGCCGCCGAAACTTCTTCCGGCCCGAGCAGCGTATTTAAACTTGCCGGTGGGAATTTCCCGAACACATTTACCTGCACCCAAGGATTGTCGCGCCCATACGTCTCGATCTGATCCTTCGCCCATTGCGCGTCAACTCGCGGCGATCTCATCGGATCGTCCGGGTCCCCTGTTATCTCAATCACATACCAAAGATGCCTCTCTTTTGTGCATGCGCGATACAATGGTCCATCCAATGCTGTCGGGTTCCCGCCAATAACTATCTTCGCTTCTTTCCCTGTCGCAAGCCCCGCCTCCGCAGCAACCATCACCGCATCCGGGACTCCTCCAACCTCATCGATAATAAACAACATATAGTCGGCATGCAGCCCTGCCAGCGTATCTGCCTGCTGTGTTATATCTCCAGATTTTGCCCACGTCCGCGCGGACATCCACCAAGTCTCGGGATGATCCCTGCATATTATGCGCGTCTTTGTCCAGATAAATGCTTTTTTAAGAAACTCGGATCTTCCCTGCCATTTGGCCATTTCTTTCCAAAGACAGTCAGATAAATTATCACCAGAGATTGATGTTGCGGCTATATTTGGATGTGGTCTTGTTGCGAGGAAATTCCATGACAGCCATGCCTCAAGGCAAGTTTTCCCGGGACCCTTGCAGCACTTCATCGCCGTTCGCTGTGTGGTCGGGAATTTACGAAGGACATCAACCTGCCACATGTCAGGCGTTGCCTTAAGCTCGTCCGTTACGAATTTTAGGGGGTTTTCTCTCCATTCTTTTATTTTTTTTTGTGCCGTAGTTAGCCCTGACATACCAAAACCCCGCGCTTCCACCTTTTGTAAGCGGCCGTATAGCTTATACCAAGAGACTTTGCGATTGAATCAAAATCTACTTTAAGACATGCTTTTAGATTTCTCGCCTGCTCCTTATATGTTGCCCATCTACAATTCGATGGCTCATAATTTCCGCCTGCATTTATACGGTCAATCGAGTGGGCCAAAGACGGGCGCGGCCCCATGTCTTTGTAAAATGCTTGAAAAGAATTTCGCCATCTCTCGCATATTTTTATTCCTCGTCCGCCATACCGAAGCCAGTTGCGGCAATTTTTATTTTCACATCTCTTAATAATACCGCTCCAAATTCTGTATTCATTTGTTTTTGACATTCCGTGAGTTTTTAAGGAGGCGCATATTCTTTCTCGCCGAAAACATCCGCAAGATTGGGTACGTCCAGAAAGAAGGCAATTTGTTATAACGCTTGTCTTGTTTCCGCAATCGCAGACACAGACCCATCTCCGAAGATATTTAGATCTTCTTTCTCCCTCATGCAAAACGAAGAGACGTCCAAATTTCTTCCCGGACAAATCAGCCTTTAGCATGTTTTATCTCCGACTCGGGGATCGAGCGTATCAGCGCATATAGTTTTCCGCCAAGAACGCGGTTTAGCGCCTCAACCAAATCCATCGCCTGCGCGATATTAACCTGCGCCTTCCCTTTTTCCAACTCAACCGCTTTGCGGACCGCTGTTGTGACTTTAGCCATTAGTACCCCCTCCGTTTCTTCGGTTTCTTTTTTGCCATACCCCCTCGCCTCCTCTCTGATGCCTGAAACAATTATGGCGACGAGGCCGATCAGCCCCCCCGACGCCGAATAATATCCACCAAAAGTTCTCGCTCATTTCGATTTCCGTCCAGAGCGATAACTCATCCCGGTCGATGATTGGCAAATCTTAATCGCATTTACTTTCGCCTTCCCGGACTTAATCACATGATGAACGCATCGACCAACCTTTGAATTGCTCGGCATCTAAATCACCCCCTAAGCGGCGTGTGTTCCTTCTACCTTCCGATTCTCTCTGTCGGCGGTCCGGTGCTGCATCCAGTGGAGCGCCTCTTCGAGCTTCGTTATCGCGAGCGCGTTCTCTCGGCACTTGAATTTCGTCCCCTGATAATATTGGATCCGATCCAGCGCCGCGGCGATCACCCCTTCAACAAACGCTCCGTTCGGTTCGACTCGCGTTCCGTCCTCGGACCTTCCAAGAGGTCCGTTTTGCCATTCGATCAAAAACCCTTTTCCTTCCGTCGTTCCGCCGGAGGGATTACCGTTCGCGTCCGCATTATGCTTAGAATTGATAATTTGCAGCATAATTTACTCCTTTCGTTTTTCTTAGTCTCGTTTAAGTTCCAGCGCGTTCTTCACCAGCAGCAGGTCGATCTTTTTCTCAATCGCCCGCAATGTCCATCTGCTCGCGCCTTGGGAGCAGACGTGGTTTATCAGCCCTACGAGAACGGCAACGCCAAGCCAATTAGCGGCTTTATAACATATCATCGCCGCAAACGCATAACACGCGATGGCCAGCACCGCATGTATGTGGGTCCTCTTCCCTCGCACTCCGGGAAAAAACTTCGATATAAATATCGCAAGTAATTTCTTCATCGCACCCTCCTCTGTTAGATTGTAATTGACCTGCAAGATAAGATTGTCTCTGTCGAAATGCAATCCCGGATACCTCCTGTGCAAATTCCTGCAATTCGGTATCCCCGGCATCTCTGAATCCAGCGTGTGCGGACTCAAAACCTCAAAATTATTTCCCGCCGGCATGTACCGCATAACCAGCAGCCTCGTCGCTGACAACTTATTATTCCGCCGCTTCGGCAACATTCGTCGGCCCCTCTATCACCGGGTTCGCCGACACCATCGGCCTCGCCTCGCCCATCGACCCCGCGACAATATGCTCCAGCGTCACCTTCCCCATATGCTCGATCTTCTCCACAAACATCTGCAAATTTTTACCCAATAACTCCATCGCCCTCAACCTGTCCACAAACTTAACCCGCACGCTCCCCTCCGCATCCACATCATACCCGGCTATCGCCCGCGCCACCTCATCAGGCATGTCACACATCGCCAACAACTCTCCGTCATCACCAAACGCCTTGCGCACATCCGCCGTCGATATCCCGTGCAACTCCCTCAATAACGTCTGCACCATCCATTCCTTCCGATCCTGCAACGCTACCTCATACATCTTCCGCCGCGCGTTATCCTTATTTATCCACCCCATCAACACCGCGTACTCAAACCCCGCGTTATTCGCCAAGTCAATCAAATTGTTCCCGCTCGAAATGTACGCGCATATCTCGTCAATACGATTCCTGACATTTAACCATTGATTTGTTTTTAACCACCGGCTTGATTCCTGCAGGCTTATGCTTGGCATGTTCACAACCAAAATCCTAACACTAAAAAATAAAAACGCAACCCTTTTATATTAAAAAAATTTTCCCGGAAATGAGGCGGATAGGATGAAGGGGGCCGGGCGCAAGTGTAGTGCGTAAATTCCCCCTCCTACCCGTCAGTTTTGGCGAAAGCATGCTTATTTTACAGCAACGAAAGAATGAATGAGAGTTGGATATGGTTAGAGATTGTGATACTAAAAACAAAAGCACGAAAAGCGGGGGACACAAAACGAAAAGCGGTAAGGTATGACGCCGAAACGCTAACGCTGGCAATATATCCATGTTGGCGCGTTGTTGTAGCAGGCCACGAAATCCAAAAGCCACAGGGCGAAAACGTATGATTATGGGGTAAGGGCGACGAGGCGAGCGAGCGAGCGAGTGTAAGTCATAGTAAATGGCTGATTTTACGCATAAGTCCAATGACTACGGTTACGTATTTAGGCGTAAGTAGTTTCATATCGTGTCGTGCTGCGCTTACTGAAAGGGAACAACTTGACTTACGATGTAAAAAAAGTTGGCAGTTATAAGTTCATGAATTAGAGCGACTTATAAATATTTATGATTTCAGCGTAAGTGCTTGAGCTTGTTAGATGTGTCCCATGTTTCCCATGTTTCCCTAAAATGCCGCGTTTTCTAAACCTCTATTACGCCGTATATAATACACTATATATCTACTATTATCTTATATACTATTCTATAACTCTTATTTTTAAAGGAAACATAGGAAACATAGGACACAGCCTTGAGGAAACACAGCTTGCGCGTTTCCCTAAAATGCGATGTTTCCCATTAAATACGGGAAACGCATAGTTTCGGCTTGTTGAAACAGGTGACAGTTTCGTTGATAGGGAACAGCTGGCGCGGTGACCGGGAAACAGAGAACGAGGAAAATAAACAATAAATAAGTTGACAATCACACACAAATTAGTGTATATTATTCTATATGAACAGACCAAAAAAAAAGGAGTGGGGCGTAAGGCTAACGCGGTTTAATAACGCAAAACAACGCTGTAAAAACACGCTCAACCCAAAATATAAATATTATGGAGGAAAAGGGATAAAATTTCTGTTGAGCCGTGCCAATATGATAGAAATACTTCGTCGGGATAAGCCCGAAACAATGGAGCGTCCGTCTATTGATCGCATTGACCAGAGCGGACATTATGCAATGGAAAATTGCCGTTTTATTGAAATGGGCGAGAATATTAAACGATCGCATGGCAAGGAAAGAAAATATTATTTTGGAGAAAAACGCGGGGGACGAAAACGGACATTTTCAAACGGACATTATGAAAACGCAAAAGACTGTCCGCAATGCGATAAGACAAACCCCAGAGAAACTGCGAATAAAATCCGAGTTTGCGTACGGTGCGGTTTTAGCTGGACATATTAAACGTCACACACGGTCAGGAGGTGATTATTATGACGGCGCGCAATGGATTGAACATATCGAAGCGGACGGCGGGAATCGGCGCGATGTGAACGGTTGGCGCGGGATTGTTTTTGTTCATCAGGCGCAAGGGTGCAAACTTTGCGCGGAACGGGCGCGGACACGGCGGGCGAATAAACGCGCGCGAGATCGGCACGAAGCATACACTGCGTGCGGGCTTGTCCGCGTGCGCGGTGCGTTGGGAGGTGTGTATTATGAGTAAATTTATCGTTCAATATTCCGTACCAACCGAAACGCGTATTGCCGTTAGTGATTGGCTTGAACGTGAAAAAAAGATTGAAGCGCGGGACGTGAAACACGCGCGGGAATTATTCCACGCTTGGGCGCAACATCTTGGAACGTGGATGTTATTGGATATTTTGAAAGAGGAGGAGGTGAGAACATGACGGCACGCATTGAGGATTTAATACCAGCTGGAACACTGGCGGAACTGAAAAAAATAGGGCGTTGACTTGACGCGCGCGCCTTCGGGCGTGTGCGTGAGATCAAGACCGAAACGGCGAGGAGGTGAGAATAAATGATTAAAACCGACCATATTAAAATCGCGGAAGCAATCAAAAAATCGCGAGACGATTACAGGCAGAAAAATGAATCGAACGATGCAATAAATAAAATCACGGTAAATATCGCGGAATTATTCGCGGGTGATCCGAGCTTTGATTATTTTCTCTTTATGGCGTCAACGATTTAAGCGTTGATTGTTTGAGGCTGACGCGATACGCGCCAGCTTGAGATAATCGGCAAATGAAAGCGGGGTGATTATACATGGCAACACAACAAGAAATTGAAGCGCGAAAAAAAGAAATGCGCGCGGTTGGTATGGCGGGCTTTCATACGTCCATATCTGGAAAAACATTATCCGAGAATGAAAGCATAGCGCGCGAAGTTGATGAAAGCTGGTCAACGTTTTACGTTTGCGTTAAATGTCCGTATTCCCGCGTTAAAGCGGGTAATATGCGCTTTCGGATATTTCAAACGCTGAAAGACGCGCCAAGTATTCCTATGGGATATTCTGGTATGCCGTCCTTCACGTTTGAATGTTTTACAGGCAACCCGCGAGAAATGGCAATAGCGGAGATCAAAAAAATCGTCAAAAACGAATACCGCTATAAATGCGTACATAAGGACGAAATTTCATGCGAGCGCGTATTGTCGGACGCGGAAAC
>Ga0209342_10006359_pt1 | contig 12006 bp, 11 predicted proteins | sample RifCSP16_2_FD_184023 | JGI IMG/M metagenome (GOLD analysis project Ga0209342, IMG submission 184023) | Soil microbial communities from Rifle, Colorado - Rifle CSP2_sed 16_2 (SPAdes) (version 2) | ecosystem: Environmental > Terrestrial > Deep subsurface > Rock core/Sediment | place: Rifle... | reverse complement strand
AGGCCGGAGGGGAGGTCCAACGAGCAGACATGGTGACCACTCCTGTTGATCGCCTCAATCGCTTGAGCCGCGAGGCCGGAGGCAGGACCTCCGAGCCCGGTGCCGAGCAGCGCATCGATGACCAGAAGGTCAGGATGGGCAAGCAGCCTCTCAACGGGCGTGACGTCCGCGACCTCCTCCATGCGCCCTCCTGACTCCTGAAACGCGCGAAGCATCAGTTGAGCGTCACCCTTAACATCCTTCGATGAACCCAGCAGCCACGCGGAGACATTGGCTCCGGCCTCCGAGAGGTGGCGAGCCACCACGAACCCATCACCTCCGTTATTCCCCTTTCCGCAAAGGATGGCAACGCCTTTCCCTCTGATCGGACCAACGCGCTCGACAATCATCTGCGCGGCTCCTCGGCCGGCGGTCTCCATGAGTGTTCGACCTGAAAGACCCAACGTCTCCATCGCCTCTCGATCGATCCGCCGCATCTCCGTCGCAGTCACCACCGGCAGCATCGCTATCCCACTCCGCGCGTGATCGTCAGCACCTTGAAAACTTGTTGATCAGCTCGACCGCGAGGATCGACTGACCTTGTCCGAACGCGGGCTTCGCCCGCGTACACCCGGGGGAGGTTCGGCCTCCCTCGATCGGCTTGTCCGATCGAGCTGGACAGGGGCAGTTGGCGTAGCCCCTTCCGAGGTGACCAGCATGGCTTGAGCCATCGCGTAATCGCCCTCGTGGGTCAGGCTCAGGAGAAGTGTCTCGGCGCCGTTCGCGATGGTCCGGCTGGCCCCCGAAAGGTGCAGGCGTGGCGCTTGACCGCGCTCACGTCTCACCTCGAGCTCGCGCCAGCGGACCCCCAACCGAAGCCCGGTGCCGAGCGCTTTGAGCCCGGCCTCCTTGGCAGCGAATCGCGCGGCGAGATGCGGGATGGGATCGCGGCGACTCATGCAGTAACGAAGCTCCCCTTCCGTGAAGACCCGGTGGAGGAACCGCTCCTGCCAGCGCTCCACCGCGCGCCGCAGTCGCGAGATCGCGACCAGGTCTACTCCGATCCCCTGGACCGTCATTTACACGCTAGCTCGGGGTTCGGGGTTCGGGGTTCGGGATTCGGGGTCCGTGATTCGGAGCGTCGCATTTTCGCGATCCTGACTCCCGACCTTCTGACATCTCACGCGTGGCCGCTTTCATCACGCTCCCAGTTCCCGGCGGAGGATGTCGGCGAGCTCGTTTGCCGCTGACTCAATCGCACGGGGATCGTCTCCTTCGACCATGATGCGGGCCAGGGGCTCGGTCCCCGAGTAGCGCACCAGGATCCGACCGCGGCCGTTCATCGACTGCTCAAGCCCACGAAGGGACTCCGCGAACTTCGGGAGCTGCTCAAACGGGAGCTTCGTCCTCACCGGAACATTCAAGAGCAGCTGCGGGAACTTTGTCAGGCAACGGGCAAGCTCGGAGAGCGGTTTCCCGCTTTTCTCCATGACTGACAGGAGCTGAAGCGCGGAGAGCGTTCCGTCTCCGGTCAGAGCCTGGTCCAAAAAGATCAGGTGGCCGGACTGCTCGCCACCGAGGTTTGCGCCGAGCTGCTGCATCTCCTCCAGCACATACCGGTCGCCCACTGCGGTTCGGACCATCCGAATCCCAACCTCACGGAGCGAATGCTCAAGCCCGAGGTTGGCCATTACGGTCGTCACCACGCAATTCCCCTTGAGCGAGTCCTCTGCTTTCATCTGGCGCGCGCAGATCGCAAGCACGTAGTCCCCGTCCCGCACCGCGCCGGTCTCGTCCACGGTCATGAGACGGTCGCCATCGCCGTCGAACGCCAACCCGAGCTGCGCGCCACTCTCGCGGACCAGCTGCGAAAGCGCGTCCGGATGCAGCGCGCCGACCTGGGCGTTGATGTTTCTCCCATTCGGGCGGCTCCCGATCGTCACGATCTGAGCGCCGAGGTCCCGAAAGAGCTCGGGAGCCACCCGGTACGTGGCGCCGTTCGCGCAGTCGAGCGCGATCTTCATCCCCCCAAGGGGGGCGAGCGGCACACCTCGGCGGAGAAAGGCGAGGTAGTCTCGCTCGGCTTTTCGAGCCAGCTTCAGTGACCCGATTCCTTTGCCGGTGGGACGGGGTGCGCGGTCCTCTTGAGCCAGCCGCGCCTCAAGCTCCTCCTCCCAAGCATCGGGGAATTTCGACCCGCCGGAACCGAAGAATTTGATTCCGTTGTCCTCGAACGGGTTGTGAGAAGCGGAGATGACGATCCCGCCGTCCGCCATGCACTCTTTGGTCAGGAAGGCAATGGCAGGCGTGGGCATCACGCCGACGTTGACACACTTCCCCCCTGCTGAGAGGATCCCCGCGACAAGCGCGGCCTCGAGCATCGGCCCGGACTGGCGCGTGTCCCGACCGAGGACGAGCGTGGCAGGCTGTCTGGACGCCTTCGCCCGCTTCTCCCTCAAGAGGTGGGCGGCAGCGCGCCCGAGACGAAACGCCAGCTCAGGCGTCAACGGCGGCTCGTTGGCAACTCCCCGAATTCCGTCCGTGCCGAACAGTCTGCTCATCATTCAGCGCGGGCACCCGGGCTGCGCCACGCCCGCGCTTCCCAGCCAATCGCCACGCATTTCGCAACTCTCTCCATGGCCTACTGTGCGCCTCGAATTGCTTGAGCCACCCTCACCGATTGAGCGGTCTCCCGCACATCGTGGGTGCGGATCAGGTGCGCGCCGTTCCAGACCGCGATCGCGTGCGCCGCGAGCGAGCCGAAGAGGCGGTTGGCCGCATGCTCGTCACGGCTGACCGCCCCGATGAACGACTTCCTCGATGCCCCCACACAGATCGGTCGTCCGAGCGTCTCCAACTCGCGCAGCCCTCTCAGCACGGCGCAGTCCCACTGATGCCAGGTGAGCCCGGGGGCAAGCGCGTGACGGAAAAATCCGATCCCCGGGTCGACCACGATGGACTCCTCCTGAATCCCCGCGGATCGGGCGATCTCAAGGCTCTCGTTGAGGGCAGCGATCACCCGAGCCATCGGCTCTCCCTGCTGCGGGGTTCGCTCATGAGCCATGATAAGAAGCCCCGCACGCGCGGCAGCGACGAGCGGGGCCATCGCGGGGTCGCTCTTCAATCCGCTCACATCATTGACGATCGTCGCGCCGGCCTCGAGGCCGGCAGTCGCGGGGCCGGAACGCGTCGTGTCAACCGAGATCGGCACCATGACCCGCTTTGCGATCGCCTCCACAGCGAGCCTGAGACGCTGAGTCTCCTCGGCTTCGCTGATCTGGGTTGCGAGGTAGGGCGCGGTGGACATGGCGCCGACATCGACGATCTGAGCGCCGGCCACCACCATGGCGAGAGCACCATCAGCAAGATCATCGGGGGTGGTGTACACCGAGTCCTGGTAAAACGACTCCGGGCTCGCGTTCAGCACCCCGATCAAGGCAACGGGCTGACCGTCACCGACGGAGAGCCCACCGAGCATCGCACGGAACACCACGCCCGTCCCCCACATTCGGGGTCAGGGGTCGGGGGTTCGGGAGCAAGGAAGCGCCAACCCCCAACCCCGAACCCCGGATCTCGAACCCCGAAGATGTGCGACGCTTATCGCCACGGCGCGACTACGCTGGGGCGGGAGCCCCCTGCAGAAAACTGCCACCGCCATGGATGATCTGGGCCACCTCTTCACCGTCGAGCGACTCCCGCTCAAGGAGCGCGCGGGCAAGCCTGTGGAGCTTGTCGATGTTCTCCTCGATGATCTGATGGGCCTTGGCCGCGCAGTCTGTGACGATGCGCTTGATCTCGCCATCGATCAGAATCGCGGTCTCCTCGCTGTAGTCCTTGTGGCGGGAGACTTCACGGCCGAGGAAGATGTGCTCTTCGTTCTTCCCAAAGGTGAGCGGGCCGAGCTTCTCCGACATCCCCCACTCGCAGACCATCTTCCGCGCGACCTCAGTGGCCCGCTCCAGATCATTGCCCGCGCCGGTGGTCTGCTGGCGGAGCACCAGCTCCTCAGCGGACCGGCCCCCGAGGAGAATCGTGATCTCGTTCAGGAGGTAGTCTTTCGAGTAGTTGTGCTTGTCGTCGATCGGAAGCTGCTGCGTGAGCCCGAGCGCGCGGCCCCTCGGGATGATGGTGACCTTGTGGATGGGGTCCGCGCCCGGGAGGAACTGCGCGACCAGCGCGTGCCCGCCCTCGTGGTACGCGATCGTCTTCTTCTCCTCCTCACTGATGATCATGGAGCGCCGCTCCACGCCCATCAGCACCTTGTCCTTTGCGCTCTCGAAGTCCTGCATCTCTACAGACTTCTTGATCTGACGGGCGGCAAGAAGCGCGGCTTCGTTGACGAGGTTGGCCAGGTCAGCGCCGGAGAATCCCGGGGTGCCGCGCGCGAGGATCTTTAGATCAACATCGGCGCTGAGCGGGATCCGTCGCGTGTGCACGCGCAAGATCTCCTCTCGCCCCTTCACATCAGGACGCGACACCACGACCTGCCGGTCGAAGCGGCCCGGCCGGAGCAGCGCGGGATCGAGCACGTCCGGGCGGTTGGTCGCGGCGATCAAGATGACCCCGGCGTTCGTTTCAAACCCGTCCATTTCGACAAGGAGCTGGTTCAGCGTCTGCTCGCGCTCATCGTGGCCGCCGCCCAGCCCTGCCCCGCGATGCCGTCCCACTGCATCGATCTCATCCATGAAGATGATACACGGCGCGTGCTTCTTTCCCTGTTCGAAGAGATCGCGGACGCGCGACGCGCCGACGCCCACGAACATCTCTACGAAGTCCGAGCCGGAGATGGTGAAGAACGGCACACTGGCCTCACCGGCGATCGCCTTGGCAAGCAGGGTCTTCCCGGTTCCGGGTGGCCCGACGAGCAGCACCCCCTTCGGAATCTTCCCACCGAGCTTCTGAAACTTCTGGGGGTCCTTGAGGAACTCGATGATCTCGCGAAGCTCTTCCTTCGCCTCGTCCACCCCGGCCACGTCCTGGAAGGTCACCTTGTTCTGCTTCTCTGAGATGAGGCGTGCCCGCGCCTTCCCGAAAGAGAGCGCCTTGGCGCCTCCCCCCTGCATCTGGCGCATGAAGAAGATCCACACCCCGATGAAGAGGAGCAGCGGGAACCAGGAGACGAGCACGTTCATGTACCAGGGGTTCTGCTCGGGCGGCTTCACGATGATCCGCACGCCACGGTCCCGGAGGAGCTTCACCAGATCAGGATAATCCACGGTATAGGTGCGAAACGCCGAGCCATCGGCCAAGCGGCCGGCGACGCTCGGGCCCTTGATCGTGACCTCGCGCACCTCTCCCACCTCCACCTTCCTCAGGAAGTCGGAGAAAATCATCTCCTCACGGGAAGGCTGGCTGGAGTTGAAGAGGCTGAACAGAAGGATGACGATCAGAATGATCACCATCCAAAGCGCCATGTTTTTATACAGCTGATTCATCGGTTTCGCCGCCGTCCCCTTCTAAAAACTGGCTGAGCTCCCCTCCCAGACAGAGAAAAAACGCAATACGTTAGTATACCATACGCCTCTTCGGCACCAAGCGGCCGAGAGGTCATTCGCAAAAACTAATCTGTTTCTAAAACGGCGACATACGGGAGGTTTCGATAGAGGCCGGCGTAGTCGAGCCCGTACCCCACCACGAACTCGTTGGGAATCCTGAACCCGACGTAATCGAGCGTCAGCTCAACCTCGCGTCGATCAATCTTATCGAGGAGGGCGCAGATCTTAAGGCTGGCAGGCTGACGGGTCTGGAGGTTCCGCTTCAGATAGCGAATGGTCCGCCCGGTATCGACGATGTCTTCAACCAGCAGGACGTTCTTCCCCTCGACCGACTGCGGAAGGTCCGATGTAATCTGCACCACGCCCGAGGAACTTTTCCCCACGCCGTAGCTGCCGACCCCAATAAAGTCACACGTGACCGGGATGCTGATCGCCCGCATCAGGTCAGCCAGAAAGACGACCGCGCCTTTGAGCACGCCGACGAGCAGCAGCTCCTCGCCCTCGTAGTCGCGGCTGATCTCTGCCCCCAGCTCCCTCACGCGGCCGCGGATCTCCTCAGCCGTGAGGAGCAGTTGCCCGAGCCGATCACCCATGGGAGCCTCAGCCCCGAACCGAAAAGGCCCACGGGATAGGTGTACACATGGCCATCTCTTTCGGGTTTCGCGTGAGCCAGGCCATCCCGATGACCGTCCCTACGCTCTCGATAGCTGTTGCCGCGAGCATAGTTTCGGATCGGGGTCAATTTTTGAGGACGACAAATGGAGAGAGTGAGCGCTCGGTCTTGAGCCGCTCTGCCACCCGCTCGGCCTCAACCCGCGCGGGGTAGCTGCCCACGCGGACGCGATACCGGCTTTTCCCATCCTCGCCGCCCACCTGCATGAGATACGCGTCGTACCCTGCGGACCGAAGCGATTGCTTCAAGTCCTCGGCCAGGCCGCGGCCCCGATACGCGCTCACCTGAATCGTCCAGAATTGGGAGCCCGGGGGCGGAGCCGGAGCAGTCGTCGCAGCGGGTGGTCCGCCGGACTCCGACGACGCTGACCGACTCTCAGACTTCGGCGCGGCACTCTTCTGCTGGGGTTCTTTCAGAGCTGACGCCCCTTTCCTCGCGCTCTCCCTCGGGGGGGACGAGAGCGGCGCGGGCAACGTCTGGTAGAACGTGAGCTTCTCCTGAATCGATCCGGAGCGATCCTTCGGCGTGAGCTCGCGCGGCTCCGCTTTTGCGGCACTGCTGGGCTTCTTTTCCACCTCCTGAACCGTCCGGAGGTGCCCGCGAGACCACTCCCGCCCGACGAGCACGCCAAAGAGGAACGTCAGGGCCAAAAGCGCGCACGAGAGCGAAGCGAACGCGGCGAGCTTCACCCTGCCGGCGCTGCCGGTACGGCCCGATCGCGTCATGGCTACATCTTCTCCGGCGCTGAGACGCCCAGGAGGTCCAGGCCGTTCTCCAGAACCAGAGCCACGGCCCGCACCAGCGCGAGACGGGCCTCAGTCAAGCCCGGGTCGTCACTGATCACTCGGTTCCGGTTGTAGTAGGGGTGGAAGAGGCCCGCCAGCTCCTGAAGATAGTAGGCGAGCCGGTGAGGCTCGAGAGTCCGAACCACATCGGCGAGCACGTTCGGAAACTGGAGGAGCATCTTGATCAGAGTCAGCTCCTCAGGCAGAGAGAGGCGGTCCACAACCACACGACTCCAATCCGGAACTGCCAGCCTCCTCTGCTGGAGGGTCTCAAAGATCCCCGCGATCCGGGCGTGGGCGTACTGAACATAGTAGACCGGGTTGTCCGCCGACTGTCGGGTCGCAACTGCCAGATCGAACTCGAGCGGGCTATCGTGGCGGCGGGTGAGGAAGGTGAACCGGGCGGCGTCCCTCCCGACCTCCTCGATCAGCTCCTCCATCAGCACGAACTCGCCGCGGCGCTTCGACATCCTGACCGGCTGCCCCTCCCGAAGGAGCGTCACGAGCTGGATGATCAGGACCTCGAACGCCTCCTTCGGATGGCCAAGCGCCTGCATCGCCGCGGCCATGCGCGCCACGTAGCCGTGGTGGTCAGGGCCCATCAGGTTCACGACGCGGGCGCAACCGACGAACTTCCTGAAGTGATGGAATGCGAGATCCACCGCGAAGTAGGTCAGCTCGCCGTCGGATTTCCTCAACACCCGGTCCTGATCGTCGCTGAACTCTGTCGCGCGGAACCAGAGCGCGCCGTCATGCTCGAACGTGAGGCCCCGCTTCGACAGCTCCTCAATCGCGCGCTCCGGCAACCCGGCATCGCGCACGTCACGCTGCTCCGATGTCCAGAGATCGAACTCGACGCCGTAGTCGCCGAGCGTCTTCCGCTGTCCTTCAAGAATGCGGCCGACCGCATAATGGCCAAGTGCTTTCAGCCGTTCAGTCTCAGACTGCCCAAGGACACCCCGTCCGTGCTCCGACAGGTAATCGCGCGCGAGGTCGATCAGATACTCCCCTGGGTACGCGTTCTCGGGAAGCTCGGCGTCCTCACCCAACGCCTGCCGGATACGCACCTCGAATGACCGGGCCAGCGCCTCGAACTGGTTGCCGGCATCGTTGACGTAATACTCGGTCTGAACACCGAACCCGTGTGAGCGGAGAATCCTTGCAAGCGAGTCGCCCACAGCCGCGGCGCGGGCGTTGACGATCACAAGAGGGCCCGTCGGGTTGGCGGAGACGAACTCGAGACGAATCGCCCCATCTCTCTTCGCCTCGCTTCTCCCGTACTGCCTGCCTGCCAGGAGGATCTCCCGCAAGGCCTCACGACACCACGACGGCGAGAGGAACACATTCACGAACCCCGGCGGCGCGACCTCCACCCTCTCGACGGGGGCGAGCGGCGGAAAGTAGCGTTGGATCTGATCCGCGATCTGCCGTGGCGGCCGCTTGAGACGCTTGGCGAGGAGCATGGCGGCGTTCGTGGCATAGTCGCCATGGCGCGCATCCCGGGGGACCTCCCAGAAAATCTCCGACGGTTGGGGATCAAACCCAGCCTTTCTGAGGGCCTCCGAGGCGCCTTGGGTGAGGAGATCGGTCGCAGAAAGACTCATGGCGATACTGGTCAATCGTTCTAGCGCACCGCTAGACGATCACTATATCGCAGGGCTGGAGAAACCAGAATAAAAATCGCCGCCAAAAGAGCGGGGACAAGAGCTAGACGAGCACAAGAATGGCTGCGGAGATGACTATGTTACATCCGACCGCGACGTACGCGACGCGCTTCGCTCGTGGGATCGCATCGACTGTTGGAAGAGCAGAACCTCCCAGGCGATAGGCCCCCGGCTTCTCGAGGGTGACAGCTAGGGCTCCGGCCATCGCGGCCATGGTCCAGCCCGCGTTCGGGCTTGCCGTGAGCTTATGATCGCGCCACATGATCTGCCAGGCTCCGCGCCCCGACTCTCCGGCCAGGAACGCGCCGAGGACGATGGTGAGGGCCGCGATTCGGGCGGGGATCCAGTTCACGAGGTCGTCGAGGCGAGCGGATGCTTTGCCGAGGTACTCCAAACCGCGATCGCGATACCCGAGCATGGAGTCGGCGGTGTTGATCACTCGGTAGGCCCAGGCGCCGGGGAGCCCGAGCAGCAGATAGAAAAACAGCGGGGCGACAACGCTGTCTGTCAGGTTCTCTGCCAGCGACTCCACTGTGGCTGAGACCACCTGATCGGTCGAGAGGTCGTGAGTGGGCCGACTCACGAGGTGCCAACCAACCAAACGCCGCGCCATCTCGAGGTTGCCTTGGATAAGCGCCTGCTGGATCGAGTTGACCGCACTGAAGAGTCCGCGGAGGGAAAACGTGAGCTTCAGAAGGAGCGCGTCGATCACGAGTCTGCCCCATGCCCAGCCTGAAAGTGCTTCCGTCAACACGACGATTACGGCAACGACCAGCGCAAGTAACCCGATCACAAGAAGCGCCCCATAGATGATCAGGCGCAGTGGTCCGCGAGTCGGCGCCCACGCCCGCCCCATGACGATGAGCCTTCCGATCCACGCCACAGGATGCCAGCGGTTTGGCGGCTCGCCGAACAGAAGATCAAGAGCCAGCGCAAGCAGTAGCGTCGCCACCATTGTTATCCGGGGCCCGGGGCTAGGAATCCAAACTGCGAACCCCGAGCCCCGAATCCCGAACCCCGAAAACGGCTTTGAGCGCCGCCCCGACGCGGCGATTTTCTTCGGGTCTCCTCACCGCGATGCGGAAGAACGAGGGGCCGAGGCCGGTGAACGAGGAGCAGTCTCGAATCGCGATCCCTTCTTTGAGGAGCCAGGCCCGGAGTGTTGGCGCATCGAGATTGGGTGTGAGGAGCTTCACCAGGAGGTAGTTCGCACAAGTAGGGAAGACTTTGAGCGAAGGAAATTCGCTGAGCTGATCGCTAAGCTCCTGGCGCCACTGGCGGACGAGCGTGACTGACCGCTCCTGATACTCGTGATCTTCGAGCGCGGCCAGCGCCGCGGCCTCACCGAGAACATTCACGCTCCACGGCTCCTTGAAACGAAGGAGCGGTTTGAGGAGACCGGGCGAGCCGAGTAGATAGCCGACCCGAAGGCCTGGAAGGGCAAAAAATTTGGTGAGTGATCTCAGGATCAGCAGATTGGGAAATGCAGAGAGGAGTCGCTTCGCCGACGATTCTTCCACGAAGTCGATGAACGCCTCGTCGAGGACCAGAGTGGCGCCGTGACGCTCAGATGCCTGAAGAATTTCAGTGAGCGCGTCAAGTCTGATCAGGCTCCCGGCAGGGTTATTCGGGTTGGCGAGGACGAGGAAATCACAACCTGGAAGGCGTTTGACGAGAGATGAGAGGTCGGGAAGAAAGCCGGCCTCCTCATCAAGAACGAGCTGCTCAACATACGTCCCCACGCCACCCAGCGAGACCTCGTATTCGCTGAAGGCCGGCGCGAGAACAAGTGCCCGTTTTGGCTGGAGCGCTCTCGCGATCAGGTAGATCAGCTCTGTTGAGCCACAGCCGGGAAGGATCTGTTCGGCGTCGAGCCGGTGGTAAGCTGCCAGCGCTCTCCGAAGGCAAAGCGCCTCGGGATCGGGGTAGTGGGTGATCGATGGAATAGCGTCCCGGATCGCCTGTGCCACTCTCGGTGGCAGACCCAGCGGGTTGATGTTCGCGCTGAAGTCGAGGATCGAGTCAGAAGAAAGGCCGCCGGCCTCTCCGAGGGCGCGGAGGTTACCGCCGTGATCAGACCTCATGATTGCAGCGCCGGCGCCCGCCCCTTGACGCCGTCGGTGTCAAGGGCACGCCCGCGCTCCCGCCCTGCAGCCGGTATGCGGTACCCCACTGCTCTTCCGAAATCGGAATTGAGGATCTGATATGCGAACCCCGAACCCCGGATCCCGAACCCCGGCAGCGATGCTCGCATCTCGGCGCGACCTAGCGATTCGGATGCTGAGTGATCTTGCCGACTACTGACAGGTCGATCTCCTGGCTCCACATGCTCTCGTTCAGCGACGGTTCCGTCTCGTGACCTTCGATCGTGAAGCCGAGGTCTCGGATCATCGCGAGGTCAGCGGCAGGCGGCTGTCCCTTGGTCGTGAGATAGTCGCCAATGAAGATCGAGTTGGCGACATGGAGGCCAAACGGTTGGAGCCATCTGAGTTGGACCTCTCGACCGCCCGCGATCCGCACTTCTTTAGCGGGATTCAGGAGCCTGAAGAGGCAGAGGATCTTGAGGCACATTGTGGGTGTGAGCGCAGGCTTATCGGCGAGCGGTGTGCCGGGAATCGGGATCAAGAAGTTCAGTGGGATCGAGTCCACATCCTGCGCCCGAATCGCGAAGGCCAACTCAATAATATTCTCTTCGGTCTCACCCATCCCGAAGAGCCCGCCGCTACACGGAGAGAGCCCGGCCTCGCGCGCCCGATTCACGGTCTCCACCCGCTCTCTGAAGGTATGGGTGGAGCAGATCTCATCGTAGAACTGCTCGCTGGTGTTCAGATTGTGGTTGTAGGCGAAGACACCGGCGTCGCGGAGCTTCTGGGCCTGCCCTTCCTTGAGGAGCCCGAGGCATGCGCAGATTTCCAACGAAGGGTGCGCCTGCTTCACCTCCCTGATCGCATCGGCGAGGCTTTTCACCTCTCGGTCCGTCGGCCCGCGGCCGCTGGCCACCATGCAGAATCGAGCGGCCTTTGTCGCGACGGCGCGGCTCGCCGCCTCGAGGATCTCTTCTCGCGACAACGCCGGATACTTGGCGATGGGCGCGGTCGAGACGGAGGATTGCGAGCAGTAGTGGCAGTCCTCGGGGCAGAGCCCGCTCCTCACGTTCAGCAGAAAGTTCAGCTTCACGCGATTCCCGAAATAGGCCCGGCGAACCCTGGCGACGCCCGCCAGGAGCGAGAGCAGCTCTCCGTCTGGCGCTCTGAGCACCGCCCGCGCTTCATCGCGTGTCAGCGCTTCTCCCGCCAGCGCTTTGTCCGCCAGCTCCTCCCAATTGATCTGATGACTCATGAGCGCTCCTTTCCACATCGAATGATGGCCTGACTACTCTATCAAAACTACGGGCGCCCGAGAACTCTCAT
>Ga0209342_10006356_pt1 | contig 12012 bp, 11 predicted proteins | sample RifCSP16_2_FD_184023 | JGI IMG/M metagenome (GOLD analysis project Ga0209342, IMG submission 184023) | Soil microbial communities from Rifle, Colorado - Rifle CSP2_sed 16_2 (SPAdes) (version 2) | ecosystem: Environmental > Terrestrial > Deep subsurface > Rock core/Sediment | place: Rifle... | reverse complement strand
CGTTGACGTGCACGGTGAGCGGCTGCTCCCGGACGACGTCCCCTTTGACTTCCTCGATGCGGCCGCCCCTGACCTGGAAGTACGTGCGCATGGCCTTATCGTGCCCACCCGCAGCCGGAAAGACAAGGGGCCCCGCGGCGGGGGCCCCCTGGCACGACCCGGATGGCGCGCCTATCCTCAGGCGTTCGCCATGATGATCACGTAGCGCATGATGAACCCGCCGATCAGCACCAGCACGGCGGGGACCACCGCGGGCACCTTCAGGCCGGCGCCGACCAAGTCCAGGACCAGCGGCACCACCAGCCCGACGATCACGAGGCCCACCCAGAACAGCGGCGCCATGTGTCCGGTGGTCAGCGGGGCGGCCGCCGAGCCCAGCAGGGCAAGGAACAGCGCCAGGACGAGCAGCTCGAAGATCATCGCGAAGCGGTCGGCGCGCTTGACCTTCTCGAATCCCTCCCCGGCCGCCTCACCGCTCAGGTACATCAGCAGCGAGATGGCCGCCATGCCCGTGGACGCGCCGGAGGCCAGGAACAGGGCGCCCATGACCCGCGCGTCGCTCCAGAACGGCTGCGCGCTGTTGCTGAGCAGCACGCCGGTGTAGCTGGCGAGGAAGAAGCCGGTGATGGTCCCGATCAGGCTCCAGATCCGCCGGAACCGAACCATCGAGTCGCTGCCCCACAGGGACAGCGCCGAAGACACGAACGCAAACAGCCCGAACACCCCGAGCATCCAGGCGCCGATGGACATGGGGTTCCAGAACGTGAAGAAGCCCATCATGTTGAGGAACCGAGTGGGAACGCCGAGGTCGAGGATCAAGAGGATCCCGCACAGCACGACGAGCAGCAGCGAGAGGAAATAGCCGATGCGGATGACGTCGCGGTCCTTCTTGCCGCCGAAGTTGTCGGCGATGGCGGCCGTGAAGTAGGCGCCTCCGGCGATGCCCCCGAGGAAGAAGTACCACACGATCATCATGTGCCACTCGGGAGACCTAAGCATGGCCGCCCCCCTTCCCGCCCCGCTCGCGGAAGGCCATGACGGCCCCGACGCCGACCAGCAGGGCCGAGCCGACGGAAAGCAGCGAGTCGGCCAGCACGTTGCGCTGGGGCAGCAGCGGCTTCTCCGGGAGGTTGTACGTGGACGGCCGGTCGAGCAGCAGGAAGAAGGCATTGAGCCCGCCCAGCGGGCCGTTGGTGTCGACGCCGTAGAGCTGGGCGTCCTTGTGGCCCATCTCCTTGAGCTTGGCCACCCGCTTCTCGGCCTTGGCGGCCAGCTCGTCGCGGTACCCGAACTGGATGGAATCGGTGGGGCAGGTCTTGGCGCAGGCGGGCCCCAGGTTGTTGTGGATGCGGTCGTTGCAGAACGTGCACTTGTTGGCGCGCCCCGTGTCGTGGTTGAACGCGACCACGCCGAACGGGCAAGAGCTGACGCAGTACCGGCAGCCGTTGCACACGTCCTGGTTGATGTTGACCGTCCCGTACTCGGTCCGGTAGATGGCCCCCGTCGGGCACGCCTCCAGGCAGCCGGCCTGGGCGCAGTGCTTGCAGACGTCGGACATCAGCAGCCATGCGAGCTCGCCGTTTTCCTTGGGCTTCTCGACGAAGCGCACCAGGCGGTAGGTCTTGTCCGTGAAATGGGCGTGGTTCTGGTAGGACCCCGTCCACTCGGGCTGCTCCAGCGGAAGCTCGTTCCACTGCTTGCACGCCACCTGGCACGCGCGGCAACCGATGCACAGGGACGTGTCCGTGAACATCGCCAGTGTGCGGGCCATGGCTACACCTCCCCCTTCTTCACGTTGCACATGAAGGCTTTCGTCTCCTGGATGTACACCGTGGGGTCGGCGACCGTCGCCGAGAGGTCGTTGGTGATATCGCCCTTGCTGCCGGGCAGCGCGTCGACACCCTTCCAGCCCCAGTGCCAGGGCACCCCGATCTGGTGCACCGTCTTGCCGTCGATCTTGAACGGCTTGAGGCGGTGGGTGACCATGGCCTTGGTGTGGATCTTTCCGCGCGGCGTCATGACCGTGATCCGGTCGCCGTTATCGAGCCCGATCTCCTTGGCCAGCTCGTGGCTGATCTCCGCGAAGTGGGAGTAATGCAGCTCGGCCAGCATGGGCAGGTAGCGGGACATGACGCCCGAGAGGTGATGCTCGGTGAGCCGGTAGGTGGTGATCACGTACGGGTAGTCCTTGGAGCCGAGCGGCGCCAGCTCATTCTTCTTGTCCGGCACCTGCCAGACCTTCACCACCGGGTTGTTCTGCTGCTTGGAGAGCAGGTTCCGGGTCGGCGACTCCATGGGCTCGTAGTGCTCGGGGAACGGCCCATCGTTGAGCGGGCCGAAGAAGGCGCCGACCAGGTCGGCGCGCATGATGAACGGCTTGTCGCCGTTCTTGGCGTCCGGCGCGAGGAAGGCGTTGAAGTCGGGCACGTCCAGCCCCACCCACTTGCCCTTTTTGTCCGGAGTCGCGCCGTCCGCGGCGGGGTCCCACCAGATGAGCTTCTTCTTCTCGCTCCACGGCTTGCCGGCGAGGTCCGCCGAGGCCCGGTTGTAGATGATGCGCCGGTTGGCCGGCCATGAGAAGCCCCACCCGTGGCCCAGGTAGTCCTTGTCGTCGGCCGGCTTGCGCGAATTGGCCTTGTTGATGAGCTTGCCGTCAGGGCCCTCGACGATGACGCCGGTGTAGATCCAGCAGCCGCCGGCCGTCTTGCCGTCGTCGGTCATGTGAACGAAGGTGTTGAGCGCCTGGTCCTTCTTGTAGACGACCTTGCCGTCCTTGTCCTTGATCTCCTCGGTGGCGAACCCGTTCACTTCCTTGAGCACCAGCTCCATGCTGGGCTCCTTCGGGTTGTCCCCGTAGGTCCAGCTGGTCGCCAGGAAGCCCTTGTCCCGCTCCTTCTTGGAGCCGGCGTACAGCTTCTGCAGCCGCTTGGCCAGCGACACGAAGAACTCGGCATCCGAGGTGACGTCGCCGGGCGGGTTGACCGCCTTTTCGTGCCACTGGATCAGCCGCATCGTGTTGGTCAGGCTGCCATCCTTCTCCGCGGCGGGCGCGGCCGGCAGGAAGAACACCTCGGTCTTGACGTCCTTGGGGTCGGTGCCGGGCGTCTTCCAGACGTCGGCCGTCTCGGTGATAAAGATGTCCTTCACCACCATCCAGTCGAGGCGCTGCATGGCCGCGCGCGCGAGCTTGGCGTTGGGCCCGCCCACCGCCGGATTCTGCCCGTCGGCCAGGAAGCCCTTGATCCTGCCCTTGTACATGTCCACGAACATGTGCTGGTGGCTGTAGGCGTCGGCCGAGGCCCGCTTGGGCAGCCACTGGTAGCCGAACTCGTTGTCCTTGGTGGCCTTGTCGCCGTAGAAGGCCTTCAGCAGGCTGACGAAGAACTTGGGCTTGTTGACCCAGAAGCCGCCCTTCGGCGTCTCTTTCTCGAGGTACGTCTTGAGGTCGGGGTGCACATCCCGAAGCGGCATCGCCATGTAGCCCGGTAGCTCGTGGTAGAGCAGCTCGAGGTCCGTGGCCCCCTGCACATTGGCGTGGCCGCGGAGGGCGGTGACACCGCCGCCCGGCCGGCCGATATTGCCGAGCAGGATCTGCAGCATGCAGAGCGCCCGGATGTTCTGGACGCCGTTGGTGTGCTGGGTGAGGTTGAGCGCGTAGGTGATCGTGCCCGTCTTGTCGGGGCCGCTGTTGCCGCAGTAGAGCTTGGCGACCTCGACGAACTTGGCCTTGGGGATGCCGCACACCCGCTCGACCATCTCGGGGGTATAGCGGCTGTAGTGGCGCTTGAGCAACTGGAAGACGCAGCTCGGGTCGCGGAGCGTGTTGTCCCGCTTCGGATTGCCGTCCCCGTCCACCTGGTATTTCCAGGACGACTTGTTATAGGTCTGGGCGATGTGCGGGTCGGCCCCGCCCTTGCCCGTCTGCTCGAGCCCGGTGAACAAGCCGCCCCCGTCGGTGGCGGTCTTGAAGCCCGGATCGATCAGGAACGAGGCGTTAGTGTAGTGGACCACGTAGTCCTTGAAGTAGAGGTTGTTCTGGATCGCGTAGCTCATCAACCCGCCGAAGAAGGCGATGTTGGTGCCCGACCGCAGCGGCACGTGGATGTCCGCCACGGCGCTGGTGCGGGTGAACCGCGGGTCCACGTGGATGACCTTGGCGCCCCGCTCCTTGGCCTTCATCACCCATTGGAAGCCGACGGGATGGTTCTCGGCCATGTTATTCGTGCACATGATGACATCCGAGTTCTGGATGTCGATCAGGTTCGTCGTCATCGCCCCCCGCCCGAACGTGGTCCCCAAAGCTGGGACCGTGGCGGAGTGTCAGACTCGAGCCTGGTGTTCGTGGTAGACGATGCCGAGCGTGCGGTTGAGCTTTGAGAGGAGGTAGCACTCCTCGTTGTCGATGCAGGCCGAGCCGAGCGAGGCGATGGCCTCGAGCCGATTGACCGTGACCTCCTTGCCGTCCTTGTCCTTCTCCTTCTCGATGAAGTACTTCTCGCGGGTGTCGTAGTAGCGCTTGGTGATCTGTTCGTACATCCAGTCCAGCGGCTTCTCCTCCCACGTGTCGGAGCCGGGCGCCCGGTACAGCGCCTTGGTCGGCCTCAGCGGGTTATTGGAGAGCTGGATGGTCGCGGCGCCCTTGGGGCAGAGGCGCCCGAGGGTGTGGGGCGTGTCCGGGTGCCCCTCGATGTCGATGATCGTATCGCCCTTGGAATAGACGAGCTGGATGCACCCGACGGCGCAGTAGGGACAGACGCTCGGGTGCACCTTGGCTTCCTTGATCTTGAGCGTGGTGGCGGCGGCCGCCACCGGCCTGAGATCGACCGCCCCGGCGCCGACCGCAACGCCGGCCCCGGTCGACCCGGCGTACTTGAGGAAATCGCGTCGCGATAAACTCATGGCGACACCTCGCTCTGTGGTGTGGTGGGCACGACTCCGCGCCTGCTGGAAGAGCCCGAAGCGAGCGAGCGACGTCTGAGAGCTTTCGCTTTCATTGCCCGCTATTTGGCCGGGATTGTAGGAGCGGCCCGGGCCCCTGTCAAGCGTTTTAGTGCGTTTGCACTACGCCGCGGTGCGGCAGGAATCAAAGGGCCGAGCCGGGGGGTCAGCCCTCCTCCCGCCGGCCCAGGTGGGCCCGGTCCTTTATATAGAGGTCGTAGCGGGCCTGAATCAGGGCCAGGGCGTCCTCCGGCTGCCCGCGCTCGAGCGCCCCAACGATGCGCTTCTGGTGCTCGAGGTCGATGATGCCTCCCCCCAGGACCGGATCGTAATACCGCCCCAACTCCAGCAGGATACGCTTCACCTTGGCCAGGTCGTCGAGGCTCGTGCGGAGATCTTCGATCAACCTCAGGGCATGGTCTTCCCGCTTCCGGGACCGGAAGCCCTTGTCGCGCGGCGGCTCCCCGCCACCCTGGCCGGCAGGCTCCTCTGACTCGCCGTTCATTCCCGGTCTCCGTCGTAGAGCACTCTCAGGAGCACCAGTCCCTGCGGAGGCGCGGTGGGTCCGGCCCGTGTGCGGTCCCGGCCCGCCAGCAGCTCGGCCATCCACTCGGGAGGCCGCGCGCCCCGGCCCACCTCCACCAGGCTGCCCACCAGGTTGCGCACCATATGGTGGAGGAAGCTGTCGGCGGACAGCACGATGGCCAGCCGCGCCTTGCGCGTCACCATGCGCGCGGAGCGGACGGTGCAGGTCGGGGTGCGGCCGCGCCCGGCCGCCGCGCAGAAGGCCGAGAAGTCGTGCTTGCCCCTGACCGCGCCGAGCGCCCGGGCCATGGCCGCCGGATCAAGCCCGAAGGGCACATGCCAGGCATAGCGCCGCAGGAATGGATCGGCCCAGGCGCCCCGGTCGATCAGGTACGCGTAGCGCTTCCCGCGCGCCGAGCGCCGCGCGTTGAATCCGGCCGGGGCTTCACGGGCGTCCACGACTCGGATGGCCGACGGCAGGACGGCGTTGAGGGCGCGCCCGAGGGCCGCCGGCGCGATCGCGGATTCGGTCGTGAGGCTGGCGACCTGACCCAGGGCGTGGACACCGCCGTCCGTGCGGCTGGCGCCGACGATCGTGTGGGGCGCGCCGAGAATGCGCCCGCAGGCGGCCGCGAGCAGGCCCTGGACCGTGGGCCGGTCAGGCTGCACCTGCCAGCCGTGAAGGTCGGTGCCGTCGTAGGCGAGGGTGAGGCGGAGGGTGCGCGTAGGCGTTTACTACCGGATCAGCAGCTCGGCGATCTGGATGCCGTTGAGCGCCGCGCCCTTACGGAGCTGGTCGCCGACCACCCAGAAGTTGACCCCGTTCGGCAGCGAGAGGTCCTCGCGCACGCGGCCGACGAAGCAGTCGTCCTGCCCTTCGGCGGTCACGGGCATCGGGTACCGGTTCTCGGTGGGCTCGTCCCAGAGCCGGAGACCAGGGAAGCCGGCGAACGCCTCCCGCGCCCGCTCGCGGCTGACCTTCACCTCGGTCTCGGCGTTGACGGCGATCGAATGGGCGGTGAACACCGGCACGCGCACGGTGGTGGGCGAGATCGGCAGGCCCGGGAGCTCGAGGATCTTGCGCACCTCGTTGACCAGCTTCATCTCCTCGCCGGTGTAGCCGCCTTCCCCGAATGTGTCGATGTGCGGGATCAGGTTGAAGGCGATCGGGTGCGGGAAGTGCTTCGGCGCGATGGCCTCGCCGCGCGCCCAGGCCAGGGTCTGGGCGCGGAGCTCCTCCACGCCCTTGACGCCGGCGCCCGAGACCGCCTGGTAACTCGTGGCGATCACGCGCCGCAGCCGCCCGACGTCGTGGAGCGGCTTGAGCGGCATGACCGTGACGATGGTCGTGCAGTTCGGGCAGGCCACAATTCCGCGATGCCCCGCGATCGCGTGCGCGTTGATCTCGGGCACCACGAGGGGCACGGACGGGTCCATGCGGAAGGCGCTCGATTTGTCCACCACCACGGCGCCGGACTTGACCGCCAGCGGGGCGTACTCCTTGGACTGGGCCGAGCCGGCCGAGAAGAGGGCCACCTGGACGCCTTTGAACGCCTCCGGCCCCACCTTCTCGACGCGGATCTTCTCGCCCTTGAAAGTCACGGTCTTGCCCACCGAACGCTCGGAGGCAAAGGCGCGCAGTTCCCGGACCGGGAACTTGCGCTCTTCGAGGATCTTGAGGGTGGTCTGCCCCACCGCCCCCGTCGCCCCGACCACCGCGACCACAAAGCCTGATGCCATTCCTTATCGTGTCCTCTCTAACTGTCCATCTTAATAGCACTTCTCGACTTCCCGAGAAATGAGATCCCCGATCTCCACCGTGCCCGCCAGCTTGGTGCCTGGCGCGTGGACGTCCTTGGTCCGGTATCCCTGCTCCAGGACCCGCACCACGGCCGCTTCGATCCGGTCGGCGTCGTCGCCCAGGTTCAAAGCGTAGCGCAGCAGCATCGCGGCAGAGAGGATCGCGGCGATCGGGTTCGCGATGCCCTGGCCCGCGATGTCGGGGGCCGTGCCGTGGACGGGCTCGAAGAGCCCGACTTTTCCCCCCAGGCTCGCCGACGGCAACATCCCCATGGAGCCCGCCAGGATGGCCGCCTCATCGGACAGAATGTCGCCGAAGGTGTTCTCCGTCACGATGGTGTCGAAGTGGGTGGGCTTCTGGACCAGCGCCATGGCGCAGTTGTCCACCAGCACGTGCTCGAGCGTCACCTGGGGGTAGTCCTTCGCCACGCGGACGACCACCTCGCGCCAGAGCTGGGAGACCACCAGGACATTGGCCTTGTCCACCGAGGCCAGGCGCTTCCGGCGCTTCATGGCGACGTCAAAGGCCGCGCGCGCCACTCTCTCGATTTCGCGGGAGGTATAGGCCATGGTGTTCACCGCGCGCTCGCCGCCGTCGGCGAACCCCTCCCGCCCCCGCGGCTCGCCGAAGTAGAGCCCCCCGGTCAGCTCGCGCACGACCATGAGGTCCGTGCCCTCCACCACCGAGCGCTTGAGCGGCGAGGCGTCCACGAGCATGGAGAAGCACTTCACGGGTCTCAGGTTCGCAAACAGATCGAGCTCTTTCCGAATCCTCAAGAGCCCGCGCTCGGGCCGCTGCTCCTGGGGCAAGCCATCCCACTTGGGGCCGCCCACCGACCCGAACAGGATGGCGTCGCTCTCTTCGCAGAGGCGCAGCGAGGAGTCGGGAAGCGGGTCGCCCGTGGCATCGATGGCCGCGCCCCCGCAGAGCGCCGGCTCGAACTCGAAGGAGGCGCCCGTGGCCTTGCCGACGACCTCGAGCACCTTCTGCGCCTCGGGCGTGACCTCCTGGCCGATGCCGTCCCCGGGCAGGACCGCGATCTTGTAGGTCGGCATCAGGAGGCCTTCAAGCCCTTTCCCTTCGCTCGGTGATCGTCGTCGCCATGACCGCGGTCTGCCGTTCCGGCCGGCCCTACGGGCCGATCTCCTGGACCTTCCGGCCGGCCGCGGGGTGCACGAGCCGGTTGAGCGCGTTGAGATAGGCACGGGCGCTGGCCTCGATGACGTCCGTCGAGCTGCCCTTGCCCGGCACCACGGTGCCGTCGAAGTCCACCTTGACCGACACTTCGCCGAGGGCGTCCTTGCCCGAGGTCACCGCCCGCAGCTGATAGTCTTGAAGGCGGCCCTTGAGCCCGGTGATCGCGTCGATGGCGTTGAGCACCGCGTCCACGGGCCCGTCGCCGACGCCCGAGTCCTGGAAGACCTCGCTCTCCTTCTTGAGTCGCACCGTGGCCGATGGGATGACGCTGGTCCCGCTGATGATGTGCAGGTAATCGAGCGTGTAGGTTTCCGGCACCTGGGCGATCTCGTCCTTCACGATCGAGATCAGGTCCTCGTCGAAGATCTCCTTCTTCTTGTCCGCCAGATCCTTGAACTTCTTGAAGGCCTTGCCCAGCTCGGCCGCGTCGAGCTCGAAGCCCAGGTCCTTGAGCCGCGCCGTCAGGGCGGCCCGGCCCGAGTGCTTGCCCATGACCAGCTTGTTCGCCGCCCGGCCGATGTCCTCGGGCCGCATGATCTCGTAGGTCAGCTTCTCCTTCAGCACGCCGTCCTGGTGGATGCCCGCCTCATGGGCGAAGGCGTTCTCGCCCACGATGGCCTTGTTGGGCTGGACATGGACGCCGGTGATGTGCGACAGCAGCCGGCTGCTGCGGAAAATCTCCTCGGTGCGCACCTGGGTATCGGCGCCGAAGAAATCCTTGCGCGTCTTGAGCGCCATCACGATCTCTTCGAGGGAGGCGTTGCCCGCCCGCTCCCCGATGCCGTTGATGGTGCACTCGACCTGCCGCGCCCCGTTCTGGATGGCCACCAGCGAGTTGGCGACAGCCTGGCCGAGATCGTTGTGGCAGTGGACCGAGAGGACCGCCTTGGCGCTGTTCTTGACGCGCTCCCGGATGCTGGCGATCCGCTCTCCCCATTCCCGGGGGATGGCGTAGCCCACCGTGTCGGGGATGTTGATGGTCCGAGCGCCCGCATCGATCACGGCCTCCAGCACGTCGCACATGTATTCGAAGTCCGACCGCGAGGCGTCCTCGGGGGAGAACTCCACGTCCTCGCAGTAGCCGCGCGCGTGTGTGACCGCCTCGACGGCCGCCTTGAGCACCTCCGCCCGGCTCTTGCGCAGCTTGTACTTGAGGTGGATGTCCGACGTGGCCACGAAGGTGTGGATGCGCGGGCGCTTGGCGTACTTCACCGCCTCCCAGCTGCGGTCGATGTCCATGAGTCCCACGCGGGAGAGCCCGCAGATGATCGGCGAGCCGTCGGCGGAGCCCACCTGCTTCGCCACTTCGCGCACGGCCTCGAAGTCCTCGTCCGACGAGATCGGGAATCCGGCCTCGATGACATCCACGTTGAGCCGGGCCAGCTGGCGCGCCATCTCCAGCTTCTCCATGGCGTTCATGGAAAATCCCGGCGCCTGCTCTCCGTCCCGAAGCGTCGTGTCGAAAATGATGATCCGGTCCATGATGACCTCTCCTCCGCTGTGTCTAGTGCGAGTCCCTGTGCTCCATCTCCGCCACCAGCGCCCCTTCCCGACGATGCGCCCACACGGGGCGCGTCGGGCCGCTCAGGACGTAGGCCGAGAACAGCAGGAACAGGAACCACTGCGGTTGGGTCGCGACGATCAGCACGGCCAGCACGACCAGAAGCAGCACGCCGGTCGGACGGCGCCGCGCGAAGTCGATCTCCTTGAAGCTGTAATAGCGGAACGTGGACACCATCAGGATGGCCACGAGGTACGTGCCCACGGCGATGGCCCATCCCTGCCACCAGGCGACGTCCTCGCCCCCCAGCATGAGCACGGTGGCCGCGACGAGGCCCGCGGCCGCCGGCGTCGGCAGCCCGACGAAGTACCGCCGGTCCGTAACCCCGGAGTAGACGTTGAAGCGCGCCAGCCTGAGCGCGCCGCAGATGACGAAGAGGAACGCGCCGAGCCAGGCCGCCCGCCCCAGTCGCCCCAGGGCGGTACTGTAGAGCATGAAGGCCGGCGCCACGCAGAAGGACACCACGTCGGCGAGGGAGTCGAACTCCACTCCAAACTGGGTGGTGGTCTTCGTGAGCCGGGCGACTTTGCCGTCGAGGATGTCCAGGACCATGGCGACGAACAGGGACACGGCCGCCTCGGCCAGGCGTTCCTGGGCGGTCAGCACCAGGGCCAGGAAACCGCAGAACAGGTTGCCCGTCGTCAGCAGGCTGGGAAGCAGGAAGATCCCGCGCCGTGGATGCGCCCGCAGCTCCTGCCAGCGCCGGCGGCGTGCACTCCGCCCGCCCTCGCCCAGCGCGTGCCGTCGTCTCATTTCACAACTCCCATGACGGATTCTCCGCCCCTGACCCGATCGCCCATCTTCACCCGGACCTCCGTGCCCCGAGGCGCGATCAGATCGGTCCGCGAGCCGAAACGGATCAGCCCGTAGCGCTCGCCCAGCCCGAGCTTGTCGCCCGGCCGCACCCGGCACACGATGCGCCGGGCCAGCACCCCGGCAATCTGCCTCACCGCCACCCGCGCGCGCTCGCCGTCGAGCGCCACCGTACAGCGCTCGTTCTGCTCCGACGCCTCGGGCCGGTAGGCGGCCAGAAACCGCCCCCGCACGTACTCGACATCGCGCACCAGCCCGGCCGCCGGCGCCCGGTTGATATGCACGTCCAGCGGCGAAAGGAAGATCGACATCCTCACCGCCGGCCCGACCCATGCGTCGTCGACCTCGGCGATCCCCATCACCCGGCCGTCGGCCGGCGCGACCAGCGCCCCCGCCAGGTCGGGCGGCGTGCGCTCCGGGTCCCGGAAGAACCCCAGGCACGCCAGCGCCCCCGCTCCGAAGACGGCGGCGGCGGCCCACCACCCCATCGAACCCAGAATACACGCGGCCGCCGCAGGCGGTAAGATAAACGGCCAGCCCTCCGCGGCGACGGGAATCCTCAAGCCGGAACGCGCTCCTCCACCACAATCACATCCGGCGCCGTTACATCCGGGGCGGCTTGATCCAGGACATCATCTTCCGCAGCCGGGCGCCCACCTCCTCGATGGGGTGGGCGGCGTCCCGCTTCCGCATGGCCAGAAAGCCGGCGCGATTGGCCTGGTTCTCCAGCACCCACTCCCGCGCGAACTGGCCCGACTGGATCTCGTCCAGGATCTTCTTCATCTCGGCCTTGGTCTGCTCGTTGATCACCCGCGGCCCGCGCGTGTAGTCGCCGTACTCCGCAGTGTCCGAGACCGAGTAGCGCATGTAGGCTAGCCCGCCCTGGTAGAAGAGATCCACGATCAGCTTCATCTCGTGCATGCACTCGAAGTAGGCGACCTCGGGCTGATAGCCGGCCTCCACCAACGTCTCGAAGGCGGCCTTGATCAGGTGCGACACGCCACCGCAGAGGGTGGTCTGCTCGCCGAAGAGGTCGGTCTCCGTCTCCTCCTTGAAGGTGGTCTCAAGAACCCCGGCGCGGGTGCAGCCGACGCCCTTGCCGTAGGCCAGCGCTGTGTCCCGGGCCTTGCCCGACACGTCCTGGTAGACCGCGACCAGCGCGGGCACCCCGGGGCCC
>Ga0209342_10006353_pt1 | contig 12014 bp, 9 predicted proteins | sample RifCSP16_2_FD_184023 | JGI IMG/M metagenome (GOLD analysis project Ga0209342, IMG submission 184023) | Soil microbial communities from Rifle, Colorado - Rifle CSP2_sed 16_2 (SPAdes) (version 2) | ecosystem: Environmental > Terrestrial > Deep subsurface > Rock core/Sediment | place: Rifle... | reverse complement strand
CAGGCTGGCCGCAGAGGTGCGCCGGGCGGACGTCCGGCAGTGGCTTCGGGATGTGGGGGGCCGGTCGGCCTGGACGGCCAACAGGGCCTTCGAGGTGCTGCGCCGGGCCTACTCCTGGGCCCGACGGGAAGAGCTGCTCGAGGCCTCCCCATGCGACCTGCTGGGCCGGCCCTTCCCGGAGCCCTCCTCCGACCGGGTGCTTTCCCGGGACGAACTCCGGCGGCTGCTCGGAGCCCTCCACCGCGGAATGGCCGAAAACAGGCCATACGCCGACGCCACCCGGCTGCTCCTTCTGACGGGGGTCCGCAGGGAGTCCGTCCTCGGTGCTCAGCGGGAGGAGTTCGAGGCCCTAGACGAGCCCAGAGAGGCGCGCTGGGTCGTGCCCGCCGCCAGGAGCAAGAGCGGCCGGCAGCACGTCGTGCCGCTTTCCCCGGGGGCTCTGCGGCCCATCCAGCGCCGGCTCGAGGCAGCCCCCGGCGCGCAACTCTTCCCAGTGGGGGGCCGGCGGGCCGGCCGCGACGAGCCGATGACGTGGTCCTCGGGATGGGTCGCCTGGCTCCGGGAGGAGATGCGCCCCCTCGATGACGAGCTGCAAGCCGGGCCCCTCGATCCGCGCTGGACCATCCACGGCCTACGCCACACGATCGCGACGCATCTCGTTGAGGACCTCGGCACGTCGCGAAACGTCGTGTCGCTGATTCTCGGCCACGCCCTCTCCGGCCCGCGCGTGACGAGGGTCTATGATCGTGCCGAGATGTTACCGGAACGGCGGGCGGCGCTGGATCGGTGGGCCGAATGGCTCGAACGGTTGGCCGACGAGCCGGCGCGCGGGCATCTACTCGGCTGGAGGGACAAGCCATGAGCGAGCGGATCACAGAGGCGGAACCGCAGCGATGGAGCGCGTTCGAACTCGCGGCGCTCGAGCGTCAAGCGAAGCAGTCGCAGCTTCCCGGCGCCGACCCGATCGTGGAGGCATTCGCCGGCAACTGCGTGCATCTCGTCGCCGAGGTACGGAGGCTACGGAGGGTGATCCTCAGCTACGATACTCCCACAGGGTGCTACGCCAGAGCGACAGGCTGCGACTGCGAGAGCTGCCTCGCATTCGAGGCCGAGGCGAGAGCGATTAAGAGCGACCAGGCCTTCGGGGTCACACCAGGGGGCACACATGGGCCCACTATCCCAGACCGTGGGGAAAGGGGTTAGGAGGCGGATTCAACGGTGACGCGGAGTTTCGAACAGAGCGAGCGATCGCGAGATTCCATGAAACGGCTCGCTCATGGTTGTGGCCCTGGAGGTCGCGGGTTCGAATCCCGTCAGCCACCCCAAGTTAGAGAAAGCGGGTATCCTCCGGGGGCACACCGGGGACACACGCCCCGAAAGGAGTAGGCCATGTTGATCCTCTGGTTGGTCATGGGAGCGTTGAGCAATGCACCAGCACCCGCGCCCAGCATCGTAATGGTCTGCGTTGTCGCCGCCAGTGTTGGCCGCTTTCAAAACCCAGAACTCGAGAGCCATGCGGCAGAGGTACGCAAACGTCTTGAGAAGGATGCCAAGAAGCCAAAGCATGGCCTCGCTGTAGTGGATCTCGACTCGGGCACCTGTCAGCTTCGAGTAACGATCGCCGAACTCACGTCACGGGCGAGCGGCAAAGGCCAAACCCAGCTTTGGGGCGGCGTGGCACATACGAAAGGTGAGACCTTCTCAGTCTTGCGCGCCACGCTAATCGTGCATGAACAACCGGCCGGAGAGCTGGAGGGCACCGCGATCAGCGACAATCCTTTCATGAGCGTCGAGAGCGATCTCGTCCGTGCGGTGCGCGAATGGATCAAGGCGAATCGCGAGACGATTCTGCAGAATTAGAACCCTCGCACTCTAGGGACGATTCACTGTGTGCTATCGTTCCGTCAGGGGCGGGCCCCCTGGGCAGGGGGGGCCGGCACGTCGCGCCCTGACGGGTAACGGCCTCGCCCGCCCCTCTCTCTCTCCGCTACGGGCTCGCCATGGGCGACTCCTGGAAATCGACCGTCAAGGACCGCCAGGCTTCCGTGCTCTCCGCCGCAGTCATCCGCGAGTAGCTCACCTCCTGCCCGAGGCGCCCGTGGTAGAAACGGGCTCCCTCGAAGGCCGTCGATGGAACGAGGAGCATCGGCTCGCCACCGAAGCGGGTGAGCCGGAGGAGCTCGTCGCGGAGCCTGACGTAATCGGTGTCCGGGACGGCCCAATCGAGCTTGAGACGCGCTGGCGGCAGCCCTTCGCTGGCGATGACCTCAAGGCGGCCCCGGCTGCCCTCGAGGCGAACTTGGCTCGGATCGCTCTCGGTCAGCGCGAGCGGTAGCTGGGGACTTCTCTCGAACTCCCTCATCTTCCCGACCCAGACTTCGCCGAGGATCGGTCGCACGTTGTTCCCGGCCGGCATGTCGACGGAGAGGCGCCACACGCGCGTGTAGACGGAGGTCCCGACAGTGAAGAACGAAGGTTGCGCCGGCGTCATCGCGATCGCGCCGAGCACGACGGTCGCGCCGTCGGGCACGTTGTGCTGCACGATCGCTGTGGTGTCAGCCTCGGCGATGAGCGCGGGTTCCCCGGCGCCGAGGTAGAGCGAACCGTAACCGTAGGTCGTCGGGCCGTAGCTCGCCGCGAGTGGCGCGAGAACGACACGGTAGAGCGTCCGTTCCGTTCTCGAGGCGTCGGGCAGGATCTCCTCTTGCACGTCGAGCCACGTGTCGACGGTCGCTTGGGTCGCCACCACCCCGCCCGTGGTCCACGCCGCGCCGTCCCAGCTCTTGCCGGACTCAAGATCCGTCACCGTGACGCGCGTCCCGGTGGAGCCGCTGGCCCCGGTGGGCCGATAAAGTCCGACGTTGAGCTGCAGTTTCTCGCCCGGCATGACCGCGATGTCCTGGTAGCTCGGCCGGAAGAAGCGGAGGGCAGGGTTCCGCCCGCCATAGGAGCCCCAATCCGGGGGGTTCGCCGGCAGACCCAGCGTACCCGCCAGATAGTTCAGCAAGTCCGCCCAGCCCGTCGGCGCATCGGCCCGCTGCGAGCTGCCGGCCAGGAGATTGAGGTCGAAGTCGATATCATACGCGCCGTCGCTGCGCCACTGCAGGCCGCCGAGCGTGTCCGGGTAGTCGTCGGCGAGGTTCGCGAGCGGCAGCTCCGTATCCTCAAGCGCCGGGCTCACCGCGACCGGCGCCGTCGGGGCCCGCCGCGCCAAGTTCCCGATCACGTATCGCCAGACTGCCACAGGCTCACCTCTCTATGTCGTGACCGACCAGCCCTTGCCGGGTTCCCAGGACAGCGTCTTGAGCGTCGCCACGACGAACTGCACCCAGATCCTTGCGTTCGTTCCGTCGTAGACGTCCACGGTGATGGTGACGCTCGCGGTGTCCGCGTTGTAGATCCAGATGCCCCGGACGTGCCGCTGGATGTCGACCGTGGCGGGGGCCGCTACAATGGTCGCGACGGTCGTCCCGTTGAGGACGCCGAAGTTATGGCCGAGTCGCAAGGCCCGGAGTTTGGGCTTGTGATCTGCCCACACGACGTTCCATTCCGGCTGATTCGTGGGTCCCGCAGCTAGGACGGCGCGGACAACCTTGGTCGTGCTATCGAGGATCATATGCCGTACACCTGCGCCACCATCATCACCTCATCGAAGTTCGGCGCGTTCGTCGCGATCACCTTCCAGTCGGAGTTTCCAGAGGGTGGCGAAATGAGATAGACGGCCTCACCGGGAATGCCGAGATAATACTCTGCCTCACCTTCGATCGTGTCGGCCGGACTCGTCGTGTCAGCCTTGACGACGACGAGGTTGTCGCTGTCGTCGATCTTCTTGATGACGAGCATTCGTTTCGCGAGCCGGAGTCCAGCCGCCGTATCTCCGAGGTTTGGCAGATTGACCGTCCGCTCGGCACCCGAGGCATCGACGAAGATGAACACATACTTATCGTTGCCCGTGATCGTGACGTCGCCGCTCTCCTCGGCGACGGGAAACATCGACGCCGGGTAGTCCTTCCATGAGTAGCAACCGCTCTCGCCCGGGCTCATCCACATCGGAACATCGAAGTCGGCGGGCCCGCCGTGGAAGCCGGTCTCTCCAGAGAGCGCGTCGCCTGTCTCGACATCCGAGAGCTCTCCTAGAACGGGCCAGCGGACCATCTCGACCTTGAACGTCCCGGGGTTCGCTGCCTTCACCACGTAGCCGATCTGCACCTTGACGGCACAACCCTTGAGCGGAGCCGAGCTCGCCATCCCCCCGGAGTCGTCACCGAGGAAGAACTTCTGTCCATCCGTGAAAGCGGAGAGATCGACTCCCTCCATGTGGCCCTTGCCGCAGACCCAGCCCTCGGCGTTGTTGGCGATGCTCTGCATCGTGACGCCCAGGCCGTCGATGCTCGCTGGGACAGTGCTCCACTCAAGCGGCTTGACGGTCAAGATGTTGCCAGCCCCATCGGCGCTGAAGACCCTGACGTTGCGGAATGCTGGGATGGTCGATCCGCTGACGTTCTTGACTCGATAGTAGACGCTGCCAAAGAGAAGCTGCAGACCGCCGAGCACGTCCGCGACCGGGGCCTCTCTCCCGTTTGTGCCATCCCAGTGGAGGCCGCCCTCGGCATGCGCGTGCGTCGGGCTCACGACGAAGTCGACAGCGACGACGTTGTCGACCTCGTGCGTGTTCATGTTGAGATTGCCGGTCATGGCACGGACGCCATCGATGATGAGATAGCCCGGGCTGATCTCGTGCCAGATGTTCGCGACCCCATCCGGCACCGGCTTCGTGCCGACGCTGGACGTGTGGTCCTCGAGGCAGAGGTAGGTCAGGATCGCGCCACCCGTGCCCAGAGGCGGCGCCGGCGAGGTGGCGAGATAGACGATGTCCCCAACATCGTATGAGGTATCGACGGCCCACTGGCCCCGCCAGACGTTCGGCTTCGGGCCCGGCGGTCCCTGGACGCCGGTCACCTGAAGACCGCTGATGATCCGCGGCCGCGCCGCATCGACAATCGAGTCGATGTCTCCAGGGGTCGAGCCGCGTCGCTTCATAGGCGCCAGGTGGCCTCCAATCCCGAGATTGGGTTGCGGCGCGTCTCCCAGGTGCGGATGGAGGCATCCGCGTAGCGCGAGCTCTCGTCGCTCCCGATGGCGACCCAGTCCCGTGTGGCGACGTCGCCCTCGTAGGTGAGGCGACCGATGGTCGAGGCCTGGGCGAGGAGCGCGCCCGTCGCCTCGAGGAAGACCGCGTAACCCACCTCGACCGAGAACGGCCCGAACTCCTTCCAGCCCTCCGATCCGAGCCACCGCCCCCACGCTCGCAGGATGTGGGCCCGCGTCAGCTCGACGCCAGTGATGGCGCAATCTAGTTGAAAGGTTGGTTGTCCCGAGACTGCCCGTTCGAACCGGACGACATCGTTCGTCGGGGAATCCTTGGCGATGAATTGGAGCGCGTCGTAGCTCCCCGCCCCGTGCCGGGCGTGCAGGAGCGGAAGGACGTCGTTCTGCGGGATCGCGGCCGCTCGCCAGTATGGTCGGACTTCCACCATAGCGACGCCCCGCGTGTAGCTCCAGATCTCTGCGGATGGCGTCGCGCTGTTCGCCATGCGGTGCGTGTCGGCTGCCCGGACGAGTTGAGCATCCAGCGTGACGAGGGGTGATCGTGCGCCGTAGCTCTTGCCGAACGCCGCGCCGCCACGCTGCACGTTGAGGATCCCGGCGTGAACCACGACGTTCAACAGGTTCGACGAGAAGCGGCCGATGGCAATCGTGTAGGTCGGATCCGATGTCGCCCCCGCAGCATCGACGGGGATCGCGTCCATGACGACCTCGCCGAAGGGCTCCGAGGACGGGATGGCGGCGTAGGTCGGCGTTGTCGTCCACTGGCGCGCCGTGTCGTCCCAATACTCGGTGGAGGGGAGTCCGCCCCCAGAGCGAGAGAGATAGACCTCGGCCTTCTGCGTCACCGGATCCTGGATGATGCTGTTCTTGACGACGGCGCGAAGGTGGACGATTTCACCGGAGGCCCGGGGCAGCGTGCCCAGGGACCGCGAACGCCCGCCCATCCCCCCTCCGGCACCGTAGCTGAGTTTCGCCGAGGACCTATAGCCCTGCTCCTCGACCAGGGCAACGGCCATATCCTGGATAACGCTGAAGTCCCCAGAGCTGCCCACGGTGGACCAACCAGCGAGCGTCATGTCGTAGTTACGGAGGACGAGTTCCACGTCGCCGCCGCCCTGTGCGGCGAGCCCATGGAACGAGACATTCGGGCTGTCCTCGAGGAGCCGCATGAGCGCCCCGTCCCCCGGTCGCGGGGACCAGGCGTCTTGATCTCGGGTGTGCGTGTAGCCGGCCCCCTTGTCGACGAGAGCGAGCCCCTGCAGCTCCGGCGACCACGGCCCGTCGATCCTGTATGCGGCCCACGCGAGGCAGGCGTAGGGCAGGAGATCGAAGAACTCGTCCTCTACCTCGAAGGTCTCGGGATACCTCCTGCGCTTGAGGACGAGGCCGGCGCGACGCTCGAGGCGTCGTCGGCCCCAGCCCCCAGGGAGGACTGAGGGACCCTTGGCATGGATGAGGTAGGCGCGCGACCCGACATCACCGACCGCCCGATCCATGGGCACGCGCCCCGTCACTCGGTTGCGGGCGCGGCGCTTGAGACGCAACTCGAGCGAGCTCGCGTTCCTCACGTTCACCACATAGCCGCCGAGGTCTTCAACATCAACCTCGACGTAGAAGTGGAAATGCCGAAAGCGGGCGAACGACATCGAGTTGTCCCAGCCCGGGGCCGCGATCTCCGCGTAGATGCCCACCTGCAGCGAGAGCATGTCCTCCAATGAGAAGACGCCGCCCTCTGGGTGGCTGAGCATCTCGTGCTCCATGTGGATTGGCCCGTCATATCCCGTCCCGCACGAGGGTTGATTGCCGTTGCAGTACCGGTCACCAACGGGCGTGCCCGTCGAGCCGCTGTAGCCGACTTCGAAGAAGCTGCCGAGTTGGAGGATTGCGCTGCTGTCGCGCGCGCGCATGGCGAACTTGGCGCGCGGCCCATGGGGATGACCTGGCGGGAAGCCCGGGAAAAACCAACTGTTGCCGCCGTGCCCGAAGTAGTCCATCCAGCAGTGGAGCTTGACGCGCCGGAAGAGGCTCAACGTCGGTGGCGGTTCGACGGTCACAAGGCCCGTCGTCTTGGCACCGAATTGCCGAGCAAGTGCGAGTTTGCTATAGCTGCAAACGCCCTGTGTCGCCTCCGAGCAATAGGGCGCGACCGTCTCGTGAAGGTCGTCGTACGTCGCATCCCGCCACACCTCCCAGAGCGTCTTCAGCGGGCTCCCGCCATAGGGCGAGCTGTTCGGCCAGCGGTCGAAATGGGACGAGCCGGTGCCGCTGTAGCGCGTGCCGGCGTTGTAGGCATCCGATGTCGGCAAGAGGTAGATCGTTCGCAGCATCCGTTTCTGCTCAGGTGATCGAGGCCGTCGCTGCTCTTGCTGCTGCGGCCGCTGCGGTCCGGCCCGCCAAGATGGCGAGCGGATCCCACGTCGGCGCTCTCACTGCGGCAACCGCTCCTGCGCGGCCCCCCAAGGAGGCCGACTGCCCGGCCAGATAACGTCCCTGGGTCCAGACGTTCTCGACTTGGAGCACGACTTTCTCAGGCAGCGCGGCGACGTCGTGGGCCTCGTAAGCCGTGAGGAACTTTTGCTCAGCGCTCGACCACATGTACGGCATCTTGACCTGCGTATAGACCTCGCGCCGGTCGCCTGGCTCATAGAGGAGTTCTCCGGCTTGGGCGTGGTACTTCTCGAGGTCGAGCACTGCGTCTGGATCGGGGTCAACGTCATCTGGGTCGATGATGGCGAAACCGAGCGTTCCGAGAGGTGTCCAGAAGATGCGCGCCCAGGAGTGGGCGTCGAGGAACGATTGGATCACCTCGGCGGCTGACTCCGCGTTCTGGTCTCCGCCGAAGCGGCGGGCGCACTCGTAGCCCCGGGCGGCGAACCAGGCCTCGGCATAGTCCCACGAGGTCGCGTCGATGATCGGGTGCGGGCCCCGCCACAGCGCCAGGGGTGCGGGCCTGTAGACGTACTCCTCGAGGACCATCCGAAGCTGTTCGATGGGACCCGTGACCGGCAGCCCGGCATGGAACCCGGTGGCGTCCGGCCCCTTGCAGTCGAACGAGACGATCGCCTCCTCGACGGGCTGGGATCCCTCCCCGATCACGATGATGGTCATTTGATTCCCGCCGAAGACGCCGCGCAATGTTGACCATCCCTGGGATGATTGCGGTATCCCGTCGTAGTAGATTCGCGTCACGTCGACAAGGAGGTTAGCGCTCGCGAGCCACCAATAGCCGAGCGTCTTGTCATACCGGAGATTGACGGCCGGCACCATCCCCCGCGCGGTGATGTCGGCCCCATCGTGGATGCCGCTCAGCAGAGGGAGCTGGGTTCCGAAGATCGATCCATCAGAGGCCGCGCTCCACTCTATGCGCCGGAAGACTCCCGGCGGGACGGGCGTCCGGAGCACCGTGTCGTCCGTCTTGAGCAGGACCTTCGTCACGAGACCCTCGCGCGTCCAGTCCTCGACGACACCGCGAAATTGCGGTTCCCAGTCCGCGACCACGAGATCGGGAGCCGCGACGTCTATGGCGGCGACGCTGCCCCGGGGATCGTAGGTCTCGAGCATGTCGATCAGTTCACGGCGCGGATCGACGATGCCGACGGATGCCTTCACCGCCTCGAGGACATTGTCCTCGATGCCCGGGCCCTCCGGGCCGTACTGTATCGGTGCCCAGGACCCCGGCTGGCTCGTCCGGGTCACCTGGCCCGCGGCCGTGAGCCGACCAGTCGGGGCGATGACATCTCGACCGAGTGAGAGAGCCCGTGTCTGCCAATCGACCGTCAGCACTGGGAACGGCTGTGCGCCTCGCCGGCGGGCCTCGAGCAGGGCGGCCGAGCGCACGTGCTACGCCTTCCCGAGCGAGACGAGCTCGGCGAGGTTTCGCTGCAAGCGGCGGTCGACAGCGTCGAGGGTGAAGGAGCGCATGCGTTCTCTGTTCTGCGCTGTCTGGAACGGGTTCTCGTCGATGTTGATGGAGACGTTCGCTTGCACCCTGTTTCCAAGCTTGCCTCCGCTCCGCGGCAAGGGGACGATCGCTTCCAATCCATGGAGCATCGCGAGTTGGCCGGAGCCGAAGTCGCCGATCCCGCCGCTCTGGAACCCCGGGATCCTCAGGATGTCCGCGACAGAATCTGGCGGTCCGCTGGGAATGCCCGGGGGTTGGCCTCCGCTGTAGGTGATCGGGATGTCGATGGCCGGAGGCTTGATCCCGGTCAGCGCCGACACGAAGGCGTCGATCTTCTCGATGAGCGTGGCGAACTGCTCCGTCATCGTCTGCGCGAAGGTGATCCCAGCTTCCTCGGCCGAACCGAACGCCTGCCCATTCTCATCGACGAGCTGGCCCGAGGTGATGAGCTGATCGATCATCGGCCGCATGGCCTCGGGGATCGCCTGGCCCGCCGCCTTCGACGTATTCACGAACTCGAGGAGGTTCGGCCCCATCTTCGAGATGACGGTCCCGACGTCGATGCCGGAGGCGGTGAGCAGCTTGAAGTCCTGAAGGAGCTGGCCCGCCTGCTGATCAAGCTCCTGCCGCTGCATGGCCGGGCCCAGTTCCTCGATGCTGAACCCGTAGCGGTCCGTCGCCTCCTTGAGCGCCTGCTGCGCGGTCTCCTGGTTCCCGAGCAGCCCGTTCACCTCGGCCACGGCCGCATTGAACTGCTCGACCGTCTTGGCGTCGAAGATCTTCTTGACGAGGTCCTGGCTTGTGAGGCCGGCGAGCTTCTTTTGCAGCTCGACGAAACCGCCCTGCGCCTCGAAGAAGGCGTCGCGCAGATCGTTGACCTTCATGATGACCGGATCACCGCCGATGCCGAGAGCCCGGCCAAGCCCGCTGAGGCCCTTGCTGATCAGTGAGCCCAGGCCGGAGCCGAGAAGCGAGCCGAGGCCTGGAATGATCGAGCCGAGCGCCCCGCCGAGGCTCTCGCCGAGAGCCGCACTCAGCTTCTCCGTCAGGGGCTTCGCGATGCTCTCCCCGATCGAGCCACCGAGGTGCGCACCGATCGACTTCCCGATGTCGCCCCCACCCTGGATCGCTCCGAGGATGACCTGGGGTAGCCCCTTGAGGCCCTCGCTCAAGCCCTTCTTCAAGGACTCGCCGAGCCCGAGGGCGGGGATCTTGCTGAGCGCGACCGTTACCTCCGTCGCGGAGGCCCCGGCCGTCTCGAGAGCGGCGGCGATGTCCTCGGCGGAGAGTCCCGCCTGCGCGCCTGAGACCGCGAGCTTGTCGAAGTCCTGCTGCGCGTGCTTCGCGTCCTGAGCGAGGACGTTGACCTGCTCGGCCACTGGTCCAAGATCGAGGCCCGAAACGTCGAGGATGGGGATCTCGATCTTGCCGCCCCGCAGGATTCCAAGGAGGCCCTCGTCGCTGATCTTGGCCCCCTGCTCCTGCAGCGCCTCGAGCTGCTTCCGCAGGCCCTCGATGTCGGCGACGCCCTCCACGCCGAGGACATGGAAGGCGCGCGCGAGGTCGTCGGCCTTCTTCTGCGCCTCCGCGCCGGAGAGCTGGTCGACGAGACCCTTGAAGGCCTCCGCGGCGCGCTTCGCTTCGTCTGCGGCCTGCTTGTGCGCCTTGACCTGCTTGTCGGTGAGGCCCAGGCTTTCAGCGAGGGCCGGGCTGAGTCGCCCCTTGTAGAAGTCGGCGATCTCCGCGACGCTCTTGCCTTGGGCCTTGAGCGCCTCGACCTGCCTCCTGATGGCCTCCTCGTTCTTCGCGCCGATCGCAAGCCGGAACTGCGCGAGCCCAGCTTCGGCACCCGCACCCTCATCACGAGTGGACTCGAAGAGTCCGCGGGCCGCCAGAAAGTCGTACAGTCCACGGGTCGCATCGTCGGCGACTTGCCGAACGGACTGGAGCTTGTTGAGCATCGTCCCGATGGCCGCCCCGATCGCCAGACCAGCACCGGCGACGCCGATCGAGGCCGCATTGAACCCGGCCATCGAGGTCGAGAGATTCTTGAATCCGATCTCCGCGACATCCGCCACGTCGTCGAGCGCACGGAGAGGGCCGATCGGCAGTCCGAACGAGTCAGCCGACCTGGCGAGGGTCGTTGAAACGCGGCCGACGGTATCAGCGAGCCTTCCTGCACGCTGGCTGGTGGAATCCGAGGCGGCGCCGAACGTCCTCATTCCACGATCGACGGGACCGAGACTCTTTCCGAGACGGTCAGCCGAGGCAGCCGCATCCTTGAAGCCCTTCGTGAAGGAGGTCGAGCCGGCCTCTAATTCGACACGGAAGCGCCGAAGCGTGTCAGCCATGCTAGATCACCGGCCGTTCATGGCGTTCGACTTTCAGTCCGAGCTGAGCGGCCCAATCGAGCAGGAGTGCGCGCTGCTGTTCCGGCGTCTGGCGCTCACCAGCGCCAGCACTCTGCTCTTTCTTGAGGCTCTGTTGAATGGACCGAATCGCGGTTCGGAACTGGCGGGCGGGCAGCCTAGAGAGCTTGGCCGTGAGCGATGCGCCCATCACCATGATGCGCGCTCGCTGTTCCTCTTGCCATTGAGCACCGCGAATGCGCACCGAGACTTCGCGCAGAGTCGCGTGATGGAACTCTGCCGGCGAGATCCCGGCCCGGGCAGCGTCTAGGAGGGCAGTGTCCCAGGAGAAGCGACGGCGTCTTTTTTTGGGGCACTTTGCGATGCCTGAGACTTGTCAGGCAAAGCCCAGCGAAGCGTCTCCTCAATCACCTCGTCCATGCGCTTGATCCCCAACTCCGTGATGATCTCGCCTGCTTCTTCCTCGGTCGTCTGCGGTTGCGCATAGAGCATCGCGGCGCGGATGAGAGCGCGCCGTCGCTTGAGGCTTTTCTTGTTGTCCAGCGCTACGAGGAAACCCTCGTCATCGGTCTCGAGTCCGTAATCTTTCTGCAGCGCGATCAGTTCGTTGATGCCGAGCCGGAAGATCACCGTTC
>Ga0209342_10006351_pt1 | contig 12016 bp, 15 predicted proteins | sample RifCSP16_2_FD_184023 | JGI IMG/M metagenome (GOLD analysis project Ga0209342, IMG submission 184023) | Soil microbial communities from Rifle, Colorado - Rifle CSP2_sed 16_2 (SPAdes) (version 2) | ecosystem: Environmental > Terrestrial > Deep subsurface > Rock core/Sediment | place: Rifle... | reverse complement strand
AGCGGAATAGGCATACAAGAGGGGATGGAGATTTCTCTGCCTGCTTCCGGAGTTCTTCAACTCTTTTAAGCCGCCTGCTAATCTCCTTTTCGAGGTGTAGTTCTTCGGGACTCCATCCATAGGCTATATGCTCTATAACCAATTCTGCAACCTTCATGGATGTACCCTCAATCGTGGGAACTTCATTCTCATCAAGGATAATGTGTGGATATTCTGTTTTAGCTGCCATAATAGCCCCTCTTAAGCAGATTGCAGCGGATTCATAGCCCTTACATCTATCAGTTTACTCTCTGGTCTACTGACGTGACAGGAAGCACCCTAAGCGGATCATCTCGGTCCATTAAAGAATATCCGTATGGCTTATGTAGCTATAAGCTCCCGCACATGGGTAATGTCCCTATTGCTTACCGTACGAACAGACGATGCAGGTAAGGTTACTATAGTAACTGTTGTACCATCAAGTGTCATAAACTCAACTTCAAACGCTTCACCCTGACGATATACATGAACCACTGTGCCTACATCACCTGCCTTCAGTCCTTCTTCAGTGACATCTTTCAGTAAAACTACACGGTCATGTTCCTTTATCATAATCTCTCCTATACAGGATACGCAGTTACTAATCTTGGCTCAGACGATCCTTCTTCTACAATCCAGACAGTCCTGATATCAGGTCTATCACCTCCTGGGGTCTCAACAGGTCCATCTACACAATAACGAACACCATACTCAGACTTAACTGTTTTAACTACGGGATTGTCTATACAATGTTTTCTTAAAGATGCTGCCAATACCTCCCATTGTTCTACTTTGAATCCATACTTGGCAAAGAAGGCTGCCTTAGCCCGACCATCAGGATGGGACTCATTTTAGCAGATTTTGCTCAATTTGTTTAACTTTTTCTCCAGCCTTCTTGCACGCCTCATCCAGCTCGTCATCCCTCTCAATAAAAAGTAGCGGGGGGGTTTATCCCCCACAAGATCAGAAACCATCTATCTCTTTAAATATTGCTTCGTTATCATGGATCCTTGCGATAAATCTTACTGAATTTTCACAAGCGGCGTGATAGTCACTCATCGCATCGCCCACATAGATAACCTCCTGCGGCTTCAAGGAGTATTCATCAAAGATCTCCCGGACGATCACATCTTTCTTTTTGGGGGCTCCAGATACCCCTTTAAAATAAGCGGTCATCTTCCGCTGTTTGATAATCTCATCGATCTCTTCCTGAGGTGTCCCAGTTGCTACGAAACATTGATAAACATTGTAGTAGTCATCCAGAAATTCCTTGCTCCCCTTAACATAAGGGACCTTTACGACTTCATCCATAACCAATTGTGAAAACCTGAGGCATAATTCTTCAAAACGATGCTCTGGAAGGGGCCTTTGCAATATCTCCTGATAGAAATAACGGAACTTGTCAAACCGGGATACACCGTTAAATAAAACCTCCTATCACCGTACATGGCGCACTGTCTATCTTTTCCACTCTTAAAGGTAACACCCATAGCTCTCTTAATTTTGTTAAATCACATGACAAGTCCATATCTTCAATAAGGAGTACCGGATTATTCCTGCCTTTCCGATCAAGAAACACCCTGTGCGCCTCCCTGCCAAGCTCCCGATCCTGATAGGGTGATATAGAAATCCAATCAATACCTATCATCCGTATGGAGGGGAGGTTTTCCCTCAAGTATAATCCTACTTCCGGATGGATTCCTGGATTCTCAACGCAATAATTTTTTTCCTCACGCCTATTTCCCCAGCCAGATTGGAATAGTAAGATCTCCGTACCGGGAGTTATCGTATTCAGCCAATCTCCACACTCCAGCACTTCTGAGGGCTTTAGATCAACTTGAATCGTATGGGGAGATTTAAAAATCCAGAACTCCGCTGGATAGTCAGTAATCTTCTTCCCATTATCAAAAAAATGATACGGAGCATCGACATGGGTTCCCCAGTGGCTCTCGATTGTAATACGGAAGACATTGGCCGAATCACCACCCTGAATAGATTTGACAGGATCAATCAAAACAGAGCCTTGCCCGCCGTATGTGGGGAGGGGAGACGCCAGGATATGCGATAGGAATCTATACTTCATGGATACGTTGTTCCCCCCTTTTCTAAAGGGGGGGCAGGGGGGCTTATGCCAACCGTTCAATCCGGCGGACCATCTCTTCCAGACTCATCATCCCGCTTGCACAACAGAACCAGATCAGGTTCCTGCCGTCAGCGCCTATGTCGTCTGTTTGGCAAGAAATTCTAAGATATATTCACAGTACTGATGATAGTCCCTGAGACAATCAGAGATTGAAGTGTAAATTTTGCGATAATCAACTTTGTCATATTCATGAACCAGAACATTCCTAGTTCCCACGCTTCTCGAGATTTGCCCGGCAAACTCCACCGGATATACTCCAAGTTCCGCCATCCGCACAAATGTCTCCTTAAAATCTTTTGGCGGCGACGTGTCTTTGTTGGCAAGTTCAGAGAGCAGATGATTATTGACGTCTATTGCTCTTGAGATAGTTCTCTCAAGGATACGCTCTAATGCGCTCTGCTTCACAAAATCGCTGACAACCTCATTAAAGGAAAACCGCGACAACTCAACAAGATGGGCGAGTTCATCCTGGATAAGGGAGATCTTTCTCCTGATAAAATCTTCACGGATCATCTTGATGTGATGGCTTCAAGGGCCTCTAAAATCATTTTCTGTCTCTTTCCGATCAGACAACTTTCAAGGTCGCGAAGACCCCTCGCATCGATATGATCACGAAATGCAAAGGATTTCAGTTCCAGATAATCCAGTTCATTTCCATAAAGAAGCTCACCTCTGGAAGTAATTTCGTATCTTAAAAGGATATTGGCATTACCAAGGTCTGTAAGATCTATCTTTTCACAGGCTATCCCAAGGATTGTACTTAAACCATCCAGGATTTGTGAGTAGAGTTTAAAATCGCCCATGAAGGGTGTTCTTCCTGTTAAAGAAACCGCGATGTCAAAATCAGCTCCGTCCCGGGGATGCCCCTGGAGTTGTGAACCGAAAAGTACAACAAAACGAATACTGTTTTGAGATGCGAATTCGTCTAATTGTAACTTCTGCATTCCCGTAAGCTTCATGACAAAAGAATACTATAACCTCACGGTCTTCGCAAGAGCAGATTTCTTCTTAGGGACAGGGGGGGATTATGCCAGGCGCCCAATACGGCGGACCGCCTCTTCCAACTCATCATCCCTCTTGGCAAAACAGAAGCGGATCAGGTTACTGCCGTCAGCGCCATGAAAGAAAGCCTCCCCAGGCACACCGGCAACGCCCGTCTTTGAAAGGAGGTGCATGGCCTTTTCCTTGCCTGTCTCACCCGGCAAGCGCGATACATCGGCAAGGACATAGTAGGCCCCCTGGGGGATATGCGGGGGAAGGCCGGCCTTTTGCAGAGCTCCGCAAATAAGGTCACGCTTCTTTCCGTACTCAGCGGCAAGACCTTCATAAAAAGAGGGGGAAAGTTCCTGCAGTCCCACGGCCACCCCATACTGAAGCGGCGCAGGGGCACAGACATAGACCAGATCATTCATATAACCGATCATCTCCGTCCATCTCTTATGACTGACACTGTATCCAATCCTCCAACCGGTGATACTGAAGGTCTTTGAAAGACCGGAAATGGTAATCGTCCTCTCAAACATCCCAGGAATTGTCGCAGGACTGATGTGACGCCTTCCATCATAAAGAAAATATTCATAGATCTCATCTGTAAAGACAAACAGGTCATGCCTTATTGCAAACTCCGCAATCTGCTCAAGCTCACTCCTGTTGAAGACTTTGCCGGACGGATTTGCCGGGGTGTTAATCATGATCCCCCTTGTCTTCGGAGTAACAACACGCTCAAGCTCCTTTGGATCAAACGTCCACTCCGGCGGATGCAGGGTTACATATTTTGGCACTGCCTCAACAGCAAGCAGTGTATTCACATGATAGCCATAGAAGGGCTCAAACAGGATCACCTCATCCCCGGGATTCAGCAGGGCCAGGCAGGCGCAGTAAAAGGATCCGGTAGAACCTGAGCTGACAATAATATCGGTCTCAGGGTCCGCCTGCAGGCCGTTATAATCAGCCATCTTCTTTGCGATGGCTTCACGCAGGATGGCAAGGCCGTCAAACCTTGTATAACTGTTGAAACCCGCATCCATCCCTTTCTGAACACCCTGGCGGACAGGGAGTGGAACCTCAGTATCGCAGACCCCTTGGGCTAAATTGATCCCGCCAATCTTTGCACACGCTATAGTCATCGCCCGAATTTCGGACTGGGCAATGAGGGATGATTTTTTGCTTAAAGACAGCGCCATAGAACTTACGATGTCATTGCAGATATTTTAGATAGAATTATTATTTTTTTATTATTATCTTATTAGTAATATTCAAAATTTCTTTTTCGAAATAATTTTTGACATCTTTCCATGACGCCTTAAAATAATTTTCAGGATCTGGATCGCTTTCAGCGTCATTAAAGTAAACCAAACTTTTTAAAATATGGTGGTAATCATGAGCGACGGTCGGATATTGGGATTTTAACCTCTTAATTGTTTTTTCTAACGGCTCAATATTTTTCGCGCACCAATACAAATCAAAAAAATCTCTTTTCTTGCCGCGCTGGGAAATAGCGATAATTTTCATTACGGCAATATCAAGAGGGCAGAGAATTTTTATGAAGCCGTAACGAATAAAATCTTGCCTGGGAATAAAAAATGGGTATGCAATAAAACTGATTTTTGCCTTAAATAATTCTCCGTAAACGGTATTTTTTTTATTTATGACGGTTTTCCATTCGTTGTTCCCCAGAAAATTATTCAGCAATTCTGTATTATCAAAATCTTTTTCCTCAGTAAAAAAATCCAAATCAACCGATTTGCGATGTCCGGCTTGCAAACCCAGCGCGGTCCCACCGGCAAGATACCACCCAGACTTACCGATCCATGCTTGTACGGATAAAAAAATAAACGCCTTTCTTGCTGCCGAAGGCAAAATATTTAAATTGGAATCTATTTGTTTTTTAGAAGCAGCATCCATAAATTCCTGGTTTCCGGCCTTAATGAACGAGATTTAGCGACAACTTCTTTTAACAATGATTTATCATAAAAATTATAGAGCCATCTCACCTCTTTGTCGCTGCCAAAATCCAAAATACGCTCAATAACATATTTGGCATTTCTATTTGCGTCTATTTTACCTGGTTTAGTGTCCCAAAATAAAGCCTGCCTGAATTTCATATATTGATATTTTATCAATAATCAGCGTAATTTACTAAGACTTTTTTCACAACTTTTTAGCAACGGCCTCCCGCAAAACGCCTTCAAACCATAGCTCCAGCCCGAGCCGGAAGCGGCCCCTCGGTATCACAGACACCATATTAACTTACTGAACTCATAGAAAAATGTCCTGCTGTCTATCCGGTATCTGCATTTTCATTAATGATTCGACCTAAGTCCGTTAGATCCCCGCCTTAATCACTAAAACCCCCTATCACAGTACAGGGTGCGCTATCTACTCTCTCTACCCTCAGCGGTGAGACCCATACCTCTGTTAGTCCTTTTAAATCACCGGATAAATCCATATCTTCAATGAGAAGCACCGAATTATTCTTCCCTTCCTGGTCAAGAAACGCCCTATGCGCCTCCCTGCCAAGCTCCCGATCCTGATAGGGCGATATGGATATCCAATCAATACCTATCGCTCTGATGCGGGGAAAATGCTCCCTCAAGTAAATCCCTACTTCCGGATGAATGCCAGGATTATCACAGCTATATATTTTATTGTTCCTGTACTTACCCCAGCCGGAGTTAAAAAGTAATATATCTGTATCTGGGGTTATCGTATTCAACCAACACAACAGAGTCCTGACCACCATAGGTAGGGAGGGGAGAGGTCTGAGCCAAGATTAGTTCTGTCAAACAAGGGAAAACAGGAACCTGTCCAGACTTACAACCCTTACCTTACCCACTCTCAGATCTATATCCTTTCCATAAACAACCTGATAGAGAAAAGGTATCTCCATTCTATCTCCAAAATAGGTCAGGCTCTTTGAAACCTCTTTTGAAGCGGCCTTCACCTCTACTGCAAACCATGGTTTACCCTTTTCAGTAATCAGGAAGTCAACCTCCCTTCCATCCATATCTCTCAGAAAATGGAGGTCGGTCTTGTAACCCTCCACATCATTTAAGAAATGGGATGTCTTGAGAAGATGAGAGGCAACCATATTCTCCAGCCTTCCCCCTCTCTCATCAGGGACCTCTGACCAATCCCAAAGATAAAGTTTTGGTTCTTTTTTCAGGGACCTTATTTTTTTATGATGAAACGGGTATATCCTGAAATGATAATAGAACTTCTCCAGCACATCCATCCATTTCGATACCGTCTTGTGGGCAACAGAAAGGTCTTCCCTCAGAGAATTCAGAGAGAGAAGGGACCCCGCCCTTTCAGGCAAACTATCGACAAGGACTTGAAGAAGCGACAGTTCCCTGATATTCTCCAGATCCCTTATATCCTCCCTTACCAGCCGTTCAACCCTCTGATTATGCCATCTTCTCAATTCTCTTTCACTCTGTTTGAGCAGAGGTTCTGGAAACCCCCCAAACTTCAATGCTGCCTCCACCGCATCCCTTGTCCCAGCCCCTGGCTCTGCCAAAACAATCTCTTTACCCGGAACAATCTCATTCTTTCTTTCAAGAAACTCCGCGATGCTGAACGGATGAAGACGGTAATAGTAGTACCTTCCCATGAGAGAATCCCCACCCCGCCGGTAGACATCCAGCCTTGCGCTTCCGGTCACAAGGATAGAGAAATCATTCTTGTGTTTATCGAACTGCCCCTTGAGATAATTCTTCCAATCCTTATACTTGTGTATCTCATCGAACAAAACGATCCGGGCATCTCCTTTGAATTCCGACCGTAGAATCTTCTTTCTATCATCCCGGGAATCCCAGTTAAGATAATCGTATGAACGGAAATGATTTTCTGCAAGATATCTTGCCAAACTCGTCTTTCCAACCTGCCTGGGACCTCCAATAAAGACCATCTTTTCGCCCAGGTCTCGCAGAACTTGCTCGACAAGATATCTTTTCTTCATAAAATGACTTTACCAACTTTTTAGACTGCAGTCAAATATTTTGGCAGAGAATTTTGACTACAGGAAAAAACGAGGGCTGTCTGACTTGCGTCGGGAATTAGAACCTGTGATTACGAGGTTGAATCCCTTGCGATGAAGCCTGGTTAAGAAGAGTTCCCAGTTATGGAGGTTTTGTATCTCATCAAAAAGGATACATTTTGTCTCTCCATACACCTGCCTGATAGCCTTCAGGAGGTCGTCATAGTCAGAAATACCGAGGAGCCTTTCATCATCAAAGTTAAGATACGCAAAATCCAACCCTCCGATCCACAATAGCGTCTGATTTTTCTAATGGATCAAATACCACCATGAGGTGGCTGAGGGCACTTATTGCAACGCCATTTTCGGCTTAATTTTTTTGATCATACTATAACTAATTACAAAAAGACCAGAAAAAACCACAAGGACAACAATTTGTAATGTCAATCCGTTTTGGTATGCTAATAATGCAACGCCCCCGAAGAACAGTTGAACGATCGCGTACGTCAACGACACCTGCCAATGAGGAAGTTTTAATTCATTACTCAGGTACTGATACAAATGACTCCGATGTGCCTGCATCAGATTTTCTCTCCGTCTCCATCTATAATAAATTGTAATAACGGCATCTGCATAAAAAGTAGATAAGAACATTATCAGACAGAGAAATACATTAATAGATGTTGACAGTTTGACCACAAATGATGCAAATACAAAACCCAAAAATATACTCCCCACATCCCCCATGAAAACCCGGGCCCTGGGGAAATTAAAAGGCAGGAAACCAAGACAACCACCCGCCAGAACAGCGCTCATTAAAAAAACATCATGAGCATTCAGTATAAAATAGGAAAAATAAGCCATCAGACCGAACCCGACCAAACCGGTTAATCCGGCAATCCCGTCAATCCCATCCATAAAGTTATAGAAATTGGTCGTGGCAGTCATAAATATCAGCCAGAATAAGAAAAGGGACAAGATCAATGGAGAGGCGGGAGGTCCTAAAAAGAGAAATGCAATAAATGAAGAAATGACAAACTGGCTTAATAGGCGGAATCTGGAAGGGAGTGTAAAACGGTCTTCAAGTAAACCAAGCAGTCCTGCGATACTTAGAATCGCAGAAAAATAAAAGTCTCTTGCTACAAAAATGCCAACAATGATTAAAGCGATCCATATCCCAATTCCACCGCCGCGGGGTGTAGGAAATGAATGAGAACTACGTTCATTTGGAATATCTACTAAGGCAATCCTGAAGCTATATTTGGATATAACCGCAGAACTGATCGCACTGAAAAAAATGGATAATAAAATACTTAGGGCGGCTAACACCTCACTGACCTTGTACTATCCTTGTACCACCTGACTGTTTCACGAATCCCTTCTTCCATAGTATATGGCGGCTTCCAGCCAAGGACTTCCCTGATCTTACTGTTATCGATGCAAAGAGAACCTGATAGCCGTTCTATCTCAGCGCTCTTGCCGGAAAACCGTCCAATAGCCTTCAGTAAAGAAAGGGGGAAGGGGATCAGTCTTGGCCTCTTACCCATTGCCTTGGCAATCATCCTGATCAGGTCTGGCGTGGAAATATCCTCACCGTCGCTCACCAGGAAGGTCTTTCCTGCGGCATCCTTATGGTCAATACAGGTGACAATAGCATCAACCAGATTGCCCAGATAAATCAGGCTTCTCCTGTTATTCACGCGAGACAGCGGCAGGGGGACACCGTTGTTCACCCTGCCTAACAAACGTTTAAAATTGCCGCCGACACCTGGACCGTAAATCAGGGGCGGCCGTATAATCACAACCTCAAAACCTGTCTCACCCGCAATCCTGCCTAATATCTGCTCTGCCTCCCACTTGGAAATTGCATAGTGATCTTGTGGGGCAGGCATAGCATCTTCCCTAAAATACCCACTCTCCCCTTGTGGGAGAGGGCTGGGGTGAGGGGGTGTCTTTTCCCCATTCACCTTGATTGTACTCAGGTAGATTATCCTCCGAACGCCAGCCTTAGCTGCCATGTAGGCCAACCTCTCTGTCCCGTAAGTATTAACTCTCCTATACTCATCCAGTGGGTCTGTGGAGGTTTCCTGCATAACATGGACCCTTGCGGCAAGATAGACAATGGTATCAACGTTTTCCAATACGCCCGTCCAATCTGTGTAAGGACCAATATCATCAATCAGATGATATTCCATTTGAGAGGGAAGCTCGAAAATCTTTTCCCGTGAACGCACAGTTCCCGCCACGGGATATCCTTTATCCAAAAGGTGACGGCACAGCATCTTCCCAACGAAACCGGTTGCGCCGGTCACAAATACGCTGCTTATAGATTCTTTAACAACCTTCGACATTTTGTTAAGAATGAAAGAAGGAGAGACTTCCTATCCGCATAATCCTCGTGCGCAACTAAGTTACTCCACATTGCAGTAATTCTTGCATCCACGACTGCAAACGATCAATCAACATATTACGTTCAAAATTTGCTAAATAAAATTTTCTCCCCTGCTTACCCATATTTTCAAGTTGTGATTTAGGCATCTTATACATCTTAAGAACAGCTCCTGCCAATGCATTTGAATCCTCTGCTGGGCAGGATAACCCCGCTTTAGACTCTGTAATCAGTCGTCCGCCTTCACCATCAAGGGCAGCTATTATTGGTTTGCCACATGCCAAATATGACTGGACTTTTGCAGGAATAGTGAGCGCAAATATTGGTTCCTTCTTGAGAGTCACCAACATAACATCAGCAAGTGAAAAAAACCTGGGCATCGATTCGACAGGGTATCGACCAATGAGGTGAAATATATCCGATAATCCGCGAGTCTGTACCTCTGTTTCCACCCATTTCCGCTTTCGTCCATCGCCTACGATAATCCAGTGAATATCATGATAGTCCTTCAAAATTTCAGCAGCACCAAGAATTGTAGCAAAATCCTGTGCAGCGCCGATATTACCAGCAAACATAACCCGAAAGCCAGTTGGCATAAACCCGTCTTCCGGGGCATTAGATTCTATGACCACTGGTTGATAAACTTCTTCAGCACTTTGCGGAAAGTAGTATAATCGATCCGAACTTACTCCAACCTTTTCAATTTTATCTAAGTATGCCTGGGAGGTTACAAGAATTTTGTCACAACCCTTATAGATCATACGAACAAGCCATGTAACCATGTCAATTATTTTCGGAGAACGAACAGAGCCAGCAGCAGTAAGACTCTCTGGCCAGAGGTCTTGAACCCAGAACATTATTGGAATTGATCGTATTTTTTTTAAAACTAATGCCGGTAGCCCCACAGTGATTGGTGATGGTTCAAAGACAAAAATGATATCAATCTTCCCGCGACATAAAAACGGAGCCAACACAGAAGAACATATTGCAAAAGATAAATAGTTCAAAGCCAGTCGCAGTCCTCCTCCTTTGCCACGCGGAATCAGGGGCACGCGTATAACTTTTGATCCAAAGTAATCTTGACGCGATTGTCTAATAAGACCGTACCCTTTGAAGTAGGTACCATCGGGATAATTAGGTATACCTGTAAAGACCTTGACTTGATGCCCTCTCTCAATCAATCCTAATACAAGGTCATTAATGCGAAAATTTTCCGGCCAAAAATACTGGGTAACTATAAGGATATTCACGAGAGAGTCTCAAAATCACCTGCATGACAAATTTAAAGGAGAGCCCTGCCTTCGGAAGAATGTAGTTGCAAACCTATTTACGCCAGACCGTCCGATTCACGTAATCAGTATAGCTAATAATAAGACGCACCACTTTCTCAGAAACATTTGGCATACTGTAGTCACCTACCATACGTAATGACCTATCTTCACCACGTTTCTGCATCTGAAGTACGGTAATGCCCTGATAGATGCGATCTATCTCCAGACCAGTCATCATCACCGCAGCCTCTTCCATCCCTTCCGGACGCTCATGGGCTTCACGAATATTTAAGGCAGGGAAATTCAATATTGAGGACTCCTCTGTAATCGTGCCACTGTCAGACAGTACTGCATATGCATTCTTCTGCAAATGGACGTAATCAAAAAAACCCAGGGGCTTTAACAGCTCAACATTATCATGAAACTTTATCCCCTTGGCTTCAACTCGCTTTCTGGTCCGCGGATGGGTGGAAACAATAATTCTTTTACCGTAACTATCAGCAATACCATTAAGCACCGTTGCCAATTTGGAAAGGTTTACATCTGAGTCTATATTCTCTTCTCTATGCGCACTTACAACAAAATAATCCCGGTCAGCCAGAGTTAACTGCTTAAGTATTTGAGACTGATCTATTTTATTTGAATAGTAATTAAGAACTTCAAACATAGGGCTTCCTGTTTTTATCACACGCTCAGGAGGAAGACCTTCACGTAGCAGATACTCACGTGCTATGGAACTGTACGTCAGGTTAATATCACTTATATGATCGATGATTTTTCGATTGATTTCTTCAGGAACCCTTTGATCAAAGCAGCGATTGCCTGCCTCCATATGGAATATCGGAATTTTACGTCTCTTGGCCGGGATAGCCGAAAGGCAACTATTAGTGTCTCCCAGTATCAACAGGGCTTCAGGCTTTTCTTTTTCCAGAATCGGATCAACCTTGATGATAACTTGCCCTATGGTTTCGGCAACTGTAGCACCCGCAGCTTCTATAAAATAATCAGGCTTTCTGACCTCCATCTCTTTGAAAAATATCTCGTTTAACTCATAATCATAATTTTGTCCGGTGTGAACTAAAATGTGATCAGTGTATTTATCCAAACATGCCATCACCCGTGACAGCCGGATAATTTCCGGCCTGGTGCCAACGATGGTCATAACTTTAATTTTGTGCATATTCTACCTCACACTAATTTATCTTTATTATCGAGAT
>Ga0209342_10006349_pt1 | contig 12019 bp, 12 predicted proteins | sample RifCSP16_2_FD_184023 | JGI IMG/M metagenome (GOLD analysis project Ga0209342, IMG submission 184023) | Soil microbial communities from Rifle, Colorado - Rifle CSP2_sed 16_2 (SPAdes) (version 2) | ecosystem: Environmental > Terrestrial > Deep subsurface > Rock core/Sediment | place: Rifle... | reverse complement strand
GAGCCGTCCAGCGACCCCGGCCGCTTCAACCTCTTCATCAAGCAGGGCGGAACGACGATCGACAGCGAGTCGAACGAGGGCGACGGCGGCTCCACCGGCGAGCGGGCGGTCGCGCCGGGGACGTACGAGGTCTCCGAGACCGCCGTCGACGGCACGAAGCTCAGCGACTACACGACCTCCATTTCCTGCAAGGACGGCAACGGCACCGGGACCGAGATCAAACAGGGCGGCGCGGACGGCGACCTCGACGTGGCCGTGGCCGCGGCCGCCGACGTCGTCTGCATGATCACGAACACGCGCAAGAGCTGAACGCCGGACGGGCCGAAGGAGGGGCGGGGCTCCGGCCCCGCCCCTACGCGCGGGCGAGCGGCAGCGGCTTGACGATGCCGACGCCTTGCTCGCGCTTCGCCGCCGCGATCGTCTCGGCGAGGCCGACGATCGCGTGCGAGACGTCCGCTTCCGGCTCAACCTCGACGATCGCCCGGCCCTCGTCGGCGTAGGCGCCGAGACGCGGGTCGAAGGGAATGCGGGCGAGGAGCGGCACCTCCACCTCGCCGGCGAGGCGCTCGCCGCCGCCGCGACCGAAGATCTCCTCGCGACTCCCGTCGGGCCGCCCGAGGTACGACATGTTCTCGACGGCGCCGAGGACGCGCATGTTCGTCTTCCGGCACATCTGGGCGGCGCGCACGGCGACCTGCTGGGCGGCGCGCTGCGGGGTCGTGACGACCACCGCCTCTGCGCGGGGCAGGAGCTGCCCGAGCGAGATGGCGACGTCGCCCGTCCCCGGGGGCATGTCCACGACGAGGATGTCGAGGTCACCCCAGTGGACGTCGGAGAGGAACTGCTCGAGCGCCCGGTGGAGCATCGGGCCGCGCCACATGATCGGCGAGTTCTCGTCGATGAAGAAGCCGATCGAGATGACCTTGAGGTCGCCGCGGACCGGCGGGACGATCATGTCGTCCACGGCGATCGGCCGCTGGCGGATGCCCAGCATCTGCGGGATCGAGTAGCCGTAGACGTCGGCGTCGAGAACGCCCGTCCGGAGGCCGAGCCGTGAGAACGCGACGGCGAGGTTGGCCGAGAGCGAAGACTTGCCCACACCGCCCTTGCCGCTCGCGAGCGCGATCACGCGTGTCTTCGCGTCGACGGAGATCCCGGGCGAGCGCTCCGCCACCCCGCCCCGCAGCTTCGCCGTCAGCACCGCCTTCTCCTCGGGCGTCATGACGCCGAAGGAGAGCTCGACCCGCTCGACACCGTCGAGCGGAAGGAGCGCCCGGTCCACCTGCTCCTCGAAGCTCGCGCGCAGCGGGCAGCCGGGAACCGTGAGCTTGATCGCGAGCGCAACGGTGCTCCCGTCGATCACGAGGTCGGAAACCATGTCGAGCTCGACGACGGAGCGGCCGAGCTCCGGATCGATGACGCCTTCGAGGGCCTCGAGGATCTGCTCGCGGGAGAGGGCCATGGGCCCGAACCGTAGCAGTGCCGGGCGGGTGCCCATGTTCGTTGCGAACGTGGCATACTTCCGGCTGCCGTGAACATCGAGGTGGTCGCGCGCCGATCCGGAGTTCCTCCGGCGACGCTGCGCAAGTGGGAGCAGCGCTACGGGGTGCTGAAGCCGGAGCGGACTCCCGGACAGCACCGGCGGTACTCCGAGCGCGACCTCCTCCGCGTCATGTGGCTGAAAGACCGCCTCTCCGAGGGCTACCGGATCGGCGAGGCCGCACGGCTCCTGGGCGGCGCACACCTCGAGCCGGCCCAGGACGCGATCGACCTGGCCGAGCAGCTGCTGTCCGCGACGATCGACGCCGACCCGGCGCTCATCGCGCGGGCGCTCGACCTCGCCGTCGAGCTCCTCGGCCCGCCGCAAGCGATCGCCGACGTGATCGAGCCGGTGCTCGCCCGCGTCGGCGAGCTCTGGGAGCGGGGGGAAATCAGCGTCGCAGCCGAGCACCAGCTGAGCGAGCACATCCTGTCGAAGCTCCTCGGCCTTGTGGACGGCGCGGCCGGCGGCGCGCGGGGCACCGCGGTCGTCTGCTGCGGCCCGGGCGAGCGCCACGAGTGCGGGCCGCTCTCGCTCGCGGTCCTGCTCCAGACCGACGGCTGGCGCGTCGCGTACCTCGGCCCCGACACGCCGCTCACCGACGCGGCTGACCTCGCGCGCAGGCTGGGGGCAAAGGCGCTCTGCGTCGGCGCCACCATCTCCGAGCACGCCGAGGCTGCGCGACGCGAGCTCGAAGAGGTGCACCGCGCCCACCCGCGCATCGCCGTCGTCCTCGGAGGCGCCGCGTTCGGCGGTCCGACCGCGCTCGAGGCCGTCGAGCAGCTCCGAGCCCTCGCCGCCTAGCAGTCGGTCAGAATCGCCCCATGTGGGAAGGCCTTGCTCGCAGGCTCGAGGGACGTCTTGTCGCGCTCGAGCCGCTCGAGCCGCGCCATGAGGACGGGCTCTGGGAGGCGGCGGGCGACCCGGACATCTGGCGTTTCATGGTCTGGAACGCGGGCGAGAGCCGCCAGGCGTTCCACGCCTGGGTCGAGGAGGCGCTCGCCGAAGCGAAGGCCGGCGCGCGCGTGCCCTTCGCCGTGCTCGAGGCGGCGGGCGGCCGGCCGATCGGGAGCTCGAGCTACCTCGCGCTCCGGCCCGCGCATCGCGGGCTCGAGATCGGCTGGACCTGGATGGCGCGTTCGGCCTGGGGCACCGGCGCGAACCTCGAGGCGAAGTTCCTTCTCCTGGAGCACGCCTTCGAGCGCCACGGCTGCATGCGAGTAGAGTTCAAGACGGAGGCGCGGAACGCGCGTGCCCGCGGCGCTCTGGCCGCGCTTCCAGCGCGCTTCGAGGGCGTCCTGCGCAAGCACATGCTCGTCCGCGGCAGCGTCGTGCGCGATTCGGCCTACTACAGCGTCGTCGACGACGAGTGGCCGGCGGTCAAGACCGCCTTGCTCGCTCGACTGGCAGCGACGAGCTGAGCGCCGCGAAGAGCTCCGCGCAGCGCGCGGGCGTGCGTGCGGCGACGACGCGCGATCGCCCGGCGACGTCCAGGAGCGAGGCCTCGAAGGGCGCGTCCTCCGGCAGGTCGATCGCGAGGCCGCGCTCGCGCACGAGGAGCTGAGCGGCGGCGATGTCCACGCTCCGGATCGGCTTCAGCGAGACGACGGCATCGAAGCGTCCCGCCGCGAGGTGACAGAGCGAGAGCGCGAGCGAGCCCATGACACGGGTGCGCTTCGCGAGCCCGACGAACGCCCCCATCGTCTCGGCGACGAGCTCGGTCAGGGTCGCCTCGAAGCTCAGGAGCTCGATCTCCTCCTTCGGCCCGGGTCCCTCGAGCAGGCGGCCGTTCAGGCGGGCACCCTCGCCTCGCGTCGCCGTCCACTCCTCCTTCGTGCCGAAGTCGTAGACGTAGCCGAAGAAGACGTCGCGCATGGCCGGGCCGCCGGCTACGGCGATGGAGAGCGCGAAGAACGGGAGCGTGCGCTTCGCGTTCACGCTGCCGTCGATCGGGTCGACGACGACGCGAAGCGGGCTCGAGCCGTCGCCGTAGACACGCTCGCCGAGCTCCTCGGACACGAGCGTGAACCCGGGGTCCAGCTGCTCGAGCCGCTCGATGACCGCGCGCTCGGCGGCCGCGTCCACGGCAGTCGTCTCGTCGCCGCCTTCGCCCCTGCCGACGCCCGGCTCCCGCTCGGCGCGCGTCGGCAGATCGGCCAGCGCACGCTCCACGGCGGCAGCGCACTCGCGGCAGACCTCGAGCCAGAGATTTCCGGCAAAGCCGGAAATCTCTAGAGGGGAGCCAGATGCGTTCATGGACGATCCATTGTCTCTTTTGGTCGAGCTTGTGCCGCCCAAGGCGGGAAAAGGTCGTGTTATTCGTCGAACGGAGCGAAGAGGAGCCCGCTCGCGAGCTTCGGGAAGAAGTACGTGGACTTCTGCGGCATCGTCTCGCCCGCGAGAGCGACCGCCTCGACCTGCTCGACCGTCGGGGCGCGGACGAGGAACGCCGCGGTGGCGGCGCCCGACGAGACGGCGCGCTCCGCCTCGACCGCGCTCGCCGTGAACGTGACGTCGTCGAGCGCGAGCCGGTCGACGGCCACGGTATCGAGGCCGTCGAGCGCGCCGGCGCCCGCAGAGCGAGCCTCGGCGAGGAGCGCGCCGTCGCGGCGAAGGAGAACGAAGGCGGGGCGGTCGCGCGGCGCACGGGCGAGCCGCTCGACCGCCTCGGCCGCGCCTCGGCCCAGGGGGGTGACGCTGTAGGGCCCGTCGAGGTCCGGCACGAAGCCCTCGATCATGCGGTGCGTCGGGAAGATGACGAGCCCGTCGTCCCACCTGCTCACGAGCCCGGCCAGAACGTGGGCGGTCTCCTCGCCGCCGTCCTCCTCGTGGAAGCGCAGCGCCGCCTCGTAGCGGTGGTGTCCGTCGGCGATGAGGAGCGGCGAGCCAACCGACCCGAGCACCGCGTCGATCCCGGCCGGGTCGCCGACACGCCAGAGGCGGCTCGTGACGCCGTTGAGCGTCGCCTCGAGGTCGGGTGGGCGGTCCGGGTCGAGCGCCGGCCCCGGACCGTCGTGGATCATGAAGATCGGCGAGAGCTTCGTGCGCACAGCGCGAAGGAGCCGAAGGCGCGCCTCCTTCGGAGCCGGGAACGTGCGCTCGTGCGGGAGGACGAGGCCGGCCGAGTAGGGCTCGAGCTTGACGCGCGCCACGACGCCCCGCCGCGACCGAGCGACGCCGTCGGGACCTTCGAACAGGTCTTCGAGCAGCCACACGGCAGGCCGCTCCTCGCGCACGAGCGCGCCCGCCTCCCGCCACGCGCCTAGAGCCTCGGCAGCGTCCTCGGGCTCCTCCGGACGGATGAGACGGACGGCGTTGTACGGGCTCGCGGCAAGGAGGCGTGCGCGCAGCTCGGGGCTGACGACGTCGTAGGGAGGCGCGACGAGGTTGTCGAGCGGCCCGGCCGTCCCGGGGTCGTAGCGGAGCGCGCGAAACGGCTTGAGAAGCGCCATTGGAGGGCCAGGGTACCATCCGTCCTCCTCCCTAGACTGCCGGGGTGAGCGCCGCCACGCCCATTGCCGAGCTCGCCGAGGACCGGGTCGTCGAGGGTGTCTTCGCCGTTGCGCGCAAGCAGCGCCTGCGCACGCGCAGCGGCAGCCCCTACCTCGCCCTCGAGCTGGTCGACCCGAGCGGGAAGATCGAGGCGCGCGTCTGGAACGACGTCGAGCTCCTCGAGCAGCGCTTCGGCGAAGGGGACGCGGTGCGCGTGCTCGGACGTGTCGAGCGCTTCCGCGACCGCCTCCAGCTCGAGGTGCGCTCGCTCGAGCCCGCCGACGTCGATCCTGCGTCCCTCGTGCCGGAGTCGCGCCGCGACGTGGACGAGCTCGACGGCTTCTTCGAGTTCCTCGTCGGAGAGATCTCGCACAAGGGGCTCCGCGCCGTCGTCGGGCGGTTCCACTCCGATTCGGACTTCCGGGCGCGTCTGCGCGTCCTCCCGGCGACCTCTGACGGCCACCACTCATGGACAGGGGGCCTCCTCGAGCACACGATCGCAGTCGCGACGCTCTGCCGCGAGGCTGCCCAGCTCCACGCCCGGCTCCGGGGCGACCTCCTCGTCGCGGCGGCGCTCCTGCACGACGCGGGCCGCACGCTCGAGCTCGACCGCGGCCCGCTCTTCCTCCCGACCCCGGAAGGGAAGCTTCTCGGCCACGTCCACCTCGGCCTTCGACTGATCGAGGAGCGCGCGGGCGGCCTCGACCCGGAGCTTCGCGCCCAGCTCCTGCACGCCGTCGCCTCGCATCACGAAGCGCGCGGCAACCGGACGGCAGAGGCGGCGGTCCTCTACCACGCAAACCAGCTCGACGCGGCCGCCTCGCTCCGGCCGGTCGATGGTGACGCCTAACTCGAACCCCGCCACTGGTTTGGATGCGGTCCCGAAATGGCTCAGAATCGCCGGGTCTCGGACTCGGCTCCGGCTGGAACGGAGTCGGCGACGCCGACCTCGTCGTCGGCGGAGGGGGTGAACTCCAGGCTTTCTGGGCCGGCAACCGCACGACTGACACGTTCGACCCGCTCTTCGGCCTCAACCTCGCCACGAGCACCGACGGGGGCGGCTCGTGGACACTGACGCCTGCCTCGATCTACACGAAGTTCTTCGCCTACGGCCGCACGCCGAGCGTCGCCGTCCTGAACGGCGTCTCGATTCAGACCTGGTACTACATCGGGGAGCCGGCCGTCCACGTCGGCCTCGATCCAAACCCGGACGTCGCCCTCTACTCACCGCCGGGGACGAACGAGAACATCGCGGCCGACCCCGGCTCGGGCCAGGTCTGGATCGCCTGGTGCAACGGCCTCGAGCCCCAGCCCGGCGTCGGGGTCTGGGCGCAGCAGGTCGACCCCGGGAGCGGCAGCGGGATGGGCTCGGCCGTCCGCATGCCCGGCTCGCCGACATCGTTCGAGGGCGCCGAGCGGCACCTCTGCCCGGCCGCGTCGCGGACGCCGTTCGTCGCGCGGGCAGGCGGCGGCTTCTTCGCTGCCACGAGCGCCGGCTACCCGGGGCGCGACCGGGTGCTCGTCTGGCGCGTCGGATCAGGCCAGCCCGCGGTCGTCGTGAAGAAGGGGAGCGGGGGAGACCCGGACTACGAGGTCGGCCTCGCCGCCGACGGGTCCGGGCGCCTCTGGGTGGCCTGGGTGGTATTCGACTCCCAGGGCAGCCCCGTTCTCTACGTGCGCCGCTCAAACCGCGCCGCGGCGGTCTGGGGCGAGGCGGTGGCCGTCAAGCCGCCCTCGAAGCAGATTGACTTCCAGAACATCGACCTCGCCGCGCAGGGCGACCGCCTCGACGTGCTCAAGTCGCTGCGGACGAACGCCAAGGGGGTCGCGTCGATTGACCTGCCCGCGGGGACGTACAAGGCCGTCGACTCGAAAGCGGGCTACGTCTCTGCAAGCACGCGCGTAAAGGCGACCTGACAGCCGGCTGCGACGCCTCAGACGCTGAACCGCACGTTGAGCACGTCGCCGTCCTCGACGGCGTAGCTCTTCCCCTCCAGGCGCATCAGCCCCTGCCGTGCGGCTTCGGCATGGGAGCCGCACCGCACAAGGTCGTCCCAGCGGATGACCTCACAGCGGATGAAGCCGCGGGCGAGATCCGAGTGGACCGTCCCGGCCGCGTCTAGCGCCGTCTGGCCTCGGCGGAGCGTCCACGCTCTCGTCTCCTTGTCGCTGGCGGTGAAGAACGAGATGAGGCCGAGCACCTCGAACAGCCGCCGAACGACCTCCTCGAGCGCTGAGGGGCCCTCGCGGAACTCGGCCGCCTCCTCCGGCTCGAGCTCGGCGAGCTCGGCCTCGAGCTTCGCGTCGATCCCGTCCGGGCCGTTCTCGACCACGATGACATGCTTCGTCGTCAGCGGCTCGAGCTCCGGCGGCAGCTCACCGGTCCACTCGGAGAGCGGCCGGCCCGAGTCGACGTGGGCGAGGACCGCCTCGAGCGCCGACAGCTCGGCCTTCTTCTTCGGGTCGCCCGACTTCGCCTCCTTCGCCACGCGCTCGAGCCGCCGCTCGACGTGATCGCGGTCAGCGACGAGGAGCTCGAGCCGGAGCCGCTCCAGGTCGCCGGCGGGGTCGGCGTCCGGCCCGAAGCCCCGCACGACGGCCAGGAGCGCGTCCACGCCGCGCAGCCCGCCGAGGAGCTGAGCGCCCGTCCCGGGCACGTCCACGACCCGCACCGCCGCCGGCGTGACCTTCTTCGCGTGGGCGACCGCGGCCACCTGCTCGAGTCGGTCGTCGGCGATCGGCGCCATGCCGACGTTCGCCTTGTCGGACACCGTCGCGTAGGCGGTGATCTCCGCCCCGGCCCGCGTGAGAGCGTTGAAGAGCGTCGTCTTCCCGCAGTTCGGAAGGCCGACAATGCCGACCTCAAGCGCCATGAAGGAAGTGGGGACGGAGGCTCATGGGGGAACCGGCGGTTTTCCCACGCCGGGCGATCTCGACCCGAGGGACCCCGCTAGTGCGCCGCCGGGCGGCGCACTAGAAGCCGATCTTCGCTTCGCGCGAGAAGCGCTTGACGTAGGCGATGCGCGCGACCGCGACGAGACACGTGGCGTCCTCGGACTGGAACTCGACGACGCCGTCCCCCCCCGCGGCGAGATGCCGCTGCAGACGGTCGGCGTCTTCCGTCAAGACGAGCGCGCCCATGATCTGGCCGCCGTCGAAGCCGATCTCGATCCGAACCTTCTCGCTCGACTCAGCCATGGCTCGACACCACCTCCGCGAGGACGCCGTGCAGGGAATCCGGATGGACGAACGCCACATCGTGGCCGCCGAGGCCCGGGCGCGGGGCCGGCTCGACCACCTCGGCGCCCGCCGCCGCCAGCTCGCGGACGGCAGCGGCCACGTCGCTCACCTCGAAGGCAACGTGGTGCATCCCCGGCCCGCGCTTCGCTAGGAAGCGGCCGACGGGCGTGTCGGGACCGAGCGGTGCGACGAGCTCGAGCCGTCCCGAGCCGACGCGCAGGTAGGCCGCCTCGACGCCCTGGCCCTCGATCCGACCGCGCAGCTCGAGCTCGGCGCCCACGAGCCGCCACGTCTCGAGCGCCTCGTCGAGGTCCTCGACCGCGAGCGCAACGTGGTGTACCGAGCGCACATCCATGCGCCCGATCCTATCGGAGCGCTCGCTCAGCCCCGCTCGTGGAGCGGCACGACCCGCCCGACGACGGAGGACGCGTCCGACTCAGGCGCGATGCCCCCGAGCAGCTCCTCGATCTCGGTTCGTTGCAGCGTCTCCTTGTCGAGGAGTGCCTCCGCCAGCAGGTCGAGCGAGCGCCGGTGCTTGGAGAGAAGGCGAACCGCCTCCTCGTAGGCGTGGTCGGTGAGCCGCTGCTGCTCGGAGTCGCGAACCTGCTTCGACTTCTCCGACAGCGCGTAGTTGTCGGCGCGCATCGTGCGCGACGAGACCTCGTCGCCCATGGCGAACTCGAAGACCATCTGGCGCGCCAGCTCGGTGACCCGCTCGAGGTCGTTGGCGGCGCCGTTCGTGACCGCGCCGAAGACGATCTGCTCGGCGGCGCGCCCGGCGAGAAGCACCTTCATGAGGTCGAGGAGCTCCTCCTTCGTGTGGAGGTAGCGGTCCTCCTGTGGCGTGTTGAGCGTGTAGCCGAGAGCGCGCCCGCGGGCGACGATCGTCACCTTCTGGACAGGCTGCGGCTCCCCGACGAGGTGCGACATGAGCGCGTGGCCGGCCTCGTGGAAGGCGAGGATGCGCTTCTCCTTCTCCGTGACGATGCGCCGCTGCTGCAGTCCCGCGACGACCCGCTCCATGGCGTCGTCGAAGTCCTCGTGCATGAGGACGTCGCGCTTGACTCGGCCCGCGAAGATGGCCGCCTCGTTGCACATGTTGGCCAGGTCCGCGCCCGTGAGGCCGGAGGTCTGGCGCGCGATCTGGTTCAGGTCCACGTCGGGCCCGAGCGGCTTGCCCCGGGTGTGCACCTCGAGGATCGCCTCGCGGCCGGAGAGGTCGGGCGGCGACACGAGGATCTGGCGATCGAAGCGCCCAGGTCGCAGGAGCGCCACGTCGAGATCCTCGAGCCGGTTGGAGGCGCCGATGATCACCACCTGCTCGCGGCCCTCGAAGCCGTCGAGCTCGACGAGGAGCTGGTTCAGCGTCTGGTCGTGCTCGCGGTTGAAGCTGTGGCCGGAGCGGCGCATGCCGACAGCGTCGAGCTCGTCGATGAAGACGATCGCAGGGGCGTTCTTGCGCGCGACCTCGAAGAGCTTGCGGATACGTGCGGCGCCGAGGCCGGCGAACATCTCCACGAAGGCGGAGGCGCTCTGCGAGTAGAAGTTCGCGCCTGACTCGTGCGCGACCGCCTTGGCGAGCAGCGTCTTGCCGGTACCAGGCGGCCCGTAGAGGAGGATGCCCTTTGGCACCTGCGCCCCGAGCTTCGAGAAGCGGCGCGGGTCGGTGAGGAAGTCGACGACCTCGCGGAGCTCGGCGGCGGCCTCGTCGACACCCGCGACGTCGTCCCAGCTGACGGACGATTTCGACGCGGGCTCGACGAGGGTCGGCTTGACGCGCGGCATGAGCCCGACGACGCGCCACATGAGGTAGACGAGCGCTCCCAGGAAGACGAGCGGCAGCCAGAGGAGCAGCGCGTTCGGCAGGCCGTCGAGGTAGTCGAAGATGTCCATCACGCACTCTCCTCATCGGCGCTCGACCCCGCCGCCTTTACCTTCTCGTCCTGCGACTCCAGGCGGAGGCATTCCGCGAGCGCCGCCTCGGCCACCTCGAGCTGGTCCGGCGTCGGCTCCGCCGTGACGAAGCGCTGCTGGAGCTCGTGTCCCGGCCGCGCGAGCGCGCTCGCAAGCGGATGGCCGGCGTGGCGCACCATCCAGCCGAAGACCTCAACCGAGGCGGCCAGGGCCCCTACCCCCGCGGCGAGACGGGCCAGCCCTCGCAGGTGCGGCGGCGCGCCGCGCACGGCCAGGCTCCCGACCGCCGAGGTGACGAGGAGCGGCCCGACGAGGTGGGTGCCGCAGCGTTCGTGCTCGCGCGTGCGCGGCTCGTCGTGCTCGTAGGAGCCGATCGAGATGTGCTCGGCCCCGTGGTACGCCGCGAGCTCGCTCCCGCGCAGCACGAGCGCGAGCGGCCCCAGGGCGAGCCCCGCAGCGAGCGTCTCTTGCGCGACGGCGCCGAGCCGGCTGCGGCGGATCGCTCGGACAGCAAGCGCGCTCCCCGCCATGGCGGCGGCCACCCGGCCACGCTCGAACGGCAACTTCGCCTCGGGCAGCTCGCGGCGTACGACGGGCAGGAGCGCGAACACCTCCGCGATCCGCGCCGGGCCGCGCATGACCGGGCTCTCCACGTCGACCGAGCGCACCGGCTTGGGCCCCGAGGCCGTCCTCACATCCCCGCTCTTCGTGCGCACCGAGCAGGCCCAGTAGCGAGGGCCATGCACGAGCACGCCGTTCGGGAGCGCCATACCACCGAGGCGGACTTTCTCGGTCACCCCCCGAGTGTACGCGCCTGGAGCGCGGGGGAAAACGTTCTCCCCCGCGAGCGCCTCTTCTCGCGACCTCACGAGCCGATCGTACGCGCCGTGTGCAGCAGGAAGCGCGTGCCGAGCTCGAGATCGTCGACGGGGATCCGCTCGTCTGCCGAGTGGATCAGCCGCGCCGCGACCTCCGGCTTCAGCGAGCGCATGGGGAAGAAGCCGTAGGCAACTGTCCCGAACGCCTCGCGCAGGTAGTGGCTGTCGGTGAAGCCGGAGAGGATCATGGGCACGAGCTCTGCTCTGGGCTCCTCGGCCTTCACGAACGACTCGATCGCCGGCCACAGCAGCCCGTCCATCTGGGAGCGGGTGCCGCCGACGCCTTCGACCCACTCGAGCTCATAGTCGCCCTCCCCGAGCCGGCGGCGCAGCACGGCCTCCGCCTCCGCCTGCGTCTGGCCCGGCAGGAGCCGGCAGTCGCAGACGACCTCGCAGACCCCGGGGATGACGTTTCGCCGCGACGAGCCCTCGATCATGGTCGGCGAGACGCTGAAGCCGAGCATGGGCTCGACCATCGCGGCCAGGTCCGCGCCGGCGCGCTCGAGCCGCTCACGCACCTCTCCGGCTGGAGGCACCTCGCCGAGCACGGCGTCGAGGAAGAGCTCCGTCTCGGGCAGGAGCCTCGCGTCGTCTCGGACGCCGTCGAGACGCGCGATCAGGTGCGCCGCCTTGAGGAGCGCGTTGTCGGCGATGCTCGGCATCGAGCCGTGTCCGCTCCGACCGCGCACGATGAGCTTGAAGGCCGAACTCATCTTCTCCGCGGTCGCGCAGAGGTAGAGCGTCCGTCCGTCCGCGACGAGGCGGTCGCCGCCGCCCTCGTTGATGCAGTAGTCGGTGCGGACCGCGTCAGGGTGATCCTCGCACAGCCACTCGACACCGAAGCCGCTGCCGACCTCCTCGTCGGCCGTAGCGGCGAAGACGAGGTCGCCGGACGGCCGGAAGCCCTCACGCGCGAGGGCTGCGATCGTGGCCGCGGCCGCGGCCACGTGGTGCT
>Ga0209342_10006346_pt1 | contig 12024 bp, 12 predicted proteins | sample RifCSP16_2_FD_184023 | JGI IMG/M metagenome (GOLD analysis project Ga0209342, IMG submission 184023) | Soil microbial communities from Rifle, Colorado - Rifle CSP2_sed 16_2 (SPAdes) (version 2) | ecosystem: Environmental > Terrestrial > Deep subsurface > Rock core/Sediment | place: Rifle... | reverse complement strand
GGGCGTCGACCTCATGGACCAGGAGCCCGAGGCCGGCGTCCTGCTCATCACCGCGATGTTCCTGCCGGTCTACGTGTTCGTGGCCGCGCCGTTCATCGCCCACCTGCTGCGGCTGTCCGTCGTCCGCCGCCGGCGCTTCCTCGCCGACGCCGACGCCGTGCTCTTGGCGCGAAACGCGGAGCCGCTGGCGACGGCGCTGACGAAGATGGCCGGCGCCGGCACCGACGTGCGGGCGGGCGCCGCCACCGCTCACCTCTACATCGCCGATCCGATGCCCGGCGACGCCCCCTGGTGGGACGGCTGGTTCCCCTCGCACCCGCCGCTCGCCGAGCGGATCGAGGCGATCGGCGCCATGGGCGGCGCGCTGCCCCCGGCGATTCTCGAGCGGGCGTTGAAGGCGGGCAGCAGCCACCGCCGCGAGGCGAACGCTATCCCGCCGCTTACCGCTGGCGGCGACACATCGCGTGCGCTCCTCGACGAAGAGGCGCCGCCGGACGAGCCGGAAGCGCCGCTCGAGGCCTACCGCCTGACCACGGCTGGCGTGGCGCTGTACGAGCGCCCCGACGCCGCCTCGGCGGAACTGGCGCGCCTGGCGGCCGGCGCGCTTGTGACCGTCATCGACCGCGCCGACGGCTTCCTGCACGTCCTGACCAGCGACGACCGGTTCGGCTATATCCTGGAGGGCGCGGGAATGACCCGCGTAGAGGTCCATGGACAGCGTCCCGGCTGAGCGCGTTCTCGTCTACGACCGCATAGACGGCAACCGGCGGCTCACGTTCGTCCTGCTCGCGGGCTTCATTGTCCTGCTGGCGGCCTTCTTCGCCGCGGTCGGTGTGTTCCTGACGCTGTACGCCGGCGTGCCGGAGGAAGACCAGGCACGGCTCGCCGTTCAGATAGCGGTAGCCGGCGCCATCGTATCCCTGGCGTTCGGGCTGCTCATGTACTATACCGCGCCGGCGACGGTGCTCATGATCTCCGGCGTCCACGAGGTCGGCAAGGAGGATGAGCCCGAGCTCTACAACACCGTCGAGAACCTCTGCATAGGCTCCGGGCTGCCCATGCCCAAGCTGTACGTGATCGAGGACACGGCGCCCAACGCCTTCGCCACCGGACGCGACCCGCGGGGCGCCTACGTGGTGGCGACGCGGGGCCTGCTCGAAAAGCTGGAGAAGCGCGAGCTGGAGGCCGTCATGGCCCACGAGCTCTCCCACGTCGGCAACTACGACATCCGCGTGATGACCCTGCTTGCGGTGGCGGTCGGGCTCGTGGCCCTCATCTCGGACCTGATGCTGCGCTTCACCTGGTACGGCGCCGGCGCCCGCCGCAGCAACCGCGACAAGGGCGGCGGCGCCATCGCCCTGATCATCCTGGCGGTCGCCCTGCTGTTCATCATCCTGGCGCCGATCGCGGCCAGCGTCATGCGCCTCGCCGTCTCTCGCCAGCGCGAGTACCTCGCCGACGCCTCCGGCGCGCTGCTCTGCCGCAATCCCGCGGCGCTTGCTGACGCCCTCGAGAAGATATCGAAGGACCCGGAGCCGCTGGAAACGGCGAACAAGGCGACGGCGCACCTGTACATCGCCAACCCGCTCAAGGGACACGAGAGCTTCCTCAACAACCTGTTCGCCACCCACCCGCCGGTCGACGAGCGGATCCGGCTCCTGCGCGCCATGGCATGAGCGGCCTTACGCTGCGACCGGCGCGCGAGGAGGACATCCCGCAGATCGAGGCGCTGCTGCTGGCAGAGCACCTGCCGCCGCAGGGAATCAAGGACTGGCTGCCGCACTTCTTCGTGCTGGAGGACGGCGGCCGCGTGGTCGGCTGCGCAGGCCTCGAGGTGTACGGCCGGGCGGCCCTGCTGCGCTCGGTGGCCGTGACGCCGGAGCTGCGCGGCGGCCGCCAGGGCGAACGGCTGGTGCAGGCGGCGCTGGCCCGGACCCGCGAGCTGGGCGTGCGCTCCGTATACCTGTTCACGATGGCGGCGGGCGACTTCTTCTCCCGCTTCGGCTTTAGAGACACCACTGTCGAGGAGTTCGACCCGGCGGTACGCGGTTCGTTCCAGGTCCAGGCCGTCTCGACGATCCCGCAGCTGCGCGAGAGGGTGCGGGCGATGCGATTGGATTACGGCGGGTAGTGACGCACGGCTGTGCGCCTGAGCGCGCGTTGTCGAATCCCGCGACAGGCTGAAGCCTGTCCTACCGGAGGGGCTGGCCTACTCGGCCGTGACGGTGACCTCGGCGGTTACCGGCGGCTCCAGCGGCGTGTGATCGTTGTTCACGAGCTGCGCGGCGAACGTGTGCTCGCCGGCCGGCACGTCCGGCCAGGTGTAGGACGTCGTGGCGCTGGCGTGGTAGGTACCCTCCGCCGTCACCGCCGGCTGGCCGGGCGTCGTCGGGATCTCGGCGACGTCAAGGTAGAAGTGCACGTGCCCCTGGTTCGCCGCCGCCGGCTGGCCCAGCTTATCGACAACCTCGAACCCTGACGGCGCCACCGCCACCTCTACTCTGCCGGCCGCGACCGTTCCGCCGTCCTCCGGTGTGAGGATATTCACCGTCGGGCCGCGCGGGGCCTCGGTAGGACTGGCGGCCGCGGTAGGGCTCGCACCGCCGGCCGGTGTATTGCCTCCGGCCGTTTCCTTTTCGTCGTCGCAGGCCGCAGCGAAGGCCAGCAGCAGGACCAGCAGGAGCGCGGGAACGAGAAGCCGGCGCGTTCGCGTCACAGGTAACATCCTTTCGGGGCGATGGCGGGCAGTCATGAGCGTAGACTCGCGCCTGGCGAGGGTCAAGCGCTACGGGACGACCTCGACCCCGCTACCTTCGACGACGTCGCCGGCGCGCCAGACCGGCAGCCCAGCGCCCGCGAACGCCCGCTCCACCTCCTTCGCCTTCTCCGGCGCGATGGCGAACAGCAGGCCGCCCGACGTCTGCGGGTCGAACAGCACGTGCTCGAGCGGCTCGCTAACAGGCTCCGCAAAGCGGACCTTGTCCTGCAAGTAGCGGCGGTTGCGCCCGCCCCCGCCGGTGACGATGCCGCGGGCGGCGTAATCGAGCGCTCCCGGCAGCAGCGGCGTGCTTCCCGCCGATAGGCGGAGGCAAACGCTCCCGGCGGCCGCCATCTCGTAGGCATGGCCGAGAAGGCTGTAGCCGGTGATATCGGTGAGGGCGTGCACGCCCACCGCCCTTACGATGTGCGACGGGTGGCGGTTGAGCCGCGTCATGCTCTCAATCGCCGCTTCAAGATGCTCAGGCGCGGCCTTGTCCTGCATGGCCGCAGTCGTGATGATGCCTGTGCCCAGCGGCTTCGTAAGGTACAGGACATCGCCGGGGACGGCCCCGGCCTTGGTGAGCACCTGCTGCGGATGGACCAGCCCCAGGGCGCACAGCCCGTACTTCGGCTCCGCGTCGATCACAGTGTGCCCGCCGGCGATGACGCCGCCCGCCTCCGTCACCTTGTCCGCGCCGCCGCGCAGTATCGCGCCCACCGTCTCCGGAGCCATATCCTCTGGGAAGGCGGCGATGTTCAGCGCCAGCGTAACCTCCGCCCCCATAGCGTAGATATCGCTGAGCGCGTTGGCCGCCGCGATCGCGCCGAAGGCGTACGGATCGTCCACCAGGGGCGCGAAGAAGTCGACCGTCAGCACCACCGCCTGCTCATCGCTGAGCTTGTACACGGCGGCGTCGTCGGGCGCGGCGAGACCGACCAGCAGGTCAGGGTGCTGGCCGGCAGCGCTATCGGCGAGGTAACGCAGGACCTGCGTCAGGGCTTCGGCCCCTGCTTTGCCGGCTCAACCGGCGCAGGAGGCCAGCGACGTCAGGCGGACGTCCTTGCGGGCCATCGGGTCTCCTTTCGCGCGATGCAACCAGTATAGGCGGGCGGGAGAGAAGACAGAAGAGAGAAGACAGAAGGGAGTGTGCCGGGAGAGAATAGCAGCGATGGCTCGGATGCCTGCGCGGCACAAGGAAGCGAGACTATCGCCGGACGAGATCGTGCGGCGGCTGGCTACGCTCTACGGCGACCCCGAGTGGCGGCCGCACGGCGACCCCATCGCCGAGCTCGTGCTCACGATCCTCTCGCAGAACACCTCGGACGCCAACTCCGGTCGCGCCTTCATGCGGCTGCGCTCGCGCTTCCCGGAGTGGGAGGCGCTCATGGCGGCCGACCCTTCGCAGATCGAGTCCGAGATACGGGAAGGCGGGCTGTCGCGCATCAAAGCGCCGCGGATCGTGGCGGCGCTGGCGGAGGTGTGGCGGCGGCTGGGTTCGCTGGACATGTCGTTCCTGCGCGAGGCGCCGCTGGCGGAGGCGAAGCAGTGGCTGGTCAGCCTGCCCGGCGTCGGCCCGAAGACGGCGGCCTGCGTGCTCATGTTCGCGCTGGGCCGGCCCGCCCTGCCGGTCGACACGCACGTGCACCGCGTAGCGCAGCGGCTGGGTCTGGTGCCGCCCAGCGTCGGTGCGGAGGCCGCTCACGACACCCTGGAGTCGATGCTGGCGCCGGCGGAGGTGTACCCGTTTCACGTGTCGCTGATCAAGCACGGACGGCGGCTGTGCCGTGCCCAGCGCCCGCTGTGCGGGGAGTGCCCGCTGCTGGACGGCTGCCCGGCGGGGCAGGGGTATGTGGGCGTGCGGCGAAGCACGCGTCGCGCCCGGCAGGCCTGATCAGCGTGGCGGCGGCGGCCACAGCCGCACGTGCAGCGCTATCTGGGCGCCGCTGCCGGTCACGAAGGTGACTGTCTCCTGCGCCATCCGGCTCCGGTTGTAGGTCGCGCGGAAGGTTATGATGTCGCCGTCGTTGCCGCAGCCCGGAACTTCCAGGTCGTGTCGCGGGTGCAGTATGAAGAGGCCCGAAGGGCCGGTTGTCGCCGTATCGCAGACGTTGCCGTTGATGATCGCCTCCAGCGTGACGCCCTCGGGGTCGAACGTTAACGGGCTGGCCTGAACCTGGAGCCCGCCGAAGATGCGCATGGACAGGGGATAATCTTGGGCTTCGGCTGTCTGCGGTCCGGCGCCTAAACCCGCATGGGAGGCGGGAGCCGCGAGGAGGGGCGGCCACAGCCGCACGTGGAGCGTCGTCTGCACGGCACCGCCGCTTACGAAGATCAGCGTCTCGTCGGCCATCCGGGGGCTGCGGTAGGTCACGCGAAAGGTAATGACGTCGCCGTCGTTGCCGCAGCCGGCCACCTCGCTGTCATGTGCCACCTCAAAGCGGAACCAGCCCGCGCGCCCGGTTCTACCCGCGCCGCAGACGTTACCGTCGATGACGGCCTCGATGAGCGTGCCGCCACGGGCGGGCAGGCTGAAGTGGTCAAAGACGGCCTGCACGTTCCCGGAGACCTGCATTCCCGGCGGTACCTGCGCCCGGGCGGCGCCGGGCCTCCCGGAAGCGACGCTTGCGAAGGCGAGGCAGGCGACCAGCGTGAAGGCGAGGAGCAATAGGAGCAGCGGTCCGATTCGTCTGGGCATTGCGAGGCCTATCCGAGATTAGCCTCGAGATTGTACCACCGGCGCTCGGCCCAGCGACCATCCCTTGACACTCGAATTCTTTCACCCTATCGTAATCCCATCATGAGCGCCGGTATCCTTCCCAGCGAGCGCAGGCGGGCCCGACCTAGCATCGGGGGGCTTGCGCGCGCGCATCGCTAGCGTCCGGCGTCGAACGAACAGCAAAGCGAACCGCCAAGCCCCACCGCTCGATAGTGGTGGGGCGGTTTTAGTTTCGGAGCCAGGAACGAGGAACCAGGACAGAGGATAGCCATGATCAAGGTCGGCATCATCAACGTCACCGGCTACGCCGGGGCAGAGCTCGCCCGCCTCCTCTACAACCACCCTGAGGCGCGGCTGGTCAGCGTGAGCGGACGCAGCGCCGCCGGCAAGCCGCTGGCCGAGGTCTTCCCCCACCTGGCCTGCTACGACCTGACCGTCGAGCCCGAGATCGGCGACGTCGACTTCGCCTTCTCGGCGCTGCCGCACGCCGCCAGCGCCGACGCCGTCGCGCCCCTGGTCCGCGCCGGCGTCCCCGTCGTCGACATCAGCGCCGACTTCCGCCTCAAGGACCCGGCGGAGTATGCGCAGTGGTACGGCGTCGAGCACCCGGCGCCCGACCTGCTGCCGTCCGCGGTATACGGCCTGACGGAGCTGAACCGCGAAGCGGTCAAGGGCTCGAAGCTGATCGCGAACCCCGGCTGTTACCCGACAGGGGCGCTGCTGGCGCTGGCGCCGGCGGTCAAGGCCGGCATCATCGCCCCGGACGTCATCATCGACTCCAAGTCCGGGATCTCCGGGGCCGGCCGCAGCCTGGGGCTCGCCTACCACTTCGCGGAGGCGGACGGGAGCGTCAGCGCCTACGCTCTGGACGGTCACCGGCACCTGCCGGAGATCGTGCAGGAGCTGTCGTTGATGTGGCCGAAAGCGGAAGGGCCGGCGTTGCCGGTGCAGACCGTGCGGGTGTGGCCGCCGGAGGGGAAGGCGCAGGGCGGGCGGCCTAGCGTCACCTTCACTCCCCACCTCGTGCCCATGACGCGCGGTATCCTCTCCACCTGCTACGCGCCGCTGCTGCCGGGCGCGCTGCCCCCCGGCGAGGCCGCGAAGGAGGCCGTGCGCGAGGTTTACCGCGACTTCTACCAGGGCGAGCCGTTCGTCCGCGTGGTGGACGCGCCGCCCGCGACCAAGCATACGTGGGGCAACAACCTTTGCCTCGTCCATCCGACTGTGGACGTGCGTACGGGCCGGCTGGTGGTCGTCAGCGCCATCGACAACCTGGTGAAGGGCGCGGCCGGCTCCGCGATCCAGAACATGAACGTTATGCTGGGGCTGCCGGAGACGGCGGGACTCGACGCGCCGGCGGTCTACCCCTAGGAGTTAGCCACAGATGAGCACAGATGAGGTACGGATCGTGAAACTGGCGGGAAACATGGAGGTCGTTCCGGATGGCAGCGTGACGACGCCGCGCGGATTCAGCGCGGGCGCGATACACGTGGGCGTGCGTAGCGATTGGGACAAGCTGGACGTGGGGCTGCTGGCGTCGGAGGCGCCGTGCGTCGCCGCTGCCACCTACACGAAGAACCGCCTGCCGGGCGCCTCGCTGGTCATCAGCAGGCAGCACCTGTCGAGCCGCCGCGCGCAGGCTGTGGTCGCCAACGCCGGCTGCGCGAATGCCGCCACCGGCAAGCGCGGCCTCGACGACGCCATCGCCATGGCGCAGGCCGCCGGCGCGAAGCTGGGAACCGACCCGCACCTGGTGGTCGTCGCCTCGACCGGCGTCATCGGGACGTACCTGCCGATGGATCGCATCAGCGCCGGCATCGAGAAGATCAGCCTGTCGCCGGACGGCGGCCTGGACTTCGCGAAGGCCATAATGACCACGGACACCGTGCCCAAGCACACGGCCGTGCGCGGCGGCGGTTGGAGCGTCGGTGGCGTCGTCAAGGGCGTGGGCATGATCCACCCCAACATGGCGACGATGCTCTGCTTCATGACCACCGATGCCGCTGTAGCCGGGCCGTTCCTGGCGGCGGCGCTCCGGCGGGCGGTGGACGTTTCGTTCAACATGATCGACGTGGACAGCGACACCAGCCCCGACGACATCGCGCTGGTGATGGCGAACGGCCTTGCCGGCGGCCCCGCTATCGACGAGGGACATCCGGAGGCGGAGGCGTTCGTGGCCGCGCTGACGCAGGTGGCGGTTCATCTCGCCAAGGCGATGGTCGCGGACGCCGAGGGCGCGACCAAAGTCATCGAAGCGAGGGTGGACGGCGCCGCCTCGCAGGAGGACGCGCGGCGGGCGGCGCGGGAGATCGTATCGTCGCTGGGTGTGAAGACGATGGTCTACGGCAAGGACCCGAACTGGGGACGCGTGCTATCCGCTGTGGGGAACTGTGGCGCCGAGGTCAGCGAGGAGAAGGCGGCGGTGTTCGTGCAGACGCCGGACGGCGGCGAGCTGTGCATGTTCCGCGACGGCTCGCCGCAGGCGTACGACCAGGCGAAGGCCAAGGCCAGCCTGATGCCGAAGGAGGTGCGCTTCCGGGTCGACCTGGGCCTCGGCAACGCCTCGGCGACCGCCTGGGGCTCCGACATGACGGAAGAGTACGTGCGGCTCAACAGTATGTACACGACGTAGCGGACAACCAAGAACCGGGAGCTAACGGTATGGCTATGGAAGAAGAGATACTCGTCGCCAAGATAGGGGGCTCCACCCTGGGCAGCCATGACACGACGCTGGCCGACGTGGTGGAGCTGCAACGCAGGGGTGCACGGCCGGTCGTCGTGCACGGCGGCGGCGCCCTGATCAGCGACTGGCTGGCTCGACATAACGTGCCGAGCCGGTTCGAGCGGGGTTTACGGGTGACGGACGCGCCCACGCTGGAGGTGGCGGTGGCGGTGCTGGCGGGGCTGGTGAACAAGCAGCTCGTCGCCTCGGTCCAGGCGCTCGGTGGCCGCGCCGTCGGCCTCTCGGGCGTGGACGGCGCCATGCTCCAGTGCCGGCTGGCCGGCGAAGAGCTCGGGTTCGTGGGGGAGATCGACGCCATCGACCCGGGCGCTCTCGTCCGTGTGCTTCTCGCTGGCGCCATCCCCGTAATCGCACCGATCGGCCTGCTGCTCGAGGACGAGAAGCCGTCCGCCCAGCTGGTGAACATCAACGCGGACACCGCTGCCGGCGTGATCGCCGCCGCGCTCGGTGCCAAGTGGCTGGCCTTCCTCACGGACGTCGAGGGCGTGCGCGGCGCGGATGGAACTACCCTGGCGCGGCTGCCCGCGGACGAAGCGCGCCGGCTTATCGAATCGGGCGTGATCGAAGGCGGCATGATCCCCAAGGTAGAGGCCTGCCTGCGCGCAGCCGAATCGGGCGCGGCCTGCCTTATCCTCGATGGGCGCGAGGAGCACGCCCTGCTGTCTGCGGTGCAGGACGGCCGGGCCGGCACCGTAGTAGGATGAGACCAGCGTGAGCGCCAACGAGAACTGGGCCGAACTGGAAGCGCGATACTTCCTGCCCACCAGCAAGCGCCTGCCCATCACCATTGTGCGCGGGGAGGGAAGCTGCGTCTGGGACGAGGAGGGCAGGGAGTACCTCGATTTCGTGGCCGGGATCGCGGTGCTGAGCCTGGGGCACTGCCACCCCGAAATCGTCAAGACCATCGAGCGGCAGGCGCTGGAGCTGATCCACGTCTCCAACTACTACTACACGATCCCCCAGGTCCAGCTGGCGCAGCTCCTGTGCGAGAACACCGGCATGGACAAGGTCTTCTTCTGCAACACCGGCGCCGAGGCCGTCGAAGGCTGCATCAAGCTGGCGCGCAAGTGGGGCAAAGAGAAGCGCAACGGCGCCTACGAGATCATCGTCGCCGAGGGCGCCTTCCACGGCCGGACGCTGGCCGCCGTCACGGCGACGGCCACGGAGAAGTACCGCGCTCCGTTCACGCCGTTGGTCGAAGGCTTCGTGCGCGTTCCCTTCAACGATGTCGACGCCATCAAGCGGGCGACGACCGGGAAGACCGTGGCCGTGATGCTGGAGCCGATCCAGGGCGAGGGCGGCGTCAACGTCCCCGCCGACGATTACCTGCCGGAGGTCCGCGCCTGGTGCGACGAGGCGGGAATCCTTCTCATCCTAGACGAGGTACAGACGGGGGTCGGCAGGATGGGAGGGCTGTTCGCGCACCAGCTCTACGGGATCGAGCCGGACGCGATGGCCGTGGCGAAGGGGCTGGGTGGAGGCGTTCCCATCGGCGTGTTCCTCTCGAAGGACCACTGCGCCGTGCTGGGCCCCGGCGAGCACGGTACGACTTTCGGCGGCAACCCGCTGGCCACCGCCGTCGGCTACACCGTACTGAAGTACATCATCGACAACGATATCCCCGGCCAGGTGACGCGAAAGGGACAGCACCTCGAACGGCGGCTGCACTCGCTGGCGGACCGCCACCCCATCGTGACGGAGATCCGGGGCAAGGGCCTGCTATGGGCGATGGAGTTCGACCGCGACGTGGCCGAGGAGGCCGTGCGGCTCTGCCTCGAGGAGGGCCTGCTGGCGAACAACGTCAAGCCGACCGCCCTGCGCCTGATGCCGCCGCTTACCGTCAGCGAGGAGGAGCTCGATCGCGCGGTGGAGATCATCGACAGCGTGCTGACGCGCATCGAGTCGGGGGCGCCGAAGTGAGGGACGGCGATGCCTGAGAAGATAGTGCTGGCCTACTCCGGCGGCCTCGATACGTCGGTCGCCGTGCGCTGGCTGAAGGAAGACCGCGGCTATGACGTCATCGCCCTGACGGTGGACGTCGGCATGGACCGCGAGCGCGAGGAGCTGCAATCGCGGGCCATGGCGGCGGGCGCGGTCAAGTACCTGTGGCGGGACGCCCAGGAGGAGTTCATCCGGCACTTCGCCTTCCCGGCGCTGGCCGCCGGGGCTCGCTACCAGGGTCACTACCCGCTGGCCACGGCGCTTTCCCGGCCGCTGATCGCCAGGGAGCTGGTGGAGGCGGCGCGGGCGGAGGGGGCGACGGCGGTCGCTCACGGCTGCACCGGCAAGGGCAACGACCAGGTGCGCTTCGACGTCTCTGTGCAGGCCCTGGCGCCGGAGCTGCGCATCGTGGCGCCCTTGCGCGAGTGGGACATGGACCGCGATCGCGAGATCGCCTATGCCCAGGAGCACGGAATCCCGATATCGGTGACCAAGGAGAGCCCCTACAGCACCGACGAGAACCTGTGGGGCCGCAGCATCGAGTGCGGTGTGCTGGAGGACCCCTGGCAGGAGCCGCCCGCCGACGTCTACCAGTGGACGAAATCGCCAGCGGAGGCGCCGGACGAGCCGGCCTACGTCGAGGTGGCGTTCGAGCGCGGGCTGCCGGTGTCGCTCGACGGCCTCGAGACCGCCGCCGTGCAGCTCGTGAAGCAGCTTAACGCCATCGCCGCCGAGCACGGCGTCGGCCGGGTGGACATGGTGGAAGACCGGCTCGTCGGCATTAAGTCGCGCGAGATATACGAAGCCCCGGCGGCGGTGACCCTGCTCGCCGCCCACGAGGCGCTGGAGGCGCTCACCCTGTCCAAAGAGCAGCGGCGGCTCAAAGCGCGCCTCGCCCAGGAGTACGCGGAGCTCATCTACAACGGCCTCTGGTTCACGGCGCACCACCAGGACCTGGCGGCCTACGTCCAGTCGACGCAGCGCCACGTCACGGGTGCGGTGCGGGTCAAGCTGCACAAGGGCGTCGCGACGGCCGTGGGGCGGAAGTCGCCGCGCAGCCTCTACGACTTCGCTCTCGCCACCTACGACAGTGAGGATGCCTTCGACCGTACGGCGGCGCCGGGGTTCATTCACATCTGGGGTCTGCCCGTCCGCGTCCAGGCCAAGGCGCAGCTGCTGGGAGAGGTTGACGCGCCCGGCGGGCCGCGCTTATGATAACCTCCGGATATATCCGGAGGTTTCGCGATGCTGAAGAAACGGGTGGAAGTGCTGTTCGACGAGGGCGAATACCGCCGCCTCGATCAGATCGCGCGGACAAGGAAGCAATCGGTGGGTTCGCTGGTGCGCGAGGCGGTGGAGAAATACGTCGTGCAGCCGGACAAGGAGCGGAAGCGCAAGGCCCTTGAGTGGTTCCTCGCTAACCACGAGGGCCCCGTAGGCTCGCCCGAGGAGATCAAGGCGGACATCATCGCGTCAATCACCGAAGGCATTGAGAAGAGCCTTGAAACTGATTGACGCCAATGTCTTCATCTATGCTGCTGGCAGGGAGCATCCGTATAGGAGCCCATCCAAGCAGGTCCTCTCGCTGGTGCTGGACGGGTCGCTTGAGGCCAATACGGACACGGAGATTCTGCAGGAGATCCTTCACTACTATAGGACGCGGCGCGATACTCCCTTCGGAAGAGTGGTGTTGCGGGGCGTCATTGACGCATTTCCCACACCGTTCGAGGTAACGGTCCGCATGATCCAGACGGCAGCCGATGTGCTGGAAGGGCATCCGCAGCTCCAGGCCCGCGACGCCGTCCACGCAGCCGTAGTCTTGGAAAACGGCCTGGAGGGCATAATCACAGCCGACCGCGGATT
>Ga0209342_10006344_pt1 | contig 12028 bp, 9 predicted proteins | sample RifCSP16_2_FD_184023 | JGI IMG/M metagenome (GOLD analysis project Ga0209342, IMG submission 184023) | Soil microbial communities from Rifle, Colorado - Rifle CSP2_sed 16_2 (SPAdes) (version 2) | ecosystem: Environmental > Terrestrial > Deep subsurface > Rock core/Sediment | place: Rifle... | reverse complement strand
TATGATAGAATAAACCTCGCAGAGGGCGCCAATATGATAGCCAGAGACTTCGAAAACGAGATACGGATACATATCGAGGCCAGGTACCCGATACTCTGGCTCGTCTCTTTTGAGGAAAGAAGGGTCGAGAGAATAGTGGAATCCCTCTCTGATTCCATGAAGCTCAACTTTTGGTCCTGGTCGGTCTCAAGGGGCCTCTACGGCGGCGAGAAGAAGAAACGCGAGCCCATGGGCAGGGAGAAGATCCTCTCTGTAATAGAGGAGAAGATAACCAAGGGCGAGAATGTAAATAACCTCTTTCTCTGCAAGGACATAGCCTCTTATTTCAACTCGCACGAGTTCCTGCGCAAGTTCCGCGACCTTCCGGCAATAATAGACGAGCGCCATACGGTCAACACGGTCTGCATACTCTCGCCTACCCTGAGCGAGATACCTCCTGAGCTCGAAGAAGACATCGTGGTACTCGAGCTGTCTCTGCCGGACTACGACGAGATAGCCGACATGGTCTCGCGCACCTACGGACACCTCATACCCGCGAGCTGGCACGCATCCACCAGGTCCATCCTTTACAAGTCGCTCCAGGGCCTTTCCATGGACAACATACGCCGCGTCATAAGGAAGGCCATAAGCCTCAATAACGGCTTTTTGAACGAGAACTGCATCTCCTACATCCAGGACGAAAAGCAGCAGATAATAAAGAAGCAGAAGATACTCGATTATTACCCCCACAAAGAGACCATAGAGAACATAGGCGGCTTGAGCGAGATAAAGAAGTGGTTTGTCGAAAGGGAGCACGTCTTCAGGCTCTCGCGCGACAAGATAAGCACTCTCGGGCTTGACATACCCAAGGGCCTGCTTCTCATAGGCGTCCCCGGCTCAGGAAAGAGCCTCTGCTGCAAGGCGTTGGCAGGCATCTGGAACCTGCCGCTCCTGAGGCTCGACGTCGGCCGCCTCTTCGGCTCCACGGTCGGAGAGTCGGAGAAGAACATAAGAAGGTGCATACAGCTTGCCGAGGCGGTAAGCCCGTGTATACTCTGGATAGACGAGATAGACAAGGCGTTCGGCGGCGTGGGCGGATATCAGGGCGACTCGGGCACGCAGCTCCGCGTCTTCGGCACGTTTATAACCTGGCTCCAGGAAAAGGAGCACCCGGTCTTTGTAATATCCACTGCCAACGAACCGAGGAACCTCCCGCCCGAGCTATGGAGGAAGGGGCGCTACGACGAGGTCTTCTTCGTCGACCTTCCGAGCCAGGAGGAGAGGGAAGAGATATACAGGATACACCTCGAAAGAAGGGTGCAGAACCTCTCGCGCCTCGATGTAAGGGAGCTCTCGCAGAACAGCCAGGGCTTCACCGGCGCAGAGATAGAGCAGGCCGTAAAGGACGCGGTCGTGACGACCTTCAACAACCTGCACGAGGAGCATGCCGGCAGGCAGATAGATGAGGTCATCGAGGGACTGCTTTCGCTTGACGTCACGCAGGAGTGTCTACTGAGGTCCATAAGGCTTATCACCCCTCTTTCCGTCCTCAAGAAGGAGGAGATAGATGAGCTCAGGGCCTGGAGCCACCAGAGGGCCAGGCCGGCGTCGAAGTCGCTCTTCCTCCAGAGGGCCGAGTCTCTCACGGACACCGAGAGGAGGAACATCGCCATACACGAGGCAGGGCACGCCATTATGATGAAGCTCTACTTCAACAGGACGCCCGCATTCGTAAGCGTAGACAATTACAAGCCATACTCGGCCTTCATACCCATAGACGAGGCCGTGAGGACGACCTACACCAAGAAGGACCTTGAGAAGGAGATAGGCGTCATACTCGGCGGCATGGTCGCCGAAGACGAGCTCATCGGCGGAGACTCCAAGACCGTCGGCGCATCCCACGACCTCATACAGGCAACGGGCATCGCCCGCAAGATGGTCATAGAGTACGGCTTCGGCGAGATAATGAGGAACAAGAGCCTGATGGTCCTGCAGGACTACGCGCTGACATCGGGGAGCGATGTCCTCGACGACATACAGAGGATACTCGATTCTGCCAAGGAGGCGACAGCGAAGGTCGTCTCGGATAACAAGGACCTCGTGAACGCGCTCGTTGAGAGGCTCATGAAAGAGGTGCTCATAAACGGCGAAGGGCTCAACAGGTTCTTCAGGGAAAATCCAGTGCAGTGAGGAGGCCAAATGTCTTTCTACACTGTAATCAAGACCGAGATTAAGAGTAAAAAATACCTTATATGCGCCCTCGAGGAATTAAAGAAGAGGGGCGAGATAACGAGCTTTGTCTCAAACGAGCGCAAGGAGACCGTCGAGATTGACAGGGACGGAGACGTCATCAATATCTCGAAGGAGAAGACCGGCAATTATCAGATAGGCGGCGACAACAGGGTGGTGAACGCCTTCTCGAACAGGTTGAAGCAGATATACGCATACGAGTCGATAAAGGACAACCTTCCGCTCGATTTCGAGATAGCGAACGAGTCGGAGACTGCCGGCGAAATACATATAGTCCTCAAGGGGTAGGAGGAGACCAATGGACAGGCAGATAAAGATAAAGATAACCCCGGACGGCAAGGTCGAGATAGATTCGAGCGTCTACAAGGACTGCAAGGAAGTGGCTGAGAAGCTCACGAAACACCTCGGCCAGGTAGAGAGTTTCGTAGAAAAAGACGAGGTCTTTGAGAGCGAGATCAGGGTAAAGCTGGAAACCGATTAGGCAGGCATGAAATAAGTCCATCTGCTTTGTTGGCCTCAGAAGCGGCAGAAGCGACGTACATGAAGAGTACGACTCGCTCCTCGCTCCCCGATTCAACCGGGGCCTCGCATATGGAGCTTTTTGAGCAGCCTGCAAATGGCATGGTTTAGTAATATGGATGGAGCTGCGGGGACCATCATATGGACGGCAGCATTATAAATATTCATGCGGTGCTCCCGCGTTCAAAGGTCAACGGGCCCGGCACAAGGCTCGTGGTCTTTTTTCAGGGCTGCAACAGGGGCTGCAGGGGCTGCTTCAACCCCGAGACCCATTCGTTGGATATAAGAGAGCTTGTAAGCGCATCCGACCTTCTGGACAGGTACGGCTCAGCCGGAATAGAGGGCATTACAATCAGCGGGGGAGAGCCGTTTTTGCAACCCGTTGGGCTCAAGACCCTTCTTGAGTACGCAAGAGGGCGCGGCTTCTCCACTGTCGTATATACTGGCTTCACCATGGAAGAGCTTATGGCAGACCAGTTCGCGAGCGGCTGTCTTGAATATATCGATGTACTCATAGACGGGCCGTACGACTACTCGAAACCGGAGCAGACGCTTCTGGCCCGCGGCTCGACGAACCAGAGTTTTCATTTTCTGACCAGCCGATACTCTCTCGACGACCTCGTCATGCCAGGCAGGGCAGAGGTCTTCATTGGGGCGGACGGGACAGTAAGGGAGACAGGTTTCAGCAGGGTGGCTCTACAGGCCCTCTGATCGTGGCAGTTTTCAAAAACTCTGTTATTTTAAGGCTGCTCAAAAAGCTCCATATGCGAGGCCCCGGTTAAATCGGGGAGCGAGAAATGAGGCGCACTCTTCCCGTACGCCGCAATGACGAGCTTTGAGGCCAACAAAGCAGATGGACTTTTTCAGCAACCGTATTAAACTCATGAGCAGCAATATAGATGCCCCCAGGCAGTACCTCGCTACTGCAAGGGAGACACAGGATAACGCCGCAATAAGAAGCCTCGTGGTCAGGGCAGGCAGGGAGCTGCCGAAGACCCCCGAGGCCTTCGAGCTATTTTCACTCGCCTTCGGCCTTCTCTCGCGCATAGAGGATGCGAGGGAAAAGCGGCTCGCCACGCTCGATTTTGTCCGCGAAGTCCCGTTTACCCCGCTTTTCAAAGAGCTTTACTCAAAGGTAATGGAGGCCGCGGTAGTCGCAGCCGACTCTCTCGACGAGGCCAACAGGCGCACTACCGAGCTCATGAGGATAGCTGAAGAGCTGCCGAAGACGGACGACTTCATGCCGCTGAGGCTGCTCGCGTGGAGGCTCGCGCTGGGTCTTCCCGACAGGCCGAGGTTCGCCGAGCCCAACCTGCCCAAGATTGCCCACGAGCTCCCCAAGCAGAGCGACATCTCGTTTTTCGCCAGCTACACCCTGCTTGGCATAGCGCGCAGCGCGCCCAAGGAGGGCCCCTTCGAGGCCGTCTACAGGGAGGCGATAGAGCTTGCCATAAAGGCGGCCAATATCCTGGAGCCTTATTACCGCAGATACGCCCTCATCGCCATACACGACGAGCTGCCCAAAGACGGCCAGTTCGGCGAGATAGGTATAAAGGCCCTGGAAGAGGCGTTCAAGGCCACTATGGAGATGGCCGATGAGTTCGCCCGCGAATTCTGCCTGATCGAGCTTTTCCAGCTGGTGCCCAGGCGGCGCGAGTTCTACCCCCTTCTGCAGAACATCATGGAACAGGCTCTGTCCTTTTTCACAGTGCGCAAATGGATGGAGGACGTCGATGTCCTCGATGTGGTCGACTATGTGCTCTCGGCGGAGGAGCAGCCCATAACCGACTCCAAGAAGAATCGCTTCTCGCGCGAGAAGTACGCACAGATGCTCTCTAAGGAGCTTGAGAAGTTCGGAAGCGCTCTTAACGATACCCGCTTCGTCGAGACGCTCCGGCCATATACTCACGTCTGGGTGCGGCCAAAGGAACTCCGGGAGTCTGTAAAGAAGGTCGTGGACCGTCTTGAGTCGCTAAAGAACATCTATCACGGCGCAGAGGTGGAAAGGCCAGTATTCATCGCCGAAGAGTACACGGGCTCGGCAGGCGCGCTCAAGCGGAGCAAGGACGCGGTGCAGCCCGGCGAGTGCATCTCGATTGACCTCGGCGCGACGAATACCGTCGTGATGAGAAAGAAGAAGGACGAGGCCCCGGATTTCATTCACCTGGGCAACATCACCAGGCATTACGATTCCATCTGTATTGTCCCGACACTCTTGAGCCCTGACACGAACAACATCGGCGCCGAGGCGGCGGGCGGGGGCACGATAACCAACATAAAGCAGATGCTCCTTGAAGGCAGCCCGAGGGGCAGGGAGAACATGGAGAGGTTTATTCGCATCCTCCACCAGCACCTCAAGAAGGCAACCGTCAGCTCCGGCTGGTTCGCATTGAAGCCCAGGAACGCGGCTGACGTCGTATACATAACAGTGCCCGTCGGCTATCAGGACTACAGCTCCGCGATCAAGTCAATCGCCGGTAAGATCATGAAGGGCACGAAGATCGAACTCATCGAAGAGCCGCTCGCAGCCGCGGCAGGCTACCAGGTCGTCGACGAGAAGGACAAGCTCGTGATGGTCATAGACTTCGGTGGCAGCACGCTCAACACCATGCTCCTCCGGCTCAATGTGAACGAGGTCAATATCGTGGCAAAGCCCGAGAGGGCGCTTATGCTGGGAGGCCAGGACATCGACCTGTGGCTCGCCGAATTCTTAAGCGCAAAGGCCGGGCTTGCGAATGACGCCGGCTATAACCTCAAGCTCGCGGCTGAAGAGTTGAAGATTAAGCTCTCCGAGAGAAAAGAGACTCCCTTCATATGGGACGGAAGAGAGCTGTTGAAGATAACGCGCGACGACCTTGAAGAGCTGCTCGAAGAGAAGGAGTTCTACAAGGCCGTTGACAGGACCATATTGAATGTCCTCAAGAGGGCCGAGAAGGTGGGCTTAAAGAAGGAACGGATTGAGGCGATACTCCTCACCGGCGGCTCTTCGCAGATACCGTCGTTCAAGGACAAGATAGGGGACATATTCCCGGAGCTGAGAATCAGAAACCTCATCTACGACCACAGCCCGCTTACTGCCGTCGGCATGGGCGCGGCCTTCTACGGCACGAGGGATGTCACCGACAGGCACCTCGCGGTTGCCTACGCCCTGCGGTACGCCCCGCATGAGAAGGATGTTACTCATTCGTACTGCATAGTTTTAGAGAAGGGGGAGCAGCTGCCTCTGGAGAAGAGCTTCAGGATGACTCCTGCCAGGAAACTCGGAGACCAGAAGGAGATAACGATAGAGCTCTTCGAGGTGCCCGAGAGCCTGCTCGTGCGCCGCTGGATAGTCGAGGACGGGGTCGAGTTCCTGAAGCAGGACATAAAAGAGGCTGGCTCGCTCGCGCTCGCCGGCCTCAAACCGATCACGCTTTCCTTCGGGGCCGACGCGCCCGAGGAGGTGCGCGTGACCTTCTGCGTGACCTCTGCCGGAGAGGTGGCCCTGAAGTACGGATTAGATGGGAAGACGGTAGAGACCGGGCTCAAGCTCCAATAGTTGCCAGACCTCTTCCTTTTTGATTCCCTCTCAACGTCCAGACACCCGGCGCATTGCCGCTTATATTATCTCCTCTCCCCAGGGGGAGAGGATTAAGGTGAGGGGGGCTTTAAATGCATTCCCCCTCATCCCGCCCTTCTCCCCAGCGGGGAGAAGGAGATAAAGTATCGGTCTTGATATCCCGTCGGCATTCCGAGGGGTAGTTGGTTTTTTTAAAGAATTTCAGTCACTTGCAGTGACACCTGCGCCTCTTTCGACCCGTTTACCCCTCCATAAAAGTGACCCAGGTCACTTAAAAAAATCCAGAGTTCATTTATATTATTCTTATAAGCTTTGCCTTTTTTCGGGCTTCATCAATACTCTTTTGCGAGCGTTTACTCCTGAACAACCAGGGCTACTTTTCTGAGGAGGTTTCTATGAGCAGTGAAGTTATCGAAAAGGGGATCGGGCTTGCGCGGGCTGGCCGCTTCGGGGACGCCCTGAAGATCTTCGACCAGGACCTGTGCTTTACGCAGCACCCCACGGCCATGTCATACTATGCCGTGAGCCTCGCGAGCACCGAAGGGAATTTCGACAAGGCCATATCGCTTTGCCTTATGGCCGCGGAGAAAGAGTTCTATAACCCGGAGATCTACCTGAACCTGGGCAGGATATTCCTGCTGAACGGGCAGAAATCGGTCGCGGTGAGGGCCTTCAGGAAGGGCCTCAAGATAGACGGCGACCATTTCGGCATCAAAAGCGAGATGAAGAGGCTCGGCGTAAGGAGAAGGCCTGTGCTGACGTTCCTGCCGCGCCAGAACCCGGTAAACAGGCTCCTCGGCATATTGGCCGAAAGGATCGCGCCCTGAAAAAATAACTAATGACTTCATCAGGCCCCGCGTCGAAAGACGCGGGGCTTTTTTTATTGGATCGATTTTTTATTTTTTAATCAAAAAGGGGCATAATGCGAAGCGAGCATAGGGCTGGAGGCAGAGCGAGCCGGGGCAGCAGGAGCGAAGCTTCTTTGCGGGTTCAGGTTTTCAACCTGAACCCGATTGTTCGTCAAAGCGAATCACGAATTTTCGGGTTCAATTTGCAAAATTGAACCCGCACAGTCTTGTCGAAAAATATTCTACTGGATTGATTAATCGCGGGCCTGATTTTGAGGGGGGATCAGGCCCCGCGCCCTGGGGTGGTAGTTGGGGGGTATGGGCGCGGGGCCTGGGAGAGAGAATTGCTGCGGAATTGAGCTTTTCAATACCTCCTGTAGAGAGAATGAGAAGCTGAACTTTAAGGCCCTTCCGTTACATCCTTTCAGGAGGCAGCGGAGGCGCCACCGTCCTTTCAGGGGGTAATGGGGCCGGAGCCGGTTTATCTCCGAGGACCGTTATCTCTATCTCGCATTCGTTGCAGGATTTGACCTCGACCTCCATCTGGTTGTCAGACAGGAGGCTCACTTCGTACTCGATCAATGATATGTTCTTGTTGAAGTCCTTGCGTTTGGCTACCTCGGTGCCGTTGATCTCGATCTCAACGCTTGCTGCCCTCGATTTCTTGCCCGAGTCGCCGCCGTTCTTGACGACTATCTTTCCGCTGCCCGGCACAGGGGCTGTGAATTGGAACTTCGCCTGCTTGTCTCCGGAATCGTCTTTCTTAGTCTTTGCGACATAGACCGGGCCATAGATGGTTACCAGCTCGGCTCCGGCGATCCCGGATGCTGTGAACAGGAACAGTGTGGATGCTGCTAAAAGCCTGCTGAATCTTTTCATGGCCCAGCGCCTCCTTCAAAGAAGTCCGACACAATTCCGTTATATCACCGGCTGGCACAACGGGCAGTGACCCTGGTCACCATAAGCGAGTCGGATTCAACGCCCGGTTGATATTTTTAATCCTCCAAGTGCTTGAAATAAGAGGAGTTTTTAACTAATTTATTCCCTGCTTTTTAAGATAGGATAAAATAAAAGGGCTATGAGGCTTAAATGAGCGGGGAGGGACCCTTTGAATATCCCAAAATACCCTGAATTCACGGGAATTACCCTTGAGGCAAGGGAGGAAGTGCACCCTTATCTCAAGTCCCTTGAGCCGCAGGTCTCGGAATTCAGCTTCGCAAACCTTTTTCTTTTCAGGGGCGCGCATAATTACAGGCTCTCAATTCTCAAGGACAACAGTCCGGTTATCGCTGGAAATGACAGGGGCAGGACCTTTTTCATGCTCCCCGGCGGGTTGCCTTTACAAGATATTTTGAAAGACCTCTTTGAGAATTTTTCGTTCATGAAGTGCGCAACTGAAGATGAAGTTCAGAAATTGATTTCCCTCGGTTACGAAGTTGTGGAGGACAGGGACAACTTCGATTACCTGTACTCGCGGAGCGACCTCTCCTCCCTTGCCGGACGCAGGTTCCACAGGAAGAAGAACCTGGTCAACTTCTTCACCGGCTCGTACAACTACGAGGCAAGGCCGCTCCTCGATGAATACATGGAGGGCGCCCGTTCAGTGCTTGAAGCATGGAGATCGGCGCAGCAGGAGCCAGGCGACTATGAGGCGGCGAAGGAAGCGCTTCATCTCACCGAAGAGCTGGTCCTTTGCGGGGCGATATACTTTGTCGAAGGAAAGCCCGCCGCGTATACGCTCGGCGAAGAGTTGAACAAAACGACCTTCGCAGTACACTTTGAAAAAGGGGTCCCCGGCTTCAAAGGCCTCATGCAGTTCGTTAACAAGAGCTTCGCATCGATACTTCCGGAAAAATATCTTTACATAAACAGGGAGCAGGACCTCGGGGACGAGGGCCTGCGCAAATCGAAAACGAGCTACAGGCCTGTGGGGTTCGTGAAAAAATACAGGGCCGCGCCGAAGGGAGTTTGGAGGCCGTAACTGACTGATTTGACGCATGTTTTTTGATGAAGAAGTATCCTGTTGACTTTCCCTTGCGGAAATATTACTAATACGCCCCTCACTCTTACAATTCCCTTTTTATAGGAGTCTTCAAACCATGGAGCTTAAGTTCTACCTCGCTATCGCGGTATTCGTGGTAGTCTATGCGCTTCTCATCTGGGACAAGCTCAACAGGGCCGTCGTCGCGCTCCTCGGCGCGTCTGCGCTTATAGTTCTGGGCGTACTCAATCAGGAAGCCGCTGTACATGGCATCGACTTCAACACCATTGGCCTTCTCATCGGCATGATGCTCATAGTCTTCATCTGCCAGAAGACCGGCATGTTCCAGTACATAGCGATAAAAGCGGCAAAGGCCTCAAAGGGAGACCCGTGGAAGATACTGATATCGCTCTCCTGCGTTACAGCCATTTTATCGGCCCTGCTCGACAACGTGACGACCGTCCTCCTTACCGTGCCGATAACGCTCCTCATAACGGAAGAGCTTGAGGTGAATCCGTACCCTTACCTGGTCTCACAGATAATCATGTCCAATATCGGCGGCACCGCGACCCTTATAGGCGACCCGCCGAACATCATGATAGGCAGCGCGACCGGACTTACCTTCATGGACTTCGTATTCGGCGTCGGCCCGGTAATACCCATAATAGTGTTCGCGACGCTCATACCCCTCAAGTTCATGTACGCAAAGTCCTTCACGGTATCTGATGAAAAGAAGAAGAGGATAATGGAGTTCAAGGAACGGGAGGCCCTCACAGACATCCCGCTCCTCAAGAAGTGCCTCGTCGTACTTGCCGGCGTCATAGGCGGTTTCATGCTCCAGAGGCAGCTCCATCTCGAGCCTGCCACAATAGCCCTTTTCGGGGCGGCTATCCTTCTGCTAATATCTAAAGAGGACCTGCACAGCGTCATGGAGAAGGTCGAGTGGACATCGATATTCTTCTTCATCGGCCTGTTCATAGTGGTGCACGGCTTGATCGAGGTCGGCTTCATAAAGATGCTCGCCGACATGATGCTCGAGGTGACGGGCGGGGACATGGCTACGACAGGGTATGTGATACTCTGGGGTTCGGCCATAGCGTCATCCATAGTGGACAACATACCGTTCGTCGCGACCATGATACCTTTGATAAAGGACATGGCCCCGGCGTTCGGCGGCGATGCGGCAGTCCTGCCGCTATGGTGGGCGCTCTCACTCGGAGCATGCCTCGGCGGAAACGGCACCATAATCGGCGCTTCGGCCAATGTCGTTGTCTCGGGCATAGCGCACAGGAACGGGCATGAGATGAAGTTCTTCAAATTCATGCTCATCGCCTATCCGCTGATGCTGCTCTCCGTCGCCATCGCGACTCTTTACATGTACCTGAGGTTCCTCGGGTAGGGCATATAAGCGAATTCAGGAGGAGTTTTATGATAGCTGCAAGCGTAATGACGACGGAAGTGCTCACCATAAATGTTTCCGCCTCCATGCTCGACGCCTTGAAACTGGCGCACGAGTCAAAGGTCAGGCAGATACCGGTCGTCGACGACAACAAGAAGGTCATAGGCGTCATAACGCCGAGGGCGCTCCTGAAGGGCGTACTCCCCAGATACGTAGCCGAAGGCCTCATTGCCGACTTGAAGTTCGCCCCGGAGCTGCCGGAGTTCGTCAACAATATAGATTCGCTCGCCTTCAAGAAGGTCGAGAATGTTATGGAGAAGGACTTTATCGCGGTCTCTCCGGAGACATCCTCGATGGAAGTTGCGACCCTGCTGCTGCACTCAAAGAAACACTCCGAGAGCGTACTCGTCGTAGACGACCGCGGCACGCTCCTCGGAATAATCTCCCCCTGGGACATCTTCAAGAGGCTGTGGGACTACGCAGAAAAGAAGCAGTAACGGGCATATACGCCCATATCCCTTTCTGCATCAGGAAATGCCCTTATTGCGCCTTCAATTCGGCCTCAGCGCCTGCCGAAGGCATACCTGAGACTCGCTATATAACCTGCCTCTCGCAAGAGCTTTCAGCAGTTATCGAAAGAGAAAACCTGGCCGGACCTCCGGCGACAGTCTATCTCGGAGGCGGCACGCCTTCCCTCCTTTCACCACGAGCGATAGCAGACTTCCTTCAGTCAATCGATAGGACGCTCGGCAAAGGCGCAAAGGAAATCACTATAGAGGCCAACCCCGACACCCTTACCCTTCCTAAGCTCGAAGGCTACTACGCTTCAGGCGTCAACAGGCTCTCAATAGGCTTTCAGTCGTTCGAAGAGGCCGGGTTGGCTGCCCTGGGCAGGACCCATACTGTCGAGACTTCGATCAAGGCGTACGGGTGGGCAAGGCAGGCCGGTTTCAAGAATATCGGTATCGACCTCATCTTCGGCACCCCGGGGCAGACGCTTCGAGGCTGGGAGGCTGCGCTTGAAAAAGCCGTGGACCTCAAGCCAGAGCATATATCCCTTTACGGCATGACGATAGAGGAGGGTACGCCCTTCTATAGAAAGTACGGCCCAGGCAAGAAGGCTCTTCCCGGAGAGGAGGCAGAGGCCGAGATGCTCCTTTCAGCAATCAGGGTGTTGAAAGGCGCGGGGTACAGGCACTACGAGGTATCCAACTTCGCGCTCCCGGGCTTTGAGAGCTCTCATAATACCCTCTACTGGAAGGGCAACCCCTATATCGGTCTTGGCGCGGGCGCGCACTCGTACATGCCCTGGCCAGACTGGGGCCGCAGGTGGTGGAACGCGGCCTCGGCAAACGAGTACATGGACAGGGTCGAAAAAAGGCTCGACCCGGCAGAGGGTAATGAGGAGCTTACCCGTAAGGACGCCATAGCCGAAGCCGTGATGCTTGGATTGAGGATGATCGATGCCGGTATAAACGGGGAGGCCTTCAGGG
>Ga0209342_10006343_pt1 | contig 12030 bp, 11 predicted proteins | sample RifCSP16_2_FD_184023 | JGI IMG/M metagenome (GOLD analysis project Ga0209342, IMG submission 184023) | Soil microbial communities from Rifle, Colorado - Rifle CSP2_sed 16_2 (SPAdes) (version 2) | ecosystem: Environmental > Terrestrial > Deep subsurface > Rock core/Sediment | place: Rifle... | reverse complement strand
CCAATTGGATTGGCGATGCCGTAATGTCAGCTCCGGCAATCTCTCAAATAAAAGAGGGTTTCCCGTCTGCCAGGATCACTGTCATAGGGCTTCCACATATCAGCGAACTTTTCTACGAGAGTCCCTATGTGGATGAGATACAAGTGTACAAAAATAACCCTTCTATCTCCCCCTTTACTAAAGGGGGAGATAGGGGGATTGATGTCCTGGTATCCTCAGGCCTTAGCCTGCGCCCTGAGAAATTTGACATGGCGCTTCTTCTTCCGAACTCCTTCAGATCTGCCCTCTTAGTCCGCCTTGCAGGCATTCCGCTCCGGTGCGGTTATAACAGAGACGGAAGGGGATTTCTGCTGAATAGGCCGGTACGATTGACCCCTCAGCTAAAAAGAGTTCATCAGGTGGAGTATTATCTCCATTTGGCAAGATCGATTCTCACCTTCAATCCCCCTATTTCCCCCTTTAATAAAGGGGGATTAAGGGGGATTGGGGGGATGAGGGCATTGCTATTCCTATCCAAAGACGAGATCCGCCAGGCAAAAGAGACCCTCGGCAAATACCAGATCACCCCGGAGGACCTTCTGATCGGCATTAACCCTGGCGCAACATATGGGTCTTCCAAACGATGGTATCCGGAACGCTTCAGTCAGGTCGCCGCGGCCCTTGTTCAAAAATACCATGCAAAGATCATCCTCTTTGGGGGACCGGGGGAGAGGGGTATTGCTGAGGAGATCATCCGGGCTTCAGCGCCTTCGCTCCTCAACATGGCCGGGCAGACTACTATCCGGGGGCTCATGGCCCTGCTCAGCCAATGCAGGCTCCTCATCACAAACGATTCAGGCCCCATGCACATCGCAGCAGCCCTGGGAGTGCCGGTGGCAGCCATATTCGGATCCACGGATCCAACAATCACTGCTCCGGCAGGCAGCAGACATGTCGTAATAAAAAAGGATGTCCTCTGCAGCCCCTGCTTCCGCAGAAAGTGTCCGACAAATCTGGAGTGTATGGATCTGATCCGTGTAGAAGATGTACTTGGGGGCGTTGAGAAAATCCTTGGCCAATAGCGATGGCCCTGCCATAATCCCCCTTTAGAAAAGGGGGCAGGGGGGATTTGATCGGAGATTTCTGCGTGAAAAGAATTGCCGTATTCATAGACCGCGACGGGACGATCAACGAGGAAACGGGTTATGTAGATAGCCTTGCTAAATTCCGCCTCCTTCCCGGCGTTACTGAGGCTCTCCGAAGACTCAATGAGAGCGGAATACCTGCAATCGTGATCACTAATCAATCCGGTGTAGGACGGGGTTATTTCTCTATGGATTTTCTTGACACCCTCCACAACAGGATGATGATGGAATTCACAGAACAGGGGTGCCGCTTAGACGGCATCTATATCTGCCCCCATCATCCGGATGAGAATTGTGCCTGCAGAAAACCAAAACCTGGAATGCTGCTCAGTGCGGCAAAAGAAAACGAGATCATACTCCACGCCTCGTATGTGGTGGGAGATAAGATGCGCGACATCGAGCTGGCCCACCGTGTCGGGGCAAAGGGGATCCTTGTCCTGACAGGGTATGGGGCAGAAGAACTTAGAAACAATCCCCCTATGCCCCAAATCCCAGTGGGGACAGAATTCAATTCTGTCCCAGACCACGTAGCCGCGAATCTGTCTGAGGCCGTAGAATGGGTGTTAGGACAGGTTAAAAAACAGAGCCAGGATGCAGATGCAGCCGCAGGCTTCAGCCTGCGTTCCAAAACAGCGCCTCGCAGACGCATCCTGATCGTCAAGCCAAGCTCCCTCGGAGACATCATCCATAGCCTCCCGGTACTGTGGGAATTGAGACGTCTCTATCCGGGGGCCCATATAGGCTGGGTAGTGAAGGAGGTGTGGAGAGATATCATCGCTGACAATCCCCTCCTTGATGAGGTCATCGTACTGAAGAAGGGGGTCGGAGGATTTCTCTCTGCGGTAAAAAATATCCGGAAGGCAGGCTACGACACAGTCATAGATCTGCAGGGCCTCTTCCGCAGCGGTCTCATGACTCTTCTGTCGGGGGCCTCTGAGAAAACTGGCTTTTCCAATGCCAGGGAGCTTGCCCATCTGTTTTATAATCATACGGTCGCAGTGCCGCCGGGCACTGTACACGCCGTTGAGAGGTATTTGGAGATTTTGAAACCCATTCAGAATGACAGGCCGCATTTCCCCTTGTATACCGATATCGACGATGCAGAATGGGTTAAGGATTTTCTCCGTACAAATAATCTCTCCCATGCCAGGCCCCTCATTGCTGTAAACCCCTCTGCACGATGGGAGAAAAAACGCTGGCCCATAACCTCATATGCCGCCTTAATAAACCAATTGATTCAGGAATTGAAAGCAGGTATAATCATCCTGGGCAGTAAAGAGGATATCCCCCTCGCCGAAAAGATATCCTCTCTTGTCTCCGGCAAGCCTCTGGTTGCTGCAGGAAAGACATCATTAAAGACATTGTCGGCGCTGCTGGAGAGAGTGGACCTTCTGGTCACCAACGATTCAGGCCCGATGCACATCGCGGCAGCCTTAGGGACACCGGTGGTCGCCCTGTTTGGTCCAACCAATCCGGGGCTGACCGGACCTTATGGCGATGGCCATATTGTCATCAGGAAAGAGATGGAATGCAGCCCCTGCCTAAGAGGGCCGTGCATCCATGGAAGGCCCATTTGTATGGAGGCGATCACGGAAGAAGAAGTGATGGAGGCAGTTAAAGCTACATTAGTAAGTAGTGAACAATGAAAATCATTCATGGAGGGTTTTATGGGAATCAGCAAAGAGTTGCTGGAGATACTTGCCTGCCCTAAATGCAAGGGGGATATCAGGGTTAACGAAAAAGAAGATGGCCTGATCTGTGATGCATGTAAACTTTTATATCCCATAAAGGATAATATTCCAGTCATGTTGATCGATGAGGCAGTTAAAATAGATTAGGTCTTTTCAAATGTTTCAGAGTTTCTTGGATTTTCTTCGCCACATCATAGGACGCCAGCGGATCATTTTAAGTTTTATTGCAGGCTTATCTTTTATATACTTTGCTACACCTACACTGACAGCAATACTTATGGGTGTCCCATTTATCCTTCTGGGAGAGGCGATCAGAACGTGGGCCTCAGGTTTCATCAATAAAGGTAAAGAATTGGCACAGGAAGGTCCGTATGAGCTCACGCGAAATCCCCTATATCTCGGTAATTTCTTTATAGGTTTCGGGTTTAGTATCATGGCCGACAACCTTATCCTCTTCTCTCTGTTTTTGATGACCTTCTCCTTTGTTTATGTTATAACCATAAGAAATGAGGAGAGAAGCTTATCCGCAAAGTTTGGTGATGTCTATATCGCATACAAAACTAAGGTACCGGTCTTTTTCCCTGTTAGAATAATCCCAGGCCAAAGGGATTTCAGCCTCAACTTTGACTGGCGTCTGGTAAAGAAACACAGAGAACATCACACATGGTTTGGCATTCTTGGATGTCTTGCCATATTCATACTGAAAGTATCCTTTTTCAACATAAACTAAATGGCCGGAGACAACCTTAAAGTGGCACTGATCTGCAGGGAGGCCTCACTTTCCGGAGGGGGCGTAGAGAGATATGCACTCACACTGAGCCGTGACCTTGCCGGGATGGGCCATACGGTTCATCTATTTGCCAACCAGTGGGACGGGTCTCTCGACAGACAGGTCGAGCCCCACAAAGTTCATATCCGGAAGGGGCTCCAGAGTGTAAAGATCCTTTCTTTCATCCGGAACTGCAGGCGGCTGCTCCGGCAAAAGGACGGCCAATTTGACATCATCTGCTCACTCACTCAATTTTACCCCCAGGATGTCTTCAGGCTCGGAGGGTCTATCTGGAAGGTCCTGATGGAACGGCTGCATCCGGCAGGATGGCGGCGTATCTTCAAATACATGATTGCAGATGGTTACCTTCTGAGGCTTTACCTGGAACGCAGGATATTTCAGGAAGGAAATTACAGACACATCGTCGCTATCTCCAACCTTGTCAGGAATCAACTGGTCCAGACTTATCACACGAAAGAGGATCAGATCACGGTCATCTATAATGGGGTTGACTTGAACCGTTTCAATCAGGATGTCATTGTCAGATGGAGAAAAGAGATCAGGAGTTCTTTTAATTTCAGAGACCAGGATATCGTCCTCCTCTTTGTAGGGCATGATTTCAGGAGAAAGGGGCTTGAGTACCTCATTGGGGCCCTCCCCCATGTCGATCCGAAGGTCAGACTTCTGGTGGCCGGCAGGGGAAATCCGGAGGTTTACAGGGGGATGGCTGCCTCTCTTGGGATATCGGAGAGGGTTCTCTTTGCAGGAAGCGTCGGTGAGATGGAACAGGTATACTCCGCCGCAGACATATTCGTCTTTCCGACCCTCTATGACGCCTTCGGCAGCGTGGGGCTTGAGGCGATGGCCTGCGGGCTTCCGGTCATTACCACAAAGTATTCCGGATTCTCGGAGCTTGTAGAAGATCATATCAACGGTGTCGTCCTGGAGCGATTGGGAGTCGAAGAGCTGGCTGCTGCGATCAATGGTATCCTCCGTGAGGACATCCGGATCTATCTGGGAAAAAATGGGGCCAAAACGGCCCACCGGTATTCTACGAACAGAAATGCTGAAGAAATGCTCAGGGTTTTCTGTCACGTTCTCAGCCAGAAGTATCACTCATGATAGAGGTCATCCAGGATAACGACATGCGCTGTAATAAAAGGTACTACAATCTCCTTAAGGAAGAGGAATTAGGCTCTTTTACCTCGATCATGAATTATCGGGGCGGTGAGTCTGTTAAAGAGAAGAAAGAGGTTTCTGTAGACCGTATCCAATTAAAAAACAGGACATTCTATCTCAAGAGATACAGGACCTCTGTCAAATCTTCCATCGAGCCTCTCTTTAAACTAAAACGTGTGGAAAGAGATGGCATTCAGGAGTGGGACAATATCTGCAGGACAGGAAATATCGGGATCAATACGATCACCCCGGTCGCCGCAGGAAGCCGGAGGGCGGGCCTTTTCAACTCGGAATCCTTTATCCTGACCGAAGCCCTTTACGGTGCCCGGAAATTGGACGAGTTCTTCAGGGAGAACTTTATTCCCCCCTATGACAGGGGGAAAATCAGGTTTAAGAGGGAGATCATCGCCGGCGTTGCCCATATCGCCAGAAGACTCCATGAAAGCCTGCTGAGCCATCAGGATCTCTATTTAGGACACTTCTATATTGAACTCAATCCGGATGGGGGGTTCAAATTATATCTCATCGACCTGCAAAGGGTCCGGGAGGCACGCAATGCCGTAACTCAGAGGCGTTACCAGATCAAGGACCTCTCCCAGCTCCTGTTCGCAAGTCACTACGAGGTCTTTGTGTCCAATTCGGACAGGTTCAGGTTCTATAAGACCTATGCCGGCGGGAGGCGCATGAACAGATCTGATCAGAGGTTGTTTGATCTGGTCTATAAAAGGGCAAACAGGATCGCAGCGCATACATTCCTATCCTCTACCCGCTATAAGCTGGGATCCCCGGATCTGAATTATGGAAAATATCGATCTCTCGATTATTACAGTAAACTGGAATACGAAGGAGCTTCTTTTAAATTGCATCGGGTCTGCGTATCAGACTATAAAGAGATGTTCCTTTGAGTATATCGTAGTCGATAACGGTTCCGCGGATGGAAGCACGGAGGCCCTTCGAAGTCAATATCCGGATGTTATTCTGATTGAAAATACTTTGAATACCGGCTCCACAAGGGCAAACAATCAGGGCCTTTCAAGGGGAAGGGGCCGATATTTAATGATGCTCAACAGTGATACGGTCCTCACAGAGGAAGCAGTCGATAGGCTGGTCGAATTCATGGAGAGTCATCCTGAAGCCGGTGCTGCAGGAGGACAGTTGTTGAATCGGGATGGTTCAAGACAGAATTCCTTCGACTCTTTTCCTACTCTGCTTACAGAGCTAACCAATAAAAGTCTTCTTAAGATTTTATTCCCACAGCGGTATCTGCATAAAACTATGGAATTTGAAAAGCCAGTAGAAGTTGACCAGGTCATTAGCGCCTGTGTCATCATGCGCAGGGAGGTCATAGCGCAAGTAGGACTGCTTGATGAAAGGTTTTTCCTCTTCTTTGAAGAGACAGACTGGGCATTACGCATCAGAGAGGCAGGGTGGCGTATCTTTCACGTCCCATCGGCCAGAATTTATCACCTTCAGGGACAGAGTGCAAAACAGAAACTTGCGCTGGCACGAATAGAATTTTTCCGGTCACGCTATCAATATTTCGGGAAACATTTCGGTAAGAACAGATATCGTCTGCTCTATTTTGGTCTTACAATCAAATTGGCTGTCAACCTGTTCATCAACCTTATCGGAATGGCTGCCACAATGGGGATTTCACGTTCCATAGGAAGGAAGGTATATGTATACAGTCATCTGCTCTGGTGGCATCTCATGGGATGTCCGAAGCACACCGGGCTGAACCCCTGTCATCAAGTTCGGGATGACATTTTCAAGGTTCAGAATGACAGGGGAAGAGGATTGTCCGAATGAAGATTATGATCATTGGCGCAGGAGGTCAATTAGGGAGCGAATTAGTCAATATGGTCCAGGAAGATATTGTCATCCCCTTGACACGCCATGATTTAGAGATGACCGATTACCGGCAGGTGAATGATGTCATCTCCTCCAATACCCCTGACATCGTCATCAACACCACCGCCTATCACCGTGTGGATGATTGTGAGGACAACGTGGAGAAGGCTTTCTCCGTAAACGCCTTTGCCGTAAGGACCCTGTCGAAGATCTGCGCCGAAATGAATGCCACGCTGGTCCATTTCAGTACCGATTACGTCTTCGGAGGGGAAAAGCGGGTCCCCTATATGGAAAATGACATTCCGAACCCGCTCAGTGTCTATGCCGCATCAAAGCTTGCCGGAGAATACTTCACACGAAATATCTGCAGACGCCATTTTGTCGTCAGGACATGCGGCCTTTATGGGGCAAAGGGGATCAGCGGCAAGGGGGGTAATTTTGTAGAAATGATGCTCAGACTGGCCAGAGAACAAAAACCCATAAAGGTCGTGGCAGACCAGGTCGTAACACCCACGTTTGCCAAAGAGCTCGCCGTGAGTATTTCCAAACTGATCAGGACCCGGGAGTACGGGCTTTATCATATCACAAACGATGGGGGATGCTCCTGGTATGAATTTGCAAAGACCATCTTTGACCTGACGGGTATCCGCGCGGATCTATCCCCGGTCACTGCTGAGGAATTCGGGGCAAAGGCCCGCAGGCCCGCCTACTCGGTCCTTGAAAACAGAAACCTCAGGGCGTTAGGCATTGACAATATGAGACCCTGGAAGGAGGCTCTCAAAGAGTATCTTATGGAGAAGGGGTATCTAACGTAAGACCTGCAATGACACGTAAAAGGAAAAAGAAGTGAGCAGATCGGTTATCAAGGAAACAGCAGAAGAATACGAAAAAAAGAAGCAGCACTATCAGGATTTGTCTGTCGCCTCTGCCTACGACGACATCCGTTTTCTGAAGCCCTCGGACAAGAGAAGGAATGAGAGGAAACTGACCGCTGTGCAGAAGGCGATTACAACGGCGAACGCTATGGGGACGAAGGTCAGAACAGCCCTCGATATTCCCTGCGGGACCGGGAGACTCATCCCTCTTTTTAAAAACAATGGGATTATCTTCGTCGGGGCCGACCTCTCCGCGGAGATGATGCAGGTCTCGCTTTCCAGGAGCAGTAAAACCGGTCTCATGGACGGGATGGTCCGGTGCGATGCAGAACACCTCCCTTTCAGGGACAACTCCGTTGATTCCATCTTCAGCATCAGGTTTATGTTCCATGTCCCGGAACCTGTCCGGTTAAGGATACTGATGGAGATGGGCCGGGTCAGCCGGAGATGGGTCATCATCGATTACCGGCACCGCTATACCTTTAAATACTGGAGTAAAAAGATTCTGGGTCTCCTCAGGATTGCGGGGCCTCCGGCCTACCGTTTTTCCGCAGACGATTTGCAGGCGGAATTGAATTCCGCCGGGTTGGAGGTGGTGAAGATATTTCCTACGTTACGCCTCTTTTCCGATAAATGGGTGGTCCTCGGACAAAAAAGCAGATGAAGATCGAATTGAAGAAGATAAAGAATGTCCTCTTGATTAAGATGCTCTATATTGGCGATGTCCTGCTGACCACCCCGGCAATCCGCGCATTCAAAGAGGCCCTGCCGCATGCGGCGATCTCCATGGCCGTGTATAAAGATACCGCACCGGTTCTGGAAGGGAATCCACATCTTACAGAAATATTGACATTCGACAATTCCCATAAGAGACTTCCCCTGCCGGAGCGGATCCGCAGGGAGATAGCGTTTGTAAAAGAGATCCGGAGCAGGAGATTCGATCTGGTGGTCAATCTTTCAAATAACGACAGGGGGGCTATTCTCTCTTTCCTTTCCGGCGCGAAGTATCGAATCGGCCAGAGCAGGCCCAAAAAGAGTTTGATCAAGAACTGGAACAAACTCCTCTTCACGCATCTCTACCGCATCGATAATACGCATACCCACTGGGCCGCAAGGCATCTGGAGCCGCTCCGCCTCTTGGGGTTTGAGCCTGATCCCGGAAGGCTCGAGATCTTTCTTAAAGAAGGGGAGATCCGGGAGGGGAATCAATTACTGATCAGAAATGGCTGGGACGGAAAGAAAAGACTGGTCCATATCCATCCCACCGCCCGTCTTAAATCGAAATACTGGAGACCAGAGGACGTTGCAGAGGTAACGGATTACCTGATCTCGGACGTCTATGACGTCGTGCTCACCAGCGGCCCGGGGAGGGGGGAGATGGAAGCGCTCGGTAAAACGGTTCATCTGTTGAAGCACAAAGCGATCAACCTCGCCGGGATGACATCCCTCAGGGAACTTGCGGTGATCAGCAGATTGTCGTCTCTCTTTATCGGGGCTGACAGCGCCCCGATGCACATCGCCTCCGCCGCAGGGACACCGGTCCTCGCCCTTTTCGGCCCAATGCCTGTGGAACTCTGGAGACCCTGGGGGGACGGACATACCGTCCTGATCAAATACATGACCTGTCTCCCCTGCGGACTGGACGGGTGCAAGAACAGCGGTCAAAGCAATTGTCTGGACAACCTCCCCCCGGAAGCGGTGATCGGCATGGCCAAAGAGATGCTGGGCCGTCATCACCGGAAAGATGCCCCTTCGGTTGTATGTTATGTATAGTATGTGCAACGGATTTAAAGTAAAGACAAAACATTTGAAAGGTTATGTAAAGAAGGATTACCAGACCCCTGAGTTAGAGGCGATGCTCGATCAAATCGATTGCTGGTTTATCACGGGTGATGAGAGAAGTGACCATCTCAGAGAAGTCTCCGTAGCAAAATTGCCACTCACCATGAATGGCACAACGCACTATTTATCCGTAAAATACACGAAACCCATGTATCTGGGTGTCAAGATCCATCCCGGCAAATTTTTACGTTATATCGTAAGACTGTCCAAGGCAGAACAGTCATGGAGAATTGCACACATGCTGCTGAAAAATAGCATTCCTGTGCCGGCGCCGGTGGCCTTTTTTAATCAAAGATTTCTCGGAATCCTCTGGAAGTGTTATTATATTGCAGAGTACTTGAAGAATGCACAAAATCTCAATGATTATTTAATCGAACTTACAAGAAATTTACTGGCGGAGCCGGATAACCATTCTCTCAATCTTACAAAAAAAAAGGTTATCGAAGAAACTGGCGCCCTGATCGGAAAGCTCCATTGCAACGGATATAGACATGGAGATCTCGGTATAGGAAATTTGATGATCTCATGGAACGATTCAATCTTACGTCTCTATCTCGTTGATATAGAGACCATTACCCATCATAACCATTTGCCTGAAAAGGACATGGCGTATGATCTGGCCTGCCTGTATCACTCGGTATGCAATATCCTGACAGGAGCGGAGCTGCGCTGTCTCATCCGGGCATATTTCAAGGCAAATCCGCCATGGATACCCCACAAAAAGAGACTCTTGAGAGAGATCCAAAAACAGTTCATCCCGATCCAGCAGAAATATAGTAAAATTGAAGAGAGAAAGGCTCAGAACTTGGAACGCCTTCGGCGTGGGAAGAGGGTGCTCTTTATCGATTCAGCGAAGGAAGAAGGGATGACGGAGATTATCGATAATCTTAAGAAGAAATTTCCCCTGTCAGAATTTACGCTTCTGATCGTTAAAGAGGATGACCTCTTTTCTCAGCTCTGCAATCTTTTTTCATATCTCAAGGAGATCAAGCAGGGGGCCTACGGAATAGTCATTGACTGGCGTGGAAGCCTGTTAACCGCCCTGTTGACCTCTCTGTCAGGGGCGGAGTTGCGCATGGGTTACAGATCCAGAAACTTTGTCAAAAACAAGGTGTTCTACAATTTTCTGGTCAGAGTCCATTCATGGTCGATGGATAGAAGGATCAGACTTCTGGCCCCGCTGAAGGCCCTCGGCATTCAAATATCCAACAACAATATATTCATCCATTAGGGATCAATGAAAAGAATCGTCATCATCAGCAAATATAAGGTCCCCTATGATAATGGGTTCTATGCAGCGAATGCTTTTATCGAGATGGGATATGAAGTCAGGACTTTTGGAAACCTGATCACAGAAGAACCGTTTGAGTCCTTCATGAACCTGATACATCACTTTAAGCCGGAACTCGTGTTAATCATAAAAGGAATCGGTGTTCAGGAAGAGTGGATCGAGGCGCTGAAAAAACAAAATATTTTGACCGTCATATGGTATCCGGATGTAGACGAGAAAATCCCTGAGTGGGTTGTCCCGCTTGCCCGAAAGGCCGACTTCTTTTTCACTATGGCCGAAGGATGGATCGGGGAATGGAAGAAACAGGGTGTGGAACATATATCATGGCTGTCTCAGGGATTTGAACCGTCATTCTTTTCACATCGGGGGATCACTCCTTACGAAAGAGAGACCTATCAGAGTGATATCACGTTCATCGGGAATATTGATTCCACGAAACTCTATTTATCCAGACGTTACCGTTTATCCAGAATCATTAAAGATGGATTTCAACTGAAATGGTGGGGGCAGAGATTGGGCAGGAAACCCGTTAACATCCCCGTCATCTTTTCTAAACTGGGCAGAAGCTATGGGGGGAGAAGTGTCTATTTCCAGGATTTTGCAAAGATAGTCCAATGCTCCAAATTGTTCCTGGCTTTTGATGCGGTACCGCAGGTCAGAAAATCAATGAGCGCACGAATGTATACGGCTATCGGTTGCGGAGCCTTCTACCTCTGCCAGTATGTAGACGGTATGGAAGAAGTATTTGTCCCGGATAAGGAGATCGTCACTTTTCGTGATGATGATGAAATGATCGATAAGATCAGATACTATCTGCCGCGAGAAGATAAGAGAAGGGAGATCGCTGGGAATGGCCAGAGGCGAATCCTGGCAGAGTATACATACCAGCACAGGTTAAACGAAATGATGGACATTCTCCGCAAAAACGGGCTTAATTGAGGAAATGTATTGCGAGAAAATTCACTTTAGGATGATGAGATGAAACCATCAAGAACCATGAAGGGACATATTCTCATAACCGGTGGTGCCGGTTTCATCGGTTCTCATCTGGCAGATGCCCTCATTGAAAAGGGACATCACGTGAGGATCTTTGATAACCTCCTTCCAATTGTTCATGGTGAGGGGTGTGAAAGACCGGTTTACTTAAATCCTCTCGCTGAATTTGTCAGAGGAGATATCAGAGATTTTGCACAAATAGAAAATGCGCTTGAAGGGATCGATGCCATCTACCACCTTGCTGCCCTGACCGGTGTGGGGCAGTCGATGTATGAGATCAAGGATTATGTCGATGTGAACATATCCGGAACGGCAAACCTCCTGCAGGCCGTTTTAAAGGACAGGCACAGGATAAAAAAAATCATCCTCTCATCATCAAGGGCCGTCTATGGTGAAGGGTCCTACAGATGCG
>Ga0209342_10006342_pt1 | contig 12030 bp, 13 predicted proteins | sample RifCSP16_2_FD_184023 | JGI IMG/M metagenome (GOLD analysis project Ga0209342, IMG submission 184023) | Soil microbial communities from Rifle, Colorado - Rifle CSP2_sed 16_2 (SPAdes) (version 2) | ecosystem: Environmental > Terrestrial > Deep subsurface > Rock core/Sediment | place: Rifle... | reverse complement strand
CGCGAGCCGCTCGCGCAGGTCGGCCACCAGGCGCTCCATGCTCGCGGCGTTCTCGCGGAACTCGGCGGAGGCGGCGTCGACGTGCGATTCCAGGGCGCTCAATGCGGGCTCAGTCTCCCAGGCAGATGCCGAGCTCGCGCGCGGTCCGGATGGTGTCGCAGTCGATCGGGACCCGCTTCATGCGGTGCGCCGCCTCGGCGAGCGGGACGTAGCGCACCGTGGGCGGGTCGAGCGCCACCATCACGCCCGACTTCCCCGTCGCCAGGGCACGCACCGCGGCCGACCCGAAGCGCAGCGAGATCAGGCGGTCGAAGGTGGTGGGCGTGCCGCCACGCAGCAAGTGCCCGAGCACCACGACGCGCGTGTCGCGCCCGGTGGCCTGCGCGATCTCGGCGCCGAGCCGCGCCCCGGCGCCGCCCAGCCGCTCCGCCTGCCCGGCCTTCTTCTCGATCACGGCGTGCCGGCCGCCGCGTGGCTTGGCGCCCTCGGCCACTACGACGATCGCGAAGCTGTGGCCCCTCGCGTAGCGCTCCTGGATCTTCTCGGCCACCGTCGCGATGTCGTAGGGGATCTCGGGGATCAGGATCACGTCGGCAGTCGACGAGACGCCGGAGTTGAGCGCGATCCACCCGGCGTAGCGGCCCATCACCTCGACGACCATCACGCGCCGGTGCGAGGCGGCCGTCGAGTGCAGCCGGTCGATGCACTCGGTCGCGAAGGAGACGGCGGTATCGAAGCCGAAGGTGATCACCGTCCGCGACAGGTCGTTGTCGATCGTCTTCGGCACGCCCACGATGCGCACGCCCCGCTTCGCCAGCGCGTTCGCGATCGTGAGCGAGCCGTCGCCGCCCACCGCGACCACGGCGTCGATCCCGGAGGCAGCGAGGCCCTTCACCAGCTCGTCGCAGCGGTCGACCTCGACCAGCTTGCCGTCTCGCTGCCGAACCGGGTACTTGAGCGGGTTGCCCGCGTTCGTGGTGCCGATGATCGTGCCGCCCAGGTGCGTGATGCCGCGGACCCGCTCCGGCGTCAGCGGGATCAGGCCGCCGTCCGTGTACTGGTCAGGCAGGAAGATGCCGTTGTAGCCGTCGCGGATGCCCACGGCTTCCCAGCCGCGGTTGTGCGCGGCGAGCGCCACCGCACGGATCACCGCGTTCAGACCGGGGGCGTCGCCCCCGCCGGTGCTGATCCCGATGCGCCGGATCGGGCTGCGACTCGCGCGCCTGCGCTTGGTGGACATCGGGCCTCTCCCTGGTCGGGGCCCAGTATAGCCGCGGCTACGCCACGCCCGCCTCGCAGCGGCTCAGCTCGCGCGCGAGCGCCTCCGCGTCGGCCAGGTGGACCAGCAGCAGGTCCGCGCGGCGGATCGCCTGCTTCAGCCGCTCGGCCTCCACGGCCCCGCCCCCCGCTTCCGCAACGCCGCGCGCCGCCTCGGCGCAGAGCACGGAGTACGCCACGTGCAGGCCCCGGATCGTCGTGCGCAGGCCCTGGCCCTGCAGCGCGAGCCAGCTCGCGAAGGCCTTGGCCGCGAGCCAGCGGCCGATGGGCCGGCGCAGGGTGCTGGCACCTTCCTCGACGATCGCGCGGGCGCGGTCGAGGCCGAACGCCAGGACGGCGTCCCTCGGACTCGCGGGCCGCGGGTGGCCCGCCGGGATCACGGCCGCCACGCGCTCCCAGTCCGCGAGCGCCGCGTCGAGCGGGGCCTGGGCCTCGGGCGCCGGCGCGGGTGCTTCGAGGACGCGCGCCACGAGCTCGTCGAAGGGGCCCGAGGCGACGGTCCAGGCGCGGAGCGCTTCGGCCTCCGCCGCGAGCCGCGCGAGCGCCTGCCCGACCGACAGGTCGTCGCGACCGAGCACTGCGGCCGCGTGCTCCTCGAGGCGGGTGTGCGCCGCCCAGCTCATCAGCACGCCGGGGCGGAGCAGCGGCGGGAACGCGTCCCGCGCGTCGAGTCCCTCGTAGGGCCACGACGGCGGAAAGGCCGGGGGATCGCTCACGACGGCGAGCGGGACGTCGTCCCGGAACAGCTGTGCCGCGGCGGTCGGGCAGTAATGCGACAGCGTCAGAGAGACCCCTGTCGGCGTGAGCGTCGCAATCCGCGGGAACTGGCGGCAGGCGGCCGGCATGGCCTCCGCGCCGATCTGCCGCTCCACAGCGCACAGCCGCGGCCTGCCGTGCTCGAGCAAGACGCAGTCGCCGGAGGGCAGCACGCGCAGCAGCACCCGCGCGCCGTGCGGCAGCCCCTGCGCCGGCCGCGCCCAGTCGACCGCGGGGCGCAGCCGGTCGTGGCTCATCCCGGCGTGGATCCGCTCTTCCGCGGCCGGCTCGACCGCAACGTCCCAGCCGGAGCGGCAGCAGGCCCCGCTGCTGCGGCAGCGATACTCGGCGTGGATCGAGAGTGCCCGGACCCGCACGCTCAGGCGCGAGCCACGGCGGGTGCGGCGAGGCGGCCGTCGCGCACGACCACGCGCCCGTCCTTCACCACGCTCCGGATCGCGGGGACTCCCACCCGCACGAGGTCGAGCAGCCGGGGCGAGCGCAGCAGCACCAGGTCCGCGCGCTTCCCCGTCTCGATCGAGCCGATCTCGCCCGAGAGGTCGAGCGAGCAGGCTGGGTTGACGGTCACCGCCGACAGTGCTTCCTCGAGCGACAGGCCCATGCCGAAGCACGCGAGCGCCATCGCGAAGGGCAGCGACGGCGAGAGCCCGCCGCCCGGATTGACGTCCGAAGCCAGCGCGATCGCGGCGCCGGCCGCGATCAGCTCGCGCGCGGGGGCGAAGCGGCCGAGCCGCAGGTAGAACGCCGCAGTGGGCAGCAGCGTCGCGACGCAGCCCGAGGCCGCGAGTGCCTGCATGCCGGCGGGCGAGACGTGGACGAGATGGTCGGCCGAGCGGGCGCCGAGCTCGCCCGCGAGCTCCGCGCCGCCGGTCGCCGCGAGCTCGTCGGCGTGGATGCGGAGCTTCATCCCCCGCTCGCGGGCGGCGAGCAGGATGCGCCGGCTCTCGTCGATGCTGAATACGCCCTGCTCGCAGAACACGTCGGCGAACACCGCGAGGTTGCGCTCCACGACGGCCGGGATCATCTCCTCGATCAGCAGGCTGACGTAGCGGTCGCGCGTCGCCCGGTGCTCGGGCGGGACCTCGTGCGCGCCGAGAAACGTGGGCACCACGCGGACCGGGTGCCGCTCGGCCGCCAGGCGGATCGCCTCGAGGCTGCGGATCTCGGCGGCCGTCTCGAGACCGTAGCCGCTCTTCACCTCGGCGGTGGTGGTGCCGCAGAGCAGCATCTCGTCGAGCCGCGCCGCCACCAGCGCCGCGAGCTCGGCGACCGACGCCTCGCGCGTGGCGGCCACGGTTCGCACGATGCCGCCACCCGCCGCGGCGATCTCCGCGTAGCTCGCGCCGGCGAGGCGCTTCTGGATCTCGTCGTCGCGAAGGCCGGCGAAGGCCAGGTGCGTGTGGGCGTCGACGAACCCGGGGACGACCGCAGTGCCCTGCGCGTCGATCTCCTCGGCGTCCTCAAGGAGGCCGGCGGCCGAGGAGAAGTCCGCGTCCGGTCCCACCCAGGCGATGCGGCCGCCCGCGACCGCGATCGCGGCGTCGTGGCACAGGGCCAGGTCGCTCATCGCCGCACCCGTGCGCGGCGCCGGGCCCGCGAGCGTCGCCAGGAGACCGATCCGACGGACCGCCAGCTCGGCCTGGATCATGCGCCCAGCCGCTCCCGGGCGGTCGCCGCGTCGAGGCCGGCGATGGCCACGAGCTTCTGGCGCCCCGTGAGTCCCTTCAGGATCTGTACGGCGCTCGGGGCGATGCCGAGCGTCTTGCCCAGGAAGCGCTGGAGCGCGTCGTTCGCGGCGCCCTCCACCGGCGGCGCGCTCAAGCGCACGACCAGCGCACCCTCCTGCTCGCCGCCGATCGCGTCGCGCGAGGCCCGCGGCTTCACGCGCACGCGCAGCGTCACGCCTTCGCCCGTATCGCGCAGGTCGAGGGCCACCGCGCTCTACTGTCCGGAGGCTTCCTCGCGGCGCTTCAGGAAGCGCAGGTTGTCCTCGACCTCGGCTTCCTCCTGGAGGTCGAGCAGGTGCGTGAGGCGCGTGACCAGCGCGCGAATGTCGGTGCGCAGCGCCGTGCGGTGGCCGCGCAGCTCGAGGATGCCGCGCTCGACATCGTGGGCGCGGGTCTGTGCCAGGTCGAGCAGCCGGTCGCCTTGCAGGTCGGCCTGCTTGACGATCGTCTCCGCCTCCTTGCGCGCGTTCTCACGGATGTCCTCGGCGACCTTCTGCGCGGTGAGCAGCGTGTTCTTGAGGATCGCCTCGCGCTCGCGGTGCTCGCCCACGATCAGCTCGAGGTGCCGCAGCTCCTGCTCGACCTGCTCCTTCTCGCGCAGCATCGCCGCCATCTCCTCGGCCACGGCGGCGAGGAAGGCGCGCACCTCGTCCGGGTCGAGGCCGCGGAAGCGCTGGCTGAAGGTCTGTCTCTGGACGTCGGACGGTGTGAGCTTCATCGGCAGGCCTCCAGCGCGTTCGTCATCCAGCCATTGTAGACCCGGCGGCTCGGGATGCACGCTCCCCGATCGGCGGGGCGCGTGAAAGCGGTTACGATGAACGGTGATGGCACCGCGTGCGAGCTGGCTCGACCGACGCTTTCAGCTGCTCGGGGGAAGCCTGCCGGCGTCGATCGCGCTGCTGATCGGCGCGATGCTGATCGCGTCGATCCTGGGCGCTCAGGTGGCGGGCGTCGTCGCAACGGGGGCACTCGTCCCCGCTCTCGTGTTCGCAGGCCAGCTGTGGCGCCTCGTGACCTGGGCCTTCTTCGAGCAGGACGCGATCGGCCTGATCTTCGGCGCGCTGGCGCTGTTCTGGTTCGGCGGCGACCTGGTGCGGATCTGGGGGCCCGTGCGGTTCCTGGCGAGCTACCTGGGACTGGCCGCGGGGGCGGCCAGCGTGACCTGCGCAGTTGCCCTGGTCTGGCCCGGCCTGCGCCTACACCCATTCGTGGGGATCTGGCCGGTCGTCTCCGCGCTGATCATCGCCTGGGCGAGCGCGTTCCCGACCCGGAACCTGCTGCTCTACTTCGTGGTTCCCCTGAGCGGTCGAAACCTCGTCTACGCGACCCTGGGCGGAACGCTCATCTTCGCCCTCCTTGGAGGGGTGTCCAGCTTCATCCCGCACTTCGCGGCACAATTGCTGAGCCTCGCCGCGATGCGCCGGACTCCGCTCAGGGACCTTTGGACGAAGGCCCGGTTCGAGCTCGCCTATCGCGGGTGGCGCCGCCGCTCGAGCCGGCTGCGCGAGGTCCCGCGCGCCTCCCGCGACGAGCACACGCGCTGGTACCACTGAGCGCGCGAGGCGCGGCTCGTCAGGCCGCCTGGCGGCGCTCGCCGAAGATCGCGGTCCCGACGCGGACCAGGGTGGCGCCTTCCTCGACCGCGGCCTCGAAGTCGTGGCTCATCCCCATCGACAGCTCGCCCGCGGCGAGCAGACCCTCGCTGAGCGCCCGGTCGCGCAGCGCCCGCAGGCGCCGGAAGAAGGGACGCACCGCCTCGGGGTCCTCGAGGAGCGGCGGCAGCAGCATCAGGCCCTCGAGCCGCAAGCCGGCCCGTCCGCGCAGGGCCTGGAGCGCGGGCAAGAGCTCGGCCTCGGGGAGGCCGTACTTGGTCGCCTCGCCCGCGAGGTCCACCTCGACGAGGCCGCGCACCTCGCGGCCGCTCTCCTCCGCCGCCCGGGCGAGGCGTTCGGCGATCTCGACGGAGTCGATCGACTGAACCAGACCGAACAGCGCAGCCGCGCGGCGCACCTTGTTGGATTGCAGGTGGCCGACGAGGTGCCAGCGCGCACCTGCCAGGTCGGACGTCCCGGCGATCTTGGGCTCGGCCTCCTGCACCCGGTTCTCGCCGAAGTCGCGCACGCCGGCTGTGAACGCCGCGCGCACCGCCTCCGCCGGGTGCGTCTTGCTGACGGCCACGAGCGTCACGTCCGCGGGCGGGCGAGAGGCGCGCTCCGCTGCCCGGGCGATCCGCTCCCGGACGGCGGCCACGCGCTCGGCGATCACTTCTTGAGCGCCTTCAGCAGCCCCTGGGCCGTCGCCACGTTCTGCGTGTCCGTCGGGTTGAGGCTCAGGTACTTCTCGAGGTACTGGATCGACTCGGGGATCTTGCCCTGGCCCACCATGAGCGCGCCGAGCCGGTAGTAGGCCTCGGCCATGGCGGGGTCGGCCTTGATGGCAGCCTCGAAGGCTCCGATCGCCTCCTCGTTCTTGTTCGCGTTCAGCAGGAAGATGCCGCGGTTGAACTGGGCCCTCGCGTCCTGCGGGTTGGCGCCCGCGGACTTCTCGATGAGCGCCATCGCCTTCTCGGGCTGTCCCGACTCCTGGTAGACGCGCGCCAGCAGCGTCGACATGTCCGCCGAGTCGGGCCGCAGCTCGAGACCCTTCTGGAACGCGGTCTCGGCGGCCGGGTAGTCCTTCTTCGTCAGGTAGAGCTGGCCGAGGTTCTGGTAAACCTCGGGAACGTCCGGCGACGTCACCAGGATGGCCTTGTACGCCGCCTCGGCCTCGTCGATCTTGCCGGCGGACTGCAGGTCGACGGCCTTCTGGAAGGCGCCGCGCAGGGCCGACGCCTCCGCCCCGCCCGCCTGCTGCGCGGCCTGCGCCATGGTGTTCAGAGTGAAGTCGGGGACCTGGGTGGGATCGCCCAGTGAGATGCGCAGTTCGGTCACGGCCGACTGGTAGCCCTCTTTGTTGACCGTGAAGCGGTACGGGCCGGGCTGCATCCCCACCTGCATGAACTCGCCCTTCTTGTTCGTCTTCACCTCGAACTTGCGCGTGACCCCGCCCTGGAACTCGATCAGCACCTTGGCGTCGGGGATGGGCTGGCCCTGCGCGTCCAGCACCTTGCCGCGAGCGGTCCCGGTCTGCGCCTGCGCCTGGGGTGTCACGAGACCGAGGCCGATGAACAGGAAGGCGGCGATGAGGGTTCTCTTCATGTTGGTACCTCCTACGGGCGGGGATAGTGTCTCACGCGGGAATCCGATAGGGAATCGGCCGTTTCGGTGCCTCACTCGGCGTAAGTGGCGCTGCAGCCGGGCGCTTCGAAGACGCGCACGCGGACGAGCCGCTCGCCTTCCGCTCCGAGAGCGCGGCGCACCTCGCGGAAGAAGTAGCGGGCGACGGCCTCGGCCGACGGACTTTGCCGGGCGAAGTCGGGATGCGACGTGATGTCGCCGTAGTGGAAGCGCGCCGAGATATCGGCCACGGCCTGCTTCAGGTGCTCGAAGTCCACGACCACGCCGAGGCTGTCGAGCGTCTCGCCAGCGGCTACCACCTCGACCCGCCAGTCGTGGCCGTGCTGCGGCTCGATTGGCTGCCCGTCGCGGTGAAGCACGTGCGTGGCGCAGAACGTCGTCTCGTACGCGACCTCGAACAAGGGCGCCTCCGGGACCTCATGTTGCCACGAAGGCTTCAGGCCCAGAAGCCCGTCGCGCGGGCGATGCGGCCGCCCTTCGTCAGCTCGAAGACGTTCGTACCCTTTGCCCGCTCGCTCCCGTCCGGCGCCTGGACGACCCAGTCCACGAGGGCCGTTCCCTGGCACTGGCGTGCGTCACCCCGCCGTGCGAGCACGACGCCGGGCATGAAGCGCTGGCTCGCGGCAATGTGGGCGTTCAGATCGTCGATCCCGGAGGTGCAGGAGTAGGGATCGCGGAAGCTCAGGTCCTCGCTGGCGATCGCGGCCAGCTCGGCCCGGCGTTTCGCGGCGTCGGTCTCGCCCCAGCAGGCGAAGTAGCGGTCCGCGAGCTCGGCGGTGCCGGCGTGCGCCTCCTTCGCCACCACGTTGGCGAACACCGCGAGCTGGTAGCGCCAACCCTGCACGTGCTCGTCGCGCACTTCCGCGTTCGGCAGCTCGTGACGGAGCTTGACGAGCGTCCCGCTCGCGGTTTCCTCGAGCGTGATCGTCACGCGTGAGGCAGCGACCGGAATCGGCTGGCCCGACTCGAAGCCGTAGCTGAAGACGATTCGCTCGGGAGGGACGATCTCCACGACTTCCCCGCCGGCGACGATGGCGTTCGGGTGGCGGATGTGGACGACGCCGCCGGGCCTCGGCTCGATCGTCGACCCCTGGCCCCACCAGGCCGCGAAGCGCCCGGAGTCGGTGAAGTAGCGGAAGACCGTCTCGCGCCGGGCGACGATCGTGACGGTGCGGTCCAGGACGAAGTCGAGTCCGGTCATCTTCTTCTCCTCTGCGTGCGAGCGAGCCTGCGGCGAGGCGACCGCGGCATTCGTCTCTCGGCTGGAGCGCGCGCGGGGCGCTCGCCCCGTTCCTCGGCCTCGGCCTGCTCTTTGAGCAGCGAGAGCGCGTCCTTCCACATCTCGTCCAGCCACTCCCGCAGCGGCTGCAAGCCCTGGTCGCGCGTGGCGTAGAAGCGGCTGCGACCCTCACGGCGCGCGCTCACGAGCCCGGCCTGCTCGAGCACCCCGAGGTGCTGCGAGACGGCGCCGAACGTCACGTCCCCGAGCGCGCGGTGGAGCTCCCCCGCCGAACGCTCCCGCCGCCTCAAGAGCCGCAGGATCTCTCGCCGCCGCGGCGCCGCCAGGGCCTGAAGCAGCTGGTCCATGGTTTATAATTTAGTCATTACTAAACTATTGTCAAGCTCGCATATCATCTCGCCCCGTGACGAGCGCGCCCGAGCCCCGCAGCGAACTCCGGCGCGGCGCGCTGCTGATGGCTGTCTCGGCCCTGCTCTTCGCCTCGATGGCCGCGATGGTGAGCCTGGCGGCGCGCGAGCTCGCGAACGCGCCGATCGTGTTCTTCCGGCACTTCATCATGCTGGTGTTCCTGTTGCCGTGGCTCGTCCGCCAGGGCCGGCGGGCGCTCCAAACCGACGATCTCGGCGGTCACCTGGTGCGGGGCCTGGCCGGCGTCGCCGCGGTCGCGTGCTACTTCTACGCGATTGCGCGGCTGCGGCTCGCCGACGCGGTGCTGCTCAACCAGTCGATGCCGCTGTTCATCCCGCTCGTCGAGCGCGCCTGGCTGGGCGAGCGCATCCCGAGCCGGCTCTGGGGCGTGCTGCTGCTCGGCTTCGCGGGCCTGCTGCTGATCCTGCGCCCCGGCAGCGGGGTCTTCGAGCCGGCAGCCCTGGTGGGCCTCGGCTCGGCGGTGCTGGCCTCGATCGCCCAGGTCGGCATCCGCCGCCTGACCCGGACCGAGCCGGTCACGCGGATCGTCTTCTACTTCGGCCTCGTGGCCTCGGTCGTGGCGCTGCCTCCGGCGGCGTACTGGTGGACGAGCCCGTCCGCGAAGACGTGGGCGATCCTGCTGCTCATGGGCATCTTCGCGACCGTCGGCCAGTTCACGCTCACGCGCGCATACGTGCACGCGCCCGCGGCGCACGTGGGACCGTTCCTCTACGCCGGTCCCGTGTTCGCGGGCCTGCTCGACTGGCTGATCTGGGGGCGCTTACCGGACGCGCTGTTCGTGGCGGGAGCGGTGGTCGTGATCGCCTCCGCCACGCTGGCGCTACGCCTGCGCAGTGAAGCGCACGTGGCCATCGAGGCGGTCTAGCGACTGGCCCGTCGGGCTGGAGAGGGAGCGGGCCGCAGACGGACAACGGGACAACGGAAAGACGGACAACGAACACCCAACAACGAACAACGAAGACGGATAACGGCAGAAAGCGAGGTTCCGCGCGGAACGGAAAGCTGCGCGGAACCTCGCTGGCTAGAAGCGATACCCGAAGGACGCGCCGACCTGGAAGCTGCCGGATTTGTAGCTTCCGTCGTAGCCGTAGCGGCTGATGCCGAGGGTCGAGCTCGTCTGGGACAGCACGTAGCGCATGTTGAAATCGAGGCGCAGGCTCTCGTACTTCCAGCTGCCGCCCGCGCCGAAGGTGTGGCGGTCGGCGTCGTGGATGAAGGGCGAGATCGTCTCCGTGGGCGCCGGGCTGTGGTCGTAGCCGTAGCCGGCCCGCACCTCCCAGTCGTCCCGGATCAGGTACTCGACGCCGATCGCCCCGCGCCAGGTGTTCTGCCACTCCTGCGGCAGCACGCTGTCGAAGGCGGACGAGTTCAGGTAGCTGATCGTGACCGCGTCGAAGCTCGACCACAGCATCCACTGGAAGTCGGCCTCGATCGTCCAGTAGCCGCGCCGCAGCGCCACGCCCGCGGCGATGCTGCCGGGGTAGCTGAAGCTGACCGTGGCGGGCTGCGAGGCCGGCAGCGCGATCGCGACCGCCTGGTCGAGCACGGTGTTCCCGGTGAGGATCTGGACGAAATTGGCCTGCGCGCCGTGGTCGATCTTCACCTCGTGCCGGTAGGACAGGCCGATCGAGAAGTTCTCGGTGGGCATCGCCAGCAGGCCGACGTTGAAGCCGACCCCGGTGTCGGTGCCGCTGTCGAGCGTCAGCTCGGCGACGTCGGTGGGCACGGGGAACGGGTTGGGGTCGGCGACCAGGCGACGCGAGAGCTTGAAGCTCGAGAGCCGCACGTCGACACCCGCGCCGATCGAGAAGCGGTCGGCGAGCCGGAAGGCGATCGTGGGGTTGATCGACCACGAGTCGATCTGGCACTCGAGGCAGATGTAGCGGCCGGTGAAGTCGTCGGGGTTCTGCCACTCGGAGCGCGTGCCGAACGGCCGGCTGACGCCGAGGCCGACGACCATCTTGTCCCCCACCTGCTGCGAGTAGTAGATCGAGGGGAGGATGGCGAGGCCGTTGCTCGACTGCTCGAGCGTGCCCGTGAGCGGGTACGGCCCGGATCCGGTGAAGTCGGTCGAGAGCCCCGCGAACGAGCCGCCGACGTAGAGCTGCTTGCCCTTCAGGAAGCCGATGCCCGCGGCGTTGAAGAAGATCGCCGACGGGTCCGCGGCCTGAGCCACGTAGGCCCCCGCGAAGCCCATCGCCCGGGAGCCCTGGCTCTCGATCGCGAAGCCCGACGCCTGAACGACGGCGGGAACGGACAGGAGCGGCAGCGCCAGCAGCGCCCGCAGCGCGCGACCTCGGACGGCCAGAGTCATCGAACCTCCTCGTTCTTGGAATGCCCCCGAGCGGACCGGGTGCTCGAGCCGACCGAGTATAGCAGGCTACCGGATATGGGATAGGTGGCGCGGATCACCGCAACCGGTCGGGGGGCGTCGTCAGGCCATGAAGCGGGCGACCTCGTCGAGCTCGTGGACCAGCCGGGCCGGGGGCAGGCTCTCGAGGAAGCGCCGGCCGTACTGCTTGCGCATGATCCGGCTGTCGAGCACGGCCAGGATGCCGTGATCCGAGGCCGTGCGGATCAGCCGGCCGAGACCCTGCTTCAGCGTCAGCACGGCGACCGGCACCTGGTACTCGCCGAACGCATTCTGGCCGCGGCTGCGCAGCCGCTCGATGCGCGCGGCGACCACGGGGTCGCCGGGAGACGCGAACGGCAGCTTGTCCACGATCACGCACGACAGCTGCTCGCCCGCGACGTCGACCCCCTGCCAGAAGGACGCGGTCGCGAGCAGCACCGCGTGCGGCGTGGCTCGGAAGGTGTCGAGCAGCTGCGCCTTCGGCGCCTCGCCCTGGATCAGGATCGGATACGTGATCCGTCCCGCGATCCGCTCGGCCACGGCGTTCATGTTCGCGTAGGAGGTGAACAGCACGAAGGCGCGGCCGCGCGACAGCTCCAGCAGGCGAACCACTTCCTCGGCGGCGCGGTCCACGAACTCGGGCGCGATCGGCTCCGGCATGCCGAGAGGCACGTACAGCAGCGCCTGCTCCTCGAAGTGGAAGGGCGACGGCAGCAGCAGCTCGTCGCTTGGCTCGATGCCGAGCCGGTCCTTGACATACGCGAAGCCGCCGTCGACCGCGAGCGTCGCCGAGGTGAGTACCGCGGCGCGCAGCTGGTCGAAGAGCAGCTGCTTGAGCCGTCCCGACACGTCGATCGGCATCGCCCGCAGGAAGACACCGCGGCCGCGGGTCTCGGCGAAGTAGACGTGGTCGTCGGTCTCGGCCCGCATCAGGAACGCGACGTCGCTCGTCAGCGCGAGCGTGCGCGCGGCGAGGCCGGTGAGCGGCTC
>Ga0209342_10006341_pt1 | contig 12031 bp, 11 predicted proteins | sample RifCSP16_2_FD_184023 | JGI IMG/M metagenome (GOLD analysis project Ga0209342, IMG submission 184023) | Soil microbial communities from Rifle, Colorado - Rifle CSP2_sed 16_2 (SPAdes) (version 2) | ecosystem: Environmental > Terrestrial > Deep subsurface > Rock core/Sediment | place: Rifle... | reverse complement strand
AGGATCTTGATCTCTCCTTCTGGCGAAAGCTCCTCTTCACGGCCCGGTTCGGAGAGATCAAGATCCTGCTCTCGAACGACCTCACCCCGGAGAGCCGGATCCTCTACCAACGGCAGATCACCGAGCGGGTTCAGAAGATCGCTCCGTTCCTTCGCGTGGACCGCGACCCGTACCCCGTGATCACGCAAGACGGGCGGATCGTCTGGCTCCTCGACGCCTATACCACTTCAGACCGCTTCCCCTACTCTCAGCCAACGCGCGGTGTCGGCAATTACATCCGGAACCCCGTGAAAATCACGGTGGACGCCTACCACGGGACAGTCCGCTTCTACCTGGTGGAGCCTGATGAGCCGCTGACCCGCGCGTACGCCCGCGCCTTTCCCGGCCTCTTCCAGCCGATCGAGAGCATGCCGGATGATCTGAGAGCCCATATCCGCTACCCTCAAGACCTCTTCGGTATCCAGGCCAGAATGTACGCGGCGTATCACATGCGCGACCCCCAGGTCTTCTACAACAAGGAGGACCTCTGGACGATCCCGACGCGAAAAGCCGAGGGGCGCGATGCGGAGATGGATCCGTATTACACCATCATGCGGCTGCCCGGAGAAAAGCGCGAGGAGTTCATCCTGCTCCTCCCCTTTACGCCGGTCAGGCGCGACAACATGATCGCGTGGCTGGCCGCGCGCTCTGACCCGCCGAACTACGGGAAGCTGATGCTCTTCGATTTTCCCAAAGGAAAGCTCGTCTTCGGCCCGCGCCAGATCGAGGCGCGGATCGATCAGGACGCCATCATCTCACAGCAGATCACCCTCTGGAGCCAGGCGGGCTCCCAGGTGATCCGGGGGAGCCTGCTCGCCATCCCGATTGAAGAGTCGCTCCTCTACGTTCAGCCCCTCTATCTGGCCGCGGAAAGGGGCAGGCTCCCGGAGCTCAAGCGCGTCATCACGGCCTTCGGCAACCGGATCGCCATGGAGGAGACGCTGGAGGCTTCGCTCCGCCAGATCTTCGGAGGCCGACCCGTCCCGACGGATGCAACCCAGAGGGCCGTGGAGGCGAAAGACGGAACCACACAGCGTCTGGCAGCCCAGGCCCTCGAGCACTTCGCCCGCGCACGGGAACACTTTGGAAAGGGCAACTGGTCGGGTTTCGCGGAACAGCTCAAACAACTGGAAGACGTGCTCAGGCGAATGCAGCAGGAGCCACGCCGATAGCTCGCCGGGGTCTATCGCGAGATCTTTGAAACTGTGGTGCCCGGAGGGGAGGATGCGTAAACTTCGTGATCGTCCATCGGCCCGTGGGCCACCCCTGTGCCCTTTTCGGGCCTTCTTGCTCCGGATCGAGCAATTCCTTGTTTTCCTTTTTCGAAAGGGAGGGTTCGTTATGAAGAGGCTGATGTCAGCAATGGCGCTAGCTCTGCTGCTGGTCGCTCCGGTGCCCGCGTGGGCCGGAGAGATCGAGGGGAAGATCCAGAAGATAGACTCCGCCGATCGGGTGTTGGTCCTTGAGGATGGCACCAAGCTCTCGATACCACAAGACCAATCCCTTGAGACCCTGAAGGAAGGGGTCATCGTGAAAGCCGTCTATGAGGAGAAAGACGGTAAGAAGGTCGTAACCAGCTTCAAAGTGTCGCAGTAACCACCTCCCGCCCCTGGACCGGCATGCTGGGAAACGGCATGCCGGTTCAGGGGGATGGGGATTTCGAGCGTGGGAAAAGGCGAAGAAAGGAGCGGTCGTCATATGGTGGCCAACATGGGCGTCCTCAGTCAATCGCAACTTCCCCTTGCATCATACAAGCGGGGAAAGGTCCGTGACATCTACGAAGTGGACGGGTGCCTGCTGATCGTGGCCACCGACCGGATCTCGGCCTTCGACGTGGTGCTGCCGACCGGGATCCCTGACAAGGGACGGGTGCTGACTGAACTCTCCGGGTTTTGGTTTCTGGCCACTCAAAAGATCGTCCCCAACCACTTCTTAACGGCAGATGTCGAGAAATTCCCCGCGGCGTGCCAACCGTTTCGGGAGATCCTGGCTGGCCGGAGCATGCTCGTGAAGAAGGCCAGGCCGTTCCCCGTGGAGTGCATCGTGCGCGGGTATCTCTCAGGATCGGGGTGGCGGGAGTACCAGGAGCGCGGAACAGTGTGCGGGATTGGGTTGCCGCCGGGTCTGGTGGAGTCGTCGAGGTTGCCCCATCCCATTTTCACCCCCTCGACTAAGGCCGAGCACGGCGCGCATGACGAAAACATCACGTTCGAGCATGTCATTGCCCTGCTAGGCGGCGAGCTCGCGGAACGGGTACTGGAAATGAGTCTCGACCTCTATCGCTTCGCACAGACCGTCGCCGAACAGAGTGGGATCATCATCGCCGACACGAAGTTCGAGTTCGGCTTTGATAGTCGCACCGGGCAATTGATGTTGATCGACGAAGTGTTGACCCCTGATTCCTCCCGCTTCTGGCCTGCGGGCACTTACAAACCCGGGCAGCCGCAGCCGAGCTTCGACAAGCAGTTCGTCAGGGATTATCTGGAATCGATCGCGTGGGACAAACAACCGCCCGCGCCGCCGCTCCCTGCTGAGATTGTTAACCAGACCCGTGTCAGGTATTTGGAAGCGCTCAGCCGGTTGAGCAGGGAGACTACCCGTGTCTGAGCCCGTCGTGGGGATTCTCATGGGGAGCGGGAGCGACCTCAACGTGATGGCGCCGGCCGCCCGAGTGCTGGAGGCTTTCGGCATTGGCCACGAGATGCGCATCTCGTCGGCCCACCGGGCGCCTGACGAGACGCTGGAGTACGCCCGCAGCGCCGGGCATCGCGGCCTGCGCATCCTGATCGCTGGCGCAGGAATGCCGGCGCACCTGCCGGGCGTGGTCGCGGGCCTCGCCGGCCTATTCGGCCTGAACCCGGGGTACGTAGCGTGACGCGCCGGGCGCGGTTCGTCGGCGGCGGTGCCGTCATCGTGGCCGCGCTCGCCTACATGATCTATGCGGGCGTGACGCAGTCGGCCGTCTATTTCGTCACGCCTTCGGAGATCCTGGCGGCCCCCGTGGCTGGGAAGGCATACCGTCTGGGCGGGCTGGTCGCGCCGGGATCGCTTCGATGGGAGCCGCGCACGCTCGACCTGACGTTCGAGTTGTCTGACGGCAAGGCGACCGTCCGGGTCTGGCACAAGGGCACGGCCCCGGATCTCTTCGGCGAGGGCCGCGGCGCCGTGGTCGAGGGGACCTGGGCCCCGGAAGGGTACTTCAAGGCGATGCTGATCATGGCCAAGCACTCGGAGGAATACCAGGCGCCGCACGACGAGAAGCGGCAGGAGTACGAGGATCTCGTGAGAAACCTGAGGGGGGCTTGGCTCGGAGAGGAGAACCAGCTCTCGCGAGCGGTCCTCGCGACGCACGTCCGGCCTCGGTGAGATGCTCCAGCGTCTCCAGGACGCTCGATCATCGCGCGAGTCCGCAACGACCGGGAGGGGAGGAGGAATCAACCATGCCCGTCAAGCCGACTGAGCGAGAGGAAGAATACTTCGCCAAGCTGGAGTTCGAGCGACGGAGGCAAGCGCTCGCCGAGCAGGCAAGCGCGGCGGCCGAGGAGGAACGACTGCGGATCCTGGCCGTCGCGAGGGGGCGTTGCCCGAAGTGCGGTGCGGCCCTGGTGACGGTTTCCTACCGGGGTGTCGAGATCGACAAGTGCTCGCGCTGCCAGGGAGTTTGGCTGGACGTCGGTGAGCTGGACCAGGTCATCGGTGAGGACACAGGCTTCCTTGGCAGCGTGAAACGCATCTTCCAATGATCGACTATTCGCTGTACAAGGCGCTCCATGTCGTGGCGGTCCTCGTCTTCGTCGGGGGACTGCTCAGCCTGCTGCTCCTGCCCGCCAGGCCGGATCTCCGGCTGCGCCGGCTGATCGCGCTCTGGGTAAGCAGCTGCGCGGCCGTCGTCGTCCTCGTCGCGGGGTTCGGGCTGCATGCGCGGCTCGGCGGCATTTGGCAGGGGTGGGTCGTCTCGAAGATTGTCATCTGGCTCATCCTTCTCGGCGCCGTCACGCATTTCCGGGGACGAGCGCCCGCCTCACCAGTTCTCGCCTGGAGCGCCTGCGTCTCGGTCGCCGCGCTCGCGGTCGTGATGGCGATCTACAAGCCGTTCTGAGTGGGCCGCGGAACTCCATGCGACCCCAAGGGAAAGCGATGTCAGGAACGTGATCACCGAAACCGACCTCCGGCCGCTCGTCTTTGGCCCGTTGACGGCTACAGACCCTGGCAACCACAGCCGAGCTTCGACAAGCAGTTTGTCCGGGATTACCTGGAGTCCCTCGGTTGGGACAAATGCCCGCCGGGTCCGCCGCTCCCGGATAAGATCGTCGCCCAGACCCGAGCGGAGTACCTTGAGGCACTCAACCGGTTGACGGGGAGCGGAGAGAGGAATCCTTGACGGTGAGGTCAAAGAGGAATGAGAAAATCTCAGCAGAAGATTATGCACGAGCCGAACTAGAGGAGCCATGATGCGCATTCGCAATGTTGGAAATGCGGCCACGACCCTCGTCCTGCTGGTTATCGCCGTCTCGGCCGGATTCTACTTCGGCCGGCGAGAGCAGCCGCCAAGCGCTATGTCCGGGAAGATCCTTTACGAGCGCTACTGCGCGTCCTGCCACGGGAGTGAGGGCAAAGGGGACGGGCCTGTTGCCGAGGCCCTTCGACAGAAGCCTCCCGACCTTACGCAGCTCCAGGCCCGTCTTGACAGCGCGTACTCACTTGATCAGCTTATGACGGCGATCGACGGCCGCAGGACGATCCGGGCTCACGGGACGAGCGCGATGCCTGTATGGGGTGAGGTGTTCGAACAATCTCTTGAAGAGAAACCGCACACTCGGCGGATCACGCTTCTCCACCTCCAGACATTGGCTGAGTATCTGCAGGCCATTCAGAGTGCGCCCGGCTCTCGCTGATCCGGATCTTTGAGAGAAAGGCTGCATGGCTCAGCCGTTGCGGAGCTTCTCATGAGAAGCGAAACGGCCTTCAGTTTAAGAGGCATGACACGGAACGGCCAGATCCTAGGCGGGGGTTGTTAGTTCAGTGGCAATCTTCACGGAAACCAGAGTGCTTCCCGTCAGTTCCTACCGGCCAAGTCGGGAGACGCTCGCCGTGGCCGCAGCGCTTCTCCGAGAGGGGTGGCCTGTGGCCTTCCCCACCGAGACGGTCTACGGCCTCGGGGGAGATGCCCTGAACCCCGTTGCCGTTCGCGCCATCTTCCGCGCAAAAGGGCGTCCGCCAAACAATCCCCTGATCGTCCACATTGCTGAGCCCGGGCAATTACAAGAGTTAGCCCGGAAGATTCCGCAGGTGACACACAAGTTGATTGATTGGTTCTGGCCTGGCCCCTTGACGTTGGTGCTCAAGCGCTCCCCGAAGGTCCCCTCGGAGGTCACCGGACGGCTGGATACAGTGGCCGTGCGGATGCCCGCTCACGCGGTGGCGCTGGCTCTCATCCAAGAGGCCGGGACGCCGCTCGCGGCGCCGAGCGCCAACCTCTCAGGGCGCCCGAGCCCGACCACCGCCGCGCATGTTCTTCGAGATCTCAATACAAGAATTCCTCTGATTCTGGACGGTGGACCGACCTCCATCGGGGTTGAGTCGACGGTCCTTGATGTGACAAGCTCCACTCCGGTCCTTCTCCGGCCCGGAGGCACCACGGTAGAACAGTTGCGGGAGGTCGTCGGACGCGTTGCGCTCTCCCCGAAGGCCGCGATGCTCACACGCTCTCCCGGGACGCGCCATCGGCACTACCAGCCAAGAGTCGAAGTTGTGCTCGTCCTCCCGCGCGCCGAACTGACGGGCGTTGTCGAACAGTATTGGAGCCGAGGGCTGCGCGTGGGCCTCATCTGCTCAGAGACGGCGAGGCTTCCCCGGCGGCCAGATGTGAAGGTGCACGTCTTGCCGGAGTCGATCTCAGGCTTTGCCAAGGGACTCTTCGCCGCTATCCGGGCATTGGAGGAATCGGGCGTCGACATGATCGTGGTGCAGGGCGTTGAAGAACGCGGTCTGGGCTTGGCGGTGATGGACCGGCTCCGCCGAGCGGCCAGCCTCGTGGTGGACGAGCATGGTCAGGCCGTCGTGACGGCGTGACGATGCGGAGCCGCCTCATCGGCACCCTCAAACAGGCCAGGCGTCTGGTGGTCGCCTTCCTCGGGCTCACCGTGCTGCTCATCGGTCTGGTGATGATCGTCCTTCCAGGGCCCGCGGTGCTGGTGATCCCGATCGGCTTGGCGATCCTGGCCACGGAGTTTGTGTGGGCGCGGCGGCTTCTCGGTCGGATGAGGACCGAGGCGGAGCGGCTCAAGTCGTGGAGGCGCGGGAGAACTGAAGGATGATTCATGAGTCGATGATGAGAACGATCCGGGAGCAGGGGGCGTTCGTGCTGCTCCTGGGCTACGCGGCGGGGATGCCCGCGCTCGTCACCGTGTTCGGGGTGTGGTTTCTTCCTCAGATCGTCGTCCTCTCTGAAGGTGCCGGAGGCTGGGCGATCCCTCTCTTTACGGTTCTCACCGCAGTCTGTCTCACCCTGGCGCTGATGCCCGCGAGCGTCATGGCCGCCCTGGCCGGCGCCCTCTTCGGCATCCCCGGATCGCTTCCCGCTGTCATCTCCTATCTGCTGGCGTGTGTCGCGGCCTTCGAGATCGTACGGCGCTCTGTTCAGCCCGCGGTGCAAGCAGCCGTGCGGCGATCCGCCAGGGGCCGGGCCATTCAAGAGGAGCTCCAACAGGCCACGCTCAGGATCATCATCCTCAGCCGCCTCTCGCCCGGGCTCCCCTTTGCGCTGATGAACGTGGTGCTGGGCGTCTCCCCCGTGGCGCGATCCACGTACCTGTGGGGAAGCCTTCTCGGGATGTTGCCGCGCACCCTCGTCGGGGTCGTCATTGGAGCAGCGGCCCAGGCCGGGCTCGCCGCGTGGAAGGAAGGACAGGTCCCTCGCACCCCGGAGGGAATCTTGGGTCTGGCCCTGCCGATCCTCGCCGTGATCGGAGTGGTCGGGCTCGGCTGGTACGGAGGCAAGGCGATCCGGCGGGCCTGTCTGCGTCCGGCCTGTTCCCGCGCGACGGCAGGCAAGGGCTCTCAGGGGAGTCCGTATGCGATCCCGGTGGCTCCTGAACCGGGTGAAGAGCGAAGCTGAACAGCCCGCTGCCTCCAACTTTCCCAGTGAAGAACGGACTCCTTCACGCAGAGACCATGAGGATAGAATAGCTAGCAAGCGCACGAACGATCCAATCTTCGTGCAGTCGCGAAGAGAGCCACGCTCCGAGTGGTGCGCCGAGGAGCACTCCAATAGTGAGCGCGACGGGCCGTCTCACCCCTCGATGAAATGCGCCGGTCGCAACATGGACGAGGCTCCCTGCCAGTGCCATGACCGCGAGGGTGAATTGCGATGTTGCCGTCGCAATGTGAACTGGAAAGCAAAGAAGCTGAGAACTTCGGGATCGTCGGAGTCGACTGACAGCAGCGGATCCCGTGGTAGTGTACCGGGCGCACAGAACTGATCAACTTAGAATAGCCGAGGTGAATCAGGAGGGAGTTAGCGCGTGAAGCTGTAGATTCGTTTACGAACACACCACTTGCGAACTTCTTCGAGGAGGATCATCGCGGGTCGGAAGAGGAGCAGTCGCCAATAGCCTCTCCCTTCGTAGCCTGGGCGGGGTGCGATCGCGCTCTATTATGATAGGATATCCGTGATGGCAAAAAAGAATCCCCACGCAGTGGCGGCAAGGCGCGATGGGCAGAACTGTCTCACGAAAAACGCAGGGAGTGATGCGAAAAGCGATCCTGGTGCGTTGGCAAAAAAGAAAAGCGAGCTAGGACTCTCACGGACATGACAGCTCAGGTTCTACCAAACGTGGTGCCCCAGCGGCTGATTGGCGTTGGGCTATACACCGTCGCGGAAGCCGCTCGCCTGACGCGCGTGCCCCCGGCCAGAATACGCCGTTGGATCAGAGGCTATCGATACAAGTACGCCGCTGATCGCGAGGCTCGCTATTCGCCTCCCGTGTTTCCATCAGAGATCGTACCAATCGAAGGTGCGCGATCGCTCAGCTTCCTGGACCTCCAAGAGATTAGATTTGTGGACGCCTTTCGAAGACGTGGTGTGAGTTGGAAAACGCTGCGACTCGCGCATGAGCGCGGGCAAGCACTTGTGCATAACAGTCACCCGTTCGCGACAGGAATGTTCTGGACTGACGGCCGTGCGATCCTTTTGGAGCTTGCAAAAGGCGACGTTGCGCTCCTCGATATTATTCGAGGCCAACTTGCATTTAAGAGGATCATTGAACCGTACCTTTCACAACTGGATTTTGAACACGACCAAGCAATTCGCTGGTGGCCGATGGGGAAAAATCGTCGAGTAGTCATAGACCCGAAACGAAACTTCGGGCAGCCTATTGTAAGCAAGGAAGGCGTGCCAACAGCTGTACTGGCGAAAGCCTATCGAGTTGAACGATCGGTGGTAAAGGTCACTAGATGGTTCAAGGTTGAGGAGAAATCAGTCCGAGACGCCGTAGCGTTTGAGCGCCGCCTCGCCGCGTGAGATTTTTCTTAGACAATACCCTCCCTCCCCCTCTCGCTGAAGCACTTCACGCGCTCTGCAGATCCGACAGTCATGAAGTTCGACATCTCCGAGATCGATTCCAGCCGGACACCGATGACGTCGTGTGGATCAACACGCCTGCCCAGGAAGGCGACTGGATCATTATTTCTGGCGATCCTCGGATCACGAAAAATCCGCATGAACGCGTCGCGTGGCTGACTTCCGGTCTCACGGCGTTTTTCCTCAAACCCGGCTGGTCCAATCTGCAATTCTGGGTGCAGGTTTCCAAACTTGTCTATTGGTGGCCCCGGATTATGACTGAAGCTGAGAGGGCGCGTTCAGGATCAGGATTTTTGATTCCGGTCAAAGGCAACGAAATCGAGAGGATTTAAATGAGGTCCCTCACCGGGATCGTGCAGGACCTCGCTAGCGCGTGCCGAAGAGTCGCCTGCGAACACACCACTTGCGGACTTCTTCGAGCAGAATCATCGCGGGCGGGAAGAGGAGGAGCAATTTCCACTCCTCGAAGCCAAGCGGCGCCAAGCCAAATAGGGACGGAAACGGCGGCACGAGGATCAGCATCGCGAGAATCCCGATCTCGGCCGCGATCCCCCAGAGCACGAAGCGGTTGCTGAAAAGCCCCACCCGAAAGATCGACTCCCGATCCGCGCGGCAGGCGAAGACGTTGCCGACCTGGGTGGCCACGATCCCGGCCAGCGTCATCGTGGTCGCGCGCTGGTAGAGCTCTCCGGCGGCGGCCATCGGCAATCCAGGTCGCCAGCCCGCGACCCAGTACGTCCAGAAGAACGCCAGAAGCGAGAGCGCTGCCTCGGCCGCGCCGAGGAACGCATACGCGCGCAGGAGGCGTTTCGGCCCAAGCAGCCGCTGGCTCTTTGGCCGCGGTGGCTGGTTCATGACGCCAGGCTCGGGCGCTTCGGCGCCAAGCGCGAGCGCCGGCAGGAGATCAGTCCCCAAATCCACGGCAAGGATCTGCATGACCGTGAGGGGCAATGGAACCCCGAGGAAGACGAACGCGAGGAACGGGACCAGCTCGGGAACATTGGAGGCGAAGATGTAGGTCACGAACTTCCCGATATTGGCGTAGCTCGCCCGCCCCTGGCGGATCGCTGAGACGATCGACGCGAAGTTGTCGTCGGTGATCACCATCACCGCGGCTTCCTTCGCCACGTCGCTCCCCCGTTTTCCCATTGCGACCCCGATGTCTCCGGCCTTGAGCGCGGGCGCGTCGTTCACGCCGTCGCCGGTCACCGCGACCACTTCGCCGAGCGCTTTGAGCTCTGAGACAATCGCGAGTTTGTGAGACGGAGAAGTCCTGGCAAAAAGCACTCCGGGCTCAACGAGAAGCCGTCGGAGCGCGTCTCTGGAAAGTCGTTCAACTTCTTCTCCCGTGACCACCTTTTCCACCGGCAGCCCGATCTGGCGGGCGATCGCTTTTGCCGTCAGCCCATAGTCACCCGTGATCATCACGACGCGAATCCCGGCCCGCTGGCAGAGGGCCACGGCTTCCGGGGCCTCGGGCCGTGGCGGATCCCAGAGCGCGGCGAGACCCAGAAAGTTCAGCTCGCGCTCGACCGCGCTTGCAGCCGCTCCGGTCAGACTCGTGGGGATTGACCGGGAGGCGACAGCCAGAATACGCAGCCCCTCACCTGCCATCCGGTCGTGGTCAGCGAGAATCGCGCGGCGAAGCTCGTCGGTCAACGCGACGGTGTCCCCTCGCCAGCGGATCGTCTCGCAGAGCGCCAGCGTCTCCCTGGGCGCGCCCTTGACGTACGCGACCGCGCCATCGCGCTCAGCGTGAACGAGCGTCATCCGCTTCCGAAAGGAATCAAACGGATACGGAGCGATCAACTCGTGGGCCTGTCGGAGCTTCTCCGGCTCGATGCCGGCCTCTGCCGCGACTCGAAGGAGCGCGACCTCAGTCGGGTCTCCGTGATCAAGCGTCGCCTGCGAGGCAAGCACAGCGGCCTTGAGCAACTCCAAGACGTCGGTAGAACTCTCCGCCGGGAGCTCGCTCATCGCAAGGGTCCGGCCCGAGACCCAGAGGACTCGCGCCGCCATCCGGTTCTGCGTGAGGGTGCCGGTCTTATCCGTGCAGATCACCGTGGTGGCCCCCAACGCCTCCACTGCCGAGAGTCGCTTCATCACGCTGCCCTGGCGAGCCATGCGCTGAACACCGAGAGCGAGCGCGAGCGTCAGCGTGGGGAGCAAGCCTTCCGGGACGTTAGCGACGATGACGCCCAGGGCGAAGAGAAATCCCTCAGCAAGAGGAAGGACTCCGGTGGCGACGCCGAGAAGGAAGAAGCCGATGCCGAATGAGATCGCCAGGAGTGTCACGACTCGGGTGACCCGCACCATCTCGATCTGAAGCGGGCTCGGCTCCTCAACCACGGCCTGGGTGAGGTGGGCGATCGTCCCGATCTCCGTCGTCATCCCCGTCGCGGTGACGACACACGTCCCGCGCCCTGCGACGACACCAGTTCCGGCGAAGAGTAGCTCGTGCCTCTCGAGGTGCGGCACCGTATCACGCTCATCACCGATCTCAGCGAGCTTGAAGACCGGGTGCGACTCTCCGGTGAGCGCGCTCTGATCCACTCGGAGGCCCTCGGCGCTCATGAGCTGGCCATCGGCCGGAACCTGGTCCCCCTCCTCAAGGCGCACAAGATCTCCGGGAACAAGCTCAACCGTCGGCAGACGCGCCTCCGCTCGGTCTCGGAAGACAATGATCTCGTGAGGGAGAAGCTCCTGCAGCGCTTCAACCGCGCGCTCAGCTCGATACTCCTGGAAGAAGCTGAAGGAACCGTTGATCACGATCACGATAAAAATCGCCCAGCCAAGCTGGGGCATGCCGGCCAGGAGGGCCAACGCGCCCCCAACCCAGAGCAGGATCGCGAAGAAGCTCGTGAACTGCTCGAGGAAACGTAATACCAGCGAGCGGCGACGGACGCGCTCGATCCGGTTGGCACCACACGCTTCGCGACGGCGCTCGGCCTCGGCAGCCGTGAGCCCCATTGGCCGAGAGCCGAGAAGGGCAAGAAGATCAGCAGCCGGGAGGGGGCCCTCGCCCGCGGTCTCTTCGACCGAGGCGAAGAGCTTCACAAGTCCTTCTCGTGTTGTTACTCCGCGGGCCCGGTCGAGAACACCCGGGATACGAAGGCAGGCGATCAGCCGACTCGCCAGCCTGATCGCGCGGCCACTCTCGCTTATTGGCGCGGTGAGCAGCACCGCGGTCTCTGCCGGGCTCACACCTGGGAGCAAGACCGGTGCATGAGGAAGGTGGATCCAGCGGAGGGTAATGCTCCCACCCGTGCCAGTCAGCGAATGAACCAACGCGACTGCTGGAACCGGTTGGAGCACGCCGGGTTTTTCTGCGAGGTCGAGGCTCAGGGTCCGGAGCAGATCGTCGAGCGAGCCGGCCTCAGGCCCCAGAGTCATCGGGTCGCCGGACGATCT
>Ga0209342_10006339_pt1 | contig 12031 bp, 10 predicted proteins | sample RifCSP16_2_FD_184023 | JGI IMG/M metagenome (GOLD analysis project Ga0209342, IMG submission 184023) | Soil microbial communities from Rifle, Colorado - Rifle CSP2_sed 16_2 (SPAdes) (version 2) | ecosystem: Environmental > Terrestrial > Deep subsurface > Rock core/Sediment | place: Rifle... | reverse complement strand
GCTCGCGCTGTTCATGCCGGTATTTTTCGGTTTGATCCTCGGCGATGTTGCCTACGGGGCGGTTCTGCTGATCATAGCGGCATTTCTCTGGCGCCGGTTTTCTTCCGGCGCTCTGCGCAGTCTGGCTCAAGTCATGGTTCTCTGCGGCTTTTGGGCTGTGGTTTTTGGTTTTGTTTTTGGCGAGTTTCTGGGGAGCTTAGGACACCAGATCTTCGGACTGAGGCCTCTCTGGATGGAGCGGAGCGGCGTGACCTTGATACCACTCCTCGTTTTCGCGGTCGCGATTGGAGCGGCCCACGTGACGCTGGGATTGATTCTGGGGGTGTGGGAGGCGGCACGCCGGCGCAGCAGGCGGGAGCTGAGCGAGCGCCTCGGGAGATTCGTCGCGTTGGTGGCTCTTTTCTGGCTCCTCGGCGTCCTCTCCCGTCAATTGCCGCAGGGTTTCTCCACACCGGGAGTGGCCGCGCTCATCATCGGTATCGTGCTGCTGGGCATGCCCATGGGGTGGATGGGAGGGATCCTCGGCCCGCTCGAAGCCTTGGGAATGCTGGGGAACGTGTTGTCTTACCTGCGGCTTGCGGCGATCGGGTTGGCCTCGTTTTATCTCGCCGAGGTGGCCAACCGTCTCTATGGGATGTCCGCTAACGTTGCCCTCGGCGCTATTGTCGCCGGCCTGTTGCACGCGCTCAACCTCACGCTGGGCATCGTGAGCTCGACGATCCAGTCCTTGCGATTGCACTACGTCGAGTTCTTCACCAAGTTTTACGAGAGCGGCGGTGAATCGTTCAAGCCCTTCAAGCAGAGTGGCATATAAGGAAAGGAGAGATCTATGGATCTTGGAACTGGATTGTTGGCTATAGGCGCCGGCCTGGCCGTAGGTCTGGCGGCGCTGGCTACAGGCTGGGCTCAGGCGCGCATCGGCGCCGCGGGAGCTGGCGCCCTGGCGGAGAAGCCTGAGATGTTCGGCTCGATCCTGATCATGCTCGCCCTGCCGGAGACTCTGGTCATCCTCGGTTTCGCGGTGGCGGCGATGATCATCCTGCTGCTTCATCCGGGCGGGTGAACGCCGTAGGGGCGGGTTTGAAACCAGCCCCTACAGCAGCGTGATTGGGTATGGGACTCGAAGAGATCCTGAAGGCGTTGGAGGCTGAAGCCCAGCTTCAGATCGAGCGCCTCAGAAGCGAAGCCGATACCGAAGTGGCAACCATTACCGCCAAGGCTGAGGAAGAAGCCAAAGCAATCAAAGATAGACATCTAGCCGGCGCGAGGCAGCGGCTAGGAGAGGAGCAGGAGCGGCTTGTGAGCGGCGCCAAACTAGAGGGGAAAATGGTCCGCCTGGATGCGCGGGAGGCGTTGCTTGAGCGGGCCTTTACCGCGGCCCAAGAACGGCTGGCCCGACTGCGCGGCGACTCGGCCTACCCGGCGTATCTGATGCGGTTGACGAGAGAGGCGGTGGCCGAGATCGGATCCGATCTGCGCATTGTGGTTAGCGCTGTCGATGAGGAGCTTATGCGCGCCGTCGCCTTGGAGCTGGGGCTACGGGCCCAGACCTCGGCTGGCTTAAACACCTGCGGTGGTCTCGAGGCGAGCACGCCGGATGGACGCATCCGGGTTGTGAATACGGTCGAGGTGCGCCTGGAGCGGGCGCAGAGCGAGCTCAGGCAGAAACTAGCTGAGCTATTGCGGACTACGACGGGGACAGGCACGCAAGCGAGCCAAGCCCCTTGTTAACTACGACGGGGACAGGCACGCAAGCGAGCCAGTCCCCTTGTAAGGCTCGGAGGAGGTTTCGTGCAGGGCGACTACGGCTACGGAAACGCCCGCGTCCGAGCCATGAAAAGTCGCTTGCTCGACGCGCGGGCCTACGGCGATCTGCTGGCAGCAACCAGCATCGATATGGTCATCGAGATGCTCGTGCGGACCGCGTACCGGGAAACCATTGAAGCGACGTTGGTCAAATACGGCGGCGTGAAGTGCGTGGCCGAGGCGCTGCGCCTTGACCTGGCGCGCACCGTCGGCAGAATCAAGCTCTTCTTCGAAGGCCGACCGCGAGCGCTCGTGGCCCTGCTGCTTTCACGCTGGGACATGAGGAATCTGATGGCGGTACTGCGGGGCCAGGCGCGCGGCGTGGCGGCGGAGGAGATTCTCGATGCGGTCGTGCCGGCCGGTGAGTTGACCGAGGTGGAGTTGCGCGAAATGGCGCGGCAGCCGAGCGTCCGCGCCACCGCCGATTTGATGTTCACGTGGCATATTCCCTATGCTGCTGCGCTGGGCGAAGCGCTTCGGACTTCGAGTGGCGATTTGGCCGATATCGAGACCAGGCTCAATCGGCTCCGGTACGGCGAGGCGTTGGCCCGGCTGGGGCACGAGATGAACGAAATGCTGGTGCGGGAGATGCTTGAGGCTGAAATTGATGTGGCGAACTTGACCATCCTCATCCGGCTGTTGAGCCTCGGTGATCGCAGGGCAAAGCTTCGGGCCCGCTATGGTTCAGCGGACCCGGTGACGCTTCTGATCGAAGGCGGCGGGCTTTCGCCGCGCGTATTAAGCGCGTTGAGCGCTGCGGAGGATGCGGAGTCGATGGCGCGCGTTTTGAGCGGGACTCCCTATGGGACGGTTCTGATGAACCGCTGGGAGACATACCGGCAAAGCGCTGATGCGGCCGTCCTTGAGCGCGGCCTGGAGGAGTTCGTCGTGCTCAAGGGTATCCGCATGTTCCACCGGGATCCGCTGAGCATCGCGATTCCGACTGGGTATATCTGGGCCAAAGCGAACGAGGTCGTCAACGTGAGGCTGATCGCCCAGGGAAAGGCGCTCGGCTGGGATCGCGACTCGATTCATAAGGAATTGATTTGGTGGGTAAGGGAGTAGACGCATGGCCAAACTCGCGGTGATTACGGACGCCACCTTGGCGGTCGGTTTCTCCCTGGCGGGGGTGGAGGTGCATGCGATGAGCTCTCCGGAGGAGGCCAAGCGCGTTCTCCTTCGGCTCATGAGCGAAGCGGATATGGGCGTGATCGCCATCAACTCGGGCTACCTGAACGCGCTTGACGAGATGACGCGGCGGCGGGTGGGCGAGAGCACGAAGCCGGTGATCGTTGGCTTGCCGAGCGGCATGCCCACGGTGCCGGAGGAAAGGCGCAGCCGGCAGATCGCCGAGTTGATTCGCCGCGCCATCGGTTTTCGCATTACGTTCCCGGAAGGATAGCCTTGAACCGTTTGAACGTTTTGAACGCTGCGTCGGTTCAAGGTGTTCAAGCCGTTTAAGCCGTAAGGGATCGGATTGGGGCTAGGAAAATGACCAGATCAGCCGCAGCACAGGGTATGCTTCGCCGCATCGCCGGGCCGGTGGTCGTGGCGGACGGATTGCGTGGAGCGCGTGTGGGCGATGTCGCCCGCGTCGGCGAGGCCGGGCTAATCGCCGAGATCATTCGCCTGGAGGGGGATCAGGCTACCCTCCAGGTCTATGAGGACACGGTTGGTCTCAGAGTCGGCGAAGCGGCCGTCTCCAGCGGAGAGCCGTTAATGGCTGAACTGGGGCCGGGCTTGCTAGGTTCTATTTTCGACGGGCTGCAACGGCCTTTACCTGAAATCCAGAAACAGACGGGCCCCTTTATCCACAAGGGCGCGACGGCGCCGGCCCTGTCACGGGCGCGGCGCTGGCCGTTTACGCCGGCGGTGAGAGAGGGCGATCGCGTCGGGCCCGGTGACATCCTCGGCACCGTTCCTGAGACGCCGCGACTTACCCACAAGATCCTGGTTCCCCCGGGTGTGCGGGGCCATGTTGCGGAGATTCGCCGCGGGGAGTTCACCGTTGAGGATGCTGCAGCGCTGGTTGAGATCGGCGGAAGCAAGCCAGTCGTCGAGATCGGGCTCAAGCAGCGCTGGCCGGTGCGCCAGGGCCGGCCTTATCAGCGTAAGCTCTCACCCAATATGCCCTTGATTACCGGCCAGCGCGTAATCGACACTTTCTTTCCGGTCGCCAAGGGTGGCACCGCGGTTATTCCCGGAGGGTTCGGCACGGGCAAAACGGTCATGGAGCAGACGCTGGCCAAGCGCGCCGAAGCGGAGATAGTAGTCTATGTCGGCTGCGGCGAGCGGGGCAACGAGATGACTGAGGTATTGGCTGAATTTCCCTGCCTGGTCGACCCGCGGGCCGGCGTAACCCTGATGGAGAGGACCGTCCTTGTGGCCAACACGTCCAACATGCCCGTGGCGGCGCGCGAGGCTTCCATCTACACCAGTCTCACCATCGCCGAGTACTATCGCGACATGGGCTGTGATGTCGCCCTGATGGCCGATTCCACTTCGCGCTGGGGCGAGGCCCTGCGCGAGGTCTCGGGCCGCTTGGAAGAGATGCCGGCGGAAGAAGGTTACCCGGCTTATCTGGGCTCACGTCTGGCCGGCTTTTACGAGCGCGCTGGCCGTGTCGTCTGCCTGGGTCAGGACAGCCGCGAGGGCTCGGTGACAATCATCGGCGCCGTGTCGCCTCCGGGGGGTGACTTTTCGGAGCCCATGACGCAGAGCTCTCTACGCGCTGCGGGTACTTTCTGGGGCCTCGATGTCAACCTGGCGCGCCGGCGTCACTTTCCCTCTATTCATTGGATGACGAGCTATTCGCTCTACGAGCTCAGCCGCTGGTTTGAGGAGCGCGTCGCCCCGGATTGGCAGGAGCAGGCGCGGCTGGCCATGTCGCTTTTGCAAAGGGAAGAGGAACTCATGGAGATCGTGCAACTGGTCGGCAGCGAGGCCATGCCGGACGCTGAAAAGGCGATTTTGCACGTGGGGCGCTTGCTGCGTGAAGACTATTTGCAACAATCCGCCTTTGACGCGGTCGAAGAGTTCTGTCCGCCGCTGAAACAGTACTGGATGCTGCGGGCCATCCTGGCTTTTTACCGGGAGCTGGCGGAGGCGTTGGGCCGGCGTGTGGCCCCGGTCCAAGCCATGGCCCTGCCGGCGCTGGGCGAGATCGCGCGCATGAAAGAACTCCCGGCGGAAAAGGCCGAGAGTGAAATCCGGGGGTTGATTGAGCGAATCCACGAAAGTCTTGCGACGTTATCGGAGGGAAAATAACGGGGCCGGACCGGTGCGGTGCCCCGCATCCCGGCCGCGGAGCAGGTGATCGATGCAACCAACGGCAAGGCGTCCGCTCTTCGCCAAGGAATACTGCACCGTGTCCTATATAGCGGGGCCGCTCTTGTTTATTGAGCGCGTAAGCGATATCGGACACGGCGAGATCGTGGAAGTTTTCTCGGGCGATGGAGAGATGCGCCGTGGTCAGGTGCTTGAAGTCAACGGCGATCGCGCCGCAGTGCAGGTGTTCGCCGGCACTCACGGTTTCGCTGTGGAGACGACACGGGCCCGCTTCACGGGCGAAGTAGCCCGCCTCGGCGTGGGCTTGGAGATGCTTGGCCGCATTTTCGACGGCTCAGGTCAGCCGGTGGATGGGGGACCGGCCCTGATTGCAGAGAAACAGATCGAGGTCGCCGGGCTTCCCATCAATCCCTGCGCGCGCGATCACCCGGTCGACTTTATCCAGACGGGTTTCTCGGCCATCGACGGGCTCAATACGCTGGTGCGAGGGCAGAAACTTCCCATTTTTTCCTGCTTCGGTTTGCCGGCGGCGGAGGTGGCGGCTCAAATCGCGGTCAGTGCCAAGGTGATCGAACAGGAGGAGGTAGGGGAGTCAAGACAGCCCTTCGCCGTGGTGTTTGCGGCCATCGGGATCACTCATCGTGAGGCTTCCTACTTTCGCGCCCAGTTTGAGGAGAGCGGTTCCCGCGACCGCACCGTATCGTTTCTCAACCTCGCTGATGATCCCACAGTGGAGCGCGTCCTGGTGCCCCGATTGGCGCTCACCGCGGCGGAATACCTCGCGTTCGAACGGGATATGCACGTTCTGGTTATCATGACCGACATGATCAACTACGCTGAGGCCCTGCGCGAGATCGCAACGGCCCGCGAAGAGGTCCCCGGCCGGCGCGGCTACCCCGGGTATCTTTACAGCGATCTCGCCGCTCTCTACGAGAGGGCGGGGCGCATCAAGGGCAAAAAGGGCTCGATTACGCAGCTCATCATCCTGACGATGCCGGACGACGACATCACGCATCCGGTGCCGGACTTGACCGGCTATATCACGGAAGGCCAACTCGTGCTGTCGCGCGACTTGCACCGCAGGGGCATCTACCCTCCGATCGACGTGTTACCGAGCCTCTCGCGCTTGATGAACGCCGGCATTGGCTCCGGGAAGACGAGGGAGGACCACCGCAGCGTGGCCGATCAGCTTTACGCCCTGTACGCGCAGGGCCGCGACCTGCGCCGGCTGGTGGCCATCGTCGGCGAGGCGGCGCTGTCGGCCGAAGACCGGCTCTATCTGGATTTCGCCGACCGGTTCGAGCAGCGTTTTGTTCACCAGGGACGGCGGTCTCGGGAACTCAGGGAAACTTTGGATACCGCCTGGGATTTGTTGTCCATGATGCCGGCGGCGGCGCTCAAGAGAATTCGCTCCGAGTTTATCCAGAAATACCACCGCGGCGGAGGCACCCATGACTGAACGCGTCGCACCCACCCGCATGGAGTTGCTGGCCAGAAGAGGGCAGATCGCTCTGGCCAGGCAGGGGCGGGATTTGCTTAAAGAGAAGCGCAACGTGCTCATGAAGCAGTTTATGAAAGTAGCCGAACTCGTGATCGTGAGCAGCGACGAGCTGGAGCGCTTGGCCGCGGCCGCGAGGCACGCGCTGGCATTGGCTGAGGCGGTGGAGGGGGACGATGCGGTGCGCTCGGCCTCCTTTGCGGCGCGCGGCGAAGTCTCCCTCACGGTGGAACGAGGCCATGTGACGGGCGTGCCGGTGCTGCTCATCGAGAAAAGGAGCCTGTCCCGCTCGTTGCTGGACCGGGGCTATAGCCTGGCCGGCAGCTCCGCCCGGATTGACCGGGTGGCGCAGCGTTTCGAGGACGAATTGAACCTCGTCGTTGAGATTGCCGCGAGCGAGGCGCGGCTGCGCCGCCTGATCGAGGAGATCAGGCAGACCAGCCGGCGCGTCAACGCGCTGGAGCACAGGACACTCCCGCGTCTTGAGGCCGAGCGGGACTACATCGAGATGGTGCTGCAAGAGCGGGAGCGAGAGGATAACTTCCGTCTGAAGCGGGTCAAGGGGAAGCTGCGACGCGGGAGCCGTCACCGACCGGACCGCCCTCGGGCCCCTCAGGGGGATGTCGAGTTGAATTCTGTAACGCCCGGCTCCTGAAGGAGCCGCCGGAGGCGAGAACGATGCGAATCAGTTCATCATCTGGTAGTAGGCTTCGGGGAATCGTCGCTGCATTTGGGAAGGAAAAAAGAAGCGTGAGGTCTCTCTTCGGGAGCGTATTTTTCCTGCTCGTCTTTCTCCCTCCGGGTCTTGCGCCGGCTCAAGCGGTCCCGAAAGGTCTCTGTCTTTCGTGCCATGGCACGGAGGGGATCGAGAAAGTACGCGCGGGCAAGTCCGTCTCTCTTTTTGTCTCCGGAGAAAAGTTTGCCCGCTCAGTCCATGGTCCTCTGGAATGCGCGGCGTGCCACAGCGATGTCTCCCAGATCCCCCATGCCTCGGAATTGAAGGCGGTTCAGTGCTCCACATGCCATGCGGCGGTTTCCCGGGAATACTCTCGGAGCGTTCACGGGAAAGCGAACGCGAAAGGGGATGGAGACGCCGCGACCTGCGCCGACTGCCACGGGAGCCACGATGTCCTGCCGAGGGCTCATCTGGATTCGCGGGTGAATCCGCTGAACCTGCCGCGGACCTGCGGCGGCTGCCACGGTGATCCCGACCTCGCCAAGCGGCACGGTATCCCGATCGCGAATGTCTACCAGCTCTACATGGATTCCATTCATGGTCGGGCGCTGATGAAAGGAGGCTTGTTGGTTGCGGCGAACTGCTCGAGCTGCCACGGATCTCACGGCATCCTTCCAGCTTCAGACCCGCAGTCTACCGTACACAAGACCAACATCCCCGAGACCTGCGGTCGCTGCCATGCCGGAGTTCTCAGGGTGTATGCCGACAGCGTTCACGGGAAGGCAGTCAAGGGAGGGAATCCGATAGCTCCTGTTTGCATCGACTGCCACACCGCTCATGAGATCCGGCGGGTAGAAATGGAGCGTTGGCGGCTTGAGATTGTTCGCGAGTGCGGCACGTGTCACGCGCAGTCGCTGCGCACCTACCGGGATACCTTCCACGGACAGGTGACCTCTCTGGGATTTACGCGGGTGGCGCGCTGCTCGGACTGCCACGGAGCCCACGACATCCTCCCCAAATCCGATGCCCGGTCTTCCGTGGCGCCGAGCCGGGTCGTGGCCACCTGTCGCAAATGCCACCCGCAGGCCAACGCCAACTTTGCCAGATACGATCCCCACGCCGACGATAGAGACCACGCCCGCAACCCGGTCCTTTACTACGCCGCCCGTTCTATGACCTGGCTGTTGGCAGGGGTGTTTTTCTTCTTCGGCTTTCATACTGCCGTTTGGGCCGCGCGTCCGCTCATTGCTCGGTTTGTGAAAAAGCGACCGAGGAAAGAGGACGGAGACGAACCGCCCGAGCCCGGAAGGGAAGGCGGAGGGGAGCACGAACCAAAGGAGGGGAGTTCTCGTGGCTGAGTATTACTTCCGGTTTTCTCTTGGCCAGCGTCTTTTGCACGGTCTTTTGGTCCTGAGTTTTCTTGGCCTGGTCGCTACCGGCATGCCGCTACGCTACAACCAGGCGGGCTGGGCTATCTGGCTCTCTCACACCCTGGGCGGGTTCGGTGTCATGGGATTCTTCCACCGGACCTTCGCCGTGCTTCTAACTCTGTGCTTTTTTCTCCATCTCGGGCCGATTCTTTACCGCTTCCTCGTGCGCGGGGAAGCGGGGATACTGTGGGGTTCGGACTCTCTGGTGCCGCAGCCCAATGATTTCAAAGAATTCTACGGCCACCTCAAATGGTTCCTGGGCCTGGGGTCCAGACCAGCGTTCGGTCGCTTTACCTACTGGGAGAAGTTCGATTATTGGGCGGTCTTCTGGGGTATGGCGATCATCGGGACCACCGGCTTTATGCTCTGGTTTCCGGGCTTTTTTTCCGCATTTCTCCCCGGTTGGATCTTCAACGTGGCCTTGGTTATTCACGGGGAAGAGGCTTTGTTGGCCGCGGGGTTTATCTTTGCGATCCATTTTTTCAACAGCCACATCAGGCCGGAAAAGTTTCCCATGGACCTGGTGATCTTCACAGGGAGAGTGAGCGAAGACGAGCTTCGGGAGGAGAGGCCCGCCGAATATGCCAGGCTTTCTCGACTCGGCGCTTTGACGAGCGTGAAAACGGAGCCTCCGCCGCGCTGGATGAAGAACCTCTCGTGGATTCTCGGCGGCGTTAGCATCGCGATCGGTTTGGCGCTTTTCTGTCTGATCCTTTTTGCGGTCCTGACCGGAGGAAAAGAATAACTGTTTCCAAATGCTCGCATGCTTGATCTTATGCGCTATCCATGTACAAGGGGGCTTGAATGTCATCTAAGGTCAAGATGATTCTGGGGATCGGGGCGATTATGCTGGCAGTAATTGTAGCCTATGTAATCGTTACGGCGAGAAGCCAAGCGAATCATCTGTTGAATCTTACTCGGCGCGAGGCGGAGTTAGTCGCTGCCGTAACGGAGCGGGCGATTGCGCTGGCGATGACAGAGGGAAAGAGCCAGGAGGTTCAGGCAATTCTCGAACAGATCAGCAAGGTCCCGCAACTTGCGGGGATCAGAATTGTGGATTCCGACGGCACTATCATCCGCTCGAGCAGTCCGGGGGAAACAGGCCAGGTCCTTGCGCAAGAGGACCGGCTTGGGGAGGGCAAGGTGCCAGAGCCGCTCTGGAATCATGCCGAGGGGACGATCGGAATCTTTCGCCCCATCCTGAACCGACCGGTCTGCCACACCTGTCATTCTCAGGATCGTGCATCGATCGCATTCCTGAGCGTGCGGCTTGGCTTGCCGAGTGCCGGATCTCAGATATCCCAGCAATGGAAGGTCATGGTCCTCCCCGCCGTGCTCGCCCTCGTTGCCGCGGGCGGCTTGATTGCCATTTATTTCACGCTCGTTATCGGTCGGCGTATCGATACCTTGTCCCAAGCCATGAGCCGGGTTGAGGTCGGAGATCTTTTGGCCAAAGCCCCAGAGGGCGACCGGGATGAGCTGGGGCGGCTCGGAAAGAGTTTTAACTCCATGATGGGCCGACTGGCCGAGGCCCAACGCCAACTGGAGGACCGCCACGCGGATGAAGTCCGGCGGGCGGAGCACCTGGCCTCTCTTGGGAAAATGGCAGCCGGGATCGCACATGAAATCAATAATCCCCTTGCGGGCATGCAAAACTGCATCAGGACTCTCCTCAAAGGGGTCAAACAGGAGGCGCAGCGAGTGCAATACCTGACAATGCTCCAGGAGGGGCTGAGCCGCATCGGTCGGACCATCAGGCAACTCCTGGACTTCGCACGTGAGACGAAACCCCAACTAACCCGAACCCATTTCCCGCCCCTTCTTCACCGTTCCATGGCCCTTTTGGAGCACGAGCTGGCGGCCAAGAAGATCTCCTGCTCTTTGTCTACGGAATCCGGGCTTCCCACGGTCCTAGCTGACCCGCACCAGCTTGAACAAGTCTTTCTCAATATTCTGATGAACGCCGTCGAGGCTATGCCGAGCGGAGGGAGCCTTACGGTGACCGCTGGAGTTCGGCATCGTCAAGCCGGCCCTTGGGTAGAGGTCTCGGTCGCTGACACGGGAGTCGGAATTCCTGCCGAGAACCTGCCTCGCATCTTTGATCCCTTTTTCACCACCAAAGAGGTTGGAAAGGGGACAGGGCTCGGGCTCTCGGTGAGCTATGGGATCGTGAGGGCTCACGGCGGCGTCCTCGACGTTCAGAGCGAGGTTGGAAAGGGGAGTACCTTCACAGTTATCCTTCCGTTGAGAAGAGAAGGGGAGGGCCAATGCGCCACCGCGTCCTCCTAGTTGAAGATGAGCCAATCCTTCAGGTGACGCTGGCGAACGACCTTGCCGAAGAGGGATATGAGGTCGCCACCGCGTCGGACGGAGCGGAGGGGCTTCGCCTCATCCAGGAGAGAGCATTCGACGTGGCCCTTCTGGATCTGAAGCTTCCCAAGATGGATGGACTCGCCTTGCTCCAGAGTTTCAAAGCCGAGAACCCCTCTGGTGTCGCCGTCATGATGACGGCCTACGGGACCATCCAGTCGGCGGTGGCGGCGATGAAATCAGGGGCCACCGACTACCTCGTGAAGCCGTTTCCCACCGACGATCTCCTCATTCTCCTCCGCGGCCTCCTAGCTGGGCGTGCGGCCTCGTCTGAGCAAGGGCCGAGGCCATCTGAGGCCCGCAGATTCGGCGACCTTGTTTACGCGAGCGAAAAGATGGCCAAGGTTTGCGACCTTATCGCCACCGTGGCCCGGAGCGATGCCACCGTCTTGATCCAGGGAGAAACGGGCACGGGAAAGGAGTTGGTTGCCCGTGCCATCCATCAGGCAAGCCACCGGCAATCCTTCCCGCTCATTAACGTTGCGTGCGCAGCGATTCCAGAGTCCCTGCTGGAGACGGAGCTTTTCGGTCACGAGAAGGGCGCGTTTACGGGAGCGATTCGGGACCGAAAGGGACGCTTTGAGCTGGCTCATCGTGGGAGCCTCTTCCTGGACGAAGTCGCTGATCTAGGATCGGCAGTCCAAGCCAAGTTGCTCAGAGTCCTCCAGGAAAAGGAGTTCGAGCGGGTCGGTGGGAGCCAAACTATCAAGACCGACGCCCGGCTTATCTCCGCCACCCGTAAACGGTTGGAAGACGAAGTCTTAGCCGGACGCCTCCGTGAAGACCTTTTTTACCGCCTCAAGGTGATCACCGTTACGCTCCCTCCTTTGAGAGAGCGCAAAGAAGACATCCTCCCGCTGGCCGAGCACTTTCTCGAGAAGTACCGCCGCCCACTGGGAAAGGAGATTCGGGGCCTTACCCCTGAAGCCTGCTGCCGTCTCCTCTCCTACGACTGGCCCGGAA
>Ga0209342_10006338_pt1 | contig 12032 bp, 9 predicted proteins | sample RifCSP16_2_FD_184023 | JGI IMG/M metagenome (GOLD analysis project Ga0209342, IMG submission 184023) | Soil microbial communities from Rifle, Colorado - Rifle CSP2_sed 16_2 (SPAdes) (version 2) | ecosystem: Environmental > Terrestrial > Deep subsurface > Rock core/Sediment | place: Rifle... | reverse complement strand
TCGAGAGGTTCTCTTCTTTCTGATTGACCGCCAGAGGGCGGAGAGAGATGTGATCCTGGAGACTTTCTGGCCGCGCTACAACCCCGGCCGGCAGATTTCCAACCTGCACACCGCGATCTACTCCCTCCGCAGGCATCTGGGGAAGGACGCGATCGTCCAGGCCGGGAACGTTTACAGCTTTGACCCAGGCCTTTCGGTCGAATACGATGTGGTCCGGTTCGAGCGCGCCGCCGGAGTCGCCGCGGCGTTGCCTACCGGGGATCCGCGCAAGCTCTTCGCGCTGACGGCCGCACTCAATTCATATGGCGGGCAGTTCCTGCCCGACTTCGCCTCCGACTGGGTCCTCGAGCGAAGGCGAGCTCTGGAAGTGAGCTACCTCGACCTCCTGGCCAGCCACGCCGATGAGGCGATGGGGCGGGATCAACCCCTCAAAGCGCTGGCCACCCTGCGGCAGGCGCTCGAGCTAGACCCCCTGCGAGACGACACCAATCGCCGATTTCTTGAGGCCCTGGGACGCCTGGGGCGACGCAGCGAGCTCGTCGTCCACTATCAGCGGTATGTGCGATTGCTTTCGGAGGAGCTGGGTCTGGACCCACCGGAGGCAGTTCGGGAGCTCTACGCACGATTGATCGGGTAAGGTTTGTTCGGGCCGCGGGGAGGCGGGGGGCCGCCATCGGGCGTTTGGCGGTCGCTGTAGGAATGCGCATAGCCACACGAGATCGACTTCACTTGTCAGTTTCCTGGCGGATTCAGTGTTCTGGCCGTTGAGAATCCGTTGAGAGGCCCGTTGTACAGTCCCGCATAGAGTGGATCCGCACGTAAACGGAGGGTGCCATGCATAATCGCTGCCCTAAAGATGGCGGTGGGCGCAAGCCGAAGGACGGGGGCGGGTAGTAAGGCTAGTCTGAGAAAGCCCGATCTCCAAGGCAAGCGCACCAGTAATAGCGCGTAGTAGGTCGCCAAAGCCAGGCAGCGGGGCGTGAGCGCCAGCTGCCTTTGCTATTTCGGACAAGAACCATCCAGAACCAGAGAGGTGAAACCATGTCGATGCAAGCGCTCAATCAGCTGGTGGCCCGCTCCATCATTGACCCCGGCGTCGTCCAGGCCTTCAACGCAGGCCGCATCGGCGACGTCCTCTCCGACCTGGACTTCACCGCCGATCTGCGCGGCCGGCTGGCGCAGGTGAGAGCGGGGACCTGGGCGGAGTTCGCGGTGCTCGCCTACCGCATCGTGCGCGCCGAGGTCCAAATGCCTGCCCGGATCCAGCTGCCCTCGCCGGTGGAGGGCCTGCTTCCCAAGCAAGAGCGGGCTAGCAAGCGGCACGTCGCATGATTTCGATCACGCGGGAAGAGTGCCAGTGGCTTTTGGGTAACCTGGCACGCGGCCTCGTCGAATACTTGGGAGTGGTTGAGCCGCCAGTCCCGGTCGAAGAGATGCTCGAGCACCCGCCGGGCAACTTCGACATGGATTTTGGTGTAGTCAACATGTACTCCCATCTTTGGGATGCGACCTTCGCTCGCACTCCCAGCCAGCGCGGAAGCATCTTCGTGCGCATCGACCTCAATCCCGAGGAACGGCGCTACTCGCTGGCTCGCGAGGCCCTCACCGCTGTGGTCACCAGCGAACACGGCCGAGCTCTGGGGCTGCCGGATCTCCTCCTCTCCAGCCTGAGAGAGTGGGGCGAGTACTTCGCCCGACAGCTTCTGGCTCCTGATGCCCTCGTCGACGCTTATCGCGAACGCGGGGGCGACGAGGATCACCTGGCGGGGACCTTCCAGATGCCCGGCAAGGTGGCCGCGTTACGCTGGCAAGACCCTAGCCTGGCACTCCAATAAACCTCTCTGAACCTTGCCTCGAAAGGCCGGCGCGCCCGGCCTTTCGTCGCGCCGGCGCCTCTCGTGGCATCAAGGTTGCACAGCAGGGGGAGCCGGCGTGTATAATGGCCGGCGCTCGGAGCGGGAGGGCACCTCAAGCGTGGCGTCCGTATCGACGAATGGGAACAACCGCCCTGCAAGCCCCGAAAACCGGGCCCGCCTGTGGCGGTTTCGGCTGTTCCTGCTGCTGGCCGTCACCCTGACGGGCGCCCTCGCCTGGGGCGCCGCCAGAGCCTCCCGGCCCCAAAATGCCGGCCTGCTGGACCCCACACTCGCCAGCCTGGCAACCGCGCTCCGGTTCACCGCCTCGCCTTCGAGCACCGAGCCCACCGCCTCCCCGGCGCCAACGGACACACCTGCCCCCACACGATCGGCTCTTTTCGGAACAGTCTTCTACCAGGCCCGGGCAGGAGGCAACTCCCACCTCTGGGCCTATGTCCCCGGCGACGCCGCCCCGGTACCCCTGACCACAGGCGCGTGGAATGATCGCAGCCCCGCCATCAGCCCGGATGGCGAGTGGCTCGCCTTCGCTTCCGACCGCGACGGAGCGTGGGACCTCTACCTACTCCGGCTGCGCACGTTGGAAACCGTCCGGCTGACGGATACCGCCGCCTTCGAAGGCCATCCCACCTGGTCGCCGGATGGCGTCTGGCTGGCCTACGAAGCCGACTACGACGGCGACCTGGATATCTGGATCCTTCCGGTGGATGGCGCCCAGGAGGCGATCCAGCTGACCACCCAGCCCGGCCTTGATCTGACGCCGGCGTGGGATCCCAACGGACGTCGGATCGCCTACGCCTCCGACCGCGACGGCGGGCAGGATATCTTTCTGGCCGACCTGGACAGCGTGGACAACCGTTTCCTGAATCTGACCCATTCCCCCGAGGCAAACGACACGGAGCCTGCCTTCAATCCCGGTGGGACGGTGCTCGCGTATTCCTCCCAGGCCGACGGGGTTCGACGCGTTCTGGCGCTTGATCTCGCTCGAGGGGAGCCGATCGAGGTGGGGCAGGGGGTCTCGCCGGCATGGTCGCCGGACGGCCTGAGCCTGGCGACTGTCCTGGTCTCGCCCCTCGAACGGTATGTCACGATGTACGCTGTCGGGGGTCAGGGGCTCCCCTCCCTCGGCATCTCGATTTCGGGCGCTGTGGAGGCTCTTGCCTGGGCGCCCCTGGGGCTGCCCGGAGAGGCGGTCACCGAGGGCAGCGCGCTCTCCTCTCCGCAGCCCCTCTTCCAGCGCGAGGTCAACACCGCGTCTGAGGGCGTAGCCAGGACAGGCCTGAGGCGCATCCCCGACATAGCGCCGCCCAACGACCAGCTTTCCGACCAGGTCGATGAGGCGTTCATCGCTCTGCGCCGTCGCGCGGCGCGCGAGGTGGGCTGGGATTTCCTGGCAAGCCTCGAGCACGCCTTTGTCGGAATCAATGATCCTCTTCCGCCCGGTTTCCTCTGGAACGACTGGCTCTACACCGGCAGGGCGTTCGCGTTCAACTCTGCCGTGTTCGATGCGGGATGGGTGGAGGTGGTTCGCGAGGATTTCGGCGGCGAGACGTTCTGGCGAGTGTTTGTTCGCACGAGCCCGCAAGATGGGTCGCTCGGAGAGCCGCTGCGTCAGATCCCCTGGGACTTCCAGGCGCGGTTCACGGGCGACCCCGATGACTACGACGAGGGCGGCTCGTTGAAGACCGTCATCCCCTCGGGCTACTACGTCGACTTCACGGCGCTCGCCGAAGACTACGGGTTTCACCGGCTCGCCGCACTTTCCTCCTGGCGGACGTTCTACCCGGCCGTTCGGTTCAACGAGTTTGCCATGACCGACGGTCTGGCTTGGATGAGCGCCATGCTCGAGATCTACCCCGCCTCGGCCATCATCACCCCGACACCCTTCCGCACGCCAACTCCGACCCCCACACGCACCGTCCGCCCGACGCCCACGCCGTGGTGGTGGCGCTGGCTCACGCCAACGGTCACGCGAACACCAACCCTCATTCCCACCGCGTCCCCGATTCAGCCGCCGTGAACGCGAGGATGACACGCTTCGGCCTTGTAGCCTTCGCCGCTCTCGCGCTGGCGGCTTGCGGCCCGGCGCCTGATCGGACGGCTGTGTCACCGGCGACTCCCTCGCCAATGTCTATAGGCACACCAGCCACTCAATCCGAGTCCCCGGAGTTTCCCCCGTCGTTCCCCACCGTCACGCCACCTTCTCCGCAGCAATTCACATTCCCGACGCCGGGCGTCTTGCCGGTCTCGGCCTGGCGGCCGCCTCCGTACACCGCGCCCTGGTCGATCCGCCCGGGGGATCATTTCTACTTCATGCGCCCGATCCCCTCGGGGGGCGTCAACTGGGCCCACCCTCTCTACCGCTACGGCAATACCTATTTCGGCGAAGAGAGTGAGCACACCGGAGTCGATCTGGGCGCAGAACGCAATGCGTCGGTCGTCGCCGTGGCGGATGGGGAGGTCGTCTGGGCGGGATACGGGCTGTATGGCGGAAATCGCGACCCTCGGGACCCCTACGGGCTGGCGATCGCCATCCGGCATGACTTCGGCGACGGCGATCAGCCTCTCTTCACTGCGTATACCCACTTGAGCGAGGTGTACGTCTGGGTCACCCAGCGCGTCACGGCCGGTGAGGAGATCGGTCTGGTCGGAGACACCGGCCACGCCTCGGGCCCCCATCTTCACTTCGAGGTGAGGGTCGGTGAGAACAGCTACTACACCACTCGCAACCCCGAGCTTTGGATGGTGCCTCCCGAGGGGTGGGGCGTGCTTGTGGGGCGGGTGTTGGATCGGTTCGGGAGGCCCTTGTTCGAGCGTGAAGTCCTCGTGCGATCTCTGGAGACCGGCCGCCTGTGGCTGGCATGGACGTACGCCGCCCAGACGGTGAATGAGGACGACTTGCTTGGCGAGAACCTTGCCCTGGCGGACCTTCCCGCTGGGCCATACGAGATCACCATTCTCGAGGACGATACCCCGCACAGCGCGAGCCTGTGGATCCGGCCCGGGCAGACCAACGTGTTCGTCTATCGGGCCGAGCGCGGTTTCACCATCGAGCCCACGCCTGCCCCGTACGACCTCAGCAGTCCTCCCGAGCTTCCGTAGGCCTAAGAATTCCATTGCGCACGGGGCGTACCCTTGGCTTGCGTTCGCCTGCAGCCGCGAGGGGCGTGGGGCTCCGTTCGAGCGGGCCTGGGCCGGAAATGCAGGCTCCAAAGGTCGGGTGGGGCCGCCGCGGGCGACAGATCTTCACTCGTTGGCCGGTCTGCGGGCGCGCTTATGTAAAGTATTCTTGACAGGGCGCGACGGTCTATGCTATTCTTCGACGGTCTGCCAGCCGGAGTGAGGTGTGATCCGAGAACGCGTTGCCGACAACGTCTACGTCTTCTCCAGCGAGCACTATGCCCTGGTCAATGCGGGCGCGATCATCGGGCCGGAATGGTCGGTGATCGTCGACACTCTGGCCTCGCCCGAAGAGGCGCGGGAGATCCGCGAGTTTATCGAGGGGCGACTGGCCAGCCCGGTCCGGTACATTGTCAACACGCATCATCACGCCGACCACGCGCTGGGCAACTGCTGGTTCCCTACGGCGCGGGTGATCGGGCACCGTCTGGCGCGCGAGCTGATGCTCACCCGAGTGCACGAGAGGCTCGAGGCCGCGAGGGATCACAACCGCGAGCTGCGCGATGTGACGGTCGTGCCGCCGGAGATCACGCTGGATGGCGGCAGCCTCAGCATCCGGATCGGTAAGCGGACGCTTCAGCTCATCCCTCTCCCCGGTCACAGCCCGGACGGCATCGGTGCTTTGGTGTTGGAGGACCGCGTTCTCTTCTCGGGGGACGCGGTGATGCCCGTTCCTTATCTCGTCGACGGCGACTACGATGACCTCGTCGCCAGCCTGAAGCGGATCCCTCGACTGAAGCTGGAAAACCTGGTTCAAGGCCACGGAGAGGTCATCCTGCGTGGCGAGATTCAAAACGCCATTCGGTCCAACCTCCGCTATCTCGCCGATTTGCGCAGGCACGTGGTCAAAGCCGGCCACCGGCGCGATGCGCTGGGCTACCTGGCGACGGTGGATATCGAAGAATGCGGCAAGGGGCGGATCCTTCTCAACGGGCTTGCGCCGGAGCTCCACGGCCGCAATCTCGTGGCGCTCTATCAAAAGTGGTATGGCGCGGGATAAGCGAGACGCCTCTTTGCCGGCCGCCGGCGATTCCTGCCCGGATGATTGACTACACTCTCGCCTTCGACGGAGGCAGCCGGGGCAACCCCGGCCCGGCCTACGGCTCGTTCCGGATCCAGCGGAGGGCCGCCCGCGCCTCGATCTCCCGCCGGTTGCGCCTGGGCCACGGCACGAACAACGAGGCAGAGTATTGGGCCTTGCTCGCCGGCCTGCGCGCGTTCCTTGAGCAGCTTCGAGCGGAGGGGATCGATCCGAGCCAGGTGCGGCTCGAGATCCGCGGCGACAGCCAGCTCGTCATCCGGCAAGTGGAGGGAGAGTGGAAGGCCAAGGACCCGCGCATGCGGCAGCTGCGCGACGAGGCGCTGCGGCTGCTCAAACCCTTCGCTGAGATCAGGTTCAGTCATCAGGATCGCTCTCGCTCCGTGGCCATGTTTGGCCACTAGGGATGCCACCCCTCCGTAAGCCTCGCTTGCCCGTCGGACGCTCCTCGTGGAACCCGTCAAAGCAGGGTCACCCGAGACCTTAGTGAAGGCTCCAACCCCGGAGGATCTTGAACGCGCCGGTGAGATCCGCTTCGAGTTCTTCCGTTCTTCGGGCCCCGGTGGGCAGAACGTGAACAAGGTCGCCACCGCGGCGAGGCTTCGATGGGACGTTCTGGGGTCGCGACTTCTGCCGGATCCGATCCAGCCGCGCCTCGCACGCCTGGCCGGGAAAAGGATGACCGCGCGAGGCGTGCTGGTGATCGAGGCACAACGTTTCCGCACCCAGGAGAGAAATCGGGTAGACGCCCTGGAGAGGCTTGCAGCCCTGCTGCGCCGAGCCTCGACGCCTCCTCGGGCGCGCCGCGCCACCAAGCCGTCACGCGCATCGAAGGAGCGCCGGCTGGAGGCCAAGCGGCGCCGCAGCCGGCTGAAGGGCCATCGCCAGCGCAAGGTTCCCCCGGAGGACTAGGAGCCCTGGCGGCCGAGCGCCTCGTGCGCGGGGCGCGAGCGTCTCAAGTTAGATGACGAATGCCGCGGAGCGGTGATGGTTCGGTCGCTTGATCATGCTACCGGGCGAGCCTGTCCTTTCGCAAGAGCTGGCCGGGCGAACGGGGTGGCGTAGGCGAAGACGCTGCCTGCAGGGAGTCGGCCGGGTACGGTCAACCCTGCAGGTCGAGATTGGCCGTGGGCTGCAATCCAAGGTCTCCGTGCATGCCCTATAGCCAATGAGGTTGGAGAGTGGCCTGTCCCCCATACGCGAGCGAGTAACCGGGGCTTCTAGTGTGGCTGGAGGATAGCATGCGCGGCCCAGGGCCTGTTGATTCCTCTTTTAGGCGGCTCCATCTCATCTACCAGGCAGCTCTCATCAGCTTCGGATTTGGCGCCATCCGAGCAGCGATCACCCGTGAACCCCTAGGTGCACTGATCGCTCTTGTGGCAGCCGCCGCATTGATTGCGGCCGCATTCCTTGGAGTCCCGAAGGCGATTGTGCTCTACGCAAGGCAGCGACAGGGCATCCGGCCCAGGTATGAGGCCTCTTACGCCGTGGCCGGGCCCCTTTTCGTGGTCGCGGCCACTGCCTGGATGGCGATAAGGGAAGCACGCGGTCTGTACTTCATCTCGGGGTTTGTCACACCAACATGGGCCGAGATTGCGGGGCCCTTCATCTACGTGCCAGTCCTCTTGATGAACCTTGGAGTGTTGTTGTTCAATGTGGTTTCCCTGACCCGGCGCCGACAGGGGATCGATTGAACGCTTGGCTGGCGGAGAGGCTGGCTGGACCGCTCCCAGGTGTGATTTGACCTGGCCGTGAAGGGTGTGGCATAATAGCCGCAATCCATAGACAGGCGATGATGGAGACGAGTACGCCCTCCGCGGGCTGTCAGCGAACCCGGGCGTGGTGGGAGCCGGGGCAGAACGCGGGGCGGAAAATCGCTCCGGAGCCGCGACCTGAACGCCGACCTGAACGCCGTCCGCCGGCCAGTAGGGAAGCCGGGACCGCCCACCGTTAGAAGGGCGCGGGTATAAGCCAAGGGCCGTACCCGGCAGAGCGCCCGCCGCGTGCGGGTATCAGGGTGGTACCGCGGGAGCGATACGGCTCTCGTCCCTGGAAAGGACGGGAGCTTTTTCGTTCGGCGGGCGAACGCGGCAGACCGCCGTGGAACAGCGAGGGTGAGATGACCGAGCTACTCTTTCATGCTGACGCCTACCTGCGGGAGTTTGAGGCGTCCGTCGTCGAGGCCTCCGGGCCGGAGGTGGTTCTCGACCGGACCGCGTTCTACCCGGGCGGAGGGGGCCAGCCGGCGGATCGGGGAGCGCTCGCCTGGGAGGGCGGTGAGGCGCGGGTGAGCGAGGTGCGGCGGCGGGACGGCCAGGTGTGGCACGCCCTGGAGGGCGCGGTGCCTGCGGTAGGCACTCGCGTGCACGGGGCCCTCGACTGGGATCGACGCTACCAATTGATGCGCACCCACACGGCGATGCACATCCTGTGCGGCGTGATCTGGCGAGACTACAAGGCGAGCGTCACCGGGGGCAACATGGAGCCCCTGCGCGGCCGGATGGACTTCGAGTTTGAGACCATGCGCCAGGAGCTGGTGCGGGAGATCCAGGAGAAGCTGAATCGAGAAGTGGCCGAGAGCCGCCCGGTGCGATCGCGGATCCTGCCGAGGGCGGAGGCCTTCCAGATCCCCGATCTGATTCGAACGAAGATCAACCTCCTTCCGGAAGGCATTCTCGAGGTGCGCGTGGTGGAGATCGAGGGGCTCGACCTTCAGGCGGATGGCGGCACGCACGTCGCCAACACCAGCGAGGTGGGCTCCATCCGGATCCTAGAATACAAGAGCAAGGGGGCGATCAATAAGAGGCTTGTGGTGGGGGTGGAGGGTGAGCCGTGAGCCGCCTGCGAACGTTATGGTTGGTGTTACGTGGTGATCGGCTACTCGGTGATGAGTAAGCGTCTGTCCACGCACGCGTGACCTACGACCGATCACCGATCACCGATCACTGCTCACGTGCCACTGGCCAAGAGCTCGCGACCGGGATGGGAGCCTGAGTGACTAGAGCTCCCCTGTGAGGTGCGCCATGTTCAAACCCGTTCCCAGTCAGGTGGATTTTGTCGCCCAGGAGCACGAGATCCTGAAGTTCTGGCGGGAGAGCAACGCCTTCGAGAAGCTCAGGCGGCTCCGCGCTGAGGGACCTCGCTGGTCATTCATCGATGGGCCGATCACCGCCAACAACCCGATGGGCGTCCACCACGGATGGGGCCGTACCTTCAAGGACCTCTACCATCGCTTCCGGGCCATGCAGGGCTACCAGGCTCGCTACCAGAACGGTTTCGACTGCCAGGGGCTATGGGTGGAAGTCAACGTCGAGCGCGACCAGGGCTTCAAGACCAAGCGAGATATCGAAGCCTACGGCCTGGCGGAGTTTGTCCTCCTGTGCAAACAACGAGTCCTCACCTACGCCGCCGTTCAGACGGAGCAAAGCACTCGACTGGGCTACTGGATGGATTGGAACGATCCGGCTCTCCTCCGCCTGCTGCGCGACCTTCTGGCCCAAGACCCCAGTCAGGTGATTGTGCTCGAGGGGACGGAGGGGCCCGTGACCGGGACGGTGGAATCCATCGTCGGCCGGCTCGGGATGGCCGAGCTGGGGGGCTCCTATTTCACCTTCTCGGATGAGAACAACTATGCCATCTGGGGCGTGCTGCGGTCGTGTCACGACCGAGGCTGGATCTACAAGGGCCACGACGTCATGCCGTGGTGCGCCCGCTGCGGGACGGGGCTGAGCCAGCATGAGATCGTCACCGAGGGCTACCAGGAGATCACCCACCCGAGCGTGACCCTTCGCTTTCCGCTGCGCGGCCGCCCCGGCGAAAGCCTCCTGGTTTGGACGACCACGCCGTGGACGCTGACGAGCAATGTTGCCGCCGCCGTCGGGCCGGACCTCACCTACATGCGCGTGCGCCAGGGGGACGAACGCCTATACCTGAGCCGAGGCACGGCCCATATGCTGCGCGGGCCCTATGAGGTGGAAGCGGAACTGACCGGCGCTGAGATGGTGGGGTGGGAATACGAGGGCCCGTTCGACGAGCTCCCGGCTCAGATCTCCAGCGGCGCGCCGGCGGCCCACCGGGTGATCCCCTGGGCGGAGGTCGGCGAGGAGGAGGGCACCGGGATCGTCCACGTGGCGCCCGGGTGCGGCGCCGAAGATTTCCTTCTGGGGAAGCAGTATGGCCTGCCCGTCCTGGCGCCTCTCGACGAAGCGGGGATCTTCCAGGAGGGATTCGCCTGGCTCACCGGCAAATCGGTTCGGGAGGTGGCGGATCCCATCTTCGAGAGCCTGAAGGCCAAAGGGCTCTCCTATTCCGTCGCCGACTTCACCCATCGCTATCCGGTCTGCTGGAGATGCCACGAGGAGCTGGTCTTCCGCCTGGTGGACGAGTGGTTCATTTCCATGGGCGAGAAGCTCGAGAAGCCATACGGGGAGATCTCAGCGGGAGAGAAAGATCGCAACCTGCGCTATCAAATGATGGAGGTGGTCCTTCGCGAAACGCGCTGGTATCCGGCCTTCGGCATGGACCGGGAGCTCGATTGGCTCCGCAACATGCACGACTGGATGATTTCCAAGAAGCGCTATTGGGGCCTGGCCCTGCCGATCTGGGAATGCGCCCGATGCGGGCACTTCGATGTGATCGGGAGCCGGAGCGAGCTGAAGGCGCGCGCCATCGAAGGATGGGAGGCCTTCGAAGGACACACCCCGCACCGCCCCTTCGTGGATGCGGTCAAGATTGCCTGCAGCCAATGCGGCGCGGCGGTCGGCCGCATCCCGGACGTCGGCAACCCGTGGCTCGATGCGGGTATCGTGGCCATGAGCACGACCCGCTATCACTCCGATCGCGCCTATTGGCGGAAGTGGTTCCCGGCGGATTGGATCAGCGAGAGCTTCCCGGGCCAATTCCGCAACTGGTTCTACAGCCTCCTGGCGATGAGCACGATCCTCGAACGCCGCGCCCCCTTCAAGGAGATCTTCACCTACGGGACGCTGATGGGGGAGGATGGGCGGGCCATGCACAAATCATGGGGCAATGCGATCGAGTTCAACGAGGCCGCCGACAAGATGGGCGTCGACGTGATGCGCTGGCTGTTCTGCGGCCACAAGCCCGAGAAAGACCTGTGGTTTGGCTATCACGGCGCCGATGAAGCCCGGCGGCAGTTCCTGCTTCCCCTCTGGAACGTGTATTCGTTCTTCATCACCTACGCCAGGATCGACGGCTGGGCCCCCGGAAACGGCCGGCCCGCCCATCGGAGCCCGCTCGATCGGTGGACGCTCTCGCGCTTGTACGAGGTCGTCGATGAAGTGACGGCCAGGCTCGAGGCCTGCGAGCCGAACGTGGCGATCGAGGCGCTCGGCCGCCTGATCGACGACGTGAGCACCTGGTACTTGCGGAGAAGTCGGCGACGATTCTGGGCGCGGGCGGGCGCAAGCAGGGATTCGGACGCCGATAAGAATGCGGCTTACGCCACGCTCTATGAGACGCTCACCACGCTGATCCGGCTGCTCGCCCCCTTCACGCCCTTCATCACCGAGGTGATGTATCAAAACCTGGAGCGGGCCGTCAATCCACAAGCTCCCGAGAGCATCCACCATTGCGGATGGCCGCAACCGGCTGCCGACAAGGTGGATCGGGCCCTCACGGCCGAGATGGCCCTTGTCATTCGCCTTGCATCCTTGGGCCATGCCGCGCGCAGCAAGGCCAACCGCAAGCTCCGCCAGCCCCTCTCCGAGGCGGCCTTCGCCGTTGGAGGCGCGGAGGAGGGCGCGATCATCTTGAGGTACGCGGACCTGCTCGCCGATGAGCTCAACGTCAAGCACGTCCGTCTTCTCGACACGGTGTCGGAAGCCGTCGATTTCCGCTTGAACCCCTATCCTCGGCAGCTCGGCCAGAAGTATGGATCGCGTTTTCCCTCGATCCGCATGGCGATTCTCGACTTGGAT
>Ga0209342_10006336_pt1 | contig 12033 bp, 9 predicted proteins | sample RifCSP16_2_FD_184023 | JGI IMG/M metagenome (GOLD analysis project Ga0209342, IMG submission 184023) | Soil microbial communities from Rifle, Colorado - Rifle CSP2_sed 16_2 (SPAdes) (version 2) | ecosystem: Environmental > Terrestrial > Deep subsurface > Rock core/Sediment | place: Rifle... | reverse complement strand
CGCGACGTCCGCGTGGGGTGGATCGAACGTCGCGGGCGGCAGGTCGAAGTCCGCGATTGCGTACGATGCGGTCGTGTGTGTGCCGCTGTCGATGGGCAAGAACGAGGAGTCCAGGAGGGTCAGGTCGACGCGGTACGGTCCGGCCCGGCCGACGTTGACGATCGCGTACCCAGTGAACTGAAGAGGGATCACGCGGAGTCCTGGGTTCAGGGAGAATCCGGCGCTGTCCCCGGTGATCGTGACGCTCCCGTCCCCGCTCTTGAGGTCACCCTCGACGACGTAGACGCCGGACGTCGTCACGTTCACGACGACGCGGACCTCGAGCCAGTCGTAGAGCCCGTCCGCCGGACTGTCCGAATCGACGCCGAGGTCCGAGTGAGGAGACTCGAGAACTGCCGACGCAATGGATGGCCATGTCACGGATGCCGTGGCGGGCGCGAAGAGGCCGAGGAGAGCGACCCCGCCGAGGATGGCGACGACGAGGAATCCCGACGCGCGCCGCCCCACGAGACCCATTCGACCGCTCCCGTCCCAACCCGCCAAAACGCGGCTGACGATGCGGCCGGAGCGTATATGAGTATTGTGGGGCGGTGTTGAATTGTATCGGGGGAAGATGCGCTCCGCTGAACCACGAAGGGGCCACCGCCCGGGCGGCCTCCCTCACCACTGTGCGCCGCGGATTGCGGCCCGCAGGTTCCACAGGAGCCAGCGCAGCCGGCGCCAGATCCCCAGGGTTCGTCTCGTCCGGAATCCACTCACCTCCATTGTCGATGCGATCGGGGCAGGGCGAGTCGAACGCCCACCGCGAGGTCTACGGCCTCGCATGCTGCCCTTGCACCATGCCCCGTCCCGCTTCCGAGCCGCAGAACACGGAGAGCGTCCGCTCTCAATACGCCGGGAAGCCCGCCACGGGCCGATTCGGGTTCCTTCGCGTGGCGATGCGGGTCATGGCGTGGAACCGAGGAGCGCGGGTCTACTTGAACGTGTTGACGTCATGTGCTCGCGAGCGACGAGCGGATCGCCCGCTCCACGCGTGACAAGTTCCGCAGCTTCGCTGTCCTAATGAGAACGCAGAGCACGATTGCGGAGAGGCGAAGAAGTCCTAGAGGCGGAGTGCCGTCCTGACTTCATGCGCATTCTCGAAGGTCCCATGCGGGAGGTTCTTCGAGAACCATTCCTTCTCGTCGTGGGTAAACTCGGACAGGTTGTTGCAGGCTGTAACAAGATCGTTGCAGTCCGCCGGATACCCCTCGACGTGCATACCCACGTGCTCATTGTACTTTGCCTTCAACTCCGGCGTAAGTTCCATCGCGTGGGGAACGCAGGTGCGTACTTAAGGCTTGCAAGCCGACCGGCCTGGCTCAACCCTTGTGAGCGACAAGTGCGCCGCTCGCGGCCGTTGTTCGAAACGGAATCCGACGGAATTGATGGAAGCCCTGGATAAGGAGCTCGAGTCGTTTTCGCGGGACTCCAAACCGCGGCACGGAGGCGAGATACCCGCCAGTGCGGGAAACCGTTAGCGCTCGAAAACCACCGCGCCGGTAATCTCGATCCGCTCGATCTTGTAGTACGGCAGCCGCCCCCTCGCGGTCGTGAAGTACCGCCGCTCGAGCGCGACGATCTCCGAGCCGCGGATCAGGCGATGGCCCTCGGAGCGCGTACGATCGCGGTACCAGAGAACCGCGTCCGAGAGCCGACTCGGTTCCCTCCACCGAAGCTCGTTCAGGATCTCGCGCGCGGTCACGGTGGTGCACCGATCGGGGGCCGCGAGTTCAACGTTCCGCTCGCGCACCGGAAAGGCCATATCGAGAGGGTCCGTTTCGCGGCCGATGGAGTACCCGCCACCTGTCGGACCGGTTCTCAAGCAGGCCGGGGCGAGCGTCGGGGACACCGTCGGCGTCGCGACCCGCGACAAGCGGTTCGAGGGCGTCGTGATGCCGCACCACGCCTTCTCCGGGTCGGACGTCCTCACGGTGAAGCTCGCGAATGGGTACAACGTCGGGATTTCGGTCGGCGACATCACCCGGGTCGAGCTCGTCGCGAAGCACACGCCCGCACCACGGAAGCCGGCGACGATCCCCATGGCGGGCGGGAAGCCGACGATCGCGGTGCTCGGGACCGGCGGCACGATCGCGTCGTACGTGGACTACCGGACGGGGGCGGTCCATCCTGCCGTGACGGCGGAGGAGCTCGTGTTCTCCGTGCCGGAGCTCCTCGAGATCGCGAATGTGCGGGCCCGCGTCGTGTTCAGCGTGTACAGCGAGGATCTGAAGCCGGAGAACTGGCAGCGGCTCGCGGAGGAGGCGGCGACAGAGCTGAACGGGGGCGCGCAGGGCGTCGTCATCCCTCACGGGACGGACACGCTCCACTTCACGACCGCCGCTCTCTCGTTCATGCTTGGGGACCTCACGGGGCCCGTGATCGTTGTCGGCGCGCAGCGGTCCTCGGACCGGCCGTCCTCGGACGCGGCGATGAACCTGATCTCCGCGGCCCACCTTGCGAACGCGAACCTCGGCGAGGTCGTCGGCCTGATGCACGGCGAAACGGGGGATACGTTCGCGCTCGTCCACCGGGGGACGAAGATCCGGAAGATGCACAGCTCTCGCCGGGACGCGTTCCGGTCGATCAACGCGGCCCCGCTCGGCAAGGTCCACCACGACGGGCGTGTCGAACTCAGCGAGGAGGCGAGGCCGCGCACGAAGGGTCCGGTGGCGGTCGACACGCGCCTCGACCCGAATGTCGTGATGATCTACTTCTTCCCGGGGATGAAAGCCCACCACCTCGAGGCGCTCCTCGAGGACAGCCATGGGGCGGTCATCGCGGGGACCGGGCTGGGTCACACGGCCCACGACCTCATCCCCGCCATCGCGAAGGCGGTCCGTGCCGGGAAGCCGATCGTGATGACGAGCCAGACATTGTACGGCCGCGTCGGGATGCGGGTGTACGACACGGGGCGCGACCTCCTGAGCGCGGGCGTGATCAGCGGCGAGGACATGCTGCCCGAGACGGCCTTCGTGAAGCTGATGTGGATCCTCGGGCACACCCACGATCCGGGGGAGGTCGCGCGTAAGATCGCGACAGCCGTGGCGGGCGAAATCAACCCGCGGATCCGTCTCGACGAGTTCGAGGAGTGATCGGCGCGTGAGACTCGACGAATTCGGGGAGGTCGATGCGTACCTCACGGCCGCGAACGAGCCGATCCTGCTCGCCGGAGAGCGCGTCATCGGGTTCCGTCAGCTCGAGTACCGAGTGTACCGAGCCGCGGTCATCGCGAAAGTTCCCGTGACCGAGGAGCGCGGCGGATGGGTGTGGCAGACGACGAAGCGCGTGATCCACCTCGACGACAAGTGGGAGACGCTCCCGTCCGGGAAGCAAGGGAAGAAGGTCCACGAGTACGCGTTACGGGAGGCGGAGGATGTCCGATGGAAGCGTCGGGCCGTCTACGTCCTCGTAAACGGACCAAAGGGCAAGCTGATCTTCGAGTACAAGCCGTTCGGGGCCTCGTCGCGCCTCTTCAACTGGCTCAAAGAGCAGAAGGAGGAGCGGCGGAAGCTCGCGAAGGGCGAAGTCGAGCAGCTGTACGAGCGGCCGCCCCGTTGAGACGATGTGATTGACAACGTCCATCCTGGCGGGGTCCCATTGCTTCGGTGTTCCGAGGGGGACATCCGATGGAGCGCCATAGGCGGTTCCATATAGTGACACTCGCTGACTCGGGCACCTCGTGGCGGACACGGACCGGACGGAATCCCGAGTCCCGGAGGGGGGTAGAGGGAATGAATCGGCTTCAGGTCGGATGTACGCGCGGTATCGCGAGCATTGTTGTCGTTTTCGTCCTATTTCTGTCGATGGTATCGTTCGCGGTCCCCGCCTCGGCGGAACAGACATGGGACGTTCCGGTGATGATCGGGGGCGGGAACGGCGGCAATTCCAGCCACCCGCAGGTTACCATCGACCCGACGGGGCGCGCAATCGCGGTTTGGCAGGAAATGGACGGTGCACGATGGATTGTTAGGGCGAATCGCTATACTCCGGGACTCGGATGGCAATCTCCGACCCTGATCGAGACGGACGACGCGGACGACGCCGTCGATCCCGACGTAGCCGTGGACCTGAACGGGAACGCAATCGCGGTGTGGACAACCACCGTGACGCCAGGTGACTATGCGCCGGGTCGGGTGTTCGCGAAACGCTTCACCCCGGGCACCGGTTGGGGCGAGCCCACTCAGATCAGTCGCAACGACAGCCCTGCATGGGTGCCGCGCGTTGCAACGGACGGTGAGGGAAACGCAATTGCAATGTGGTATGGAAATGGCGTGTGGGCGAACCGATTCGTGAAGGGGGTTGGATGGGGGGCGCCGACGCAGGTCGCAGCGGAGCTAGGCGGCCCTGCGAAGATTGGATTCGACGCTGCAGGGAACGCGTTTGCCATTTGGTGGGCCTGGTTCCCTATCGGACGCCACGTCCTTCATTTGGTTCACGCGAGTCGGTACGACGCGAGCCAGGGCTCCTGGGAACCCCCGCAAATGATAGGGAACAACACCCTCCACTCCGTGGATATCGCAGTAACCCCACGCGGTAACGCGATCGCAGTCTGGAGAGCCGTGCAATCGTACGACACGATGATGGCGGAACCGCAGGTCGTCGCGAGGCGGTATGTCACCGGCGGGGGCTGGCAGTCCCCCGTCACGCTGTCCACCTTCGACATGGGTTGTTGTGTGGCGGCCTCTTCCGACGACGACAGCGCGACCGTCGTGTGGGATCGCAGTATCCTCCGGTCCAACGCAGAGGGCGGACAGTCGTGGGAGACGACCGGCATCCATGCAATCCGCTTCGTCCCCGGCTCCGGCTGGGGCGGGCCGACCGTGATCAGCGGGGCGTCCGACGGGGACATGGTCGTGATGATGGGTGACCCGATGGAGGGGCTCGCGGCGGGTCCGGGGGGCCATGCCGTGGCCCTCTGGGTGCAGCACGACGGCGCGCGGGCGACGCTCTGGGCAAATCGGTTCGAGCCGGACTCGGGGTGGGGGGGCCCAGGGCCCGTCGGGGAAAGCATCCCCGCGAGCCGCGAGGAGCTGCGGCACGTCGTATGGGACCCGGGATTTGAAAACGCCCCTCTTCTCTCCTCGGAGGCCAGCGTGGACACGCGGGGCAATATAGTCGTCGTGTGGGCCCAGCGTCATGACGGGAGGATCAGCATCTGGGCGAACCGGTTCCTCTCTCCGTCCAGTGCCGACGAAACCGTTGACGCGCTTGAGAGTCAGCTGCAGGACATGCGAGATGACCTGGCCGCCACACAGGACGCACTGGATGTGACTCGGGACGAACTCGCGGACGCCAGGGATGCCCTCAATACGGCCTATGCAGGTCTCGCGGCCCTGGACGCGAAGTTTCTCATCCTTCTAGCTCTGCAAACCGGATTCATCGCACTCAGTTCCGTACTATTCTTTCTGTATTGGAATGTACGAAAACGGGCCGCGAGGACTGGCGAAACCCGAGAGGGAGGAACACCGGAGAGCCCCCTCAGTGGCAGCCACTCGCCGGGAAAAGCCCGTCACGCAGCAGGTACCACGGACCCCAACCGCGAAGAGAACAGGGGTGTCACGTGGGGCCGATGGCCCGGAGGCAATGGACCGTTGCGCCTGACCGGCAAAGAGCGAGTCCTCCTTCACCTCAACGGGTTCGCAAGGTATGCAGAGGCGTCCGAAGTTCCCGCGGACTTGACGGCGGGCGGCATCGCCAGGGCGACGAGCATCGATCGTCGACACTTCGCACAGATCGTCAGACCCCTCGTCCGCGAAGGACTCCTGCGGGAGAGAACGGCTCGCGTGAAGGGAATCTTACAGCGGCGGAAGGTGTACCTCGTCACCGCCGATGGCAGGCGTTCGGCCCTCGAGATTCGCGACCGGGTCGCCCCCGTGGTTGTCCGGGTCCGCGACTCGTCTGGCATGCGGGACGCCACCGTCGCAGAGGTCTTGGCGGCGTCGCGCGGTTCGCTGTCCATCGTTGATGTCGTCCGGCAATCGGCGCAGTCCGGAATCGTCGACCTCAAGTCTGAGGGAAAGTGAGGATGAAGGCAGGTTGTGGAAGGGGTGTGCCGGGTCTGCGGAGCACGACACTCGCGATCTCGGTACTGTTCGTGTTGCCAATCCTCTTCTCCCTCGCCACGAGCGCCGATGACTCCGTTCCATCGTCGTCGCCGTCTGCCCGGGAATTGCTTGGTCTTGACGCGAGCCCTTCAGTCCGCTCCTTTCACGACATGGCATACGACACAGAGTCGGACCGAACCATCCTCTTCGGCGGCGGGATTAGCGACTTCACAAACTACGATGACACGTGGGCCTACGAACTGAACGGAAACGTCTGGGTCCATAGGAACCCGGCAATCGCACCGCGGGAGCGATGTTGCTTCGGCATGGCGTACGATGCGGATTCGGACGTCATCGTGCTCTTCGGCGGTGGGGATGACACGGAAGAGATCGAACTCAACGAGACGTGGATCTATGACTACAACACAGACGCGTGGACGGAAATGACCCCTGCGGCGGACCCTGGCCCTCGCGCGGGCCATCGGATGGCGTACGATGCCGAATCGGATCGGATCATTCTCTATGGCGGTCACCTCAAAGGCTCGCCTCCCTCCCAGGACACGTGGGCGTATGACTTCGACAGCAACACATGGTCGGAGATGGCCCCTGCCACCCATCCTGCAACAATCGACTACTATTCCCTCGCCTACGACGACGAATCGGACCGGGTTGTCCTTTTCGGCGGACGAGTTGATCAGTCCGACAACACAAACGATGAGACGTGGGCGTATGACTACAACAGCGACACGTGGACCCAGATGAACGCGAATCCCAGGCCGGCTCAGCGATGGTTCCACGCGATGGCGTACGACGGACAATCGGATCGGGTCATCCTGTTCGGCGGTACGACGGGGAGTGGTGTCGCGGGGCCTTCGAGCAACGAGACCTGGGCCTACGACTTTAATGTAGACTCGTGGACAAACCTGGAGCCAGCCTCCGCTCCCTCCGTCCGCGCCTCGCCCGGCCTCGCTTACGATCTTGAGTCGGATCGGATGGTGCTCTTTGGCGGGGCAGTTTCGGCCGTGGGCGTATCCAACAACGAAACCTGGGCATATGACTACAACTCGAACACGTGGGACCCCCTGACGCTGCCCTCGGCACCCCTGAATCTGCAGGCCTCCGCGGGAGATGGTCAGGTAGTGCTCGCGTGGGCCTCGCCAGCATCCACCGGAGGGCCCCCGGTCGAGAGCTACAAGACTTATCGAGGAGGAACTGCGGGGGGTGCGTCTTTCCTCGTGGACGCCGGCAACGTTCTGACCTACACGGACACCGGCGTTACAAACGGGCTCACGTACTACTACCGGGTCAGCGCCGTGACGGCCGCGGGCGAGGGACCGTTGTCGAGTGAAAGGTCCGCCACCCCGATGGACACGACGGATCCTGTGGTCACGATCACGTCCCCGGTCGACGGTGCGACGGTAAGCTTCGCGTCCGTTGAAGTCCAGGGGACGGCGTCCGATAACAACGCGATTGAACGGGTGGAAGTGAGCACGGATGGGGCCAATTGGACTCTTGCCACGGGCACCGAGGCGTGGTCCGCCACGGTGATCCTTGACGGAGGTGTGAACACAGTCCACGCTCGCGTCAGAGATGTGGCGGGCAACGTGGCGACGGAGAGCGTGATGGTCACCCTTCGCACCACGGACAGACCTCCAGGCGTGGATCCAATGGTCCTCGCCCTGTCTGCAGCCATCGCGGTCGCAGCCGGCGCAGCGGTCGCGCTTCTTGCGTATCGCAAACGGCGCGGCCGCAGAAATACGTGAGTCGCCTGGGAATTACGTCCGGGAGCATTCCCGGAACTGAATTTCCGAGGTCGTCGCGACCTAGGTCGCAACAACGTTCGGCGACGAATTCTTCGAGCCTGGCTTGACCCCACGAAGATTAATCCCGCTCGGGAACTCGCCGCTCCCGGCAATGCACTACCGCGCGCTCGGCCTGAGCTGCGGGCTCGCGGTCCACCGGCAGCTCGCGACACACGTTTGTTCCCGCTGTGTATGAATTACGGAGCAGAAGTCACAGGACTTCCCCGTCGATGAAGCGGGACTGGGACGAATAGAGCCCTTCCGAGAAATCGGCGACCGACGGTTTGTGAGGTCTTAGGAACCCCTAAGTGCAATCCAAATAGCTGGTTGCGGTTTCGTGTTATGGACTAGCAAGGACTAAGTCCTGAGGCGGAGGGGAGATCAATGGGGCGATTCCCATTCTCTGGTGTCCGGGTCGCGGGTGCAGTGTTGGCGCTTTTGGTTTCCACAATCGTGTTCCCGGCGCCGGCCGTATCCGTCGGGACAACGGGATGGGGATCTCCTGAGCTTCTAGCCGCGGCAGACCGCCTAATAGATCTTGATGGGAACGTCGCCGGCTATCCAACGTCTCCGCAGATTGCGATGAGCCCGGCGGGGTCCGCGGTCGCGATTTGGTCTTCAGCCGATCATGACAGGTCGACCCCTTGGGCGGGAACCATTTGGGCGGCACTCTTCATTGATGGTCGCTGGAATGCTCCGGTGATCATCGGAACAAACGGTTTGTTCGGCACCGGGGAGGATGTGGCGATGGACGCGCGCGGTGCAGCGATCGCCGTGTGGAATCAGGGAGTCCCTTCCGAGACAGGCTACGCCGAGGGGACACTCTACGCAAGCCGGTTCGTCCCCGGTGAGGGGTGGGGGCTCCCTGCTCGAATAGGGACCGCCGGTGGAAGCGATCTGGCTCCACGGATCGCAGTGGATCCCGAGGGGAATGCATTCGTTGTATGGTTCAACGGTAAGTTCGAGCAACTCGCCGGGGAACCGGCTGGCACAGGGAAGTGGACAGACAGTGTCTGGGCGAATCATTTCGTTCTGGGGGCGGGATGGGGGTCACCCACGCTCCTCGAGGCCGAAAGGGGTGGTCTTGCCAACATCGCGGTGGATGCCTTTGGGAATGCCGTCGCCGGCTGGTACTACGAGCGCGACCATCAGCCAATGGCGAGTCGGTACACGCCCGAGGGAGGCTGGGAAGCTCCGACGGTTTTGGAGGGGCACAGCCATCCTGTCAAGGTCGCCATGGATTCTGATGGGACGGCCGTGGCCCTTTGGGCCTTCGGGCCGGCGCCGCTCCGAGTCAGCCGGCACATACCTGGAACCGGCTGGGAGGCACCCACGGAGCTCGTGGGCGCACAAGATGTCATTACATGGCCGTATGAGGTCGCCGCCGGCGTCGAAGGCACCGCGATTGCGGCTTGGTCTTTCGGCAGCACGACCCACTTCAACGGGTCCGAGAAGGACCCTTATTACAATCGGCAAGTTTACGCGAGAAGCTTCGCACCCGAGGTCGGATGGCGGGTCGCCACCGTACTCAGCAAGGAGACAGGCTCCGTAGTCGTTCGAGATGTGCATAGCGTGGCGATGGACCCTCAGGGCGACGGGGTCGTCGTCTGGACTGAGCACGATGGTGCCCGGACGAGTGTGTGGGCCAGCCACTACGCGCGAGGCCGCGGATGGGGGGCCGCAGAGACGATTAGCGACCTGCTGCCGGCCGACGACTCATGGGTGAACTTCTACTGGCAGATGTCCGCCGAGATCGCGATGGATCGAGAGGGTCGTGCGATCGCCGTTTGGTCGCAGTCCAGCGGGAACCGAACGGACGTCTGGGCAAACCGCTTCCTTCCGACCTCCTTAGTCGGAACCGGAATCGGCGCCGAAGAGTGGGTTATTGACGAACTGGGTGCGTTGGAAGGGAGCCTTAGAGATGCGAACAGTGCACTTCTCGCCCTCGAGGCAAAGGTCCTCGTCCTCACAGTCACGACCGTGGTTCTCGCGTCTGGACTCGCGATCGTGGTTGTCTCCTATCGAACGTTGCGGAAACGAGTTCGCCCGCGGGAGGAAACGGCGTCCAAAGGACACAGCCCAGACTCTCCTGACCATAGTAATCGGCTCGCGAGCAAGGGGGCCGCCTCGCATAGAGGAGGCGCGGCCTCCCCGCCAGGGTGGCGCCGATGGCCCGCGAACAACGCGGCCCTCCGTTTAACCGCCAAGGAGCGAATCCTCCTCCATCTCCTGGATTTCGCCAGGCACTCAAACACCACGGAATTCCCGCCGGAACTCACGTCGACCGGGATTGCCATGGCCGTGGGGATCGACGGCCGCCACGTCGCCCAATACTTGCGACCATTAGTGAAGGAAGGGCTTGTCTTGGAAAAGACCGCCCGGGTGAGGGGTGCGTTGCAGCGGCGGAAGGTATACGTACTCGACGCGGAGGGATGGCGATCGGCGACGGGGATCCGCGAGAGGGTGCTGTTCCTCACTGTGCGCGTGAGGGACGAATCGGGCGATCGCCAGGCGACCGTCGCGGAGATCCTCGCGGCAACGCACGGTCACCGGAAACTCCTCGATGTCGTGCGCGAAGCGACCGAGGTGGGCTTCGTCGCTCTCTCGGCGAGGTAGGCGGGATCCGTGACGCGTCGTCTTCCTCGCTCCCGTGTTGGCATCGGAATCCGGGCGTTGGTTGGTGGAACCTGTCTTCTAGTTCTGCTCTCAACGCTCTCGGGTGTAGGTGGAGGCGCGTCAGCCCAGCCCTAAGCTTGGACCGAGCAGAGCCCCGCTCAGAGCCCTCCCGCCCGGTCGTTCCACGATATGGCCTACGACGTGCAATCGGATCGGATCATCCTTTTCGGTGGCAATGCGCCCGGCTTACGCCCTTTGAACGACACGTGGGCCTACGATCATGATACCAACACATGGACGAACATGTCCCCGGAAGTTGCACCATCACCTCGGGGGGGTTTCGGGATGGCCTACGATAACCAGTCGAATCGAGTCGTCCTGTTCGGCGGCCTCGACGAAGATTCCGGTGCGACCAACAACGAGACATGGGCCTACGGCCTCGAATCGAACACATGGACGAACATGACCGCTCCGGGGAGCCCCTCGCGACGATTCGAGACTCACATGGTCTACGACGCAGAGTCGGATCGGATCATTCTGTTTGGCGGGCTTGGCCCGGGTTTCGCACTCTTGCGAGAAACGTGGACCTACGATTTGAACACGAACACGTGGACGAACGAAAATCCAACGCCAATGCCCTCCGCGGCGGCCAATGACTACATGGCCTACGATGTGCGGTCGGATCGGATGATTCACTTTGGCGGCGTCATAGAGCCATTGCCTCTGGAGAGCGGTGAAACGTGGGCCTATGACCTCAACGCGAACAGGTGGACGAACCTGGATCCTACCCCGTCTCCTTCCCCCCGGTCTGTCTCCGCAATGGCGTACGATGCGGAGTCGGATCGCATTGTCATGGTCCTCCGATCTGTGGCCAATATGGAAACATGGGTGTTTCACTTCACTGCGAACTCTTGGGTCGATGCAACCGGCGGGGGCGCACCGACGCGTCGGGATCGGGGCTATCGCATGGCCTACGACGCGGGATCGGATCGGATGATTTTCTTCGGAGGTCAGTTTGGGGGCGACGAGGGGGTCGGCACGCCGCCCCCCTACTTTGATGATACTTGGGCGTTCGACCTAAACGCCGTGGCTCCACCTGGCAGCACGGACCTGCTGTTTCCCCTTCTGGCGGGAGTAGTGGCCGCAGGCGCTGCGGTCGGGGTGGTGACCATCGTCCTCCTCAGACGCCGCCGACGGAAAAACGAGAAGAGCCGCGAACGCTGAGTCCACCGCGAAGCCTTTTCTTGACCTCCTGCCATCAACCATGAGCGATGGACTATCGCGCTCTCGGTCTGAAATGCGGCCTCGAGGTCCACCAGCAGCTCGCGACGCACAAGCTGTTCTGCGAGTGTCCGTCCCGCCTCGAGGACGAGGTCGGCTCGACATTCATTCGCCGCCTTCGCCCGACGCAGTCGGAACTCGGCGAGGTCGACGCCGCCGCCGTCGAAGAAGCCCGTCGCAAGCTAGCATTCGTGTATGAGACCACCCGCAACACGTGCCTCGTCGAGGCGGACGAGGAGCCGCCGCAC
>Ga0209342_10006335_pt1 | contig 12034 bp, 9 predicted proteins | sample RifCSP16_2_FD_184023 | JGI IMG/M metagenome (GOLD analysis project Ga0209342, IMG submission 184023) | Soil microbial communities from Rifle, Colorado - Rifle CSP2_sed 16_2 (SPAdes) (version 2) | ecosystem: Environmental > Terrestrial > Deep subsurface > Rock core/Sediment | place: Rifle... | reverse complement strand
GCGTGTCCGTGGACCTCAACCATCAGGTTCTCTTCCACCGACAGGTCGCGGATCACCCCATCCCGCATCCGCTCTTCCGGGATGTAGGCCAGTCCATGCCGGATCAAGGGTTCAGGCTGCCAGCCCGTCACGTCGGCTCCGTCGATTGTGATCCGGCCCTGGGTTGGACGGCGCAGGCCGGCGATGGCCTCGGCCAACTCCCGCTGGCCGTTGCCCGAGACCCCGGCGATTCCCAGGATCTCTCCAGCGCGAATTTCCAGGTTGACCCCCTTCAAAGCAGGAAGGCCCCGGTCACTCATGGCCGAGACATCATGCAATGTCAGTCGGGCCGGTCCGAGATCGGCCGAGGTCCGCTGGACGCGGATCAGAACTTCCCGTCCCACCATCAGCCGCGCCAGCTCCTGGCGGTTGGTGTCGGCGGTCTTGAGCGTCCGGACCACACGGCCGTCGCGCAGGACGGTGATCCGGTCGCTGATCGACAGCACCTCGTGGAGCTTGTGACTGATAAAAATCAGGGCGTGGCCTTCGCCGGCCATCCTGCGCAGAGTCAGGAACAGCTCATCGACCTCTTGGGGGGTGAGGACCGCCGTCGGTTCGTCGAGGATAAGCAGCGCCGCTCCGCGGTAAACCGCCTTGATGATCTCGACCCTTTGCTGCTCTCCGACGGCCAGCTGCCACACGACTGCCTCGGGATCGACCCGCAGGCCATAGGCCTGGGAAAGCTCCCCGATCCGCCGGGCAACCCGGTCGAGGTCGAGCAGCAAACCCCGCCGGGAAGGCAGCCCGAGCGAAACGTTGGCCGCCACGGACAGAGTCGGAACAAGCATGAAGTGCTGGTGAATCATCCCGATCCCAAGCCGGATCGAGTCGTTGGGCGAGTTGATAGTCACCGGCATGTCATCGATCAGGATCTGTCCTTCATCCGGCTGGTACATGCCGTAGAGGATCCGCATCAGCGTCGTCTTGCCCGCGCCGTTCTCGCCCAGGAGCGCGTGGATCTCGCCGGCGCGCACCTCGAAGTCGACGCCCTTGTTGGCGACGACACCCGGGAAGCGTTTGACGATCCCTTTGAGCGCCACCTTGTTGAATCGCAGAGCCGGGGCGGAAGCCAATCGATCCTCCCGGAGGTGGCGGGGGGAGAGAGGCCTCTCCCCCCGCACTCGTGACGGGATTAATCTGCCGGCAATGGGACCGTGATCGAACCGTCGGCGATCCCCTTGGCCGTCTGAGCCGCCAGGTCGAGGACGTCTTGCGGGACCTGGTAGGCCGAGTTGTACTCGATGACCTCGCCGCCGTTCGCCAGATTGATGGCGAAGGCTGTCCCACCTAGCGTGCCGCCCTTGATGCTGTCGATGATCTGGGCCAGCACGACTTCCCAGTGATACACCTGGCTGGCGACGACGATGTCGGGGGCCAGTGAGGACTGATTGGACTGGGTCCCGAACCACAGGACTCCGTTGTCCTTAGCGATGCCGATGGCACCGGTTACCATCTGCGCCGTCCCGGTCAGCATGTCGGCGCCGGCATCGATGTGGGTCTGGGCCGCCTGGGCAGCCAGAGCGGTATCGCTGAACGAACCCGTCCAGATGGCGGGAACCGTTGCGTCGGCGTTGGTCGCCTGGGCGCCGGCAGTGAAGCCGTCGACGTAGAGCTTGGCGTCGCCGGTCTCAATCGGGCCGACAACACCGATCACGCCGCTCTGCGAAAGCTTGGCGGCAACGACCCCGTTGACATACCCGCCTTCTTCAGATCGGGCTTCGTAAGCGAAGACGTTGTTGATGCCCTTGTCGGTCATCGTATCGACCGTCGTGCCATGGGCGAAGCTCGTCTCCGGGAATTCGGGGGCGATTTCGACCAGCGAGCTGCCGTACTGCGAGCCGTGGGCGATCACCAGAGTGTAGCCCTGGGAGGCGTAGTCACGGATGGCAGCGGCGGCATCGTCGATGACAAACATGTTCTCCGAGTAGGCGATTTCGAAGTTCTCGGCGCCCATCTCGGATTGGATCTTCAGGAGCGCATCGTACATGCTCTGACTGAAGGCGGCGTCGTTGATGGCGCTGGGCATGATCACGGCCACCCGGAAAGGCTCCGGCGGTGGGGCCTCAGTCGGCGCTGGGGCTTCCGTCGCCGGGACCGCCGTCGGCTCGGCCGGCGGAGGCGGCGCCTCGGTTGCAGCCGGTGGGGCGGAGGCCGGAGCACACGCGGCCAGGATCAGCGCAGCGAGCATTACGATCGCCAGAACGGCGTAGAGCTTTCTCATTCTTTTCCCTCCAAGGGACATTTCAAGAGTTTCCTAATTCATACCGATCACCCGATTCGTGTTGCGTGATCACCTCCTCTAACGCATTCGCGCCGGCGCACACGTGGCCACGCCTCGGATCAGGCTTCGCCGCGCTCGAAGGGTTTGGTGAGCGCGGCCGGCTGCCGGACCTTGCGGAGTGCGATGACCAGGATAAGGATGGTCAGGACGTACGGCATCATCACGGCGAAATCCGACGGCACCGGGATTCCAAGTACCTGGACCCAGTTCTGCAACGCGTTGACCGTGCTGAACAAGAGCGAGCCGGCCAGTGCGCCGAGCGGGTTCCAACCGCCGAAGTACACCAGTGCCACTGCGATGAAGCCCATCCCCGAAGTGAGATTCTGCTGGAATACATTCAGCAGGGCGATCGACAGCGACGCCCCGGCGATGCTCGAGAGCACCCCGCCTACCGTCACGGTCACGTAGCGCACCTTGGTGACGCTTACTCCCAAGGAGTCGGCTGCGGCCGGGTTCTGCCCGACGGCTTTGATCTGCAGCCCCCAGGTCGTCCGGTTGAGAATGAACCAGGAGAGCGGAACCAGCAGGTAGGCGCCATAGGTCAGGACATTATGATCGAAAAAGATCCCGCCCACCAGCGGCAGGTCTCCCAGAAGAGGAATCTTGAACGCCGGAAACCCGCTCACGGTCTCGACCGTGCCAAGGGTCTTCTGGAAGAGCAACTCGCTCATCCCCAGCCCAAACAAGTAGACTCCGATCCCACTGATCCCTTGCTCGGCCTGAAGGGTGACGCTGATGAAAGCCATCGCCACCCCCATCAGCAAGCCGACGAGAATCGCAGCCATCAATCCAAGCCACGGGTCCCCGGTGGTGAAGGTCATGTAGAAGCCGACATACGCCCCCATCAACATCATCCCTTCGACGCCCAGGTTGAGCACCCCGCTTAGTTGGCCGAATGTCTCCCCGACCGTGGCGTAGAGATAGGGTGTCGCCAGCCGGATACCGGAGGTGATGATCCCAATGAGGACGGTCGAGGCGAAGAGATCGCTGATCATGTGACGCCCGACTCCTGAGTCGCCAAATTCGGGTCTCCCCCGGGCTCGATGACCTCCTGCCGCCGAGCCAACCGGCGCCGCCAAATCTCGCTGCCGACGACGAACACGACGACCAACCCGTTGAGGGCGGTGATCAGGGCGGATGGCACTTGAACCGCCCGCTGCATTTTATTGGCGCCGACGAGCATCGCCCCAAAAAGTAACGAAGCCGGGATCGTGCCCAGCGGGTGGAGCTGACCGAAGAGGGCGGCCACGATGCCGTTGAACCCGGCGGATCCGGTGAAGCCGGCGGCCGAGCCGTCCGTGAACATGCGATGGTGCACGCCGAGAACCTGGGTCGCCCCGCCGAGCCCGGCCAGGGCCCCGCTGAGCAGCATGGCCAGCACCGCATAACGACCGACGTGAATGCCGGCCCGACGCGAAGCGTTTGGGTTCATCCCGACCGCCCGAATGCGAAAGCCGATCGTGGTTCGCCACAGGAGCGCCCAGACCAGGATCGCCACGACGACGGCCAGGAGAACACCGGCGTGCAGACGCGTCGGCGACAGGCGCGGCAGGTCGGCCGCCAGGGAGAACCGGGCAGTCTGCGGGATGAAGGATCCTTTCTCGATCTGGATCGGATCCATGATCGGTCCGCGCAAGAGGAAGTTCATCCCTTGCACGGCGATCTGGTTCATCATGATCGTCGTCAGGATCTCATTGACATTGAGCGAGGCCTTGAGCGCCCCGGGGATAGCGCCCCAGATCCCTCCGGCAACGAACCCGAGGATGAGGCACACAGGGATGATCGCCCAACCCGGCCAGTCTTCGAAGGTCAGGGCGGCCAGCGTCGCCGCCAGGGCGCCGACGACCAACTGCCCCTCTCCGCCGATGTTGAGAACGCCGCCCCTGAAAGAAATGCAGATCCCAGCGCCGACGAAGAGCAAAGGGGTGGCTTTGACGATCGTGTCGGCGAACGCGTTAACGCTGCCAAACGCGCCGGAAGCCATCGCAGTGTAGGCCTCGACGGGGTTGGCGCCCAACGCCAGGAGCATCAGCGCGCCGATGAGAAGCGCCGCCAGTGCCGCCAGGACCGGCGTCAGTGGCCCGAGCCAACGGCCGTACGACTCGCTCCCCTTTGGGTTGACTTGCTTGGTGGGTGAATTCGTCATCGGGCGGTCAGCAGGGACATCCAGGCACCGACATGGACAAGGACCTCATCCCAAGTGCCTCACCGCCTGGTTGGGAATTGGGGAAGTATACACCAGGTCTCCCGGCGGAGAAGAGGTTGAGCGAAGTCGAAGGATCCTCTGGGTGAGAGCTCACCCATCGGTGAAGCGGACAACCTTCTCGACATTGAATCCGCGCATAGCCGCGTGCCGGACGAAATCCGTCCCTGTCATGGCACGTTCGACCGGGACGACTCCGGGAGGGATCTCGCCGCGGGCGATGGCCTCGGTCATGATGGCGGCGTGCCATCCCGTGCCCTGCTCCATGGCGGTGAAACCCGTTTTGGGATCGGAGTAATGAACCAGGTCGACCTGGGCCTCCGCCGGACGCCCGTCCACAGTCCCGCGGGCCAGCACCCGGATCAGGATGAAATCGAGCGTTGTTTCGTCGGCCCGGATCTGCGGGTCCCAGAGCGCGTGTAGTAAATGGCGGGGAACGACGGGCCGACCGTCGACCTCAACCGGCTCGAGATCAAAAAGTCCCAGCTGACGCATGACCGTCAGCTGGGCGTGGTTCCCGGGATAACGCAGAGTCTTGTTCTGCAAAGTCTGAAGCTTGCCGGCGAAGGTACGGGCGGCCGACGTCAGCCCCCCCGACGTGGTGAAAGCCTCGAGCCTCCCGATCGGCTCGGGGAACTCAACCACCTCCAATTCCCCCAAGGCCGGGATACCGACAAGCTGTGAGCCTCCCGATCGGCGCGGGGAACTCAACCACCTCCAATTCCCCCAAGGCCGGGATACCGACAAGCTGTCCGTCACGCACGAACATGCAATCTCCGGTGTACTCGTTGGTCAAGCCCTCGATGCTGAAGGTCAGCCGGTAGTTCCAAGGAAGCTCGGCCCGCTGGGGAAGACCGCAATCCCACATGTACACGTCGATCGCTTCGTCTAGCTGTTCCATCGCGTACAACACAAGCGATGTCCCCATTCCGGGCACTTGGCCGCAGTCCGGTACGATCGCGATCCCGGCGGCCGCGGCTTCGCCAGCGCGGTCCAGCTGTTCGAACACGACGTCACTGTTGCCCCCGAGATCGGTCATGCCCACGCCGGCCTGGATTGCGGCGCGCGTCAGACCGAGGTTCATGAAGTACGGTACCGCGGACAGGAACGCATCGACCCCGTTCTCACGCAGAAAGCCGGCGACGTGCGCCGGGTCGGTGGCATCGAGCTCCATCGGGCGGGCGACATCCGAGCCCGCCAGCCGGTTGAGGCGCTCGGCGGCGCGCTGCGCTTGAGACCGCTCGACGTCGGTCATGAAGACCACCTCGGCCTCGCCGAAACGATTCAGGTCGTAAGCGGCAGCCGTCCCCTGTCGGCCCGATCCGAGGATGGCGTAGCGGTAACCCATTCAGTTTCCTCCAGAAGTCCAGGGTTCGGCCGGGTTCAGTGCGAGATCCGCCAACGGATCGGGGGGCTGTGCCTATCACCCAAACGCGGCGGTGCGGCCCTTTATTCGAAGCGAATGATCGTCTGGATCAGCTTGGTGAGTCCGAGGATCCAGGTGATTATAGATAGGAGTGAGAAAGTGTGAAAGCTGACGTGATCGGCGATCAGCACGTCCACGGAGCGAGCATGAAGAGGCGGAAGCCCGCCATAGTCACACGAGGCTGGGCTTCATCCGGCGCTTGGGGGGTCTGAGGCTGTCATCAAGCACGGCGTGTCCGCGCCAGTTCTCTAGGAACCGGCTGCCATGGAGACCGGCGCGAATGGCAGGCGGACGACTTCCCCTTCCGTACCACTCTCTCCGACGCGCACGTGCCCCGGACCCTCGTCCAGGACAACCGGGCGGACGATCGCCAGTGCGATCCAGCCCAGGCGCGGTGATTGGGCAACGCTCGTCAGGCTCCCTACATTGCGATTGTCCTGCCTCACGCCGTCTCCGGGGTGGGCTTCTTGGGTGAGGCGCACTCCGACAAGGGTCTTGGCCTGGCGGCCCCGACTGTCCATCCGGGCGATGATCTCCTGGCCGATGTAGCAGCCCTTGCTGAAGCTGATCACCTCCCGCAGGCCGACCTCCAGAGGGATGTACTCCTGGCGGATCTCGCTGACTGGTTCAGGAAGGCCGGCTTCGATCCTAAGGATTTGGTACGCGGCTGAATCCGTCGCCTCGCCCCCACGGCCGCTGCAGGCCAGCGAGGCTTCCTCCGTCTCGTCCGGATTGAGAAGGAGGCGGAACCCACCACCGGCCGGACTTGTCACCCTCCAGACATAACCGCCCTTGAACAGGGGGGCGCCATTCGCACCGGGCCTGACCAAACGAGGGGACAAATCGGCGAGTGCTTCCTCAGAGCCGGGGCCGTACACGCCCCACTCGCTCCAACCTTCCCCTCCCTGGGCCAACTGGACATCGTCCTGAAAGAAGATGTACCGTCCAAGCCATGCCTGGACAGCGGCCGCCTGCCCCGGGCTGGTCAGCAGCCAGGCCTCATCCGCCAGCGAGAGCACCCCGACAGCCTCGACGATCCGGCCGATCGGGTTGGTCAGCACGGTGGTGCGGAATGATCCGGTCTCCATGCCTGCGACGTCATTGGTTGACATCCGCTGGAGCAGGTCGAGGCGGTCTTTGCCCCTTGCGATCACCAAATCCGGCGCGGGATGGCGCACGATGAGGGCGGCCTCCCTCGCCGCCGCATAAGCTGACTCGACCGACCTCTCACTCATACGCTGCAAACCTCTTCATGTTTCCGGCCAATAGTGGCGCTCCTGCCCTCTCTGAGAGACTGCGTCTTGCACGCCGGGAAGACACATCCCGCGCAGGACAGATCCGAGAATTAGGATCGATTATACCGTGTCCGCCGGATGATGTGCTCTGTGAGGGTGTCGAGGATATCGGTCGCCCTGTCTGGGAAGACGCGGGCTAAGGAGGGATATCCGGGTTGGCGCGGAGAGGCGGGTGAAGAAGGAGAGGGGTGTGGGAGGCGTAGCTGTAGGCAACAAAGGCCTCGGACTTCGGTCGGTGAGATGACCCACGTGGCTGAATGACTCTTGGAGGTCCCTCCTCGGATGAAGGTGCGAAAACACGCGATCATGTATAATCCCGACGGCAAACGGAATTGCGGACTCGACGCGCCAAGCGCGCGGGAGTGGTTGCCCAGGATATGCCAAAGGACCGCAGACCGGCTGACGAGCTTTCAATCGAGGAGTTGGAGTCCCTTCTGGCCCGTAAGAAGCTCGAGGCCAGACAGGCGCGCCTGCAACAGTTCCGCAGGAGTGGAAGGGCCCTCCCCCTCAATCCCGATCCGATTGCACTCTCCGACGTCGATGATTTCCGCAACGAAGTCGAGGCGGACGAGATCGAGCTAGACACCGACCATCCGGTTCGGAGACGGCGATTGCCGGCGGCGTTCGAAGGTGTGCTGCTTGTTCTGGAGGTCGGCGCCGTCCTAGGTTTAGCTCTGGTCCTCCTCAGCGGTTTCAAGGCACTGCGCCAGTTGAACGAAGAGACTGCAGCTGCGCTCGAGATCCCCACCTCAGAAGCCACACCTCTGATCACGGCGGTAGTCCTGCCCTCGGGCCACACGCCTCCTACTTCGCCGGGTGGGGCGCGACCGAATGACGAGGAGATACCCAGCAACCTCAGGCCGCTGGTTCAATCTCTGCCGGCGGTCGCCATTCCTACTTCTGGACCGGAACAGGCCAACAGCATCTTCATCCCGGCCTTGTGGAATGCCCCGGCGCCGGTCGTTCAGGGTGACGGCTGGGAGCAGCTCAGGAAGGGCGTCGGGCAGCACGTGGGGACGGCCAATCCCGGCCAGCCCGGGAATCTGGTGCTGTCGGCTCACAACGACATTTTCGGGGAACTCTTCCGGTATCTGGACAAGCTCCAACCCGGCGACGAGATCCGGTTGTCGACGGCAACGCGCGAGTTCATCTACCGTGTCACGGAGACACGGATCGTTCAACCGACCGAGGTGTCGGTAATGGACCCCACGTCACGCCCAACTATCACCTTGATCTCATGCTACCCTTACCTGATTGACAGCCAAAGGATCGTCGTAAGCGGGGAGCTGACCGAGGACTAGACTCCGGTTCGGGTCAGGACGACGCGGGCTTTATTTCCCAAGGCCGAGCCCCTCGTCCAATCATGAACGTAGTGCCTGGCGTGAGGTAAGGGGAGACAGGTGGGCAACCGAGGGACGCCTGATCGGCGGATAGGAGCACTTTCTGATGTCGCCATAGGCCGATTATGGGGGTGCGAAGTACTTCCGCACATCGCCCCCCCAGGAGTGTCTGCCCGTGACACATACCCCGACTCAGGCGATTAGGCGACGCGTCAGACGCACGGAGGTTCGATTGTGAGCAAGCGCAGAAAGAAGGTTATCAGGCGGGAGCCCCCCCTGAGGCCGGTCGTCCGACCCGAGGCGGCCCCGCCCATCCCCAGCCCGACCCCCCCTGCGGCCGGGCCGCGCGGATTTGACCCGGACTACAGTTACATTGTCAAGGACCTGAGACGTATTGGTATCCTCGCAGCAGGCTTCATAACGCTTTTGGTCATCCTATCGTTCTTCTTGAGATGACCCTCGGCTTCCACTGGAAGCAGGTTGGGCTTTGGGCGCCTCCAATCTGAAGGACCGACCGAAAATACGCTTCAGCCTGCGTTGGAAGATCGTCATTCCTTTCATGTTCCTCGCCCTGGCGATCGGCCTGGCGGCGACCTTCTTCGTCAATCGGCTGCTCAATGAAACGGTTGAGGTGCGCTTTTTGCGCCAGCTGGCGACAAGCGGTCAACAAGCCACCGATGCCGTGGTCCGCGTCGAAAGCCGGCTTCTTGAAATCGAGCGCTTGATCGCCAACACCGAGGGGCTCGTCCAGGCTCTGGACGCCTCGAACTCCGAGGAGTTGCGCGCTCTAACATTGCCGGTGGTGGTCAATGCCGGGGTCGATTTCGTGGGGGTGATCGACACCAACGGAGTGAGCCTTCTGGCGGCTCGACGGCGACCCGAGGCGCCTCCGGGTGAGTATGAGACCCTGCGAGATGAGACGTATTACGCCGAGTGGCGATTCGTGCAGGCGGCGCTCAGCGGTGAGTCGGACACTGACATCGGCGACAAGCAAGCCGGGTTGGAGAACATCGCCCTGGACGACCAGAACCTCCCGACTTTCTTCGTGGCCGCACCCGTCGTCGACACCGCCGGCCGTTTGTATGGCGCGGTCCTGGTCGGCTCTTACGTGGGTACGATGGTCGATCAGATGCGGCAGCAGGCCGGAGCCAGCATCTCGATCTACGACTCCAATGATGGAACGCTGCAAGGAAGCACACTCAAGCCAGAGGCCGCCGAGAGCCTGACCCTGGCTCCAGAGCTTGTGCTGGCAGTCTTCGACCCGGCTCAAACGGTCAGCCCTCTGCGCTCGGTGCAGGTCGCGGGCTCGAGCTACCGGGAAGTGCTGACGCCGCTGGTAGCCCGTGGAGAAACTGAGACTCTGGGAGTCCTTGGCGTTTCCTTGCTGGAGATACCCCTGCAAGCCTCGGTCGCCACTAATGGCCTGATGGTCGTCGGGTTCGGCGTGGTGGCCATGTTCCTGATCGTCATTACCGGTGTGGTGATTTCGGAATCGATCACACGACCCCTCGTGACGATGGCCGACGCCTCGGCCCAGGTGGCCAACGGCAACTTGAACACCTATGTGCCGGAAAGCGGTGAGGATGAGCTTGGCGTGTTGGCCAAGACCTTCAACCGCATGGTTGAGGGACTTCGAGAGGGATCGATCTACCACGAGCTGCTCGATCGGACCGTCACGCCCGAGGTGCGGGATGAGCTGCGCCGAACTTTGACCGACAGCGGCGTGATGATGCGCGGCCGATCGGCCAAAGCCGCGATCCTCAGCGGGACCTTCCATGGCTTTTCCGAGCTGACCGAGCACTTCTCACCGGCCGACGTGATGGTCACTCTGAATGAGTACTTCTCCGGGTTGTCCCCAATCGTGACCCGCTACGGCGGCGTGCTCGACAAGTTCGAGGGCGAGGAGTTGATGGCCTTCTTCGGCATCCTGCCGCAGCCGCTCCCGCCTCAGGTAAGCGCCTTCAAAGCAACTCACGCCGGGGTCGAGATGCTCGAGTTCGTGCGCGACCTGAACGAGAAGCGGATCAAGCGCGGCATGCCGGCGCTCGAGATCGGGATCGGTGTCGCCTCGGGGAGCGTGATTGCCGGCGGGCTTGGCAGCCGGCAGCGACTGCATTACACGGTTATCGGCGACCCGGTGACCACAGCTCAACGCATCCACGAGATCACCCAGGAGATGAGTCGGGGCGGGATGGTGATCAGCGGCGAAACCTACAGCTATCTCAAAGCTGTCCTCCACCACTTTGAGGTCGGCCGCTATGGGCGGGCCGAGCTCCAGGGAAAGAGCCGTCCGGTGAACGTCTTTGAGATCCGGGGCCGCCGTATCAGGCCACTCGACGACGGATCCGAAGAGAAGATCGCCGTCCGCAGCTGATCGACCCTCGAGTCAGGCTTGACCCGGTGCGGTCCCCCCGCCAGCACACCGCCTGCCTCACGCCTTTTCCCGAGGGCTGACGCCCGACCCCCACCCTACCCCGGTAAGACCGTCCGGGGCGAACGGACCTCCCCCTGGAAGGGGGAGGGGGATTGGGCCGGGGTCCCCCTTTTCGTTGGTTGCCTCGAGGCGGGTCGAAGGGCCGCTCCCGGCGCCGCCTGCCCCCGGAGCGAAGCGTAGTGGGGTCCTCGGCGCCGGGGTTTCCGGTCTGTCGATAGGAAGGAGGTATGCTTGTCCGGCCACCCCCATGCCCGTAAGCTAGAAGGGCGACCCGATGAACTCGCGGGTTGCCAGCCGGCGGGATAGCGGGGAGAATCCATGGAAGGGTTGCAGGGCGGGTGAAGGGGCCGCCTTGTTGGCCTTCCTGGATCGGATGAGGTCGAATGAACCGGATAGCTGGCCGCCGCTGGCTGATCAACGCGCTGGCGGTCCTCATTGTCCTCTTGCTCTTGTGGTCGTGCGCGGCCTTCCGGCTGAGCTCAGCTGCGGCCAGCGCCATGAAGTTCCCCATCAAGCTGCGCTCACAAATCTCGGCTGATTACGGTCCGGATCGGCTCGGGCGCCCGATCCGCTCCTTGAGGTTCTCCATCGTCCAGGACGTCATGCGCGATATCGGCCTTCCACCGGAGGAGGCCGAGAACGCCCAGACCGCCTTCGAGATCGCCATGTCTTCGCCGGTGCCGACCGCCACCCTGGCGCCTGGTACACTCCCACCTGAGTTCACCCCGACCGGCACGCCGGTCCCAACCGAGACCCGGCGCCCAACACAGACGGCGACCGAAGTGATCGCGGACACGGCGACTGCGGCGGCCACAGCGACGCCGACGGCGTCAAGCACACCGATCACACCCAGCCCGACCAAATCTCGGACACCGACGGAAACCCCCGAGCCTTCGGATACACCGAGCACGGTGAGCCGCACACCGACCAAGACGCGCACTCCAACCAAGACCATGACGCCGACGATCACCAAGACGCCGACGAAGACCAAGACGCCCAGCAAGACTCCGACGCCG
>Ga0209342_10006333_pt1 | contig 12037 bp, 11 predicted proteins | sample RifCSP16_2_FD_184023 | JGI IMG/M metagenome (GOLD analysis project Ga0209342, IMG submission 184023) | Soil microbial communities from Rifle, Colorado - Rifle CSP2_sed 16_2 (SPAdes) (version 2) | ecosystem: Environmental > Terrestrial > Deep subsurface > Rock core/Sediment | place: Rifle... | reverse complement strand
TTCATGGATACCATAAACGGCATCCCGGGAATCTTCGGGGTGAGCAGCCAGGCGGGTATTTTCCAGACCAGGCTCGGAAGGGGGAGGACCATAGAGGTTGACATAAGCGGGGATGATCTTAACCGGGTCGTAGAGGTTGCCGGGGCCATGTTCGGCACCATAAAAAAGGAGATACCCGATGCCCAGATAAGGCCAGTCCCCTCCATAGAGCTTTTATACCCTGAGATAAGGCTCGATCCCGACAGGGAGAGAATAAAGGCGGCGGGGCTCACCACCGCAGATTTCGGTCTTTCCATTGACGTCCTTATGGACGGGAGGAAGATTGGGGACTTCAAGCAGGAGGGGGAGAAGAAGATAGACCTGATCCTGAAGGCGTCGGAGGCGGACGTGTCGACCCCGGAAGAGCTTTACAAGAAGACCCTGGTCACGCCCGGCGGGAAGCTGGTCCCAGTGTCGTCCCTCTCAGGCCTCGAAAGGACTTACGGGATAACGGAGATAAGGCATCTTGAAAGGCGCCGGACCGTGTCCCTCCAGGTCACCCCGCCCTTTTCCATACCTCTTCAGGAGGCGATGGAGGTTATAGAAAGCAAAGTATTCCCGGAGATGAAAGAGCAGGGGATGCTTAATGGGATAGACGTGAGGCAGAGCGGTGTCGCTGACAAGCTTAATGAGACGAGGGGAGTCCTCCAGTGGAACTTTCTTCTTGCAGCATTCATCATGTACCTGATAATGGCGGCACTCTTCGAGAACTTCATATACCCCCTAATCATCATGATCACGGTCCCCCTCGGAGCAGCCGGAGGCTTCATTGGCCTGAAGCTCGTAAACATATTAAGCTCAACGCCCCAGCCATTCGATATACTGACAATGCTCGGATTCATCATATCCATAGGGATTGTGGTTGACAACGCGACCCTGATAGTGTACCAGGCCATAAACAACGTCAGGGATAACGGGATGGACTATAAAGAGGGGATCTTGGACGCGACAAGGACGAGGCTCAGGCCCATATACATGAGCACGGCAACCTCCGTATTCGGGATGCTTCCTTTGGTTGTTGCCCCGGGGCCTGGTTCGGAGCTTTACAGGGGGCTTGGAAGCGTTGTCCTTGGAGGATTAGTGTTCTCAACCCTGTTCACTGTCTTCGTGATACCGCCACTTCTGATGTTCTTCATAAAGATGGAGAGGAAAGGGGCGATATCTAAATAGGATACAGATTAACACAGATAAAATCGGATACGACCAATAATTTAGCCCCAAATCACAAAATCAAGTCAAAAATAGCGAAATGGCGAGACTACTACTTTTCTCCCCCGCTCTCTATCCCCTCCAGCTTTGCCTCAAACTTCGCCAGGACAGATGAAGCCTCGTCGTATTTGCCCTTGGAGTTGTTCAGATGCCTCCCAAGGGTGTCGAAATGCTCCTTGAAGCGGCCAAGATCGCCCTTGAGCCTTCCGAGGCTGTCCCTTATCTCCTTGGCATTTTCCTCTATCTTCATCCCTCTGAGGCCAAGGACAATGGCCTGTAGATATGCATACATGGTGTTTGGCGATACAGGGATGACCTTTCTTGCAAGGGCATAGTCGGCAATAGACTCCTCACCCTCCCTTGTAATCACCTCGTAATAGACATTCTCAGCGGGGATGTACATGAGGGCGAAGTCAAAGGTCCCCTCGTCCGGAAGTATGTACTTTGAGACCTCGTCTATCCTCTTTCTTACGTCCTTGGTAAATAAAGACCTTGCAGCCTTTCTTTCTGCATCATCATGGGCATCCAGAATCCTCTGAAATGCAGGCAAAGGGAACTTGGCATCAACAGGTATAAGGCTGCCGCCCAGACGGATTGCCGCATCCACCTTTATCCCACTCTTGAACTGGTGCTGCAAGACGTAATGCTCGGTTGGCAACATCTGGGAGAGGAGGTTTTCAAGGAAAAGCTCCCCCAACCCTCCCCTGACCTTCGGGGCCTGTAGTATCTGTTTGAGTCCTGATATGTCCCTGCCCACCTCAAATATCCTATGAGACGCCTCATCCAGCTTCCCGAGGGAACCCTTCACATCCCCAAAGACCCTCGTGACCCCATCCATCCTTTCCCCAAGCCCCTGGTTCGTCTTCTGGATAAGCTCCGAAGACTCCTTGAGCCTCAGGTTCACCTGAGAAAGGACCTGGTTCAGCTGGTTTGAGAGGTTGGAATTCAACTGACCCATCTGCATGTTTACGGCATTGGAGCTTCCTTCAAGGCTTAACCTTACCTGATCCCTCAATCTATCTATCTGCTGCTGCATGAGGACAGCGGTCTGGTCCTCCCTCTGCCTCCTCTGGATTGCCGATATCCCGTATATAAGGATTACCGCTAATAATGAAAAACCGATGATTATTATAATAAGGGTCATATCCATGACTGCATACTACCAAAAATAATGTCACAGAGGCAAGACAAACACTGACTTTTATTTAAGTTGATACTGCCGGTAAAGATATGTTAAATTCGAAATCATGAAAAAAGCAATAGACAGGGCAAAGCTGGAAAATGTCGAATGGTTTTCAAGGTTCACCGTACTTGAAAGGATACGGATTGCGAGAAAGAATTTACTAAGGACGAGAAAGCTTAAAGGCCTTGCGTTGAAGAGGACGGCTAAAGGTGTTTAACCTGGAAGACCTTATAAATGAACTTGAGGAGAGAGGCATAAGGTATCTCCTCATAGGAGGGCAGGCCGTTACTATATATGGTTCTCCCCTTGTTTCCTTTGACTTCGATTTTTGGATAGACCCCGCGCAAAGGAAAGATTTCTTTAAAATTGCCGATTCGCTGGGCTTTGAGTATGGAGAAGACGCAAAAAATAGGCCTTTGGTTGTCTTTTATGCTGAAGAAGAAAAGATAGACGCCTTCTTTGTAAAAAAGATGTCTACCAAAGAAGGATGTTCCGTGGAATTTGAGGAGTGTTACAAAAAGGCGGTATCCCTGAAAGACCCCACCGGATTTATCGTCCATGTCCCGTCAATAGATGATCTGATTGCTCTGAAGGCTTGCAAGAAAACCCTTTCGGCCAAGGACTCGGAAGACATTGAATATCTTAAGATAATCAAAGAGAGACTGAACAGGGAGAAATGACGGACGTCGGCATGGCTGATGTATTCCCCAGGCGATTTCGAGTTACTCAGGTAAAATAGGTATTGTGTCACCGGAATTCCCATGTCATTATAGCTAATATTGGATACCAATAGTGTCCATAGTCCATAGAATCAAGTCACAAAAAAAGCAGTTAGCATGGTATTAAATCACTGCCTCTGGATGCTGCTTTGCATACGCCTCAATGGCCTGTTTGTCCTCCTCCTTGATGTCTATGAGGTTTATGCAGTAATAATTCATCTTTGGCTGAGCGCCGCCAGCCTTTCTTACCACCTCGCCTTTAGCGTATATCTGGGCAGCTCTGTCCGGGATGGCCAATGAAAAGGATAATGTATCACCGAGAGTGAAGATGTGGCCTGTTTCTATCAGAGAGCCGCTGGAGCTGATGTTAAGGGTAGTCCCTATAAACAACTTCGAACTGTCCCCGGCAGTGCCTTCGACCCTTAATCTCACAAAGACGCGCGTATTGGCCCTCATTGCCACACCGATATAGGTACTGAGCTTTTTCAAAAGCTCAGTGGGGTTTATAGGTTTCGCTATGTAATCGTTTGCGCCAGCCTTCCTGCATCTCTCAATATCCTCTTCCAATGTGCTGGTTGTGACCATCACTATGGAAGCGTTCTTAAGGGTACCGTCGCTTCTTATAGTCCTGCACAGCTCATCGCCATTCATCCCGGGCATATATAGGTCGCAGAGGATAAGGTCAACCCTTTCTCTTTTATGTATATCTATAGCATCATGACCGGACGAGGCAGTAAATATCTGGAGATTCCTTTTGCTAAGTATGGTCTTTTCCACTTCAAGGAAGAGTTTGACATCGTTAGATATCCCCCTTGTTATCGCCCCCATAAGAAATTGTACAACTCTGTAAAGAAGGTCAACGGGGTCAAGTGGCTTGGGGATGTTAACCCATAACCGCTTACGCGAGACAGGTTAAACCCTTGACTCATTGGCTTAAAAAGGATAACTTTGGTTTATGACCATGAGAAAACTTAAATCCGACATTAAAAAGCTCCTGAAGGAACGTAACGCAATCCTCCTTGCCCACAACTATCAGAGGGACGAGATCCAGGAGATAGCGGACCTCACAGGCGATTCATTGGGTCTGAGCATCGAGGCCTCTAAAACCGAGGCAAAGGTGATAGTGTTTTGCGGGGTACACTTCATGGCAGAGAGCGCATCCATACTTTCCCCTGACAAGACCGTCATATTCCCAAGGATGGATGCCGGTTGTCCCATGGCAGACATGATAACAAGGGACGGCCTGATCAGGATGAAGGGGGAGTACCCCGGCCTACCCGTTGTCACCTACGTCAACTCAGCCGCTGACGTAAAAGCTGTGAGCGATATATGCTGCACATCCGCCAATGCCGTTAGCGTCGTAAAGTCCCTTAAAGACGCCAAGAGGGTCATCATGACCCCTGACAGGAACCTCTCCCATTACGTGACAAGGTTCGTGAAGGACAAGGAGATCATAGCCTGGGACGGCTTCTGCCCCACCCATGAAAGACTTGTGCCGGAAGATGTTCTAAAGATGAAGAAACAGCACCCTGACGCCCTGTTCGTGGCCCACCCTGAATGCAGGCCTGACGTAGTTGACCTGGCGGACAAGGTCGCCTCAACATCAGGGATGTATGTCTTCTGCAAGGAGGCAAAGGCGAAGGAGTTCATCATAGGCACAGAGATAGGTATCCTCTGGAGGCTAAAAAAGGATAACCCTGAAAAGAAGTTCTATCTTGCCTCAAAGAAGCTCATCTGCCCAAATATGAAGCTCACGACCCTTGAGGACATCCTTGAGGCCCTTGAGAAAATGAAAAACGTCGTCAAGGTCCCGGAGGATATTCGGATTCCTGCCAAGAGGGCGCTGGACAGGATGCTGGCTGTTCCGAGGGATTAAGGCATTGTATGTAGGGCGGTTCTTGCTGAGACTATGACTACTTTAACAGTTGACATCGACACAATACAATGATAAAAGCTTGGAGGGTAATAAATAAAGCCCGAATGACGATTTGGGGAGGTGTATCTTGAATAAAACATTAATGCAAAAAATCGTTAATGATTATGAAAAGTTCGGCATTCCCAAAGAAAAAATACCTACCTATGAAACGCCTCAAAAATTCGCAACAGACATCAAAAAATGTTCGATATTCGAATACAAGCATGTCAGTTATTCAAATAACGCCTCGGAAATAGGTTCGTCCCCCGTGTATCCCTATAACAAATGATTTAGAAAGTAAGGAATTTTAATGCCCACCTGGAATCAAGTATTACATGAATTACAAAGTTGTAACAGAGTTGATGCATTAGACTTTGTACGACGGAAATATCTTAAAAAATTTCATAAGAAAACCAATAGAAATATCATAGCGTATTATTCCGGGTGGCTGCAGTATCCTAATATTAATTTAGGAAATGCGCATATCTGCGATGATGATAAAAACGGTTTTATGGCCACAATACATGGCATAGATCGCAGCAGGGGCTTAGACTTAATTCTGCATACGCCAGGGGGCGACATCGCTGCCACTGAGTCAATAGTTAACTATCTAATGAAAATGTTTGGGAATGACATTCGTATAATTATTCCTCAAATTGCTATGTCAGCAGGAACTATGATAGCTTGTTCAGGCAAAGAAATAATCATGGGTAAGCAGTCGAATATCGGGCCTATAGATCCCCAATATGGAGGAATTCCTTGTCACGGTGTTATTGCAGAATTTAAGAGGGCATTGGAAGAAATTAAAGTTGATCCATCATCAATACCGATATGGCAGACCGTTGTTGGCAAGTATCATCCGACCTTTATAGGAGAGTGTCAGCACGCTATTGATTGGTCAAGAAATATTGTAATTAGCTGGCTTAAAAATAATATGTTTAGTGGACAAGCCGATGCTGATGCTAAAGCAATAAAAGTTGTAGACAAGTTAGGTAGTCATGATGATACAAAGACCCATGCAAGACATATGCATATGGAAGAAGTAATTGACTTATTGACCATCAAATCGTTGGAAAATGATTTTGACCAAGATTTTCAGGATCTTGTTTTAACGGTTCATCATGCATATATGCATACATTTGCAAATTCAAAAGCCATAAGGATTATAGAAAATCATCTTAGCAACGCAATCGTCTTTAATATTCCTAAATCATAAATCCTTAATCCCATAATCATTCCTTGACAACCCCAAAGCCACACAGATACAATCTTTCTCACCCATGATCGAAAAAAACTTTGACATCCCCTTCATAGCCAGCCTTGCCCTTAAAGAAAAGCAGGTCCAGCAGAACTAGCGCCCTGCCATTGCTGTTCATAAATGGCTTGCCAAAAGGCTGGATACCCTGTTCCGGGGTCTGTTGCTTTCCGAGTTTGTAGATAAGCCATTAAGATCGGCCTTCTATGAAGGCCAACGATTTGCGCGAGGGATTGGGATATTCCCTTGTTCAGGTCAATATTAAGACCGGTCGGATTTAAATGTTGACCGAACTGTTTGCAGGATGGAACTGAGATTTACAGGTTTCACGAATATGTCCGACACCCCTGCATCTAAGGCCGATGTGGCAAGGTCTGTTGAGATCGCACATCCGGTCAGCAGATAAATGGGGAGAGATGGGAATCTCTCTCTCACCGCTCTGGCAAACTCAATGCCGGTCATTCCATCCATGCACATATCCGTAAAGATCATGCCAAAGGAGTTTTCCTCAATGACCTTGAGGGCCTCCTCGCCGCTTTCCGCAATATAGACACTTATCCCCTCCAGGCCAAAGAGTGTCCTGATCGATTTCAGAAAATCCGGCTCATCATCAACAAAGAGTGCATCGAACTTCTCCATAATACAAAAATATAGCACGGTGCAATTTATATGTCAAACTTATTACGCTCTGAAATTGTATAAGGCCTGATGGTATTATAATATGCTACCCCTATGAAGAAAAGGAACCTTGTCGGGGAGAGCATCCGCCATCTAAGAACTGAACAAAACCTTACTCAGGAAGAGCTTGCCCTGAGAAGCGGGCTTTCTCAGGGATATATAAATCAACTTGAAAACGGCAAAAGGAAGTTCACGCAAAAGTCTCTGGAATTGGTATCTAAAGCCCTCTCAACCCCGATAATGGAGTTCTTTAGAGAAAACGATGCCTTCTCTGCCCCTTTGGTTAAAGAGGAGATGGCTGAGTACGGCGGGAAGCCCCGGCAGATAGACGAGCTTATGGAGTTGCTAAAGGCCCTTCCTGCTCATATAGTCGAGCACTACCTGACTCTCCTTAAGATGGAGGCTGAATTGCAGAGGAAGAGTAAACGACGTAAAATTACGTAGGTTCTCTTTCTATCCTCGTTCTATCCTCGTTCTTGACAACGAGATTATCTTGGCGTAGCCTGATCCGTAACTATTCTTCCCACGAGTACCCCGACCTCTGCCCTAAAGGGCATAAACCCTTTAATAACTTGGAGGAGGGTAAATAGGCCGCTCCTCTTTGCTAAAGAGGGGCAAGGGGAGTTTTGTTTTTATGATTAAAAACGAAAGAGAGCTATCATCCGGCGGCGTCATCTACCGTGAGGGCGAAAATGGAATCGAGGTTGCCCTGATCTCTGTTAAGGGCGGCGCTGTCTGGTGCCTTCCAAAGGGGCTGGTTGAGGAGGGGGAGAATATTGCAAGAACTGCCCACAGGGAGGTAAAGGAAGAGACTGGGCTCGACGGGAAGATAATAGAGAAAATAGACCACATCGAATATTTTTACTCCCACAAGGACCCCGATGTAACTCACAGGATATTCAAGATAGTCTATTTCTTCCTCATGGAGTATACTGGAGGGGATGTAAGTGGGCATGACAAAGAGGTGGATGACTGTAGGTGGTTTTCTATCAATGAGGCTATAAAGAAGATTGAATACGAGGATGAGAGGAAGATATTGAAAAAGGCGAAGGAGATGATTGGGAATAATTATGCAGAATGAATGCCCTGAGGTCTTTGACTGCCTCGACTCCATTGAAGAGATCGTTAATATTTGCCCTTATGACGCCAGGTGTGGAAAATGCCAGCACTGGGTTGATCCATTTGAAGACAATGGTATTCTAAAGGGAAGATGCCTTAAGAGGCCTACGGCGGGTCTTTTCCTTTGCACTGCCCAAGGATGCGAGAGTTATCTCTTGCGCGGAAGCCGTGTGTCTTATACAAAGCCGTTGGAGGTATTAGATATGGAAAGAGATGAACTTAAAGGCATACTCAGGGAATTATTGGACGAGACTCTTGGGGTGTCGGAGATACCACTGGGGAAGAAGTGGGAGGGGGGAGAGCTCATCATGAAGCCCGGGAACAAGGAGCTTCAGGAGAAGTCAGTTCCTATTGATGTCTTTTTCCACAAGATAGTGATGCTCCGCGACAGATTGAGGGTCCTGGAGCAGAAGATAAATGCCCATGCTGTGATGACAGATGAGGAGAAGATCGATCTCCAGCAGTATATTACACGAATCTATGGCTCCCTTACGACCTTCAACGTGCTGTTTGCAGACAAGGGAGACCAGTTTGTCGGAGACAAGGGAAAGGAGTAACTATAAAGGGTGTGAGAAAAGGGCGCATGCAGCCAGTGGTTCCCTTGGATAGTCATCTAAAGAGCCTCCAGTCCCGCAACCTTTGTCAGCAACTTTTTTATCCCTGCTTGAAATTGGACCGTAACCTTTTCAGCAAGGCCGCTCCCTTCAGTTCCCTTAACGACACCAATACCTAATGTATTGTGCCTTACCTTTGTGCCAACTTTAAAGGATGCCCCGTTGCCGCCTGTTTCCGACTGCCTCTTTAAGAACTCCTCCATGGCCTGGTTTGAACCCGAAATAGTTTCGATGTTTCTATTGGTAGGGGCGGGTTTGAAACCCGCCCCTACGGCCTGACTCCCGACCCTCTCTATCAACTCTCTCGGAATCTCGGCAATAAATATGGACGGAGAGTTTACCTGCTCCCTCCCGAAAACCCTTCTCTCTCTCGCATTTAATAGATAAAGCTTCCTTCTGGCCCTGGTCATGCCAACATAGCAGAGCCTCCTCTCCTCCTCAAGCCCGTCGGGATCCTCTTTTGTGCGTGAATGAGGGAAGAGGCCTTCTTCCATCCCGATGATAAAAACAACCGGAAACTCCAGCCCCTTGGCAGAGTGGAGCGTCATCAGGGTTATCCTGTCTGTTGCATCTTCGTTTTCGTCCAGATCGCTTACCAGGGCCACCTGATCCAGAAATGCCCTGAGTGTTTTTTCCTCAGCCTTTTCGTCAAACTCTTCTGCGGCAGTAATAAACTCCTCCAGGTTTTCGATCCTCCCAAGGGCCTCCTCGGTCTTCTCTTCCTTGAGTTTTTGGATATAACCTGTTTCATCCAAGATCTTTTGAGCGAGCCTGGCAATCCCTATCTCTTCTGCCCCCTTCTTCAGCCTCTCCATCATCTCGCAGAAAGTCTTAAGTTTGAGTCTGGGCCCCTTGGAAAGAGGTTCGCTGGCCATCGGCCACTGGCCACTGGCCACTTCATTTATGGCTTCATACAGGGTTATCCCCCTCTCGGCTGCATATCCTTCCACTTTTTCAACAGTAGTATCTCCAATCCCCCTGTGTGGAGTGTTAATTACACGCTTCAGTCCTATGGAATCGGAAGGATTGGCTATGACCTTCAGGTATGCCAAGATGTCCTTTATCTCAGCCCTGTCATAGAACCTCATTCCTCCAACTATGGTGTATGGGATTCCGCCCCTCATCAGCATGTCTTCCATTACCCTCGACTGGGCGTTCGTGCGGTAAAAAACAGCGACATCCTTATATTGTAGGGGCGTTTCGCGAAGCGCCCCTGCCTTTAGTCTCTCAATCTCCCTTGTGACAAAGTTCGCCTCATCATGCTCATCCCTTGCTGTATAATAGCCGATAAGTTCGCCTTCAGGGTTGTCAGTCCAGAGGGTCTTTCCCTTCCTGCCGGTATTCTTCTTTACAACCTCTCCAGCAGCCTTTATGATATTTTTTGTGGAGCGGTAGTTTTGTTCCAGCCTTATAATTACTGCATCCCTATAATCCTTTTCAAAGTCCAGGATGTTCGCAATATCCGCACCTCTCCAGGCATATATGGACTGATCATCGTCTCCCACGACACACAGGTTCCTGTGGCCGACGGCCAGCATCTTTATAAGCCTGTACTGAGCATGATTAGTGTCCTGGTATTCGTCCACCATGATATATCTGAAAAGTTCCTGGTAAGATTTGAGGATGTCAGGATGCTCATTGAAAAGCCTGACAGTAAGCATAATAAGGTCGTTGAAGTCGAGGGCGTTGTTTTTCCTCATCTCCTCCTCGTATGAGGCATATACCTTCGCAGCCCTCTCGGAAAAGAAGTCCTTTGCCATGGCCGTATATGATGCGGCATTCAACAACCGGTTCTTTGCCTGGTCTATCCTTCCTGCAATTGCCTGGGGCGCAAACAGCTTTTCGTTGATATTAAGGGCTGCCATAACCTTCTTGACAACGCCTAACTGCTCCCTGTCGTCGTATATGACGAAGTTCTCACCATACCCAAGCCTTGTAATATTTTTCCTTAAGATGCGGACGCATGAGGAGTGGAAAGTAGATACCCAGACCCTATCTCCAACAGGTCCCAGGATATGCCTGACCCTCTCCCTCATCTCCCCGGCCGCCTTGTTGGTAAATGTAACAGCCAGGATGCTCCTTGGAAGGACACCTTTTTCAGAGATAAGATACGCTATCCTGTGGGTCAAGACCCTGGTCTTTCCCGAACCGGCGCCCGCCAGGATCAATACAGGCCCGTCTATAGTAAGAACTGCCTTTTTTTGTTCTGGATTGAGTTTACTGAGAAGGTCTTCCATTTGATTGATGATAACCTTTTGAGGGAGGTTATGTCAATTGTAAAGGAGTAGGGGCGATTCATGAATCGCCCCTACATTAGAAATGATTAAAACAGCATAGACAATGCCAGCTCCCCCCGTACTTCCTTTGGGTAATCGTCTCCATCCAAGGTCACCTTCTCGCTGGCCCAGGATACTCCAGCATCGAGATTAAAGAGGTAGAGGTTTAAGCCAAGTCCTGCGGTATATATATTCCCCATATCGTTTTCGGAAAGGTTCTTATACATTCCAGCCCGGAGTTGAAGGAACTTTAATAAGTCCAGTTCCGCTCCCAGGGCTATGTTTCTTGACTTGTAGTCGTCCGAAACGGTAGTGTCATTTTCTGTAAGGTCGTAATCTGCTGCAAGCGTAAGGATAGGCAGTGGTTTGTAAGCGATGCCTGCCCTCACCTGCGGGTCTTCGGTTATATCATCGCTTATTGGAGAGTTATATACATTGTTTAAAAAATCATAAGTATATCTCTTTACATCAAACTTCGGACTGTTCAGGTTCCTCCCGACTATCCCGAACCTGAGATCTCCCATTCTGTAAAGAGCCGCCAGGTCAACACCCACGGCCGTGCTTTCCTCGTAGTTGTCCTTAGCATCATCAAGCAGGTCTGAGAAGTCTTTGTCAAAGGCCGGGACCTCAACGTCATAGGTCCTTCCCTTCATGAACTTGAGATTCCCGCCTATAGCCAGGTTATTATTTATAGCCCTGCCGTATGTCAGAGGCACCTCTATTATACCCTGTCCCTTGAAGTTAACACTGGATTCGTTATCATCAATCGAGCCGCCTGCGCCCGCAGCTATAGTCGCCACGGCGGCAGTCGTTTCAATCTGGCTGATTGTATCAGATGACGCTGTCATCCCAGAAGCTTCCAAGCCGTTATCAACAGCATTGATGAAGTTATCACTCTGAGTAGAGGTCCACCCAAGGGTTGAAAAATATGTGTTTAATTCAGTTTTCTGAGCGGCTAAAAGACCGTTATTGTCGGCATCCCCGGGACATCCGCCGCTGCATCCATAGTTTGCAGGGTTTGTAAACTGGT
>Ga0209342_10006332_pt1 | contig 12039 bp, 6 predicted proteins | sample RifCSP16_2_FD_184023 | JGI IMG/M metagenome (GOLD analysis project Ga0209342, IMG submission 184023) | Soil microbial communities from Rifle, Colorado - Rifle CSP2_sed 16_2 (SPAdes) (version 2) | ecosystem: Environmental > Terrestrial > Deep subsurface > Rock core/Sediment | place: Rifle... | reverse complement strand
TCCGCGTTCTCCGGGTCGATCTGGAGGGCCTCGAGGAAGTTCTTGAGGGCCTCGGCGTACTTCCTGTCGTCGTACTCGATGATCCCGCGGTCGATGTACACGCCCACGGGCTCGGTCGGGCGCTGCTGGGCGGCCGCGCCCGGGAGGCCGGGGGCGAGGATAGCCCATCCGAGAAGGAGCAGAAGGAGCAGGGATCGCCGCGCGTCGGCCATCAACGTTCCCTAAGACTAGAGGGGAAGGGCAGCCAAGTCAATCCGGTGCAGGAAGGGGCGGCCGACGCCAGCTCCGATCCAGTTGACGCCGGCCCCGGGACAATCAATGATGATTGGACGAGCCGCAGAGCAGGGCGTCAGGGCTAGTTCAAATGGGCTAGATGAGGCGCTGCCAGGCCGGCTCGGTCGGATTGCGGGTGGAGGAGCCCGTGGCAGATTCAGCGCTCATGCGGCTCGTCGTTCTAATCGTCCTTGCCTTCGTGACAGCCTGTGGTGCCACAGCGGGTTCAGCCCCGCCCGAAACGGTCTCCCTCGCCGGCTGGTTCCACGTGGTGTGGAACGTCGGGGTACACTTCGAGCTCCTCGACGACCGAGGGCGAACCGTCACGCTCGAGATCGACGAGGACCTGGCCCGCCGCTGCAGCGGTGTCCGGGCGTTCAACCGCAAGCGCGTCTTGATCACCGGCGAGCCGCTGAGGGGGCCCGCCGCCGCGGTCCGGGTGCTGTCCATCCAGGCCGAAGACGGCTCGGTCCCTCCGTGCTGAAGGCGCTCCGCCCTCCGCTCTTCGTCCTGCTCCTGGTCTTGCTCCTCCCGGCGGTAGGGACCGGGACGGCGCAGGCCCAGCTGGTGTGGCGATCCGGCTGGTTCCACATCGCCTGGGGGGATGCGCCACCGGGATCGGGAGGCCCGCAGGAGGTCACGCGCTACGAGCTGGTCGGCGACGACGGCGAGACGACGACCCTCCTCCTCGACGAGACCCTCGTTCAGCCCTACGGCGGCGCCCGGGCCTTCAACCGGGCGTGGGTGTATGTGGTGGGCGACGCCGTCGCGGGGACCCCCGACACGCTGGCCGTGCAGGGCCTCCAGGTCGAGGGGTCCGCCGGGGCTTACGGCTGGACCGGGGCGGCGGCGGCCGCGAGCCCCGACCAGGCGCTCAGCGGGGCGCAGCCCTGGCTGACCATCCTCTGCCGGTTCGGGGACTCCACAGGCGCCACGCCCCATCCTTCGAGCTACTACACCGAGCTCATGGGCACCTCCTACCCGGGCCTGGATCATTACACGCGCGAGAACTCCTACGGCCAGGTCGATCTGACGGGATCCGTGGCGGTGGGGTGGTACAACCTGCCCCAGCCCCGGTCGGCGTACTTCATCGGATCCACCTTCGATCGCGCCAAGGCCGCCACGGACTGCACGGCGGCGGCCGACCCCGACGTCTTCTTCCCGAACTTTGTCGGCGTCCAGCTCATGTTCAACCAGAGCCTCGACGGTTTCTCCTGGGGCGGGAGCCGGACGCTCAGCCTAGACGGGCAGGTCAGACCCTACGGCATGACGTGGATCGCAGCGAGTATGCAAAACCAGCGTGTCCCGGCGCATGAGATGGGGCATGCCGCGGGCCTCCCCCATTCCTCGGGACCTTACTCAACGCCCTACGACTCCCAGTGGGACGTGATGAGCGGAGGGGGGACCTGCTCGCCACCCCACGGCACCTACGGGTGCCTCGCCGTCCACACCATCTCGCACCACAAAAACCTCCTCGGGTGGATCCCCTCGGCCCGCCAGGTGGTGGTGCCGCCGGGTGAGTCCCGGACAGTGATCCTCGAGCGACTGGCCCAACCCCTGTCCACCGACAGCTACCTGATGGCCAAGGTCCCCATCGGCGGCTCCTCCACGCTCTTCTACACGGTGGAGGCGCGACGCTTCGCGGGCTACGACGGCCAGATTCCCGGTGAGGCGATCGTGATCCACCAGGTGGACACGACGCGGAGCGACCGGGACGCGCAGGTGGTGGACATCGACGCGAACCGCGACCCCAACGACGCCGCCGCCCAATGGATGCCCGGCGAGACCTTCACCGACGCGGCGTACCAGATCACGGTGGCCGTGGAGGCCCGGACCGCGTCGGGCTTCTTCGTCACCATCATGAACGCCCCGCCGGTCACGCTCCAGTTCAGCGCCGCGACCTACTCCGTGAGCGAGGTGAGCTTGGCCGCGACGATCACGGTGAGACGCACCGGGCCCACAGGGCCGATCGTGACCGTGGATTACAGCACCAGCAACGGCACGGCAACGCCTTGGGTCGACTACACCCCCACCTCCGGAACTCTGACCTTCGGGGCCGGGGTAACGACAAAAACCTTCACGGTTCCAATTCTGCCGGACACGATCGCAGAAGGCCCCGAGACGGTGAACCTGTCGCTGAGCAATCCCACAAACGGCGCGGTCCTCGGGACGCCGGGCACCGCCGTCCTCACCATCCTCGATAACGATCAGGGCGGCCTGACCCGTTGGAGCCGGGCCACCTACACCGTCAGCGAGGCCGGCCCGACAGCCAAGCTCACCGTGGTGCGGACGGGGAGAAATCTGGCCAGCGCCGTCACCGTCGACTACGCCGTGACCGGCGGCACGGCCACCAACGGCGGCGTGGACTACACCCTCGCCAACGGCACCCTGACGTTTGACGCCGGGGAAACGAGCAAGACCATCATCATTCCGATCGTCGACGATACCCTCGCCGAGGGGCCCGAGACTGTTGTCCTCACCCTCAGCAACGCCACCGGCGGCGCGACCCTCGGCTCCCCCACCAGCGCCACGCTCACCATCACCGACAACGACTTCGGGGGCACGATCCGGTTCGGCTCGGCCACCTACTCCGTGAATGAGAATGCCGGACCGGCCACCCTGACCGTAGTGCGCTCGGGCGGCCTCGCCAGCGGCGTCAGCGTGGATTACGCCGTGACCGGCGGCACGGCCACCGGGGGTGGCGTCGATTACACCCTCGCCAACGGCACCCTGACGTTTGGTGCCGGCGAGACCGCCAAGACCATCACGATCCCGATCGTCAACGACGGCGAGGCCGAGGGCAACGAGACCGTGGTCCTCACCCTGAGCAACGCCCGGGGAAGCGCCTCGCTCGGGAGCCCCGCCACCGCCACCCTCACGATCCTCGACGACGAGCAGGCCGTCCAGTTCAGCCAGGCGAATTACACCGTCAGCGAGGTCGGCCGGGTCGCCACCATCACCGTCGTCCGAACTGGGCCCCCCACCGGCACCGTCGCCGTCCCCTACTCGACCACGACCGCCGGCACCGCCACCCCCGGCCCCGGCGGTGACTTCCTCCCCGTCGCCGGCACCCTCGCCTTCCTCCCGGGTCAGATGTCGAGAACCTTCACCATCCCCATCCTCGACGACACCGTCGTGGACGGCCCCAAGACCGTCGGCCTCGCCCTCGGCACCCCCACGGGCGCCCTCCTCGGCCCCCAATCCACCGCCACCCTCACCAGCCTCGATAACGATCAGGGCGGTGTGATCCGCTTCAGCGCCGCCACGTACCGTGTGACGGAAGGAGGGACGGCGACGATCACGGTGAAGCGGACAGGAGGCGCGGCCAGCGGCGTGACCGTGAATTATGCGGTGACCGGCGGGACGGCCACGGACGGCGGCGTGGACTATACGCTGGGCGGCTCGGGTACGTTGACCTTTGGCGCGGGAGAAACGACCAAGACATTCACGGTCCAGACCGTGGACGACGCAATTGTGGAAGGCCCCGAAACGGTGCAGCTCGCGCTCAGTAACGCGACGGGCGGGGCGACACTCGGGACCCCGAACGCGTCGGTGCTGACCATCCTGGATAACGACACGCTGCCGCCCCCGAGCGCGTCGCTCTTCATCCCGGCCGGCCAGGTGGTGAGCGGCTGCTTCAACCCGTTCAATGGTCAGAGCGTCGTGAACGCGCAGACCTTACTGGCGTTCGGCGGCGCGCCGCTCTCGGGGTATACCTGGACGCTGTCGAACCTCTCGACCTTCCCACCCGGGACAACCGTGACGCCGCTGACCGGGGTCTTCCGCGGAACGGGCGGGACTGTCGTCCCGGGAAATTATCTCTTCAACATGACGGTCAGCGACGGCTCGATCACCGGTACCGGCACGATCCAGGCCGTCATGACGCAGGCCACCGACCGGGCGATCGGCTGCGGCGCAGCGGTCTTCCAGCAACCCTTCGGCGGTCTCGCGGTTCTCGCAGTGGCCGGGAGATCGCTCGGCGGCACGCTCCCGGTCACGGGAGGGGCGCCACCCTATACCTGGGCCCTGGCCACCGGGAGCCTTCCGCCCGGCCTGGTGCTCGACGCGGTTCGAGGAGTCATCCGCGGGGTACCCTTCTCGAGCGCGGCCGGACAGGCCTTCCCCTTCACGCTCACCGTGAGGGATAGCAACAACGCGGTCGCCGTCTGCCCCAACGCCGGTGTCTGCCCCGTGTACACCATCAACGTCCGGTAACCGGAGGGGGACCCTCTGGCACGACCCGAAATTCTATGGTGACCCCGGCGGGATTCGAACCCGCGATCTCGACCTTGAAAGGGTCAGGTTCCGACCTTTACTGATGGGGGGTTAGAGACCTATTGCCATCACTCGTTGCCACGCCCTTTAGCCGATCCCCCCTCCGAGGCAGCGTTCACCGGAGGGGAGAATCCCGGAGACTGTGAAAAACCTTTCATCTTGACGGGACCTCCTCCGGCGCGTACCGTCCAGCCACCGTCCTAAACGCCCTGACCCTGAAAGGAGGCCGCGATGCTCCTTGACCGGGTTCCTCGCTGGCGGACGCCCACGCCCTTCGGTGCGGCTCTCTTGGCCGCCGTGATCGTCCTCTCCTGGGGAGGCGACGTCTCCTGGGCCGTAGACGTCACGGCCGCCTCGCTCTACTGGACGGATTCCCTCGCGGAAAAGATCCAGACGGGGAACCCCGACGGGTCCAACGTCCGCGATCTCATCACCACGGGAGTCATTCGACCGTGGGGCATTACCCTCGACTCGGCGAGAGGAGGATGTAGGCTCCCGGTAAGCAGCGTTATAGGGCAAGCCGTCGGATGTCTAGCCGTTCGCATCGACACTCGGAGGAGATGGTCATGCTACATCGATCTGCAAAGACCATCGTAATCTCGGCAGGTTTGATCCTTTCGCTCGTCACATCAGGTGCAAATGCTGCACCTACATTTATCGGTCCGTTGCCATACTTAAGCTCAGCAGATAGCCCATTTATTGGCGTTACTGGCCAGCCCTTTACCCCAAGTGATTTGGGTAAGACGTTTTTCTTAGAAACTTTTGAGAGCGGCAGTCTTCCACGAGGAGTAACAGCGATAGCACCACCGACAGGCACATGGTCAGCAGTTTGTACAACCACTGATAGTCCGTGTGGCGTTGCGGACTCTGTTGATGCTGATGATGGCGTAATTGATGGCGATGGAAGCAGGGGCTACAGCTATCACGTAAGTGCCACAGGTGATGCCACCGTCATTTTTACATTCGATTCAAAAGTGCTTGGCTTCACTCCAACGCATGTAGGTGTCGTATGGACAGATGGATATCCTACTCCTATAACCTTTGAAGCGTTTAGTACACGAGGGAATTCACTAGGCTCTATCAGCGCAACTGTAACACCGAGCCCTAACGGCGGCACGCAAGAAGATCGATTCTTTGGTGTTATTGATATGCACGGAATCTCATCAATCAAACTCACTAGTGCCGACGGAGGTGGCATTGAGGCCGATCATCTGCAATGGGGCGTATCACCCATCCCCGAACCCTCCACCCTCCTTCTCCTCGGCTCTGGTCTCGCTAGCCTGGGTGCAGTAGCTTGGAGGCGACACCCCCGGAAATAACCCCTGGGCCTTCTCCCGCGCAACGGCCTGAGTGCGATTCGGGGAAAGCCTTATGGTTGAACGTATGCTGGCCCCAGAACGGACCGCTCGCTTCCGCTGACCGCCTCCGCCGCCGCCCGCAACGTCTGATCGGTTACCGCCGCGTATCGGCGCATCATCCGCTCGGTTTTCCAGCCCCCCAGGGCCATCACGATGGGGGCGGTGAAACCGGGGCGGAGGAGACGCGAGATCGGTTCCCCCGCCCTCGCAGCCGATGGACTCATCATCGCCAGCTGCGGGGGCCCGGATCCCCTGCGGATCCTAGTAAGCGGCAACGTCCGTGGCAACAGTCGGCCCAAATGCCCTCTGCCATTGGACTGATCACTGCCTGTGAGAGGCAGCGTCCCGCTTTTGCCTTCTCGCCCGGTCCCGTCTCACCCCAAATAGGCCCTTCGCACCGAGTACCTGCAATGCACACCACGAAAGCATGCGGGATAGAAAGCAGCCCAAACATGGCCAACCTATTTTGTGTTGATGATCCCGAGCCAGTTCGAGACCCCGTTCGCTAGGCCTCCGAACAGGAGCGACCCATCGTTGCGGGCTGCTGCAGCCCTAATCGATCGGCCGCGCAAGTCACGAATCACGCGGTCGGCTAGGAAGTTACCGTCCCGGTCTAGCACGACCACAAAGGCACTGGACGTCTTCCGATCACTCTGAAAGAGCTCGCCGGTGAACCCGGGCCAGAACCACTTTGCGTCCAAAGGATTTTCGCGCTTCACATACGGGTCGAGATCGAAGAGAAGAGTGACACTCCCGACCAATGCCAATCTTCCGTCCGGAAGGACGGTGATGTCCCACGCCGCCTTTTCCAGCGGTCCCCCGTAACGAAATATGGTCTTGATCGACAGATCAGCGGCTACTTCGGCCACCGCCGCATCCGAGCTTCCAAGGCAGGTATCCCAAACCTTAGTCGCCGCGAGCAATCCTCCGTCAGGCGCTATCACAAAGCTCCTGAGGAGCATCCCATCAATCGTCTTGTCAGTCACGATGCGGCCTGTCGACTCCTCTAGGAGGATCAGTCGAGTGAAATGTTTTGTGGCGCACGCCGTGCTATAACCACTCGCTAGGTCCCTCGACTCTTTGCGAAACATTTCCTTCCCATATATGCTCTTCGAGGTGCTCAATGCCAAAAGAACATGTCCTTGCCAACGAGTGACGGCTCTGCCTGAAAAGAAGTCCAATCCCTCGCCGATCAACGATTGACTACGCCTTGCGACCTCGGCCCCGCTTGCGTCGATGGTGACAAGGGTGATCGTTAGGCGCGGCGCCTTGGCATCCGTCTTATCGGGGTAACTACCAATGACCCACAAGAGATGGTTACCAGGGGCCGAAAGAAGACCAAGAGTACGGTCGTGTTCGGGAGTGTCGATTACTGTCCTCCACAGTTCGACACCAGTCTCAGCATTGAAGTCACGTAATATGACACCTTGGAACTGCTCCTTGCTCCAGAGGGATCCAGCGGCAGCGATTCGATTCTCGCCATAAAGAAGGAGCTGCGCTGCCGATCCGATGACTGGATCTTCCACGCGCCAGCGCTCCGTGCCCTGACTGTCGAGCGCGAGGACGATTGACTTGACACGGTCGTTCTTGGGTTCCGTGTACCCCATCGCATACACGCCGCCGTCGGCGGCCGCGGCGACAGCGAGGATCTCGCCGGCGAGCTTCTCCCCCAAATTGCGTTCCCATTGGGTCGATAGAGGAAGCCGGGTCGATGTCAGCCGTGAATCGGCAACGAACCCTGAGGTGGGCGCCCCGTCGCCTGCCACCAAGAACGGAGCCCAGAATCTCGGATGCGCGTATTCCGGTTCAGGCGACTCCTCGATGATCCGCAGCATCGCCCGCTGGAGAGCGACGCTCGGTGGCTCGGAAGCCATCGCGGCAAACATGCCGGTCGTCAGCGCTTCGGCCATCTGCGAGAACACCGGCCACTGGGAGGCCAGGACCGCCCGAGCACCTGCGAAAAAGAAGGCGTTCACCAGGCCACTGAATCCGAACGAGCTTGGGGTCCCATCTCCAGCCGCGGTATTGCACGCGGAGAGTACAACCAGGTCCGCGGAGAGCCATAGCCGTGAGATTTCGGACATGGTTAACAAACCATCGGTTCTCGTGTCCTGAGGGTCTCCCGGTGTCAGCACCAGCGCTGGCTCCGCGAGCGAGTCAAAGTCGCCGGCCGTCAGTCCGTGCGTCGCGAAGGCGATGACCCTGTACTCCTCCAGGTCCTGGCTCCGGACGTTTCGCTCCGTTGCATCCTCATCCAGAAGCAATGCGCTATCGCGCTCGCCCAGGAACGACGCAATCGCCCGGAGCTCTTCCTCGGTATCCGGCAGTGCAGGCAGACCTCGTATAGCCTCGATCCGCGCTGTTCCCCTCGCGGTATAGACAGAACGGGGATCCCCAACGCGGGCGATGTTGGGGGCGCCATCGAATCGTGGATTACCGATCCCTACAAACGGCTTGCGCGGTCGGGCGACCGTTGGCCGCACCCGCTGATAGAGCAGTGTCGACCTGGCAAGGCTCACGGACAGCGCCCACGTGCGAATCATCCATGGCGCATGCCTGAGGTCATATCCGTCGCCTGAGGTGGCTGGCATCGCAGTCAACAAAGCGTTGAACGGAACCCCCAGCAGTGCCGCGTCGGTCGCAATGATCAGTCGCGTCTTGCCGCTGAGACAGGTCGCCGCCGGAGCGAATAGCGTCTGAAATATCGCGAGGGCCGACGCTGCCGGATATTGACGATCGAGGGTTCGCGACGGTTGGTGAGTAGCAGATACACTGAGATTGAGCAGCCTCACGTCCGACAGGAATGCGTTGACATCGAACTGGGTAGAAAAGAATTCGACGGTGTCTCGCGTCAGACACTCGATGACCAATCGATCGGGCGCTATGGCTACGTGCGATACGAGCGCCTCGTTAGAGGCTATCACCCTCTGAAGATCCTGAGGCGGAACGAGCGCGAGCCTGGTGGCAAGGAAGTCGACCTGACTGTACAGAAGAGACTGCAGATAGGTATCTAGGGCGTTGACCCTCAAGCCGTACTCGAAGAAGCGGTGCGACTCGCCGAAGTCGTACACCTTCGGAGGGGCGCCGCCCGCGGTCATCGCCGCTCTGTCGACGAGTAGATCTATTGCGCTCAGAGCCACTCGATAACGCGCCTGGGACAAGTGTTCTCGCGCCCTGAGGTGTTCTTCTAGGTTGGCCGTCGGGGCAACACGAAGCCCGGGGGCAAAGAGAGCTCCCCTTGGGAGCCGATCTCGTTGCAACAACTGGACTGCCAGTGACAGCTGTTCCTTGAATGCAGGAACGCCAGTATTTGAGGACGACAAATCAAGTGCGAGGCGCACGAACTCAATGACGATGGCTCGTTCCGCAAATGAGAGATTGATTGCAGCCGTTGGCGCGGCGAATCCTCTTACCGCGATGTTCTTGAGCAGGGCCCAGAATGACCCCTGCGCATTCCGGGCCGCGTCCGCGAGTCGCCCGGCGTCCCGATCCAAAGTGGCGGCGACCAACCGATTTAGTGGATAGAGGTAGACGTTGAGCTCGTCCGCGTCTGAACGGCCGGCCTCTACGTACCGGGCAGCGGTGTCATGCGCCCCGAGACGGTAGGCGGCCCAAGCGAGAAAGTTCGCGACTCCTTTCGCATCACTCGCATGCGTTCGATAGAAGGCCTCCAACTTGGAGAACGCGTCTTGCGCAGTATCCATTTCATTTCGCTGCAACCGCAGGTATAGGAGTATGGCGTATAGCTGGAGCTTGAGCTTTAGTGGGAGCCCCTGGATACTCCCCTGGACTCGTTCGAAGTCGAGGAGGAATTGCAGTAGGGGCTCAGAGGAGTCGATCGGCAGAGTTTGAAGCAAAAGTTCCGCAAACTGTAGGCCGAACGAAAACCCTCCGATCGATTGGTACGAAATGGTGTTGAAGGCCGCGGGGGCCTTTCTCAGCCGATCAACGATAAGGGCAGCGTATTGGTATTGTGCAGACTCCATATAGTGTCGCAGCAGCGAATCCAGGAGCTCAAGGGCAGCCAAGCCGTAGAGCTGGCCGTCTTGCAAGGCGACTCCAATTGCCTGATGCATGTAAGACTCGGCCTCTGATAGGCGAAACTCAGCGCGCGAAATCATCGCAAGCGTCAAAAGAAGTTCGAGGCGCGCTGCGCCATAGAGTGGCGCATTCGCCTGCAGAATGTCCAGGAGCTTAAGCCCAAGCTGGCGAGCCGCTGAGCGGTCTCCGTAGAGAAGCAGTTCGCGGACGCGATAGGATTGCTGATGGGTGGCGAGAAATCGATCAAGATCGTCTAGTGGCTGCCGATGCACTAGAACATCCTCAACTCGAATGAGAACGCGGCGAATCCCCGTAGGGTCTTCAACCCTCCAATATAGGTCGAGCAGTATTCGGGCTGCCCGGATGAAGGAGACCTTATCAGATTCGTAATTTAAAGAAGTAAAGAGACGTTCGAGGTCGTCGATGGCGTCCCGCGTTTGTCCGAGATCGTATTTGGCTACCGCAGCACCGATATCGGTCGGTAGTTGTCCTATCGCGATTCCAGGACACAGTAGCAGCAATAATGCAACAAGAGAGGTCAGCCTCCAAGAAGAAGCGTTAGCCACGGGAGCCGAACTCACGCGGCGTGGACTCAGCACACGCCCGTGTATCTGCATCGAAAGCACGTCTAATGGCTAGACTCCTTTTAGCTCCTGATGAGCTCGCGGATGTGGCCACCCGCAATGGCAAAGAAGATTCCCTGCGCCTCGGTGACTCCTGCGGAGACAATTCCAAGAACGCTTCCCTCATCATTCAGGAGCGGCCCCCCAGAGTTCCCGGGATTGATGGGCGCTTGAGTCTGGATGGTTGTTGCGACTCTTCGAATACCGTCATCGTAACGCCACGTATAGCTTGGACGGATTTGGGAGACGATGCCCTGGGTCAGGGACCAGAAGTAGCCCTTGGGGTGTCCGATGACGAACACGTCGTCCCCGATGTTAGGCAGTCCGGCCGCGATTGGCAACACAGCCGAGTTGGCTGGCGGGGGCTGCATCAGTCGGATGAGCGCCAAGTCCCGCGTTTCGAGTTTGCGGACGATCCTCGCCGCGACGAAGTCGTCCTTGATGGGCTGAGCGTTTCCTGCTGGCCTGAAACATACGGAAAGCCATTCACCGTCGCGCATTTTGAGTGCGTCCCGAGTGACATGCTCGTTCGTGATAATATCGCCGTAGGATGAAATGAGGACGCCCGTCCCGAAGGCCTCCTTGCCTCCAACGATCACCACCCCATTAGCGCGCCGGTGATAGACTTGTGAAGCTCGGTTGGGCGAGCCACGGAGCTCCAGAGGCGGTTTGGCCAGGGGACGGTTGAGTTCCTTCTCTGGCAAGCGTCGCCGGACCGCGTCATAGATGGCATGGAGATCCTCGGCCGGCCACGCTCCACGATCCGATGCTAGGAACGTAGTGCCTGTCACCACTGACAGCAGAAACGCTCGCCGGGAGAGCATCCTCAGATTCCGCGTTCACCCAGCGATGAGTGGGAGTGCGGCGAAGAGGGTGGAGGCAATGAGGAGCCCGTGTGGTCCAAGCCTTCTGGCAACCTCCGTAATTCTAGGGGGCCAACTGAGGGGTCAGCCCGCCTCCATCGACCAACGCTCGAAGGACCGTGCTTTGATGATACTCCGAACCCGGGACATTGGGAATGGTCGCATAGGACCACTTGAGGACGCGGCACTGGGTCGCACACAACCACGCGGTCGGGCGAACAGAAAACATCAGGATCGGATCGAAGACGGTCGTGCCACCAGGAGCAGTGGAGTCGCGTAGCGATCTCAAGATCGACGCGACCACCGTCAGCCTCCGGACTCCCGCTGCCGCCGCACACGGGCAGGTATCCAATGAAGCACCGCTGAAACCCGTTGCCATTTCGTTGCCACTTCGGGGGGTGATTCTGGGGTTTTTCGGGGTTTTCTGAGGCAGCCGACCCTACCTTGTAACAGAGCTAAAAACCGCAGAAATCATCGAAGAATATGTGGTGACCCCGGCGGGATTCGAACCCGCGATCTCGACCTTGAAAGGGTCGCGTCCTTGGCCAGACTAGACGACGGGGTCCGGTGGCCGAGAATACCTCAGAGCGCCTATGCGCGCAAGAA
>Ga0209342_10006331_pt1 | contig 12042 bp, 9 predicted proteins | sample RifCSP16_2_FD_184023 | JGI IMG/M metagenome (GOLD analysis project Ga0209342, IMG submission 184023) | Soil microbial communities from Rifle, Colorado - Rifle CSP2_sed 16_2 (SPAdes) (version 2) | ecosystem: Environmental > Terrestrial > Deep subsurface > Rock core/Sediment | place: Rifle... | reverse complement strand
GTTCTCTACGTTGGCTCGGGCGTTTCCTCCCGCGGCGCATGCCGTGCCCCACACGCCGCGAGGGGCCCGCGGTCCCGTCCGGACCACCCCCGCTGCTCAGGTGTGGCCGCCGCAGGCGCTGCTCACGCATTACGCGGATGCCCTCGCCGACGCGCTTGTCCGGCGTGCGTCCGCGACGGCGCAGTCACGCAGCGGGAAGGCGGCTGCGGGGACGGCCGCGGTTGGGCGGGAAGCCGGGGCCGCGGAACGGGGGCCCTGGGAAGAACAGCTCGTCGCCGCGCTGAGCGGTCCAGATCCGATCATCCGCATCGATGGCTTCCTTGCCCGGACGCTCCCGGACGAGCTGCGCGCATGGGCCGCGCCGGATCGAGGCGATCACGCGGCGGGCGCCCCACGATTGTGCCTGAAGCTCGACACCCCTGATGACCCCTCGGGGGCGTGGACGATCGCCTACTTCCTCCAGGATCCCGACGATCCGAGCCTCCTGCTCCCCGCCCGCAAGGTCTGGGGCGCCGCCGGCCACCGATTTCGGTGGATGAACCGGTCCTTCGAGGCTCCGCAGGAACATCTCCTCAGAGGACTCGCCCTTGCCGCGCGCCTCTCTCCCCCGATTGAGGAAAGCCTCGCGGCGATGCGCCCCGAAACGGCGTCGCTGACGGCCGACGATGCCTGGCGCTTCATCTCTGAAGCGGCTCCCCTGTTGATGGAGTCCGGCACGACTGTGCTTCTGCCGGCCGAGATGACGGCCGCAGGCCGGCGGAGGCTCCGCCTGCGGATGCGGGTGGGTCGAACCCGGGCGGCACCCGGGGTAGTGACCGGCAGCTTCGCGATGGATTCTCTGATGGACTTCCAGTGGGAGGTGGCCATCGGCGACCGGACCCTGTCCCACGCCGAGTTCCGCCAGATGGTGGCCCTCAAGCGGCCGCTCGTCCGGTGGCGGGGACAGTGGCTGGTCCTGGATCCTCAGGAGATCGCGGAGATCACGCGCCTCTTCGAGCAGACCCGGACGGGCGTACTGGCCGCGCCTCAGGCGCTGGCCGCGGCGCTGGCCGGCGAATTGCCTGCCGCCAACGGAGGCCCCTCCGCAGAGGTGATCGCAGAAGGCCCGCTGGCGGGGCTCCTCACACGCCTCCGGACCGGTATCGAGCCTGCCCCGCCTCCCGCGGATCTGCATGGCACGCTTCGCCCGTATCAGGCGCGCGGGCTCCGCTGGCTCAGTTCCCTCGCCAACCTGGGACTCGGCGGCTGTCTGGCCGATGACATGGGGCTGGGGAAGACCATCCAGCTGATCGCCTTCCTGCTCGCCCGGCGTACTGCCTATCCTGACGATCCCCGGCCGAGCCTCGTCGTCTGCCCGATGTCCGTCCTGGGGAACTGGGAACGAGAGCTTTCGCGGTTCGCCCCGACGCTGCCGGTCGTCCCTCATCACGGGGCGGCGCGGAGCAAGGAGGCATTACGCGGGCTTCCGCCGCATGCCGTCGTGCTCACGACATACAGCCTGCTCAGGCGCGACGCGCTGCTGTTGGCCGGGAGGGAGTGGGCGGTGGCCGCCCTCGATGAGGCGCAGAACGTCAAGAACGCGGCATCCCTGCAGGCGCGGGCGGCGCGGTCTCTCCGGGCGACCCATCGCTTCGCGCTGACCGGGACCCCGGTCGAGAACCGGCTGGCCGAACTCTGGTCGATCTTGGACTTCTCCCTGCCGGGGCTGCTCGGACCGCTCGAGCGCTTCCGTCGGCGGTATGCGATCCCCATTGAGCGCTACCGCGACGACCGGGTGGCCGGCGAGCTCCGGCGTCTCGTGGGCCCGTTCATCCTCCGCCGGCTCAAGAGCGACCCTTCCATCGTCCCTGATCTGCCACCCAAGCAGGAGATGGCCGTCGTCTGTACGCTGTCCCGGGAGCAGGCCACACTCTACCAGGCGGCAGTGGACGAGGCGATGGCCGAGATCGAGTCGGCGGAGGGCATCCAGCGCCGCGGCCGGGTGCTAGCGCTGCTCACGGCCCTCAAGCAGATCTGCAATCATCCGGCGCACTACCTTGGAGAAGGGGGACCGCTGCCGGGCCGATCAGGGAAACTCGACCGCCTCAGCGAGATGCTCGACGAGACCCTGGCCGCAGGAGACCGCGCCCTCGTCTTCACGCAGTTCCGAGAGATGGGCGACCGCCTCACCACACATCTCCAGCAGGCATTGAGCACTGAGGTCCTCTTCCTCCACGGAGGCGTACCGAGGGCGGCCCGCGACGCCATGGTCCGCCGGTTCCAGGAGGAGACCCCGGGGCCGATGCTCTTCGTGCTCTCGCTCAAGGCGGGCGGGACGGGGCTCAATCTCGAGCGGGCCTCTCGGGTCTTCCACTTCGACCGCTGGTGGAATCCCGCCGTGGAGGACCAGGCGACCGACCGCGCCCATCGGATCGGGCAGCGGCGAATCGTCCAGGTGTATCGGCTGCTGACCGCCGGGACTGTGGAGGAGAGGATCGACGCCCTCCTCGCTGATAAGCGGGCGCTGGCGGACCGGATCCTCGGCGCCGGCGAAACCTGGATCACCGAGCTCAGCAACGTGGAGCTGCGGCGACTGCTCAGCCTGTCCACCGATGCTGTCGTGGGGGACGAGCCTCAGGAATCCGTGATTTCCGAGGGCGCGGGTTCACGCGATGCGTCACGGACGGCGCGGGCATCGAGAGGCTCGCGGGCGGCACGGCCGCCGCGGCCTGGGCGGAGGGGTCATTGATGGAAAGCGGTGGACGTCGCGACGATCGGCGAATGCGCCGGTTCCCCCAAGGGGGACCATCGATGGGCTGGGACGATTGGGGGTGGCGAAGCTACTTCCCGCCGAGCGCCCCGAAGCTTCCGCCGCCCAGGCACGGCATTAAGGTCAAGAAGTTCGGGACGACGTGGTGGGGGCGGCGCTGGATCGAGGCGCTGGAACGCCTCGGTGCCGAGTACGCCGCCCGACTGAAGCGGGGCCAGAGCTATGCCCGGCAGGGCCGCGTGCACGACCTGGAGATCGAGGGCGGCGACATCACGGCGCGTGTGACCGGCACGCGTCCGGTCCCCTACCGTGTGACCATCCGTGTGAAGCCGCTGGCAGGCCGCGTCTGGACGGCCGCGATCAAGGGGATGGCCGGGCGGGCGCTGTTCGCCGCTCGGCTGCTCTCCAGGGAGATGCCGCAGGAGATCGATGAAACCTTCCACGCCGCCGGGGCGAGCCTCTTCCCCCAGCGCGGTGGGGACCTCTCGACCGAGTGTACCTGTCCGGATTGGGCCAATCCCTGCAAACACGTGGCCGCCGTGCATTACGTCCTGGGCGACGCGTTCGACCGCGATCCATTCCTTCTGTTCGAGCTGCGCGGCCGGCACAAGGTTCTGGTGCTGTCCGCGCTGCGCCGGATCCGAGCGGCAGGAACGACGTCTGCCACGGTGACGGCAGATAAACCGACCGGCGTGAAGCCGACTCGGAAGGCAGCGGGGTCGAGACGGCGCACGGCGACGGTGACCTTGAAGGGCGTCACTCCACAGCAATACGAGCGCTTCCGGGAACGCACCGACGAGCTGCACTTCCACATCGGGGCGCCGGCGGTCGAAGGGGCCGTGCTGCGACAGCTCGGGAATCCACCGTCGTGGAGCCTCCGCGCAACAACGACCGAACTGCTGTATCCCGGCGTGGCCCGTGCGGCGGAGTTGGCCCGGCGGCTGGCCCTGGGCGGCGTAGTAGACTCATGATCGGGAGGAGATCGCCTATCGAGTCAGACTGATCTCGGAGATTCCGGAGATGTATCCTGTGCGGTCACATCAGCCCTATACCGGGTTCCGGTACTGCTTCGCCAGAGAGTGGTGTGTCAGCTACACGATTGCAGACGAGGCCGTCATCGTCCTCGCCATCTTCCACACCCGCCGTGGGTAGGAGATCCTGATCGTACTATGGCGTTCCGGATCCTGTCCGGGCACGATCGGGGCTCACCAGCTCTGCAATCTCGTCCGCGGTGAACCCGAGATCCTCCAGCACCTCGGCCGTATGCTCGCCCAGCAGCGGCGGCGGCAGGCGCAGGCTCCCCGGGGTCCCGTCAAGTTTCAGCGGAATTCCCACTACGCGCGCAGCCCCGTAGGCGGGATGGTGCATCTCGACGACCATCTCATTGTGGGCCACCTGCGGGTCTTCGAGGACCTCTCCCAGCGTGTTCACCCGGCTGACCAGGATGTCCACCGACTCCAGCGCCGCGACAGCCTCCGCCGTGCTGAGTTTCCGGAACTCCTCCCGGAAACGGGCATGGAGCTCTTCGCGGTGGGCGATCTGATCCTGATGTGTCGCGAAACGAGAGTCCAGCGAAAGGTCGTCGATCCTCAGCCCCTTGCAGATCTCCCGCAGGGGGTTCGGCTTGAACGCCCCGACCATGACAATGTGGCCGTCGGTGGTCCGGAACGTGCCGCTGAGGGGGAACGCGCCCCAGTTTAGATCCTGCTTGAGGTTGAGCCACGCACTAGCCTCCTGCAGCTGCATCGCCAGCATCCCGTCGAGCAGCGACGCGTGAACCACCTGGCCCTGCCCTGTCCGCTGGCGCGCGATCAGCGCCAGCAGGATGCCCTGCACCAGGAGCATCCCCGCCGTGAAGTCCGCCACCGCCGTGGACGAGGGCTCCGGCGAAGCAGACGGATCGGGGCGGCGGGCGGCGATCCCGCTCATCGCCTGCGCGAGCACGTCCTGCCCGCCTTTGTCGCGGTAGGGACCGTCCGGCCCGTAGCCGCTGCCGACCGCGTAGATGAGGCGGGGGTTGAGCTTCCGCAGCTCGTCGGCGCCGAAGCCGAGGCGCTCCATCACGCCGGGGCGGAAGTTGTGCACCAGCACGTCGGCGCGCTTCGTCAGACGGAAGATCGCCTCACGGCCGAGCGGCGTGCGGATGTCGATGGCGACGCTGCGCTTGTTGCGATTGAGACTCCAGAAGACCGCGCTCTCCCCGCTGGGGCCGCGCATGTGCTCGCGGGCGAGATCGCCGACGCGCGGCCGCTCGACCTTGATCACGTCGGCGCCGAAGTCGCCGAGCATCTGCGTGGCGACCGGGCCGAGCTCGACCTGGGTGAAGTCCAGCACGACCACGCCGTCCAGCGGCCCCGGCGTGGCTGGCGACGGGCTCCGCGGAACCCCGCCGGCTACCGTCCTTTCCACTCCGGCTCCCTCTTGTCACGAAACGCGCGCACACCTTCGACCTGGTCCTCGGAGTCCAGCGCCCGCGCCGCGGTCGGTGTCAGGAGGGCCATCGCCTCGTGCAGCGGCAGGCCCAATCCCGCCAGCACCATCTCCTTGGTGGCCTGCACGGAGAGCGGCGCGCCCTGCACGATCGCCTCCGCCCAGGTGTGCGCCGCGTCCATGAGTGATGCTCCGGCGACGACCTCGTTGACGAGACCGATCCGATACGCCTCGGTGGCAGAGATGCGCCGTCCGGTCAGGAGCATCCCCATGGCGAGTTTCAACGGGACATGGCGCGCGAGCCGGTGCATGCCGCCGTCCATCGCCATCCGGCCGACCCGCGGCTCGGGGAAACCGAACTCGGCGTGCTCCGCGGCAACGACGATGTCCGAGGCCAGGGCGAGCTCGAACCCGCCGCCCAAAGCGACGCCGTTGACCGCCGCGATCACAGGCTTGACCATCCCGAAGCGGTGCGTCAGCGCCCCGAAGCCGCGCGGGTGCCGGTGGGCGAGGAACGACGCCCCTTCGTGCTCATCGGGATCCTTCATGTCGTAGCCGGCGGAAAAGGCCTTGTCGCCGGAGCCGGTCAGGATCGCCACCCACAGCTCGGGGTCGGATTCGTAGGACGACCAGACCTGGTCGAGCTCATCGGAGGCGGCGCGATGCAGCGCGTTGCGTACCTCGGGGCGGTCGAGGGTGACGACGAGCACCCGCCCGGCCTGTTCGACCTTGCAGAATTGGGTCATGAGGCTTCCACCGCCGGTTCGAGCCTGCCGAGGTCCACGCCCTGCGCGAGCAACCGTCGCTGCAGGGCGGCGATATCCACGCGGCGCGGCGGAACGCCCGCACTCAGGCTGAGCACCGCCGCGGTGCCGGCCGCTTCCCCCATCACCATGACCGGCGGGATCTCCCGGCTGATCCGCTGCGCCTCGGACGTCGCCGAATAGCACCGGCCGGCCACGAGCAGGCCGTCGATGTCCTTGGGCACGAGGCTCCGGTACGGCGTGTAGTAGTCGCGCCCGCGCGCCACGACGTCGGGGAAGCGGCGGCCCTCGATAACGTCCTCCTTCGTGACGACGTACTCTCCGGTAAGCAGCCGCGTCTGCCGCACGCCGATCTGCGGGGCGGCATCGAGGATGTAGGCGTTCTGAAACCCTGGGTAGTGCTGCCGGACGAACTCGAGCACCCGCATGAAGCGGCGCCGGCCCTCGATCTCCGCGTGTGTGAGGTCTTCCACCTTGAGGCCGTTGAGCCCGGGGATGTGCGGGCAGTTGCACCAGATCACACCGGGACGCGGAGTGAGCAGCCACCAGAGATCCCAGGAGCCGCCGAGGAGCTGCTTCACCTGTGTGTCTACCGACCTCGCCGCCGCAGGGTCGGCCGTCTCGAAGCGCATCGCCGCATCGGTATCCACGCCGGCCAGCCGGTGGACGAGTGTAATGATGTAGGAGCCCTGCACCCCCGGCGCGCCGGCGGAGGCGAAGACGTCGCCGTCTCCGGTCGCGTCGATAGTGATCCGCCCCAGCACGGCTTGCCGGCCGGCCTTCGTTTCGAGGATCACGCCCCGGACCGCACCATCCTCTACGATCGCGCGCGAGAACCAGGAATGGAATCGGAGATGCACGCCGGCTTCGAGCGCCATCTCCTGCGAGACCTGCTTCCATCCTTCGGGATCGAAGGAGGCCGCGTAGACGATAGGCTTAGGTTTCTGCTTCGAGTAGATGTGCTCGAATCCCCACCGCACCCAGCGCGAGCGGGTGTCGGGATCGTTGCGGAAGCAGTCCTCCATCGGAGGAGCGACCACGGCGCCCTGGGTCTGGAGGCGGTCGATGATCTCGAGCGCCAACCCCCCGACCGACACCTCGGTCTCCGTGCACATGTCGTCGAGCACGAGGACCATCCCGCCCGAGGCCAACCCGCCGAGGTATCCGTATCGCTCCAGCAGCACGGTGTCGGCGCCCGCCCGGGCCGCCGCCACGGCCGCCGCCTGTCCCGCGGGGCCGCCGCCGACGACCAGCACGTCGCACTCCCGGACGACCGGCACCTCGCCGCCGGGATCGCGCACTAGCGCTCCCATCGCACCACCGCCCATTCGAGGATGCTAATAAAGAGGAAGAACGCGAGGGCGATGGCCGAGGCCAGCACCATCGCCGAGTAGAGCAGCGCCGTCCGGAAGTCGAACGTCGTGAGCACAATGAGGTAGCCTAGTCCGCGGTTGCTGCCGATCCACTCCGCGACGATCGCCCCGAGCACGCTGGACGTGGACGCCACCCGCAGGGCCGCAAACAGATACGGCAGCGAGGACGGCCAGCGCACGTAGCGGAAGGTCTCACTCTTGCTCGCCGACATGACGTGCATCAGCTCGAGGGCCTGCGCGTCGGCCGCCTGCAACCCCTGGACCATGTTCACGAGCGTCGGGAAGAAGGTGATCAGCGCGGCGATGGCCACCTTCGGCGCGTAGCCGTTGCCGAGCAGCAGCACCAGAATGGGGCTGATGGCGACAATGGGCACGGTGCGGATGGCCACCGCGAGGGGGTAGAAGGTGCGCTCCAGCGTCTTGCTGTTCACGAAGGCGACCGCGGTCGCGATCGCGACGATGTTGCCGAGCAGGAAGCCGCCCAGGCTCTCGAAGATCGTCGGCACCGCGTTGATCCAGAGCACGCCGCGCTGGACCACGAGCGTGCGCGCCACGGAGGCGGGAGTCGGAATGATGTAGGGCGGGACCGAAAAGATGCTGATGATCGCCTGCCACAGAAGGACGATGGCGATGAAGGCGATCGGCGGCAGGAGAAACCGCCGTACCAGTTGAGCGCGGGCGGACGGCGCTGCGGGGACGGCGCGCGGCGCGTCGGGCGCGGAGGTGGGCGCCAGCTCTCGGGCCATCCTACGAATCTCCCGGCGACTTCGCGCGGGCCGCCATCTTACGCGCCTCCCGCCAGCGCGCGGCGCACCGCCGCCGTATGCCGCGAGAATTCGGGCGCATCCTTGATACTCGCCTGACGGGGCAGCGGCAGGTCCACTTCGATCTCCTCCACGATCCGGCCGGGCCGCGGTGAGAACACCAGCACGCGGCCGGAGAGGAAAACCGCTTCGGGGATGCTGTGGGTGACGAAGAGGATCGTGGTGCCGGTCGCGCGCCAGATGCGCAGGAGCTCCTGGTTCAGGTGGTCGCGCGTGATCTCGTCCAGCGCCCCGAACGGCTCGTCCATGAGCAGGATCGGCGGCCCGGTGACCAGGGCCCGCGCGATGGCGACCCGCTGCTGCATCCCGCCGGAGAGCTGGCGCGGATAGGTGCGCTCAAACCCGCGCAGACCGACGAGCTCGAGGAGTTCCTCCGGGCGGTGCGGCGGCGTGTGGCGGCGCCCCCAGCCGCCGACTTCGAGGGGAAGCGAGACGTTGGCCAGGGCGTCGCGCCAGACCAAGAGCCCGGGCTGCTGGAAGACGAACCCGAACTCGCGGGCAAGCCGGGCGCGGCCGGGCGGGGCGCTGCGCACCTCGATCGCGCCCTTCGTCGGATGGATAACGTCGGCGATGAGCCGCAGCAGCGTGGACTTCCCGCAGCCCGACGGGCCGATCAGCGAGACGAATTCACCCCGCCGGATGTGCAGCGCGACGTTGTCCAGCGCCTGCAGCGGGCCGCCGGGAGTGGGGAACACCATCCCCACTCCCCGGCAGGCAATCTCGACAGGGCCGAGGCCGGCGGCTGCGACGTCGGGCGAAGGCACGAGGCTCAACCCCTGGCTCGCCTACAGCTTGGGCGTCTTCGCTGCCGCGACGATCTCGTTGGTCATGACTTCCTGAGGCGTCACCTTCCTCGGCATCTGCTGAAGCGACAAGTAGGTGTCCGAGAGGTTGGCCCACACCTGCGGGTCCATGTATCCCCAGCCGTGCTGCTTCGTGGCCGGGGACGAGAGGTAGGGGATGCTGACCTTCCAGGTGGGCAGCTCCATGTCGCGCTCGAGGCCGCTCGCGGACTTGAGGGTGAAGTCGACGGCCTCTTCCGGGTGTTCCTTCGCGTACTGCCAGCCCTTCGCCGCGGCGGAGATGTAGCGTACGAGCACATCCTTCCGCGTGTTGTAGACCTGGTCGGTGGTGAAGTAGGTGTACGCGTACATCTTGATGCCGAGATCCCACAGCAGGAAGTGGTCGGCGCGTCCCTCCATCGGCAGGTTCTGCGCGTAGTTGATCACCCAGCCGGTGATCACGTCCACCTGCCCGGTGAGCAGCGGGGTCGTCGTGCCGCCGATGATGATCACGTTGACCTTGTCGCGAGGCACGTTGTACTTGGCCAGGACGGCATCGAGGAGCGGCCGGGCCGTGGCCTGGATACCGATGTTCTTGCCGACGAAGTCCGCCGGCGTCTTGATCCCCTTGCCGCGGAGGAAGAAGAACGCAAACGGATGCCGCTGGAACGCCGTGGCAAATGCCTTGAGGGGGACGTCGCGGCTGCGCCCGACGAGCAGGACGCCGATGGACGCGACGTTGCCGATCGGCACCGAGCCGCTGGCCACGACGCCGACGGGATCGATTGAGGGACCGCCCGGCATGATCTTCACGTCGAGGCCGGCGTCCTTGAAGTAACCCTTGCCGATGGCCGTGAACTCCCCGGCCATCTGCGCGTTGGCGAACCACCCGAGCTGCAGCGCCATCGCCGTGCTCGTCTGGGCGTTGGCCATGCGGAGCAAACTCGCCGGCCCCGTCCCCAGCGCCGCGAGTCCGGCTAACGCCACCCCACCCTTCAACAAGCCCCGGCGGGTCGTGACCGGTCCGAGCAGTGTGACTCGATCCATGCGCTCCCCTCCCCCGGCCTGAGGCGCACAATTCTGTGGCAATTGTGCACGGTTAGTGCATATAATACACACGAGAATTTCGGCATGTCAACCAGCAGAACCTTCGAACCAGCAAAGCCAAGGGGGGATGCGCGCGCGGCATCCCCCCTCAGGCACCCCCCTGCGCGTGCTGCCCGGCGGATCCAATCCGTGGATCGGGCCGTGGACATCCTCACCCTGGTGGCGCGGTCCAAGCAGCCGCTGAGCGCCAGTGAGGTGGCGGTCCGCCTCGGCCTCGAGCGCACCACCGTACACCGCCTGATGGCGACGCTGGCCGCCTCCCGGCTGCTCCGCTTCGATCCGGAGAAGCGCAAGTACCGCATCGGGATCGGCGCCTTCGAGCTGGGGACCGCCTACCTCCACGCCCAGATGGAAGACCGCGTCGTCGAGCGCATCGTCGACGACCTCGTGGCCGAGCTCAAGCACACCGTGTCGCTGGGGGCGCTGGTGGACGACGAGGTCGTAATCATGGTCGCCCGGCAGAGCGACCAGATCGTGACGATCAACTCACGCTCGGGCGACCGCATTGCGCCGCACGCCTCCTCCATCGGCAAGATCTTCCTGGCCGAGCGCTCCGACACCGAGGTACGGAAGTTCCTGCAGCGGGTCGGCATGCCTCGCCTCACGCCGCACACGATCGCCTCCGGGCGCGCGTATCTGAACGAGCTGCGGGAGGTGCGGACCGAGGGCGTCGCCTACGCGCGCGAAGAAGCGATGCTGGGCGTGACGTCCATGGCGGTGCCCGTGCGGACGGCCCGCGGAGAGCTGGCCGCGTCTCTGGTCGTGGCGCCGCCGTCTCAGTTCGCGACTCCGGACGCCCTTGCCGCGATGCTGCCCGCGCTGCGGCGGGCGGCCGCCCGGATCCAGGCCGCGGGCGTCGTGCTGCCTCCATGACCATCCCGTGAGGTGACCTCCATGGAAGGACGGAACTACATCGGCGGCGCGTGGGAGTCCACGCCGAGAACCTACACGAGATACGATCCGGCGCATCCGAAGGACGTCGTCGCGGTCTACCCGCAGTCCGATCGGGACGTCGCCGGGAGAGCCCTCGAGGCGGCGCGGGAGGCGTTCCCCGCGTGGCGGAAGACGCCCATCATCGAGCGGGCCCGCATCCTCCAGCGAGCGGCGCGGGCGTTGGAGAGCCGGTTCGAGGAAGCCGCAAAGGACCTCGCTCGGGAGGTCGGTAAGCCGATCTTCGAGGCGCGCGGTGAGATGCGCCGCGCGGTCGACCTGTTTGACTACTACGCGTCCTTCGCCTGGCAGCCTCAGGGGTACGTGGTTGCATCCGCACGCGCGGGGACCGAACTGCGCGCCAAGCGCGTGCCGCTCGGCGTGGTCGCGCTCATCACGCCCTGGAACTTCCCGGTGGCGATACCGACCTGGAAGCTCGCTCCCGCGCTCATCCTGGGCAACACCGTGGTCCTCAAGCCCGCGTCGCTGGGTCCGGTTCCCATGATCCACGTGATGCGGGCGATGGAAGAGGCGGGGCTGCCGGCGGGTGTGGCCAATTTGGTCATCGGGCCGGGCACCCCCTTCGGAGACGCCCTGGCCGAGGCTGACGACGTCCGGGCGGTGTCGTTCACCGGATCGGTGGACATCGGGTACCGGCTGAAGGCCGCCCTGGCGGCTCGCCCCGTTCGCATCCAGCTCGAGCTCGGCGGCAAGAATCCCTACGTCGTCTGGCAGGATGCCGATCTCAAAGATGCGGCGCGCCAGGCCGCGGAAGGCGCGTTCTTCTACGCCGGCCAGAAGTGCACGGCCACCAGCCGCGTGCTCGTGCATCACGCGGTCTACGAGCCGTTCGCCGAGACCTTCCTGGACGTAGTGGGAGGCCTGCCCGTCGGTGATCCGCTCGACGAGGCCACGCGCGTGGGGCCGCTCGTGGACAGCGCGGCGCGAGACAACACGGCGCGGTGGGTCGAGCGCGGCGTCAAGGATGGAGGCCGGGTGCTCATCGGCGGGAGCGTGCCGGATCGCGAAGGCTACTACTATCCGCCCACGGTCATCGCCGGGCTGGCGCTGGATTCCGCGCTG
>Ga0209342_10006329_pt1 | contig 12047 bp, 2 predicted proteins | sample RifCSP16_2_FD_184023 | JGI IMG/M metagenome (GOLD analysis project Ga0209342, IMG submission 184023) | Soil microbial communities from Rifle, Colorado - Rifle CSP2_sed 16_2 (SPAdes) (version 2) | ecosystem: Environmental > Terrestrial > Deep subsurface > Rock core/Sediment | place: Rifle... | reverse complement strand
CTGCGGCATCTGATAGGCCGGCATTTCCGCCACCGGCGCGGTCGCTTCCGTCTTCGGCACCTTCGCGCCCAGCAGTCGCGCCCAAAATGCCAGCGTCTCCACGTCCAAACTCTCCGGCGAGCGCGTCTCCTTGTTCAAAAAGGCATGCTCGAATAGAGGCCCCATCTGCCCCGTCACCAACCGCCGCGTGGCCTTGTCCAACCCCATGTACGCGTCCCATATCTGCGAAGTCAGCATCGAGCGTAGGCGTTCGTCGGGCGTCTGTCCCTTCATCAGGTACACTTCATATTCGGGATGATCCTCGAAGAACTTCTGGATCGCTTCCGTGTCGCCCGCATCGTAGGCGTCCCAGGCCGCGTTCCACTTCTCCTTCAAGCCGCGATATCTCAACTCGCCCTCGGGCAACAGACCCGCCCCGAACATCGAAGTCGGCAGCGCTCGCATCATCTCGCCGATCCCCCCATGCGTCCCCGCGTACAACGCCGAAGCGCCCGGCACACGCATCATCAACTCCTGCCGTACCCGCTCATCCGCCATGTCGAACACCTTCCCCTGCCGTTCGATCATCGCCATCTTCGCTTGCTCGGGCGTCGCCAACCCCTCCGCCACCAGGTTCGCAATCTGTCGGTCAATGTAATACTCGCCGTACTCTCCATACTGCGACAAGCCCAACTTCTCGCGCGCCATCGTTTCGGGCTTCGCCAGCAGACCCACTACGTTCCCCAGCGGTTCCGCCCACGTCCCCTTCGTCGCCGTCTGGATCGCCTGCGCCGTGCGCGTGATCGGCAACTGGCTGATCTCCGCACCCTGTCCCATGGCCAACTTGTAGGGCATCGTCAGGTAATACGCCGGGCCGAGTATCGTCGCCATGAAGTCCATCGGATTGCTGATCTCCGCCTTGCGCCGAAGCGAGGCTTCCGCCAGCGCCGCCTCCCACACGGACCCCGACCGGGTCTGCACCGCATCGGAGATTTCCCGCCCCGAATAAGACTCGTCCGCCGCCCACTCCTGCAAGATGCGCTCGGCTTCCATCACCTGCGCGTTCTTGTCCTTCCGCATCTGCTCGAACGGCTGCATAAACTGTAACAGCGGGTACATCTGCTTCAACGGGTCAATGTACACGCTCCCGCCCATCCACTCCGGCAGGAACGGCGCGTCCACCTTCATCTTTCCCTTCAAGCGGTCGGGCAGGTCGCGCTCGTACTGACTCATGAAACGCATCACCCGGAACAGGTTGGCATACATCGCTGGACGGTCCAGCAAACGGATGGCCGTGTTGAACCCCGTCCTCGTCGTCCAAAACTGGTACGGCACAATCGGGTCGAGGATGTATTTGTCGAACCCGTACTTCTTGCTGTAGTTCAACAGCGCGAAGTCGCGCAATCCCTCCCCATAGCGCACCGTCGCCAATTTCGTCGCCGGCATATCCTGGCGCACCACCTTCTTCACGTAAGCATTCACCGCCGCCTGCGCCTCCGGCGGCAGTTCCGCAAAATTCATTTTGCGTTCCGTCTTACCCGCCTCTGCCCTCATCGCCTCCAGCAGCGGCTTGATCTGCGCCGCGTACGTCTCATCCAATATCGCCCCCTCGGGCATGAACCCGCTCGTCTGGTCAATCCCCCCCAGCGGCATCCTCGGGTCCGCCATCTGAAACAGCATCGCAGGTTCCACCGCTACCGTTGGTCGAACAGGTGTACTCGCCGTATCGAGAACCACCGCCCACTTCTTTGCTCCATCTGCAATTACTTTTCCGCCTACTTGGGCGGCCAACTTCCCTGCTTGATTCTTTGTCAAAATACCGCGCTTCACTAACTCCATATTAGGCGCAACCAAATCACCAGGTTTGGAGTTTTCCCATGCAACAAATGTGGATGGTTGCACATTCTTCAATGCTTCCTGACTGGCGCGCAAATCAGCGTAGAAACTTGAAGCAGGCCGCGCTAATTCCCTCTCATAACTTGCCTTGCGGGTTTCATACAGTTTGCGAATGGCGGCATCAGCACTATTGACACCTTCTACTGTTGTTCTTATGGTGCGATCGGTTAGTTCCTGAACCACAACGAACTGACCACGCCCGTTCTTTTCCACTGTGATACCGCTTCTAAATTCTTCAAGCGTCGGGAAAGCATGGCGCACCCCCGCCTCCATCCCCTCCGCCTGCGCCTTCATCTGCGGGTACATCTCCACATCCCCCGCCATCTCCCGAATCCGCGCACCTTCGTCACCCGTCACCCGTCCCACGTCATCCAGCGGACTCTCCGCCAGTAATCGGTCGAACACGCCCTTCATCTCAGGCGTCAACTTCACGTCAATCCCGGATCCCGTGATGGTCTTGTAGATCGAAAGCATCCACTCCTTGAACTTTGCGAACACCGCCTTCAACCTGGCTGTCGGCGCGCTGCCGTCCGCCAAGTACTTCTCGAACCCGCGCGCAAACTTCTCCTCGGCGTCGCGCGTCCACTTCCCATCCTTCACCCCCGCCCACTCCTCCGCCACCTTCAAATCCGCCGCGTCCAGGTCGCGCCGGAAAATGTGACCCAACTCGTGCGCCACCGTCGAAATGTCCGCCGCCTCGAACGCATGGATCACCGCCCGCCCATCCTCCAAGAACGTCACCCCACCCTTCGCATCCTGGAACAACGCCTGCCCCTCATACAGTACCGACGACTTCATCGCTTCTGTCACGTCTATCGAATGGACGCTGGCATCTTCATACACATTATTTAGTTTTCCATCCGTGATCACGTTCTGCTCTTTTGTGATCGTGATCTTCGTCTCTCCCGTCTTCGCCCCCCACTTCTTCCCGTACTTGTCCATGAACGCCGGGAGCATCTGGTCATAGAAGCCTTTCATGCCCTGCCCACCTACGGCCAGTTCCACACCGCGATAAGTCCCGTTGAACTTCTCAGGCGACTCTGCCGCTATCTTCTTTGCCAGTTCCTTTCCAATATAATCCTGCACCTTTTCCAATGGCACTTGCTTTGCAATGGATATTTCAATCCCGTTGTCCTTCTGAAGCGCACCAATGTCGAAAGTGCCGTCTTGGTTCCTGCCCCACGTTACAGCATCCACCTGCTTCGCCAGGTCATACCGCGCCGCCTGCATCTCCCCCGTCGTCCATGCCACGCGCTCATAGTCACCCTCCGCCGCCATCCGCAACACCCGCTTCATCACCATCTCGTGCCACGTCTTCGAGAACGGGGCTTGGGGTACGCGTCCGCCAGTCAATTCCCCTTCTGAATACAGGACATTCAGTTCTTGATTGATCTCCTGCAAACGCGGCAGGTCTTCATCTCTAATTTGTAACGTCCCATTTCTTTGAACGCCACGTTCCAAAATGGCATCCTTCTCCGCGTTTAGTTTCGCGGCCGCTTGATCGTCAACATTTGCATACCCCTTCTCCCTCCCCGCCTGGTGCCAATCGCTCTGCACCTCCTCCACGAACAACACCCGCTTCCCGTCCACATCCACGCGATCATCCAGCCGCACATGCGCCAGCACATTCGGCTCTTCCCAATGGGCGGATTGATAGGTTGGCGTCTGCCTTGTCTCTCGTTCACTCCATTGTTCATAAAGACGTTTATATTCTTGCAGTTGCTCAGGGTTCGCTTCTGACAATCTGCGCCCAGCCCGTTCTCCCCACGGTTGCTCTTTGAAATATTGCTCAAACGTCATGGAAGGAACTTTGTCTTCTGGCATCGGCAGCGTGAACAACACCTCCCGATAATTCTCCCCGCCTGGCACAGTGTACTGCGAGAACTTGGTGGGATTGTATCCCTTGCTACTGGCAACTTTTATTGCGGCCTTATCTGTATTTGCTTGTCCACTTACAGAATTTATAAATTGTCCTTTCTCATCAAACACAAGCCACGAGTTACCATCTGCCGCTCTCTGCGCTCTCCAACCATCTACATTAGGTGTATTTCCTAAAGTCACTTCCTCCATCCGTACCTGATTCTCCTGCAAGAATTGCACCACCTCCGCCTTGCTCACGGATCCCTTCTGCTCGGCCAGCCAGTCATCCAGCCCCGTCCACTTCAACTCTTCGGCCTTCACCCCCGCGCCGTTTAGAATACCCGTGATCGTCTTCGCATCCGCGCGGTTCGGCATCTTCGCCGTGATCGCCTGCTCCGCCTTCGAGTACCACACCGGCGCAAGCGGACTATCCTGCAACAGACCACCCGACGACGCGACTGCCTGACTATCCGACCTCACCACCCCCGCCACCTTCTGCGCATACCACTCCGCCGCCGTCCGCCCCGTCACCTTCGCCCACGTCTCCGCACGCGCATCCAGCAACTCCAGCGCAAAATCAATCTGCTCCGGCGTCGCGTTCGTCACGTTCTCCGTCAACTGCTCGCGCAGCACCTCGCGCGTCATCACCATCTCGCTCTTCGCCTGCGCGTCACGGATCGCCAGTTCCGCCACCGCGTTCAGGTGTTCCGCCGTCCCCGCCTCGTACAGCGCGCTGGTCTCATCCCACAAGCGCGAGAGATACTGGTCGTAGGTTTCCGCCGTCGGCACGCGCTTCCCCTCCGCGTCGAAGGTCCGCACGAACTCACCCCGCACCTCATCCGGGATGGTCGCCATCAACTCCGTCAACCGCTCGAACTGGCTGGCTACCTTCGCATACTCCCCCTCCGCCGCCGCGTTCAAGATATCCTGGTGGACGCTGAATATCTGCTTGTCCACCCGGTACAAGACTTCATCCTCTAACCCCCACGCCTTCGCCCAATCCCAGCGCTCCGAGATCGCCCAATCGTCATTCAACAGCGCCGCCGCGATGCCCTTCAAATTGCGATATAACCCCTGCTCGGGTTTGTCCAGCCCGCGCGTCAACGCATCCAACGCGAACACCACGTCCGCCTTCTTCGTCTTCATCGGACCGTACCAATCGGGATAACTGCTGGGGATACCCTTCACCGTCCGATCTTTTCCATACCCCTCGAAGATGCGCGTCCCCGGCTCCCCCTCCGCCACCATCGAGCGCATTACCGATAATTCATACTGCAACGCGTCCCGCACCGCCGCGTCCAAGTCCATGATGTGATTGTTCACCGCCCGGCTATGCACCTTATCGTACACACTCCCCTCTCCAATCGTATCCAATGGGGAAGGGGTCGGGGGTGGGGTTGCCTTCTCCAGCGCCTTCTCACTCGCATCCGTCGCCCCCTTCGTCGGCTCTGGCAGCGCTTCACTTTCTGCAATCAACGCGGCCTTCTGCTCCGGCGTCTCCGCTTCGATCTTCGGCAGCGCCAACTGCGCCTCTTCCCACGCCTTCTTCGAGTCCACCGCCTTCTGCATGATCTCAGGCGTGATGTCATCGAAGCGTTTTATCATCCCGCCCTCGGCTCCGCCCCACTTCTTCACGAACTTGATCACGTCCAACTTCGCCCCGAACACCTGGTTGCCAAACTGATCCACCCCGCTCAACCCGTTCTCACTGGCAATCTTCCACACCGCCGCGCTCCCCTCTCCAAACGTACCCGTTTGGGGAGGGGCTGGGGGTGGGGTCTTCGGCACAGGCGCGTTGATCGCATCCCACGCCTGGGTCGGCGTCATCTGATCCACTTGCGTTTTGTTGTACCCCTTGTCGTATAACTTTTGGCGCATATCCCGCGTCACCATGAAAGGCACACTGGCAACATTCCCGCTTTCCGGTGCCGCCGCCCCTCCCTCTCCGCCTCGCGGAGCAGTCGGGGGTGGGGTCACAGGTGCGCCTTCTCCTCCCTCCACAGGCGGTTCCCCTCCAATCATCCTCTGCACCTTCGCCGCGCCCTCCTCCCAAATTCGCCGCGCCTCCACGATGCGCCACATGTAAATGTCCTTGTAGAATTTTGCTTTCGCCGCCCTGCGATCCGCGCCATACAAATTCTCCACTTCCTTGCGGAACTTCTGCAACACCTGAACCATCTCGGCGCGGAAATCAATCGTCTGCTGGTAGGCTTTGCGCGTCGCCTCCGCCACCGCATCCCCGTAGACTCTCCGCACCTGTTCCACCAATGCTTCCCGGAATTGCGCCTGCTTCGCCGCTTCAATCTTGAAGGCTTCCTCGAACTTCGCATCCACCCGCGCCTTCAACGACTCCAGGTCGGTCATGCGCGCGTCAATGGTGGAGCGGTCGAACTTTCCCTTCCACGTTTCATAATGCGCGTCGTACTCCTTCATCGCGAATGTGTAAGCCTCGTTCCACGACTTGTACTGCTCAGACAGTACACTAAACATCCGCCGCGCTTCGGCAGTGTCCAACCCAATTCCATTGATGAATCCCTTCATCGCCGACAGCGTATTCGCATTCACGCGGTCCCACTCCCCGATGCTCTTCCTGCGCCAGTCGCTCCATAGCAACGCCTTCTGTCCCTGGAACTCGTCCCCGATTGATTCCATCTGCGCCGCCACTTCCCCCGCTTCCATGTAGTGTTCCAGCCAGCGATCATTCGCCTTCCCGAACGCCTCACTCACCATCTCGAAGGCCGCATTCGCCCCCTCGCCGCGCACCCGCGCCTCGAAATGCTTTGCCAGGTTATCCATATCCTGACCAGCCACGGCGTCAATCCACGCCTGCGCGCGCTTGTTCACCGCGCGGAAGGTCGCGTCCAGTTTCTCGGGCGTATTCGCGTTCTTCAAGTACCCGTCCAGCGCGTCCAGCAGGCCGGCCTGCTCGAGCAGCGTCATCGCCTGGCTGGTGCTCATCCCCAATTGCTGTGCCGCGCCCGTCACCAGGTCGTGCGCCCGCATCGCCCCCGCCGTCCCCATCAAGCGCGCTTCGATCTCCTTCTGGTTCATCCCGCCTTCGATGGCCCTGTACACCAACTCCGGCAGCGACGGGTCTATGTCTCGCAGCATCTTCACCAGCCCCGCATCCATCTGGCGGAACCCGCTCCCGCGCCCCCACATTTTGTTCCACGCCTTCTTCATCCCGATCGTGAACGCCTGCGCCGACTCCATCCCCTCCATCTTCTTCGACAGGTTCGCGAACACTCCCAACTTCTCGTTCCCCGCCCGGATGATGTTATCCACCGCCGCCATTGCGCCCTTGCCGCGCATGGCTTCACTGATGACCTTATCCGCCTTGCCCTTGTACGTCGCCTCCCCCAGCATCCCCACGCCCTCGCGCATCCGATCCGGCGTGATCCCGAAGCGCGTCGTCCAATCCCGCATCTGGCCCGGCGTCAGGAACCCGAACACCCCGCTCGCCGCCCGTGTGGCCACATTGTTGACCGTATTGTTGATCAGGTAGTTCGGATTGAAGCCCAACAGTAACAAACTCTGCGCGCCCTTCAACGTATGCGCCAGTCTCAGCGCGCCGCTATCCGCTTTCAACCCGAAGTATGCCTTCGCCCAATTCGCCGCGTGTTCCCCCAGGCTGTCCATCACCATCGCTTTATACGCGCCCGGGTGCCACGGCAAGGCGTCCGCCCCGTTGAACGTCTTCCCGATCCCTTCCAGGTCGGCGGCGGTGAACCTTCCCGCTTCGATGTCATCCAGGATCGTCCTCGCAAACGGATCGTCGCTCTTCGTCACCAGTTGGCGTATCCGCTCGAATGTCCGTGCCGCTCCGTCACGTTTCCCCAAATCATCCACCAGCCGCGCCGGGTCGGTACCAAGCACATCCGCCATTCGCAGTAATAGTCCGCGGTTCTCCGCGCTCACCTCCCACATCCCCGCCAGCTCATTCAGTTTATCCCAACCTTTGAGCATCGGCAGTACCGTGTAAAATTCCGCCGCGCCCGCCACGCTCCCGGCCAGTTCCTTCATCGTCGCCATGTCGCTGTTCGTCAGTGCGTGGAAAAACGGTTCAATCTCGTCCACTTCCAGCGTGTTCAGGATTGTCCCCAAATTATCCATCGCCATGCTGATCCCCGTCCGCGCCCGCGCCTCTGGCGTCAACGTCAGCACGTGACGGAACCAATCCCCGCCCGCGCCCGCGCCGAACAAGCCCACCTGCTTCGTCGGGTCCAGTTGGGTGCTCGTCAATGTCTCGCCCGGGTACAATCCCGCTAACCCCGCCGTGATCTCGCCCTCCTTGTTCACCCCCGCCAGCCAGCGACTCAACGCGGGCATCTCCCCCAGCGTCTCCGCCGGGAGCCTCGTCCGTACCTGCGCCCCGAAATCCTTGATGACATCATACGGGCCGCGTGGCTTCGTTCCCAAATCCACCCGCCCACCCGCCGCCTTCTCCAACAGTCCCGCCGTCACCGCCCCGCCCGTCACGGGCAGCACATTCAACGGGTCGGCAATGGTCTGAAACGCCAAATCCTGCACCTGCGCCCCCACAAATTGCGCGGCTTCCATCAGGTACTTCTTCACCACTTCGTCTGGGTCCTCCCCCGCACGGAGCTCCGCTTCGATGTCGTGCCGCGCGTTCTGCAACACGCCCATCACGTCCGTTACCTTGATCTCTTCACCTGTGATTGGATTCGTTCCAATGACCGCAAACTTATCCACCGGCTCGGCCTTCCCCAAAATAAAGTCTTCCCCACTCTCCGCCAGTTGTCCACCCTCCAACATCTGCAATAGGTTCGTGAACAACCGCCCGCCGAGATCGCCGTATTCATACGTCAGTCTGCCTGCTTGCCACGTTGCTTCACGCGTCACAGGATCGAATAACATCTTGCGCGCCGCCGCTTCCGCCTGCACGTTCCCCTGCATCCCGGCGATTCCCGCATCCAACACTTGCCCCACGTACCCCGCCGCCTGCTCCACGTCCTCGCTCAGGACATTCAGCACCTTCATCAATCCTGCTGCGACGGAAGGCTGTTTCCACGGCCCCTTCGTCGGGTCGTATGCCTGACCGCCCAACACGCCCAATCCGTATCCCAACACCGCGCCTGCCGCCATTCCTAATGGTCCACCCACGCGCCCAACCTGCATCCCCGCCAACGCCATCGGCGACGCCATGACGTAAGGATTGGTTGTCAATTTATAGAACGTCTGCTGCCACGCGGGTAACGCCTCCCAATTGAACAATGGGTCGGCCAGCATCTGCTGGCGCACTATCGGGTCATATACTTGAATGTCGAAGTTCGGCGCGGTCAGGATCGCCTGTCTCTGCGCCTCCGGCAGGCTACCCCATGCCGCCTGTCTCGTTATCACTGCTTCCAACGTCACATTCCCTGCAAGAGGGGGCTGGGGTTGGGTCACAAACCTTTCCTCCCCCGGCCACAGGAATTCATTCGGGGGCGCAGGCAATGACCCCAAAAGCGGCAGGGCTTGATCGGCTGGGTTGAGATACTTCCAATTCGTCCACGACGCTCCGTTGTTGCGGAACTCGAAATATTTGTACGCCTGCTCGATGCTTGTCTGGAACTCCGGCGTCAACCATTCGGGGAGTTGCGCCCCCGGCGGCGCGGCCTTGATCGCATTGTAATAACGCGCCACCCGTTTCGGGTCCATCCAGTAGGTCGGGTCGTAACCCAGCGTTTGCGCCATCCCCTGCTGTTGCCGCATGGCAAATTCCGGGTTGTTCTTTAGCCACTCCTCGTACAGCGAGGGCGTCTCCACCGTCTCCCAATCGAAAGTGACCGCGTTCGTCCCCTCCGTCACGCCCGTCGCATCCGTCGGGACCGGCGGCTGGGTCAAATCTATCGAATCCATCGTCTCCGATGCAGGCACAGGCGGCGGGGCCTGCCCCTCTTCGATGGCCTCCTTTGCCGCGTGGCGATAGGCCCCGCTTCCCACGTCCATCCACGATCTGTTCTTGACCTTATCTGGCATGTTATCGGTTCACATTCAAGTTGTAGAGTGCGTCCACCCAGCCTTTGCTACGGCCTCCCCCGCCGCCTCCCCCGCCGCCTCCTCCTCCGCCGCCTCCTCCTCCGCCGCCTCCGCCTCCACTGGACGGTGGAGTAGGAGGAGGAAGAACATCCGACGGCATGTTCGGATCCTGCAAATAGCCTGGAATGGTTATGCCCCAAACACTACCCGGCGCGGGACCTGTGACAGGCACAATCGGCGCGGGACGGGTATGCGGTCCGGCTTTCGGTGGGAGCGGCTGGACCGTGGGCGGAGGTGGCAGTCCGGGAATCCCTTGTCCGCTGGGTTGTGGATAACCTGGAGGCGGCTGAGTATACGGGGTGTTCGGTGGGAGCGACTGGACCGTGGGCGGAGGTGGCAGTCCGGGAATCCCTTGTCCACTGGGTTGTGGATAACCTGGAGGCGGAGGAATATACGGGGTCGGTGGCACTCCTCCTCGATATGCTCCCATTCTCCTTCTTTTCTCCGCAGGAGTCTCAGGTGGCGTAACCGGTACTGGCGTAACCGGTACTGGCGTATATGGGGTGTTGTAATAACTATCGTAAATTTCAGCCATTGTCGCCTCGCTTCCTTCGTAGTTCTTCCACTTTCTTCATCGTCTGCGCGTGTTGGCGCGGGTCGGTTTGCTCCATCAGCACGTGCGCTTCCGGTGGCAGGCTATCCCAAAACTGCAACACCTGGTCAACCTGTTTTGCCTGGTTGACGGCAATGACGGGTTGCATCCATTCCCGTATGAACTCCTCCGCCCAGCTCTCCACTTCCAATTTGGCTATCAGTACCGCGTCCTGCGCGTCGTGAATGGTCAGCGGCATCACTGGCCTCCTGTCGTCATTTCAGGCGGCAGTTCCCCGCCCTGTTCGGGGTTCGGTTGTTGCGGCCCTTGTCCGCCGCCCGCCATCATCACATTCGGCAGTCCTCCCCGCGCCCCAGCCATCATCCCGCCTTCCTGAGACGGGCCTGGATTTGGTCTTGCCCCTGCCCCTGCCCCTGCCCCTGCCTGGACTGGAGGCGGAGGCGTACCTGTGCCTGTTTGTTCAAGTGCCACCAACATTTTTTGCAGGATCAGCCCCGCCGCCTGCCGGCGCGCCTGCTCTTTGAACATTTCCCTCTCCATCGCTTCCGGGTTCTCGATGTTCAGGAAGTTGCTCTGCGCCCACTCGCGGCTTGCCAATCCTTTCTCGGTCAGAGTCGTCGAGATGTTCGCCGCCTGCAATTTGTCCTGCGGCAGGTCCACGTCCACCGTCACCTTGAACTCCAGCGCCTCGGGAATCTCGCTGGCTTTCAATTCCAAGTCTTTGCCGTATTTCTCGCTCGTCTTTGTGCTTCCTCCGTCCTCACGCATCCAGCAGAACGCCGTCTCCATCCCTTCCGCCAGCAATTCCCCTAACATGATCTGCACCGGGATGATGGGCAGCCGCCCCGCTTGCGAGAGCAAGGCCAGCGTCGAATACGTATCGTTTCCGGTCACCATCCCCCCCAGCGCCTGGTCGTACAGGGTGCTTTCATCCGTCATCCCATTGACGATGTTCAGCATCCCGATTGCATCCTTGCTCAAAATGTCCTTCAATAAGGGGTCCAACTTACTACCGGGCGGTAGTTTCACCACGCCTAAAATCTGCGTGTGATCTATTTCCAATTGGTCTTCCAGATTGGCTTTGGAGAACGTAAACTGTGCGTTCAATCCCGCCGCCAGGTTCGTGTTCAGGGCTGTATAAATCCTGTTCTGGGTCGCGTACAGTCCGCTCCGGACGTAAGAATACAGGAACGGTTCCACCCGCCGTTCGGGTTTCTCGAAGATGCGGCTCCCCTTCACCCTCCGCACCACGATCGGGATACGCGGCAATCCATGAGGCTCGGCGTAGATCGGCGACTCTTTCTTCTCCTTCAACCATACGTAACGGAAGGTCAGGTCGAACATCTCGCAGACCGTCACCTTCGCGTCCGGTTTCTTTCCCGATAACTGCTCCCGCGCCCGTTCCCCCCACTGACTCAATACTTCCGTGGCCGTCCGTTCGATCTCGGTGTACGTCATCTCCAGGCCGTTGCGTCCCTGCTCCTCCACCACGGCCTTCGCATACACCGCCTCGAACAGATACGGGGTTTGTTTGGCGTTCTCCTCCGCCCGTTTCACGCGTCCCTCCCAGCGTTTCTTCTCGAACTTGCCACTCGTGTTTTTCAGCCCCTCCTGCATCACCTCCAGAATGTCCTTTGTCTGGATGATCTGCAATACCATCTTGTCGGTCATAAACGCCATCAGCGCCAGGTCTCGCTCCGTTTTCACCCCCTGAATG
>Ga0209342_10006328_pt1 | contig 12047 bp, 12 predicted proteins | sample RifCSP16_2_FD_184023 | JGI IMG/M metagenome (GOLD analysis project Ga0209342, IMG submission 184023) | Soil microbial communities from Rifle, Colorado - Rifle CSP2_sed 16_2 (SPAdes) (version 2) | ecosystem: Environmental > Terrestrial > Deep subsurface > Rock core/Sediment | place: Rifle... | reverse complement strand
CGAGCTCGATGGTCAAGGGCGAGACGCTCGTCGACACGGTGCGCAACCTCGACGCGCTCGGCTTCGACATGCTCGTGCTGCGCCACCACCGCGCCGGCGCGCCGTGGGTCGCGGCGCGCTACTTCGGCGGCGCGGTGATCAACGCCGGCGACGGCTGGCACGCCCATCCCACGCAGGCGCTGATCGACCTGCTGACGCTGCGCCAGGCGTTCGGGGGAACCGATGAAATGCGCGGGCGGAAGGTGGTGATCGTGGGCGACGTGCTCCATTCGCGCGTCGCGCGCTCGAACATCTGGACGCTGACACGAGCCGGCGCGGACGTGTGGCTGTGCGGGCCCGAGGCCTGGTTACGCGGACTGGACGCCTCGCCGGTGACTCTGACCACGGACCTCGAGGCAGGCCTGCGCGGTGCGGATGCGGTCATGGGCCTGCGCGTGCAGCGCGAGCGGATGCACGGCACGTCGCTGTCGCTGGGCGAGTACGTCGAGCACTACCAGATCACCGAAGAGCGGCTGGCGCGGGCCGCGCCGAGCGCCGTCTTCCTGCATCCGGGGCCGATCAACGAGGGCGTCGAGGTGACGCTCGAGGTCGCGCGCGGCCCGCGCTCACTCGTGCTCGAGCAGGTGCGCAATGGCGTGGCCGTCCGGACGTCCGTGTTCGCGGCGCTCCAACCGTCCCAGCCGCGACCGGCGCACGTTCCGGATCAGACGAGTTCGGCGACGCGCGACCTTTCCAGCGCGATCCGGTAGCGCACCTCGGTCACATCCCGGCCGCCGATGGAGTCGTGCTTGGTGCCGCCGTCGGCGTGCCAGCCGGCCAACTCGTAGAAGGCCCGCGCGCGCTGGTTGTCGGCCAGCACCCACAGCACGGCTTCGTTGTATCCATGCGTCACCAGGTCGGCCTCGGCGTGGGCGAGCAGGCTGCGGCCCACGCCGCGGTCCCAGCAGTCGGGCAGCACGTAGATCGCGTACACCTCGCCGGTCAAGGGGCTGGCGGTGTCGTCGCGCGCGGTTCCCGACGCGACGAAGCCCACGATCTGGTCGTTTGCCTCGGCCACCCACGGACGCCGCTCGGGAGCCATCGCGTGCAGCTCGTTGCGCCAATGGTTCTCGCGGGCGTCGATGCTGAGCGCCTTCAGGAATGGCGCCGGCAACTGGTCGCGATAGGCCTCTTGCCAGGTCCGAACGTGGACCTCGGCCATGCCGCGCGCGTCCGCCGCGCGCGCTCGGCGGATGTGAACCATCCCGTCGCATGCCCCCATGGCGACCTCCGATCAGCGGTTCCTGATGCCACGTCTACCATCGTTCTCGATGACTGAAGCTGCAACTGACAAACAGCCCGAAAGCACCGCCGAGAAGGCCCCATCGGCGCCCGACCAGATGCCCGAGTACAAGGGCGCCCCGCTCGACGCCGAGCGCGGACCCGGCCTGGGCTGCTTCTGGTTCCAGGTCGTGCTGCTGGCGGTGCTGCTCGTGGTTACGCCGCTCAGCGTGGTCATGGCCGCGCCGTCGTGGTTCTCGGCAACCCTGCTGATCGTGTCGCTGGTGCTGCTCTTCTTCGTTGGCCAAACGATGATCTTCCTCCTCCGCCTGGTGGCCGCCGACCGGCGCGCCCGCCGCCACCCGCTGCGCTCCGATGCCCGACCGACGGTGGGCCAGATGGAGGACGAAGCGACGCCTGAGGGCGAGCGCGGCGCTAACGATGACGAACTACGACGGTTGATCCCCGCTGTCGTCCGAGGCGAAGCACGGTGGCAATCGCTGCTAGAGCATGGGCTCGTGGTGCGTCCTGCGCCGCCCTTCGACGTCATGGAGACGCCGAGTCATTTTCCGACGGTTGAGGTTGGGGTCGACGATCTCGTCGCCGGGCTTCGAGCGCATGCCGCGCGCGCAACGGACCTGCGGCTATGGGCGTTCGTTGCCATTGGCATCGCGGACTTCGGCGACATCACGGACACTGAGATTGGCGAGCAGATCGCGTCGTTGCTTCATGACGCGTCCTTCGGCACTGATCCCGCCGAGATCTCCGCCAGGCTCGCCGACCTCGGTTTCCCCAGAGACTCAGACGAGGACGACGCCGCTACCCAGTAACCGCTCGCCAGCGCGCAACTGTCTGAGTATTGCGCGCGATGGAGTGGAGTAGGCGTCGCCAAGCGCCTGCCGCAGCTCATCGATGGTGCGTCGGTTGTGTGCCGTGTCGGCGAGCACGATCAGAATGTGGTCCACCTGCCCGTCCCGCTCCCGCGCCCGCGTACGCCGGACGATTGCCTGCACGTCCCAGACGCGGCTCTCGATGTCGACGCCGACGAGGCAGCGCGGCGTCTCGCCGACCAGCCGCAGGAGCTTGTCCCACGCTCTTTGTTCGCCAGGGCCGGGCAGTAGCGTCTCGTCCGTCACCCGCCAGCGTTCCGAGAGAATCTTGTCGAACCGCTGAGCGCACGCCTGCTGCCCCTTGTCCCGTATGGGATCGCCGATGGGATGCAGTCCAACGCTGATCTCATACCCCAAGACGCTCGCGATCTCCGACAGCCGGATAACTCCGACGTCGTGCAGCTCGTCTGCCTCGAACCGCGTGACATTCGAGCGAGCAAGTCCGAGTGCCTGCGCCATCTCGCCATGCGTGATTCCGGCGACCGTTCGGGCCGTGCGCAGCTCGCCGAGAACGCGCGCCACCAGCGACTTCCCGCGCCTTCGGCCTCTCATCAGACGTGTTTCTCGAGGCAAGGAGTGCACTATCGGCCGCCGGTCTTACCAGGCGCTTATTGCCGGATCATCACCTGCTTGGTGCGCTGAACGCACCTACCGCCCGTTAGCGGCCTGGCAGATCGGACAACCGACCTGGGAAACGAGGCACGCGGTAACACAAGCCACGTTTCCGCGCGGTCGAACAGCGGCGGAGATCAGCCGATTAGGCGGAGACCTTCCAACGGGTCGTCACCAGCCAGAACGCCGACGGTTCGGCGGACGGTCGGTGCTCTGAACGCACCAGACGGGCCCTATGGCCACCGTGCGGCGCCGTGCGACAATGCGCGCGCCGTATGGAAGCAGCGCCCGCAGCCAGCGAACCAGGAGCCTGACGCCGTGCCCGTGCTGGCGACTTTCTTCTCCGTGCGCCGCGGCCGCGACCCATTCTTCAAGTTCTTCATGCGCAAGCTCTTCCCGCGCCAGGTCAAGCGCTACGAAGAGGAGTTCGGGATGCGCTTCATCGGCTGGTTCAACGTCGCCTATGGCTGGGACTTCGACAACGTGATCCTGCTCGAGCTGCCCGACTACGCAACCATCGACAAGCTCGAATCTGACCCGCGCTCGCGGGCGATCGGACACCGCGCGGGGGAGTGGATGTTCGAGCGCCACCATTCGATGTTCCTGCGCGAGCGGATGGGTCCGGACCTGGTGTATCACCCGTGACCGCGGCAGTGGCACCCTTGACATCGGCAGACCACCAATGAGCATCGGCAGAGGCCGTGACAAAGGAAGGGAGGACGCCATGACCGGCATGTCGAGCGCCCTGGGCGAGATCGCCACCGAGGCCAGCCTCGAGCGGACGACCTTCCTGGCTTCCGCGGGCGAGCAATTGAAGAGCTTCCTCGCCGCCAACCGGCAGCGCATCAAGGCCGCCGGCGGCCTGGTGCTGATCGACGACGACCCGGACTACCTCTCGGTCGCGCCGGACGGCAGCTTCCGCTCGCGCACGCGCTACCAGGACGAGGTCACCGGCGAGTGGCGCTCGGAGACCGAAGTCATCGAGAGCGCCGCCGAGCTGGTCGAGCTGTACAACCCGGCCGAGGTCTTCGCCGCGTTCGCCGAAGCGGCGCGCGAGCAGGCCGGCCTGCCCGCCGAACCGACCGGCGCCGAGGACCTCATGGAGGTCGCCGGCATCGCGCCCGACGAGACCGTCGGCGTGGGCGTCGGCGGCACGGATGTCACCGAGGAGGGCTACGCCCGCGCGGCCGATGAGTGGGCGCGCAGTCACGTCATGGAGGGCGAGCCGGCCAACGCCGAGGAGGCCGCCAGCCGGCTGTACGACCTGGCGCTGACCTTCCAGGAGCGCAGCCAGCACACCGAGGCGCGCCTGCTCGAGCAGTTCGAATCGGTCGTCACCGACATGTCGCCCCTGCTGGGCGACCTGATGATCCTCGACGACGAAGACGAGCGGCTATGGCTCAAGCGCAATGGCCACTTCGAGGCCGAGGTCGTGCCCGAGCGCGAGGACGATGGCACGCCCGGCGAGGGTGACTGGAAGCGACTCTCGTCGCCCGATGACCTGGTCGAGTTCTACGATCCGACCGACGTCTTTGGCGATCTGGCCGAGGCCCTGGCGGAGTCCTTCCCGCACGTCATCGAGGACGAAGAGGACGACTCCGACGACGAGGCGTAGGCCGGTCCGGTCGTTCGTCCCAGCTCGCTGACCGATCAGTGAGGCTGCTCGCCGCTGAGCTGATCGAGAGCCTCGAGTTCCTGCCCGGCCAGTGGCTGCAGACCTACCACGCGCCGGCGCTCGCGGCGGGCGCCCAGGCCGGCCAGTTCGTCCACGTGCGCACGCCCGACTACTCGGGCCTGGTACTGCGTCGGCCGTTCAGCATCAACACCGTCGACAGGGTCGGCGGCCGGATCACGATTCACTTCCGGGTGACCGGCGCGGGCACCGCCTCGCTGGCCCGGATGCAGCCCACCCAGCAGGTGGAGATGCTCGGCCCTCTGGGATGCGGCTTCGAGGTCGACCCGCGCAGCCGCCATCTGCTGCTCGTCGCCGGCGGGCTGGGCATGGCCGGCGTACGCGCGCTCGTTGATGAGGCATTGGCCGCGAACAGAGACGTGGTGATGCTGTTCGGCGCCGCTTCGGCGATGGAGGTCTACCCCTCGAACCTGCTGCCCGACGAGGTCGAGTACGTCGTTGCCACCGATGACGGCTCGTTCGGCCACCACGGCCGGGTGACCGAGCTCGTGCCGCGCTTCGAGGCGTGGGCCGACCAGTGTTTCGCGTGCGGGCCGCTCCCGATGCTGGCGGCGATGGCCCACCAGGCCGCGGGCCGCCAGGCGCGGCTGGGCGTGGCCAGCCTCGGTGCGCGCCGCGGCTGCGGGTCGAAGGCGCCTCCCCTGGGCTCACGCCTCGCCCGCCGCCGCGCCTGGCTCCAGGTGTCGATGGAGCAGAACATGGGTTGCGCCGTCGGGGCGTGCCTGGGCTGCGTCATCATGGGGGTCAAAGGGCCGCAACGGGTGTGCCGCGAGGGCCCGGTGTTCGCCGCGAACGAGATCGCGTGGGAGGCTCGATGGCCGTAGAGGTGGTCGGAGCCGGACAGCAAGCCGGAGTCGAGGTGGACCTGGCGGTTGACCTGGGCCGGGGTCTCGTGCTGCGCAACCCGCTGCTGGTCGCGTCGGGCACGTTCGGCTACGGCATCGAGTACGGCGAGGTGGTCGACGTCCAGCGGCTGGGCGCGATCTGCTCGAAGGGCACGACGCTGCGTCCGCGGGTGGGCAATCCGCCGCCGCGGGTGACCGAGACCCCGGCCGGCATGCTCAACTCGATCGGCCTGCAGAACCCGGGCGTCGACGCGGTGCTCGACAAGTACGCCGCGACGTGGGCACGCTGGCAGGTGCCAGTCATCGTCAACGTCGCTGGCGAGTCGGTCGACGACTACGTCGAGGTGGCTCGCCGGCTCGACGGCCATCCCGGCGTAGCTGGCATCGAGCTCAACATCTCGTGCCCCAACGTCGGCGCCGGCGGGCTCCAGTTCGCGCTCGACGCGGGCGCCGCGGGCGGGGTCACCGCCGCCGTTCGCAAGCAGACCGACCTGCCGCTGATGGTCAAGCTCTCGCCCGCCGCGACTGATGTGAGAGGCATCGCCAAGGCCATTGCCGACGCCGGCGCCGACGCGATCAGCGCGGTCAACACGCTGCCCGGCATGGCCATCGATCGCGCCCGCCGCAAGCCACTGCTGGGCAACGTCTACGGCGGCCTGTCCGGTCCGGCGCTCAAGCCGATCGCGCTGCGCGTGGTGTACGAGGTCGCCCAGGTGGTGAAGATCCCCATCGTCGGCATCGGCGGCGTGGGCTCGCTGGACGACGTGCTCGACTTCCTGATGGCTGGCGCATGTGCGGTGCAGGTGGGCACGGCGGTCTTCGCCGACCCGGTCCTGCCCGTGCGCCTGGTCGATGAGTTGGCCGCGTGGTGCACCGCCAACGGTCTCGGCTCCCACCTCGAGCTGGTCGGTGTCGCGCTTCCCGAGCGGCGCGACAAGCCGAGCGTCAAGGGCGGCGAGTACCGGCCGTGACGGACACAAGGGCGACGGACGCCCTGGCCACGGCCGCCCGGGTCGAGCAGCTGTTCAGCGAATCGGGCGCTTACCGCGAGGGCCACTTCAAGCTCAAGAGCGGCCGCCACGGCGATCGCTACCTGGAGAAGTTCCGGGTCCTCCAGTGGCCCGAGCGGGTGACCGAGCTGGGCCGCATGATGGCCGACCGGGCGCGCCAGGGCGCCGGACAGCGACCGATCGACGTCGTCGTGGGACCTACGACCGGCGGCGTGATCCTGGCCTACGAGGTCGCGCGCCAGTTGGGCGTGCGCGGCATCTTTGCCGAGCTGGTGACGACCGCGAATGGCTCGACGCGCGAACTGCGCCGCGGTTTCCGGATCGAGCCGGGCGAACGAGTGGCACTGGTGGACGACGTAGTGACGACCGGGACATCGCTGCTCGAGATGCTGCCGCTGATCGAGGCGAGCGGCGGTGATCTCGCCGCGACGGTCGTCATCGTCGACCGCTCTGGTGAACTACGCGACGTCACCTCAGCCGCGACCGGCCGTCGCTATCGGGCCGAGGCACTCTGGTCGCTCAGCCTGCCCACCTACGAGCCGGGTCCGGGGACGTGCCCCGGATGCGCTGCCGGGCTGGCGCTCGAAGCGCCCGGCTCGAGCGGGACCTCGACGGTCTAGTTGTAGTTCGCGACCCCGTCGAAGGCGGCGCGCAGCTCGTCCGCCGAGGCGATGCCCTCGAACTTGGCGGTCAGCCTGCCGGCGCCATCGACGACGAAGATGTACGGCTCGGTCGGCAGGCCCCACTCGTCGACGGCGGTGACCGGGATCGGTATGTTGTCGGTCGACAGCACCGGCTGGAGGTGGCCGTCAGCCGTCTGCAGCTGGTACGGCTCGATGTGGATGAACGTCAGCCGGCCCTGGTAGTCGGCCGCCACAGACTTGACCAGGTCGAGCGTCGGCCCGCAGGTCGCCGAGCGGCAGAAGGCGGGCGTGGCAAAGACGACGACGAAGGGCTCGTGCGCCGCCAGCGCGGCTGAGATCGAGGTGCTGTAGAAGACTGGATCGGGATCGTCGTCAGTGGAGATGGCGGCGATGCCTGCGGCATCGGTCGCGGTGGGCGTGTCCGACGCGGGCACGCTGGCGCCGATCGCCGGCGTGGTGCCCGACGCGCGGACCCCGAAGACCATCCTGCCCGTGCGGTGAGAGCCGTCCAACTCGGTCGTGATCGCCTCCAGCCCCCAGTCGCCGGCGCGGTCGAAGGTCACCTGCGCGCGGTACAACCCGGGCAGGCTGGGGGTGACTGGCAGGAATGTCGCCGGCGCGGTGACGGCCGGCTGGGCCGGGTCGGCGGCGAGGTTGTACAGGCGCAGCTCGACCGGACGGTCAGGCGAGGCCAACTGTTCGTTCTGGTTGTCGATCAGGTTGACCAGCAATCGGTTCGGTCCGACCGTCAGCTCGGTCGAGACCGGCACCGGGATGAGGTCGGAAGTCGCGCTCGGCGGCCAGCCCGGGTAGCTCACCGGAGAGGCGTTGACGGGTGTGCCGTCCTGGCTGCACGCGGCCGTGAGCAGGGCGACGAGGATTAGTGCGAAAGGTCGTCGGTTCATCGCGGTCACCATAGCGCGGATGGCTTAACGAACCCTTATCACTACAATTCGGCGAGCCTGCATGACCCGCTTCCAGCGCCTCGCCCTGCTCACCGCCGCGACGACCTACCTGCTGATCGTCATCGGCGCCATCGTGCGCTCGACCGGCTCGGGCATGGGCTGTCCCGACTGGCCGACCTGCCACGGCGCGCTCGTTCCGCCGGTGGGCGACAGCGCGGCATGGATCGAGTGGGTCCACCGCAGCGTGGCGGTGCTCGTCGGTCTGCTCGTCCTGTCGGTCGCGGTGGTCGCGCTGCGCAATCACCGGCGCCAGACAGCGATCGTCGGCTCGAGCCTGTTTGCCGTCCTGCTGGTTGGCTTTCAGGCGTACCTGGGCAAGATCACCGTCGACACCAACAACGCCGGTGAGTGGGTCACCGCCCATCTCGCGACCGGCCTGGCGCTGCTGGCCCTGCTCGTGTTCGTCGCAATCAGGGCGCGCTATCCACACACTTTGCCCGCGCGTGGGGCGAGCCAGCGACTGGCGTTGCTGCTCGCCTTCGTCGCCGGAAGCGCCTATCTGCTGATGCTCTTCGGTGCGCAGGTCACGGCCACGGGCGCGTCGCTGGTCTTCATCGACTGGCCGCTGTTCAACGGCCAGCTGCTGCCGACCTTCTCGGCCGACCCAGCCTTGGCCGGGCTGCAGATGGCCCACTTCCTGCACCGGGTCGTGGCCGCCGTGGTGGGCCTGATCGTGGCTGGGGCGGCCGTGCTGTGCTGGCGGACGGTCCGCGCGGCGCGCCGCGGCGGGTCGCCGGTGCCCGGCGGCGAGGCACTGTTGGCGCTGGTCGGTACGGCCGCGGCGCTGTACGCGGTGCAGGTCGTGGTCGGGGCACTGCAGATCACCACGCTGCTCGCCGACTGGGCGGTCGCGCTCCACCTCGCGCTGGGCGCGGCGATCTGGGCGCTGCTTGTGAGCGCCGTGTTCGTGGGCTACTTCGCCGCGCGCACGGCGACCGCGGACGTGGCCGAGCCGGGGCCGGAGGGTCGGGTCGAGACGAAGCCCACCCTGCGCGAGCGGGTCGGTGCCTACGTAGCCCTGACCAAGCCGCGCATCATCGAGTTGCTGCTGGTCACCACCGTGCCGGCGATGTTCCTCGCCGCGCGCGGCGTGCCCAGGCTCGACCTGTTGATGTGGACTCTGCTCGGCGGATCGCTGGCGGCCGGCGCCGCGAACGCGATCAACTGCTACATCGATCGCGACATCGATCTCTTGATGAGCCGCACCCGGCGCCGGCCGCTGCCCGCGCACGAGGTGAACCCGGAGGACGCGCTGGTGTTCGGCCTCGTCCTCGGCGTGATCGCCTTCGGATTGATGGCCTTCCTGACCAACCTCGTGGCGGCGTTCCTGACGCTGATCGCGATGGCGTTCTACGTAGTCGTCTACACGATGCTGCTGAAGCGCTCGACACCACAGAACATCGTCCTGGGCGGGGCCGCCGGGGCGCTGCCGCCGGTCATTGGCTGGGCGGCGGTGACGGGCGACATCGGTCTACCGGCACTGGTCATGTTCGCGATCGTCTTCTACTGGACGCCGCCCCACTTCTGGGCGCTGTCGCTGAGGTTGCGGCGCGACTATGCCGCGGCCGGCGTGCCGATGCTGCCGGTGACCCACGGGGTGCCCGAGACGACGCGCCAGATCGCTCTGTACAGCGTGCTGATGGTGTGCCTCACCCTGGTCTTCTTCGTCGTCGCGCGGATGGGCCTCGTCTTCCTCGCTGGGGCGCTCGTCCTGGGCGGCCTGTTCCTGCTCCAGGCCTTTGCCATGTGGCGCGAGGGGACCGATGCGCGAGCCGTTCGGCTGTACCGCTACTCGATCACTTATCTGACCGCGCTCTTCGCGCTGATCATCGTCGACGTCTTCGTCTTCCTGCCGCTCTGACCGACCCGCTCTCAGTCCCTCGCGCGCGACCACGCCGCCGCGGGCACGCGCGATCCCTACATGGACGAGGAGATCGCCGAGCTGCTCAGAGCAGGATCACCCCCGAACCGGGGAGCGGCCGACCTTCCCGCAACGCCCTGAAGATTGTCCGCGGCGGCGTCGCGAAATCCGGCCCCAGCGCTTCCAGCAGCTGCGGCAGCAGTCGCCGATTCAGGGCCGACTCGGCAAGGACGACGAGGATGGCGCCGGTGCCACCGTCTCGCTCTCGCTGGTGGATCCGCCGAGCGAATGCCTGCACGTCCCGCAGACGGGTTTCCGCCTCCACTCCAACGACGCAGTCGACTACGCGCAGAACGAGGTCCCAGGCGCGTGGGTCGCCGAGATTGGGCAGTGGGACTTCGCGCGCGACCCGCCACGCTGAGCTGATCGCGGCAAGGAAGCGGGCGATCAGTGCCTGGTGGCCCTTGTCGCGAATCGGCTCGCCAACCGGGAACAGGCTGGCCGACAACTCCAACCCCAGCACCGCCGCGACCTGACCCACCTCGACGAAGGAAAGCGAATCCCTACGTACGAGCCGCTCGAAACGGGAGACCTCCGCCTGCGACCATCCGAGCACGGTCGCCAGCGCCTGCTGGCTGAGCCCCGCCAGCCGCCTCGCCTCCACCAACTCGCCCACCATCCGGGACACGATGGTCCGCGCTCGGGCCTGACCGCGCTCCGACCGTCTTTCGCGAGTTGCCATGCCGATAAGCATGGCGGCCGCGACTTACGCGCCGATCACCTTCGACTTATGCACGTGTTGACTGAACGGATGAACAGGACCTGAATCGGAGGCCGATTCCGCGACGCTGGTCCGGATCTCAGTCAGAAAGTGACTGATATCGCGACTGGAGGGCTCCCGGAGGCTGGGTTCGCCGGGTCGTTGGCCCGTCCGTCATCCGTTCAGTCGCCCGGTGAATATCTCGCGCCAGCAAGGTCAGCGGTGGTGCTGGGCCGCAGTGTGGGTGGCGGCGCGGGCAGTGTCGCGGTCCAGGCGCGCGTCGGCGAGCCGGCCCGCGCGCTCCTCGGCGCGCAGCCAGACCCACAGCGCCAGGATCATCGCGATCAGGAAAATCAGGTCGCCGCCGGCCCACATGATGCCGCCTGCCCACTGCTGGTCGAGGAGCGGCGTGGGTCCCCACGGGCGCGCGAGTGTCGCGTAATGCGGGTAGAGCGCGTCCGGCGCAGAGAAGATGGCCAGGCCCAGGAACGAGCTCTGGGGCATGCCCAGGAACAGGTAGCCCACCCGGGCCGGATGCGGCAGGCGCCATGGCGACGGGTCGGCGCCGATCACCGGCCACCAGAACAGCAACGCCGAACCCAGGTACAGCGCGTGCTCGAACAGGTGGACGTACTCGTCCTCCAGCGATGCGTCGAACAAGGCGCTGAAGTGGCTCGCCCAGAGCACACCCGCGAACAGCAGCCAGGTCACGACCGGGAAGGACAGCACCCGCAGCAGCCGCGAATGGAGCAGCGGCAGCCAGATCCGCCGGCGCGCCCCGGGCGACGAGACGCGCAGCAGTAGCGTGATCGGAGCGCCCAGAGCCAGCAGCGGCGCGGCGACCATGGTCAGCAGCAGGTGCTGGACCATGTGGACAGAGAAGAGCGTCGTGTCGTACGTGCCGATCGGCGAGGCCAGCGCCACGAGCAGCACCGCCAGTCCCAGGTACCACGACCAGGCCCGCCAGCGCGGCATGGGATTGCGCGAATGCGCCTGCGCAACCACCCCCGCAGCCCAGCGGTAGACCAACGCCGCGGCCAGCAGCGGCAGGAGGACGTGTGCCTCGATCGACCAGGCCAGAACGACGTCCCACAACGTGGCCGGAACCGGCGCGATTCCATGCGCGGCGACGGCAGCCGGAAATACCGCCGCGAGCATTACCGCCGCGAGCATTACCGCCGCGGCCGCACCAAGCCTGATCACGCCCTATTATGTTGGCGCCCACACCCCAGACGGCTTTTCCGACCTCGACAGGGAGTCTGCGTGCCTTTGGTCGGCCTCCGAGATCTAGTAGTTCGCGCCATCGATCGGTCCCATCGGCCAGCCCGCTGGCTGAGCATCACGTTCGTCCTCACCCTGACCGCGATCGTGGCCGCCTGCGCCGGCGCGCAGACACAACCCGGCTACGAGCCCGGATACGGGCCGGGCGGCCCACCGCCGGGCTTCTTCCCGATTCAGCCGGTCAGCGAGCAGGGCCAGTACGTCTTCAACTTCTACCCCGTCATCT
>Ga0209342_10006326_pt1 | contig 12053 bp, 10 predicted proteins | sample RifCSP16_2_FD_184023 | JGI IMG/M metagenome (GOLD analysis project Ga0209342, IMG submission 184023) | Soil microbial communities from Rifle, Colorado - Rifle CSP2_sed 16_2 (SPAdes) (version 2) | ecosystem: Environmental > Terrestrial > Deep subsurface > Rock core/Sediment | place: Rifle... | reverse complement strand
CCCACCAGATTCTGAACGACAAACTCGGGCCGGTTCAGGGGGTCGTAATAGGTCCGGGTGATGATCCCTGACGGATCTGTCGTTGCGATGGCGTTGCCGTTCTCGTCGTAGGCGGTATCGGTCCGCAGGTTGCGATCCGGGTACTGAGGATCCCGGTCTGGCGGTGTCGCCACGGCAATGGACTGCCCGATCAGGTTCTGGACCACGCTGAAGGGCCGATTGTCGCCGTCGTAGTAGGTCCGCGTGATCAACCCCAGGGTGTCGATGGTGGCGATTGGATTGCCCGCATCGTCATAGACCATTTGGGTGAGGACGTTCTCGTCGGGGTAGTCCGGGTCGAACTCTGGGGGCGTTCCCACAGAGACCGCCTGGCCGATAAGGTTGACGGCCACATACTCTGGTCGGTTGAGGGAATCATAGTATGTCCGCGTGATGATCCCGGCATTGTCGATCGTGGCGATGGCTTTCCCGTTGTCGTCGTAGACGGTCTCGCTGCGCAGATTCCGGTCGGGGTAATCCGGGTCGTAGGCGGGAGGGTCTTCTTCGCCGATGGCCTGTCCGGACAGGTTCTGGACGACGTATCGGGGTCGGTTGTTCGAGTCGTAGTAGGTCCGGGTGATCACGCCCGCCGGGTCGATCGTGGCGATCCGGTTGCTCGAATCGTCGTAGACGGAGGTCGTGATGCGATCCACGTCGGGGTCGGAGCTCGGTTCGTACTCGCCGGCGTCGCAGGGATCGGTCTCGGGCGTCCCGCCGTCTCCCGAGGCGTTGGCGACGGACCGGACGATGCGGCCGGCGTCGTCGTAGCAGGTCCAATGGGCGCGCCCGAGCGGGTCTTCAACGGCCTGGAGGCGACCCAGGGAATCATACGTGAATAGGGTCGATTGATCGAGGGGATCGATCACCTCCGTCCTTTGCCCGAACTCATCGTAGACGTACTCGATCACATGGTCAAGTGGATCGGTCACGGTTTTCAACAGCCCGAGGGGCTGAGGATCGTCCTCGGCCGTCGTGTAGGTGTAGGTCGTCACGTTCTCGAGGGCGTCTTCCTGGCTCAGGAGGAGCGTCCACCGCCCGGGATCGGGGTCCTGATCATCGTACGTGTAGGTGGTGGAGTAGCCCCTCCCGTCCGTGATCTGGGTCAGGCTGTTCAGGTCGTTGTAGACGAGGTCGATCTGATTGTCCTCTGCGTCGATCAGCTGGGTGAGGTTGGCTCCACCGTCACTCCAGGTCAGCTGAGTCGTGTTGTCGTTTTCGTCCGTGAGAGTGTCCGGTCGGAAGCTGGCGTCATAGCCCCGGGAGGACGTCTGGCTCTCCTCATTCGTGGAGGCTGTGAACGTGTCGCGCTCGTCATAGGTGTGGGTAGTCTGGTTCCCCAGGGCGTCCGTGAAGACCGTCGTGCCATCGGTGTTGTAGGTGACCTCGAGTACCAGGTTGTCGTCACCGTCGTACTGCTGGTAGGCCCGCCCCTCCTCGTCGTATTCGGTCCGGAGGACCTGGCGGGACGCCGGGTCGAGAACCTGCTGAAGGAGGTGCTCATCAACGTAGGCGTACGTCCATTCATGATCAAGAACGTCTGTGACCGAGGCCAGGTCGCCGTCTTCGTCGTAGCCGAAAGTCACGTCCCGGCCGGTCTGGTCGGCAACGCTCTCAAGCATCCCGTTCTGGTCGTAGGTGAAGTCGAGGTACCGCTCCTCCGTGTCATCGGTCACTGTCTCGAGGCGATCGTTTCCGTCGTAGCTGTAGGTCCAGGCATGCCCTTGCGGGTCGGACCACGTGAGCAGTTTCCCATACTCATCGAAGACATAGAAGGCCTGGTCGGGAGTTCTGATGGTGTAGAGGATTGGGGGTCCTTCATCCCTTGTTAGACTGGCCAGAACCCCGGGGTATGGGATGTAGGTGCCGTCCCAGTTGACCACAAACCTGTACTGATTCGCCACGGTGCCCTTGAACAACATGTATCCTCGTTCACCAAGTGGGTCGCCGTCGAAGATCAGCCGGATATCATGGTTGTGGGTCCAGCCATAGCCCAGCAGATCATCATACATTTCCGTCCCGGTCGAAGAGTACGAGCGTTGGAAGGCAAGCTGGCCGGCCGAGGTGGGCACGGACAGGTCGCCCACGGTATACGAGAATCCTCCGGTCCGGGTGTTGATCGGATCGCCGGCGTTCCCCAGCCCACCGGGGTAGGCGCTTGTCGGACACTCTCGTGGATCCGAGATGCCGTTCTTGGACCCGCAATAGGCCAGCGTTGATTGGTCCTGCAGTGCACTGTCTGGAGATGGGAACTCGTAGCCGTCGATCGACTTCACCCACACTTCCCAGTCGTAGTAGGCGGCCGGGATCGGGCCGCAGCAACCGGGTTGATGTCTACCGTCGTCGCCGAAGAAGTGGCCAATGCTGAGGATCGCCCCGTAGGAAGAAATGTAGGTTTGCCAAGTGCATTTCCAATTGCCGTAATCGAAGTAAGTCACACCGGATCTACGAGGGTTAGAAAGGACCGGCTTGCGGGTGCTGCCCGACCAAGCCGCAAATGGGATCCTCCCCCTGGAGCATATCTCGATCACAGCCTGGTCAGGGATATTCTCGACCGTGAAGTCCGTATGGAAATCCGTCAGTTGCCAATGCCCACCACTTCCGGTCCAGTATTGATGTCCGGTCATGCCCGACCACGAGTAGCTCCAAGTTCCCTTGCCGCTGCCGCTCCAGCCCACCGCCGTGATCGATGGGGTCCCAGAGTCTGTCTCGATCCCACCTGTGGGGCGGCCTAGAGTCAAGGCGCTTGTGGAGTCCAGGAGGCCATCGATGAACAGTTCCACCTGAATGTGGAAAGGAGGCTGGGAATCCTTGGACGTGGACCAGACGATGCTTCCCGTCGAGGTCTCAGGCACCAACTTCAGTGTGAGCGTGTCGGGGTCAAAGGCATCGGCCTCTTTTCCTGCCGGCTTGAATCCTCCCGGCACGCTGAAGACCAGCAGAAGCTTTGCCTCTTTCTCAAGCTGATCCCAACCGAAGATCTCCCATGCCGTTTCGATGTCCTTGCCTGGGACAGCCACTTCCGTCTTGGTTTCGATGTGCACAAGGATGCCAGTATCCTCGGAGGAATCAGTATCACTCGGCACAGGGGAGACTCGCCGTCAACCTCCGAGGCTGTGGAACCGAGGTGTTTCCCGCGTCTGTAGCGGGGCCACGAATGATAGATGTCCCTTGACGATCGATGAGAGGCCTGGCGGGAGGCTCCGATATGCGCGGTCATGACCCGGCGGCCAGCCGGGCCAGGGTCTCGAACAGGGCTGGAACGCCCTCGCCGCTGAGCGCGCTCGTTTCCAGATACTCCGCCCCGATCGAGCTGGCGAAGGCGCGCGCCGCTTCGGCGCTCTGGACGCGCTGCAGGTCGATCTTGTTCCCAACGACAACGAATGGTTCTTCGGGAACAACTTCGAGGATCTCTTTGCGCCACTTCCCGAGTTGTTCAAAGGTCTCGGCATGCGCGACGTCATACACGAGGGCGGAGGCTCGACTGCCGCGATAGAAGCCGCCTCGAATGACCTGGAAGCGGTCCTGCCCTGCCATGTCCCAAATGGAGAGCTTGACCGTTCTGTCTGGGAGTTTCACAATCTGGGTTTGAAAGTCGACGCCGATCGTGGCAACGCGCGAGGATTCGAATTTCCCCTGGCAATAGCGTCGGATGAGAGAGGTCTTGCCGACGGTGCCCTCGCCGCCGACGACCACTTTCAGAACCGGAATATCTCCCATGACTTGGCCGCCCCCCGGCGCCTACCCCGTGGATCCAAGAAAGGAGATATGTGGCAGCGCCAGGGCCTCGGGATCAACAGGCGCCACACTGAGGAGGGGCCGGTTGGCCAGCTCGAACAGCCGATGAAGCTCTTCCAGCATCTGCAGCTGCCTGGCGGCCGGTTCCTTGCTGAAGAGAGTCATCAGAGTGGTGAATTCTCCCGGTACAAAGCACAACCACTCACCGCCTTCGATTGTAGTGGAGCGCATCCCTGCGCCGAAGATCTCCTTGGTGGCAGAACGGTAGGATGACAACATTGGGACAAACAGCTCGGCATCGAGCTCGAACTGGCCGATCGTCTTCAACGGCATTCCGGATTCGCTCTCGTAGATTGAGTAGCCAAGCACCCGGGCTGCATTTTGGCTGCGGATGATCACGCTCCGACCTTCGGTGGCGGCCTGTTTCCAATCCTCTGCCATGGAAGCCGTGTCGAGCCAGGACTCGACCATCCGGCGCTCACGCTGATAATGGTCGAACAGCTCCTGGAACTGAACTCGGCTGATCGTCCCGGAAGCAAACTCCTCCGCCAGTTTACTGATCTTGGTACGCAGGCGATCGAGGTAGGCTTGAGCCTCGTCGACGGTCCCGACTTGCGGGGTCTCAGCGGATACGGTCTCGGCCTGTGCAGGGCCAGGGGTGTGTGCCCTCGAAGGATCCGCGGGGGAGGTTCCGCGGGTCTCGAGGGGTTCTCGGCTCTGGAAAAGTCGACGAAAGAAGTCCATCATCCCAACCGCGCCTCAGGCTGTCCGATTCCTGTAGTTGGCTGCCCCAGGATCTGTCCCGGCGGGCGGAACTCGGCATAGCCTTGGCGCCTCGTCGCAGGTGCGAGGGTCCTGGGTGATCGGAGCATAGTGTAGCACGCCGGGCCGCATCTTCCCACCGTTGGCGGGGTGGCCGTGTGTGCCCGGCATCATAGCCCGGCATTCCAGACGGCGCAAGATCGGCGTCCCGGTCCGATCCCCGGGAAACGTCGGTGTGGAAGCTGCGCTGAAAGGCGCGTGGGCTGAATTGCTGAGCTTTCGTGAGAACCCGGCCGCGGTCGTGCCGGCCGGATTCTGCGCCTTCTCCCCAAGGATCTGGGAGCGTCCCTAGAAGCTAGATCTCGAAGCTGCCCGAGGATCAGCGATCCTTCATGGGCACAAAATCACGTTTCTCGGCCCCGAGATAGATCTGGCGCGGTCTGGCGATCCGCTGTTCCTGGTCGGTGGTCATCTCCTCCCAATGGGCCAGCCAGCCGACTGTACGGCCGATGGCGAATAAGACAGGGTACATTGTTACCGGTAAGCCTATCGCCTGATAGATGATCCCCGAGTAGAAGTCGACATTCGGATAGAGTTTCCGGGAGACGAAGTAGTCATCCTCGAGGGCGATGTGCTCCAGTTCGAGTGCGATGTCCAGAAGCGGGTTTCGACCGGTGACCTCGAAAACCTGATCGGCCACTTGCTTGATGATGCGAGCACGCGGATCGTAGTTCTTGTAAACGCGGTGACCGAAACCCATCAGGCGTCCCTGTCCGGCCTTGACTTGCTTCAAGAAGTCGGGGATGTTCTTCTTGTCGCCGATCTCATGCAGCATCCGTAAGACCGCTTCATTGGCGCCGCCGTGTAGCGGCCCGTAGAGCGCCGCCGCCGCGCCGGACATGGCGCTGAACGGATCGACCTTGCTCGATCCGATCGAGCGCATGGCGTTCGTGCTGCAGTTCTGCTCGTGATCAGCGTGCAGGATGAACAACACGTCCAGTGCCCGCTCCAGGATCGGATTTGGCGTGTACTTGCCCTCGGCCATCTTGAACATCATGCTCAGGAAATTTCCGGCGTAGCTCAGGTCGTTGTCCGGATTTACATAGGGCAGGCCAAGGTTGTGGCGGTATGAGAAGGCCGCGATCGTCGGCACCTTGGCGATCAGGCGTTTGATCTGGTACAGGCGAACGGCCGCACCATCCAAATTGCGCGCCTCAGGATAGAAGGTCGATAGAGCAGCCAGGGTAGAGATGAACATGCCCATCGGATGAGCATCGTAACGGAAGGCCTGCATCAGGTCTTTGATATTTTCATGCAGATAGGTGTGGAAGGTGATGTCGTGCACCCACTCGTCGAGTTGAGTCTGGCTGGGGAGTTCTCCGAAGAAGAGCAGGTAAGCGACATCCAGATAGTTGCTTTTCTCCGCCAGCTGCTCGATTGGATAACCGCGATAGCGCAAGATCCCCTTTTCCCCATCGGTATAGGTCACTCGGCTCTTGGTGGACGCAGTATTGGTGAATGCCGGGTCGTATCCCATCAGCCCGAAATCATCCGCATCGACTCTGATCTGGCGCAGGTCCATTGTGCGGATGGTCCCGTTCTCGATAGGGAGTTCGTAGCTCTTACCGGTGCGATTATCAGTGATAGTCAGACTGTCTGAAGGCATCTAGGTCTCCTGAGTAGCGAGAGCGGGATGTAGGACTTCTTGCTGGCTCGGTTACCCCAGCATTCTACCCCGACTCGGCGAGCCCCTGGGCTCTCATTCCAAACTTCCGGATCACACCCACACGAGCATGCGGCAGCCGGCTGTGGTAGGATCGCCGGCAACCCGGAACATCCCTCCCGATGGTATCCCTCCGGCAAGGTAGATCAGCTTGACACCCGACTCGACACTAGCCGGGCTCCACCGCCGCTGGAGAAACAAGACGATATACGGCGCTATGGCGATCGTGGCGGCTGGGATCTCGGTCGCGTTGGGTTCTCGGACGGTCATGGGCTTCGTCTGGGCGGGGATGGCCCTGGCGATCTGGCTCTACCAGGGAGCCTTCGTGGCGCGACGGCTTGGGAGGAACCACCGGCCGACTGAGACGGCACTCCTGCCTGAGTTCGGCGCCGGGACCAACACGACCTTCCTTCGTGGCTGGCTTCTGGCGTGTCTCGCCGGGTTTCTCATAATCCCCCGGCCAACAGGCATGCTGGCGTGGACCCCGGCTCTGATCTACGTGTTCGCCGATCTGGCCGATTTCCTGGACGGATACCTGGCCCGGATCTCGGATCATGCAACGCTGCTGGGTGAGGCGTTGGACATCGAGTTTGACGCCCTGGGCCTCCTGACGGCCGTGGCCGTCGCCATTCACTACTCGGTGCTCCCGGTCTGGTACCTGCCGGTCGGCCTCGCCCGGTACGCCTTCATTCTTGGGCTGTGGGCTCGAAAACGCGCGCACAAAGCGACCTATCCGCTCCCGCAAAGTGACAGCCGTCGCCCGCTGGCCGGGCTCCAAATGGGAGCCTTGAGCATCATCCTGATTCCTGTGTTACACCCGCCCTTGGCCACGCTGGGAGGCATCCTCCTGGCTGTTCCTCTGATGATCGGCTTCGCCCGCGATTGGCTCGTCGTTTCAGGGGTCATAGATCCAATTTCCGCCGGGTATCAAACGGTTCGAAAAGGGCTGAAGCTCATCCTGCTCCGATGGCTGCCTATTCTGCTGCGCGGGACCGTCATCGTCGGGGTCATTCGCCTGGGAACCGTCGGAATCGTGTTATCCGGAAATGCAGGGGACAGCTCAGTCTCGTTCAGCCTCCTATCGGCTGCCGGAGCCGGGATCGTGCTCAGGCTGATTGAACTTGCCGCAGGCATAACAGTTGCGCTGGGTATCGCCCCGCGCGTGTCGGCGGGCTTCGTGCTGGCCATGATTCTTGTGCGCGCCATGGGCGGAGAGAATTCGCCCGTTCTGCTTGCGACGCTGATGGGAGCGGTCGGTGTCTTGGTGGTCGGAGGCGGAGCATTCTCGGTCTGGCAGCCCGAAATCCGCTGGTTCATGCGAAGGGCCGGGGAAAAGGAAAGGGTCGGATGAGCGACAGAGGCGCGCGCCCGCCGAGAGATGCACGGCTCGCCGGATGAGGGAGCACTTTCCGCGGACTCTGGTGCGGCTCCTGCAGTGGAGCCTCGTCGTAGCGCTGCTGGCCTGGGCGCTGAGGGGCATTTCCCTGGTCGACATCGGTCGCGTGCTGAGCAGGTTGGGGATCGCTCAACTTGCGGCACTCCTTGCCCTGAACCTGCTGATACTGTGGAGTTTCACTTGGCGCTGGTGGGCCGTGCTGCGTGCGCTGGGCTACTCGATCCCCACCCGACTTCTAGCAGTCTACCGCCTGGCGGCATTCGCAGTCAGTTACCTCACTCCCGGGCCTCAATTCGGCGGAGAGCCGCTGCAGGTCTTCGTACTCTCCCGGCGCCAGGCATTGCCAACCTCGACCGCGATTGCCTCGGTCGTGCTGGACAAGACCCTGGAGTTGATCAGCAGCTTCACGTTCTTGATCGTGGGTGTCGTGGCTGTCCTCCGGCTGAACCTGATCCCGGTCCCCGCACAGACGCCGCTGTTGGCGCTGTCGCTCGTGCTCCTTTCTCTCCCCGCCGCGTACCTGGCCTTCTCCTGCCGTGGGGCCAGACCCGCCACTTGGCTCCTCGGGCGGTTCCCAGCGGCGGCCCGCCGCTGGCCCGGCTACAAGCGATTTTCCCGGTCTCTTGCTGAAGGGGAGATCCAGGTGGGTAGGCTGTGTCGCGAGCAGTCGACCTGGCTGTTGGTGGCTATTGCTTTGTCCGGGATCAGTTGGGTGTTCGTGCTGGCCGAGGCGTGGATGGCGATGCAGTTCCTCGGGATCACCTTGGGACCGGCCCAGGCGATTGGAGTGGTGGCTGCTGGGCGTCTGGCTTTCTTGCTCCCTTTCCCTGGAGGGTTGGGAGCTCTTGAGGTCAGCCAGATATTGGCCGTAGGCGCACTCGGTTTCAGCCGGACGGACGGGGTTGCACTTGGGCTCTTGATCCGGTCCCGTGATTTGCTCCTGGCAGGGGTCGGGGCCTGGCTTGCGGTCATCCTGGCTCCCGAGTTGCGGGCAGTCGGCGGCCCAGATAGAGAGACCGATGACCTATGACATCCTCCGGCCGAGACCGTCGGCGTCAGGACGGCGTCGTCGAAGAGGACTGTTCCGAGCCGGTCGGCCTTGCGCCGGCCATTCGAGCCAGGAAATCGAGCTGGTGGGTGATGTAAATCAGCTCATCGTTTTCAAGCTGCCGGCGCCGGTCCGCGATCCATTCGGCAGAGCGAACCAAGTCCAACTCCCCGCGCTCCAACAGCGCTCTCTCATGTGAATTAAGGATCCACTCCAGGAAGAACTTTTCATCGGCCGGGTATCCCGACTCGCTCGCGAAGACAACCCAGTCGGAGGCGCCGGCGTCCAAGATCTCGGCGCCTGCTGAGGGGAGCGCCTTAAATATTTTGCGCCCGGTGCGGCTATCTCCGGAGAGGTATCCATCCCTCCGGCGTTCGTCCATCGTCTTGTGATACAGCGCCTCGATGGCGGTATCCAAGGCAGGATCGATCTCGGGCAGGAACAGGGTGGTCCCGTCGAAATTGATCGTGAGGTAGAGCAAGGCCGAGTCTCGCAGTAGCCCGGTCAATGCTGTGAGCGTTGTGGGCAGGTCGACCAGGTCGAGGAAGGCATGGGCCAGGAGGACATCCCACAAAGGCAAGTCAAAGCGACCCCCAGCGAAGTCGAGGATTTCGCGCACGACGAAATCTATCCGGATGAGGTGGCCGTGGCGCCGCAACTCGAGCGAGGTCGGGTCGCTTCCGGTGATATCGTATCCATGGGTCTCGCCGTAGCGGGACAATCGCCGGCGAGCTTCAACCAACAAATCATCTTGTTCGTCGACCGCGGTGATGACGGAGTCGGAGAGAACCTCCCAGTCGAGAAGGCGCTCAATCATCGTCCCGATCCCAGCCCCCGCTTCGAGCACGCGCAGCGGCGCCTGCGACGTCGAGCTCGGAAGCGCCTCGCGGAATGATCTGGACACGTGCGCGTTGAGCGAGCGATCGTCGATGGTTTTTTTCGATGCCAGATATCGAATGAACCTGGCTGTGGAAGGATCAAGCATGTTTCACGCGGCCGGCCGCGCTGAAGGCGAGGCGACTGTGATCATGAATGATACCGATGACAGACCCTCAATGGATCAGGCTGATTCGGTCCCAAGCCGCAGATGCTGGTACACGGCGATGATCAGCAGGATCTCAACAATCTTGTCGGCGTAACCCAAAGGCGACCGGGCCCCGACGAACACCCATCCAAGGATGGTCACCGCAGTGAAGGCGATGAAAGCGATGTGTACCAGAGTCCTCTGGTTGACAAGGAATGGGATCCGGCCGAACAGCGCCACCAACAAGCTCAGGTAGCCCAATCCGTTGAGTGTGAAGAGGACATCCGGCCTCCCCGTTTCTCGAAGGTATCCAAGGTTGAGAACAACGAGGTGGACCAGAGCAGTGATCAAACCAAGGATGATGATGCTTGTGCGCAGGGTCGAACGATTCATGGGGAACCTCCTCGGGTAATGGGATGTGACAAACGTCAGCCGGCCATCGCCAGCTGACCGGCCTTGTGCTGAAACTCGACTAGGAACCTGCGAACAAGTGCGGCGCTGTCGCTCCAGGATGGGTGTCTGCGGTAGGTTTCCAACGCGGCCACGCCCATCTCGGACAGCGCTCGCCGGTCGTTCATCAGGCCCGCCAGTCCGCGGGCCAGGGCATTCGTGTCATCGGGTGGAACCAGGAGCCCGTTGTGGCGGTGGTGGACGAGTTCGGCGGCGCCGCCGACCGCTGTCGCCACCGCCGGCAGTCCGAAGCCCATGCCGTCGAGGTACGCAATGCCAAAACCCTCGTATGTGGCCGGCACGACCATCACTTGGGCCTGCGCGAGGCGCACCGCCAGCGAGGCCTCATCAAGCCGGCCTGCAAGGGCCACTCTCTGGTCCAGCCCTCTCGCCCGGATGGCGCGACGAATCCGGCGGACATGGGCTGGATCGACAGATAGATCGCCTACGACCTCGAGCCGCCAGTCCAACTCCATTATGGCGGCCAGAGCATCGAGAAGGGTGAGCAGACCCTTGCGTGGGATGATGTTCCCCAGGAAGATCAGGTTCAACGGGCCCGCTCTGAATGCTCTAGTCTGAATGTCTTCGGCGTTGATGTGTCGTTCAGGTTCACCTCGTCCGGGATAGGCCACGACGCTCGGGCGGCTGTCGGCCCACAAGGCTTCAACGCTGCGGCGGGTCGCCAGGCTGTTGCAGACGGCGCCGTCGACATCGCCAAAATACGATCTTTCGACTCGCCGGTACAGGGCATTCATCCAGGCCGGTCGGGCTTCGCTCGACCGCAGATGATGGACGATGGCGATGATTGGGACATCTGTCTCTCGACGAAGTCGTCGGTTGAACGCGAGAAGAGCCGGGTGGCTCAACTCGTCTTCGAGAAGCAGGTCCAACGAGACCGGATCGAACCCCCCGCGTGAGGTGCGAGGCAGATTCTGCAGAAGATCTCCGACATAGCTCCCCCAATGGAACGGCAAGACCTCGACTTGCCAGCCGCTCGCCCGCAGATGTTTCACCAGCATTCGGTCGTACAGGAAGCCGCCGGAGAGGTGATCGAGGCCACCGGGGACGATGAAACCCAGGCGCATCATGTTTGCTGCCGATAGGCCGCCCAAGCCGTCGCATCCTCCCAGAGGGTGACCTGAAACGCCGTGAGGCTGGTCGACGCCAGCCCCGCCGCCAGGTCCTGGCATAAGATGCGGGCGAAATGCTCGAGGCTCGGGTTCAGCGCATCGAACTCCGGGAGTTCGTTCAAGGTTTGCTCGCGATAGCGCGCCAGCATGCGATCGAGGTGGGCCTCGAGATCGACCAGGTCGACGATAAAGCCGTGCGGGTCGAGCGAATCCGATTCCAGTCGGACTTCGATTCGGTAGGCATGTGGATGAAGCTCATTCTCGGGTCCCCAGTCGCCGCCGATGAGATAATGCCGGGCGACGAATTCGCGCCGAAGACCAAGGCTGTACATGCACTCTCCTCCGTTTCGCCTAAGGAGATTCCTGGCTAACAGTATGAAGTACCGCCCGCACTCCCGTGATAGCTCGGGCACCTTTCATGCGATGGACCTTAGTGTAATCGACTCTCCTAATCGCGTCGCTGATCAAGCCCCCTCCGGCGAACGATGGTCGAGAAGGACCTGGATTGCATCATCCGGATGTGTATCGAGGAGTTCATAGGCGCGGGTTGCGTCAGTGATCGAGAATCGATGGGTGACGAGTGCGGCGGGGCTGACCTTGGCGAGCATCTCAAGCGCTATCGACAATCGGCGCGATTTGGACCACCTCCCGGACAGGCGCGGGTCGACGGTCGAGACTTGACTGCTTTTGATCTCGATTCGACTTCGGTGGAACCTCCCACCCAGGTCCAGAGTGGCTTGTTTCTT
>Ga0209342_10006322_pt1 | contig 12058 bp, 9 predicted proteins | sample RifCSP16_2_FD_184023 | JGI IMG/M metagenome (GOLD analysis project Ga0209342, IMG submission 184023) | Soil microbial communities from Rifle, Colorado - Rifle CSP2_sed 16_2 (SPAdes) (version 2) | ecosystem: Environmental > Terrestrial > Deep subsurface > Rock core/Sediment | place: Rifle... | reverse complement strand
ATGCGCGAGTTCTACAAGGAGCGCAACGTGGTGATGGAAGAGCGCCGCATGCGAACCGACAGCCAGCCCACCGGCCGTCTGTTCGAGCAGTTCGGGGCCGCCGCCTTCACCGCGCATTCCTACGGGCGGCCGGTGGTGGGATGGGCCTCGGACCTCGGCGCCTTCTCTGCCACAGACGCCCGCGCCTACTTCGATACCTACTACGTCCCGGCCAACATGGTGGTGACGGTGGTGGGCGACGTGAGGACTTCCGAAGTGCTGCCCATGGTGGAGAGGTACTTCGGCCGGCTGGCCGCTCGCCCCAAGCCGGAGCCGCTGCGCACCGAAGAGCCGGCCCAGAAGGGGGAGCGGCAGGTGGTTCTCAAGGAGCCAGCCCAGCCCTTCTACATGGAGGGCTATCACAAGCCCGGCGCCGCCGATGCCGACGACGCCGTCTACGACGTGATCGGTCAGATCCTCTCCGTGGGCCGCACCTCACGACTGTACCGGGCGCTGGTGCGTGACCAGCGGATTGCCGCCAGCGCCGCCGGCTTCTCCGGCTACCCGGGCGACAAGTACCCGAATCTCTTTGTCTTCTTCGCTCTGCCGACACCGGGTCACACCCCCCAGGAAGTGCGCGACGGAATCAGGGCTGAGATCGAGCGCCTGAAGACGGAGGACGTCGGCGACGACGAGCTCAAGATGGTGAAGGCGCGGGTCCGCGCCGGCCTGATCCGAAGCCTCGGTAGCAACCAGGGCCTGGCCAACCAGTTAGGCTCCGCCCAGGCCCGCTATGGCGACTGGCGAGAGCTGTTCCGGCAGATCGAACGAGTGGAGAAGGTCGGCAGGGAGGACGTGAAGCGCGTGGCCCAGAAGACCTTCGTCGAGTCCAACCGCACGGTGGGCATCCTGGAGTCCACGCGCATGGCCGGCGGCCCCAAGGGAGGCAACTGATGAGTGCCCGAAACGCCGTTCTCTCCGCCTGCGCCATGGGCGCGGTCCTGTCGGTTCCCCTGGCCCCGGTGGCGGCGCAGGTCACCGACATCAAGGACATCAGGAAGCCGGCCTTGAAGCCCTTCACCCCCCAGCAGCCCCTGAGGCTGGCGCTACCTAACGGGATGGTGGTGTTTCTCCAGGAAGACCACGAGCTGCCCCTGATTCGCGGCACCGCCCGCATTCGCGGCGGCTCGCGGGAGGAGCCAGGGGGCAAGGCGGGCCTGGTCTCCATCTACGGCCAGGTGTGGCGCACCGGCGGCACCAAGACCAGGAAGGGAGATGAGCTCGACGACTTCCTGGAGGCTCGGGCGGCCCGGGTGGAGACGGGTGGCGGGCTCGACTCGACCTTCGTCTCCTTCGATTGCTTGAAGGGCAACCTCGACGAGGTCCTTCCGGTCTTCGAGGACCTGCTCCGAAACCCCGAGTTCCGCGAGGACAAACTCAGCCTGGCCAAGACACAGCAGAACACCGGCATCGCCCGCCGCAACGACAACCCGATGGGCATCACCGCGCGGGAGGCGCGCAAGCTGGGATACGGCGCCAACTCACCCTACGCTCGGGTCGAGGAATACGCGACGGTCGCGGCGGTCACCCGCGACGACCTCTTGGCGTGGCACCGGGCGGCCGTTCATCCCAACAACATGATCCTGAGCGTCACCGGGGACTTCGAAGCCAAGGCCATGGAGGCGCGGCTGCGCAAGGCGTTCGGTGGATGGGCGCGGGGACCGGCGGCGAAGAAGGGCGAGGCCGCCATCACCGAGGCCAAACCCGGCGTCTACTTCGTGCAGAAGGACGACGTCAACCAGAGCAACATCCGCATGCTCCACCTGGGCACCACCATGAAGAGCCCCGACTACTACGCCCTGGAAGTCATGAACGAGGTCTTCGGGGGCGGCTTCTCGGCGCGCCTCTTCTCCAACATCCGGTCCAAGAAAGGCCTTGCCTACTCCGTCGGCGGCGGCGTCGGCATGGGCTTCGACTACCCGGGCCTGTTCCAGCTCGCCATGGGCACCAAGAGCGAGAGCACGGCGGCGGCAATCGAAGCCCTCTACGAAGAGATCGACAACCTGCTCAAGGCGCCGCCATCGGCCGACGAGTTGAACCGAGCCAAGGAGGCGATCCTGAACTCGTTCATCTTCGAGTTCGACTCCAAGCAGAAGGTGATGGCACAGAAGGCGCTCTACGAGTTCTACGGCTATCCACCCGACTTCCTGGAGCGCTACCGCGCCGGGATCGAGAAGGTGACCACCGCTGACGTAGCCCGGGTGTCACGCCAGTACGTGCACAGGGACAAGATCGCGCTGTTGGTCGTGGGCAAGGCTCAGGACTTCGACAAGCCCCTCGCCAGCTTCGGTCCGGTGACCACCCTGGACATCACCATCCCGCCCCCGCCGGAGAAGAAGAGCAACTGATTCGTTCCGGGTCGCCCCGAGCGTAGGGGCGACCCCGGTGATCTTGACACGGAAGCTTCCGGAAGCTACCTTCTGGGCATGCGGTCCGTTGGGCTGAAGGTCCTCAAGAACAAGCTGAGCGAGTACGTCCGACTGGCTGCCCGGGGCGAGACCGTCCTGGTCACGGATCGCGATGAGGTCGTTGCGGAGCTGGTGCCGCCCCATGAGGGGCGGAGCCCGTTGCTGGCCGATGCGATGCTTGCCGAGGCGATGCGCAAGGGTTGGATCACCGCGCCCATGATGGTCGCCGCGGAGCCCCCGCCTCGCCTGCCGGTTGCTCCGCTCGGTGACCTGCTCGCCGAACTGGCCCGCGACCGCGAGGATCGGTGATCTACCTCGACACCTCGGTCGTCCTGGCACACCTTCTCGCCGAGGATCGGCAGCCGCCGCCGTCGCTCTGGACCGGCGTCCTGGTGGCCAGCCGCCTCCTCGAATACGAGGCCTGGAACCGGGTACACGCGCGAGGCCTCACGCGATCCCACAGCGAGCCGCTTCGGCTGCTGTTGGCACGCGTGGCGTTCGTCGAACTGGCGCCCCCGGTGCTGGCGAGGGCGCTGGATCCATTCCCGGTTGCGGTGCGCACGCTCGATGCGATCCACCTCGCATCGATCGACTTCCTGCGCACGCAAGGACAGCCGGTGTCACTCGCCAGCTACGATGACCGGATGCTGTCGGCAGCTCGCGCCATGCGCATTCCCATTGTGGCGCTGTAGAGACCGCCGCCGCCGAGCCCGCCAGACGCGTCAGCTCGCGGGGACCACCTTGTAGATCTCGCCGTCGTGGTCGACGATGTAGATCTCGCCGTCGCCGTCCACGCCAAACGATGAAGGCCGCGACAGGCCCCGGCCCAGGGTTGCCGTCCAATCCCGGAGATCCACGGCGCGGCCGCTCTCCACGCGGAACGACCTCACGAAGGGCGTGCAGTAGTCGCTGTAGAAGTAGCTTCCGTGGTAGCCCGGCAGGCGACAGCCGCGGTAGACGACGCCCCCGGTGATGGAGCAGCCCTCACCGTGGCTGTACTCGGCGACGGGCAAGGTCAGCCCCACGGTCGCGCAGCCCGAGCCGGGCTGATAGCAGCGGCTGCCCTCCATCACGCTCCAGCCGTAGTTCTCGCCGCCCTTGCGTGAGGCGACGCCGAGGTCGATCTCCTCCATGGCGTTCTGACCCACGTCGGCGATCAGCAGGTCGCCGGTGATGCGGTCAAAGGCGAAGCGCCAGGGGTTGCGGAGGCCGTACGACCAGATCTCGGGCCGCGCGCCTGACGTGTTGACGAACGGGTTGTCGGCGGGCACCCGGTAGGGGCTTCCGCCGTCCACGTCGAGCCGCAGCATCTTGCCGAGGTGGCTGCCCAGGCTCTGGCCGTTGCCCTGGGGATCGCCGCCCGAGCCACCGTCGCCCAGTCCAACGTAGAGCATGCCGTCGTTGCCGAAGGCCAACCCGCCGCCGTTGTGGTTGGAGTAGGGCTGGTCTGCGAAGAGCACCAGCTTCTCGGAGGCGGCATCGGCGACATCGCCGGCCGGTGCCGGGGCCCGAAACTCGGCGATGTGAGTGTCCCCCGACCTGTCGGTGTAGTTGACGAAGAAGCGGCCGTTCTCCGCGTAACGTGGATGGAAGGCCAGACCCAGGAGGCCCCGCTCGCCCCCGGAGCCGACGCGAGAGGCGATGTCGAGGAAGGGGGCCGAGAGCAGGTTCCCCTTCTTGAAGATCCGGACCCGGCCGGCCTGCTCCAGGACGAAGACGCGCTCACGGTCGCCCGGCGGGGCCTGCAAGTCGACGGGGCTCGAAAGGCCGCTCCCGACCAGCGTGGTGGTGAGGCCGGGAGTTCCCGAGACCGGAGTCCCCGCCGAGCAGGTGGATCCGGGAGGTGTGGCGGTGGGGGAGCCGGGCGACGGGGAGTCGCCACCGCCGCAGGCCGAGACAGCGACCGCAAGAAGGACCACCCGCACACCCAACGCATTCGCTTCCCTCATGTCTCGCGCTCCCTCTCGAACGTCAAGGGTTTTCGGCCGGGGCTTCCGGCAGCAGTGCCGGCACCTCGCCTTCCAGATAGCGGCAAAGCTCCGGCTTCGAGAACTGGAGGCCCACGAAGAAGGGGCCGAACTCGCCGTACCAGGAGGACGCCTCGTCGAAACGCATCTCGTAGACCAGCTTCTTGAAGACCAGCGGGTCGTCGGCGAAGAGGTCGACACCCCACTCCCAGTCGTCGAAGCCGATGGACCCGGAGATGATCTGGGTGACCTGGCCCGCATAGTGACGGCCGATCAGGCCGTGGTCGCGCATCAGACGCGCCCGATCGGCGAAGGACGCCGCGTACCAGTTCTTGACTTCGCCCCGGCGCTTGTTCATGGGGTAGAAGCAGATGGCCCGCCGTCGCGGGACCTGGGGGTAGAGGCGGGGACTGACGCGCCTGCGTTGCTCCTCTAGCGCCGCGTCAAACGCCTGCTCGAACTCCTGGCTTCCGGTGGCTAGACCCTGCTCGTTGAGCCGCGAGTGGATGATGGCGGTCATCTCGTAAAGGCCCAGCTCCACGACCGAGACGTAGGAGGTGGTGAGCTCGAGGAAGGGGGCGAGGGGGAGCCGGGACACGGCGATCTGGGCGGCCTGCAGGGCATCGAGATCGCGCCGCAGGTGGACCAGCATCAGGTCGCCCCGGTGGCCGAGAAGCGTGGAGACGGCGGTCTCGCTCTCGCCGGCTCGGTCCATGGCCTCCAGGGCCGCGATGGTGTCCTTCGACCGGACCTTGCGTTCGGGACCTTGCAGCGCCCGCCAGGGTTCCCAGTGGATGCGGAACATCTGATGAAGAACGTAGTAGCCCTCGAGGGTTTCCGGGACCCGGGGGTCGTGCATGCCCTGCTGCCTCCGTGGAGAAGCCCCATTCTATACGCGGCGCCCGAAGTGAACTCGGTCGCCGCCATGAAGCGGGAGCGCTCGCCCCGCGAGATCCCGGACCCGAACCGCAACGCCCTGGGACGCCGTGGGTAGCGGGACATGACAAGGTTTTACGGGAGGCAACGCGGCTGGGGTTGGCTACCGCTTCGGTTGGCCGGAGAATGGAGCATCGGGCGGCTGCGGGCCGCCCCAAGAGAGGTCGTCTTGATCATCCAGCGTTGTCTGCCGTGTGTTGTGGCTGTCGTTCCCTTGGTCGCCTGTGCCGGGGGCCAGGGTGCCACCGCCAAGCGCGGTCCCGGAGGCCAGCCGCTGCCGGTACGGGTGGCCGAGGTTCAGGCGCAAGACGTCACCTATCGCGTACGGGCTCTGGGCTCGTTGGAGGCGGAGGAGCTGGTGCAGGTGACGGCGGAGGTCGACGGGGCGGTAGCCGCCGTGGACTTCCACGAGGGGGACCGGGTGACCCCGGACACGGTGCTGGTGCGCATCGATCCCGACCGCTATCGGCTGGAGGTCGAGCGGACCGAGGCCACCTACAAGAAGACGCTCGCCGATCAGCACCGGGCCGAGGCCGACCTCAAACGCCGTGAGGAACTGGCCCGGGAGCAACTGGTGGCGGTCGAGGAGCTGAACCGCAGCCGCCAGGAGACGGAGCGGCTCACCGCGGAGACGGCGGCCGCCAAGGCCGCCTGGGATTGGGCGCTGGCCAACCAGCGGCGCTCGGCGGTCAAGCCCTCCCGGGCCGGGGTCATCAACACCCGGGCGGTGGACACCGGCCAGTTCGTGCGCGCGGGCAGCGTGCTGGCGACCCTGGTGGATGTCTCTCGGCTGCGCCTGCGTTTCAAGGTCTCGGAGAGCGAGTCGCTCAAGGCTCGCCAGGGGCAGCCGGTGAGCTTCCGGGTCGCCGCCGCTGGCGACCGCGACTTCGAGGCTCGCATCTACCACGTGGGCGAGGTGGCGGAAGCCGCCAGCCGGCAGGTGGAGGTGATGGCCTGGGTCAAGAACCCGGGAACCCTGAAACCCGGGTTCTTCGCCGAAGTCACGCTGGCCACCGAGTCCAAGAAGGGGGCCACCGTGGTGCCCGAGGGGGCGGTCCAGGCCAGCGAGCGGGGCTTTGTCTGCTACGTGGTGGAAGAGGGCCGGGCCAAGGTGCGTTCGGTGCAGGTGGGGCTCAAGACGGACGCCGGCCTGGTGGAGATCCTCTCCGGGCTCAAGCCCGGGGAGACGGTGGTGATCGAGGGCTCGGACCGTTTGGTGGACGGGGTGGCGGTCCAGCCGGCGGCTGAGAAAGGCCCGGCCGCCCCCGGCGCGGCGACCGGCCCGAGAGCCCGGCCATGAGCGACCGCAAGCCCCCGCGCCCCCCGGAGCCGGAGGAAGATCCGAAGCTGATCGCCACCGGCTCCACCCTGGCCGACATCTCCATCCGCAACCACGTCTTCGCCTGGATGCTGATGGCGGCTCTCATGCTCTTCGGCCTCATCAGCTTCGGCGGCTTCGGTGGGGTGGTGAAGGGCCTGGGCGTTTCCCAGAACCCCGACGTCGACTTCCCGGTGGTGACGGTTTCCGTGGGCTACGAGGGCGCCTCCCCCGAGGTCATGGAGACCGACGTGGTGGACTTCCTGGAAGACGCGGTCACCTCCATCGAGGGCGTGAAGGAGATCACCTCCACCTCCCGTCAGGGCTCGGCCTCGGTCACCGTGGAGTTCGAGCTGTCGCGGAACATCGACGTGGCCTTGCAGGACGTGCAGACCAAGGTGGCCCAGGCCGCCCGCCGCCTACCGCGGGAACTGGATCCGCCGGTGATCAGCAAGTCCAACCCCGAGGACCAGCCGATCATGTGGATCGCGCTGTCCGGGAACCGTTCGCCCACCTTCCTGGCCGACTACGCCAGAAACGTGCTGAAGCCCCAGTTCCAGACCATTCCGGGGGTGGGGGAGATCTTCTTCGGCGGCTTCCGCGAACGCAACGTACGCGTTTGGTACGACGCCACCCGACTGGAGAGCCGGGGCCTCACCGTGCAGGACGTGAACCGGGCCATCGAGCGCGAGCACCTGGAGGTGCCGGCGGGCCGTATCGAGAGCGCGGGACGGGAGATGAACGTGCGGGCGGAAGGCGAGGCCATCGACATCGAGGCCTTCCGCAACCTGGTGGTGTCCTACAAGGACGGCGCCCCCGTCCGGCTCCAGGACGTGGCGGTGGTCGAGGACGGGCTCGAGGATCGGCGCCGCATCTCCCGGGCCCTGGGCGAGCCGGCGATCGGGTTCGGCATCCGGAAGCTGCGCGGCGCCAACGCGGTCGAGGTGGGCCACGGGGTGAAGGCGAAGCTCCAAGAGCTGCGCCAGCAGTTGCCCGAGGGCGTCTCTCTGAACGTGAACTTCGACAGCACCGCCTTCGTGGAGCAGGCGATCGACGAGATTCTGTTCACGCTGGTCCTGGCCGCACTGCTGACCGGCTTCGTTTGTTGGCTGTTCCTCGGCTCCTGGTCGACCACCCTGAACGTGCTGCTCGCCATCCCCACCTCCATCTTGGGCACCTTCATCGTGATGTACTTCTTCCACTTCACCCTCAACACCTTCACCGTGCTGGGCCTCAGCCTGGTGGTGGGAATCGTGGTGGACGACGCCATCATGGTGCTGGAGAACATCTACCGGCACCGGGAGATGGGGGAGGGCAAGATCAAGGCGGCTTCGGTAGGCGCGCGCGAGATCACCTTCGCCGCTGCCGCCACCACCGCCGCCATCGTCGCCATCTTTCTGCCGGTGGCCTTCATGAAGGGCATCATCGGCCGCTTCTTTTTCCAGTTCGGCGTCACCATCTCGGTGGCGGTCCTGCTCTCGCTTCTGGAGGCGCTCACCCTGGCGCCCATGCGCTGTTCCCGCTTCCTGGAGGTGGGGGAGAGGCAAAGCCGGCTGGGCCACGCCATGGATCGGCTCTTCGCCAAGCTCTCGGCCAGCTACCTCCGCCTGCTGGCGCCGGCCCTCCATCACCGGGGCTGGGTGATGGGCGGTGCCTTGACCTTCTTCCTGCTATCCCTGGGCCTGCTGCGTCTCTTGCCCCAGGAGTTCTCGCCCACCGTGGACTCGTCGCGCTTCTCGGTTCGCTTCATGACCCCGGTAGGCTCAAGCCTGGAGGTGACCGACCGCGCCTTCAAGCGCATCGAGGCCTTCCTGTCCACGCGAGGCGAGGTGGAGCGGTTCTTCGGCGGTGTGGGTGGCATGGGGGGAGCCGGCGATGTCTCCTCGGGCTTCCTGTTCGTGACCCTGAAGGAGCCCGGCCAGCGGCCGCGCGACGCCCAGACCGGCAAGCGTTTGACGCAGCAGCAGTTCATGGATGTGGCCAGGAAGGCCCTGGCTGGGATCCCTGGGGTGCGGGTCGCCCTCCAGGACCCCTCGCAGCAGGGGTTCACCGGCGGCCGCGGGTTCCCGGTGGAGCTGTCGATCCGGGGCCATGACTGGGGCGTGCTGGCCGAGAAGGCCAACCAGATCATGGAGAGGATGCGGGCTTCCGGGTCTACTGCGGACGTCGACAGCGACTACCGCGTAGGCATGCCCGAGGTGCAGGTGATCCCCGACCGCAACAAGGCCGCCGACCTGGGCATCAGCATGGCCGACATCGGCGACACCATCAATGCGGCGATCGGCGGCGCCCGGGTGGGGAAGTTCAAGGATCAGGGGCGGCGCTTCGACATCCGGGTGCGCCTGCTGGGTCAGCAGCGGGAGCGCGCCGAGGACATCGAGCGGCTGCTGGTGAGGACCCGCAGCGGGGCCTTGGTCCGCCTGGGCGATCTGGTCACCATCCGCCAGCAGCCAAGCCTGCAGGCCATCACCCGGAAGGACCGCCAGCGGGCCATCACCATCTTCGCCAACATGGCCTCCGGAGTCTCCCAGGCGGACGCCATCGAGTCCAGCCTGAGGATCGCGCGCGAGGTGCTGCCCGACGGCTACCGGGCCCTCCCCTCGGGCACCAGCCAGGCCTTCCAGGAGTCCTTCCAATCGCTAGGCTTCGCCTTTCTGATGGGCCTGGTGGTGGCCTACATGGTGCTGGCGGCGCAGTTCAACGCCTTCAGCCATCCCTTTACCGTGCTCCTGGCCCTGCCCTTCAGCATCAGCGGGGCGTTGCTGATGCTCTGGATCTCCGGTCAGACGCTGAACGTCTACAGCGTGCTGGGGCTCATCCTCTTGATGGGGATCGCCAAGAAGAACTCCATCATGCTGGTGGACTTCACCAACCAGATCCGCGATCGCGGCGTCGAGCGCCACCAGGCGCTGCTCCAGGCCTGCCCCATCCGCCTGCGGCCCATCCTCATGACCTCCATCGCCACCATCGCTGGCGCCTCGCCGGCAGCCTTTGCCGTCGGCCCTGGGGCGGAGACGCAGCGGCCCATGGCCCTGGCGCTGGTCGGCGGCATGGCGGTCTCGACCCTGCTCACGCTCTTCGTGGTACCCGCGGCCTACAGCGTGCTCGACGACGTCATCAGCTGGAACACCGAACGGCGGCGCCGGGGCGCGGGCCTGATCGCGGAGCTGCGCGCGGCTTTCGGCTCGCGCCGAGCCGGCCCCGAGACCAGCCTGCGCTAGCGGCAGACGGGTCCGATTCCCGCGAGCCGAGGCGGATCGCTGGGCCTAGAATCCAGTTTGTGCTGGATGAAGACCGTTGCTACCGGGCCCTCAGGGCTCGCGACGCCCGCTTCGACGGACGCTTCTTCGTGGCCGTGCGCACCACCGGCATCTACTGCCGGCCCATCTGCCCCGCCCGGCCCGCCAAGCGCGAGAACGTGCGCTTCTTCACCAACCCGGCGGCGGCCGAGGAAGAGGGCTTCCGGCCCTGCCGGCGCTGCCGCCCGGAAACCGCTCCCGGTTCGCCGGCCTGGGTTGGCACCCCGGCGACGGTGGTCCGGGGGCTGCGGCTGATCACCGACGGCGCGCTCGACGAAAGCGACGTGCTCACCCTGGCCGCGCGTCTGGGCGTCGGTGACCGGCACCTGCGGCGCCTGTTCCTGCGCCACCTGGGGGCGCCGCCGCTGGCGGTGGCGCGCACCCGCCGCGCCCACTTCGCCCGGCGCCTGATCGACGAGACTCGTCTCCCCATGACGGAGGTCGCCTTCGCCGCCGGCTTCCGCTCTTTGCGCCAGTTCAATGCGGTGCTCCGCAGCACCTTCGGCGCCCCGCCCAGCCTGCTGCGCTCGGGCGTGCGCGCGCCGCAAACGAAGGCCGAAGCTCTCTCTCTGCGTCTAGCGGTGCGACCGCCCTTCGACCCGGACCTGGTCCTGGGGTTCTTGGCACCGCGGGCCATGCCGGGAGTCGAAGAGGTGACCGGCGACCGCTACCGTCGCCTCTTGCGTTTGGCGGACGGGCCGGCGGTCCTGGAGATCGAGGTCGGGCCGGGGGCGCCCGCCGTGGTCCTGCGCGTGTCCCGCGCGGTGGGGACCGGCCTTATGGCGGTGGTTCAGGGCGCACGCCGCCTCTTCGATCTGGATGCGGACGGGGCGGCGGTCCACGCGCACTTGCGCCGCGACCGGGGCCTGGCGCGCCTGTTGCCTGCCCCCGGGGCACTGCGTCTGCCGGGGACCCTGGTGCCCTTCGAGCTGGCCGTGAGGGCGGTGGTCGGCCAGCAGGTGAGCGTCGCCGCCGCGCGGACCCTGGCGGGCCGTCTGGTGGCGGCCTTCGGCGAGCGGGTGAGCGAGGAAGGCCCGCTCACCCACCTCTTCCCCAGCCCCGAGAGGCTGGCCGAGGCCGACCTCGGAGGCATCGGCCTCACCGCGGCCCGGGCTGCCACGCTGAAGGCCCTGGCCCGTGCGGTGGCCGATGACACGATACGTCTGGACACCGGCGCTCCACTTGAGGACACCCGCGCCGCTCTCCTGGAGGTCCCGGGCATTGGGCCCTGGACTGCCGAGTACGTGGCGCTCCGAGCGTTAGGTGACCCCGACGCCTTCCCGGCGTCCGATCTGGGCCTCCGCCAAGCGCTGGCCGAAGGCGGTTCGCCGCTCTCGGCTGCGGATCTCGCCCGGCGCGCCGAAGCCTGGCGGCCCTGGCGCGGCTATGCGGCGGTGTCCCTCTGGCATTCCCTGGGCGCTTCACCGGCCCGCCGCGAAAGGAGAAAGCCGTGACCTCACTGGAACTGGCCTCTTTGACCTCGCCGCTCGGTCCCCTGGTGCTGGCGGTTGGCCCGCGCGGCCTGGTCGGCCTGGACCTCGAAGGCGACCAGGCGGGCATGGTGCGCCGGCTGGAGCGACGCTTCGGCCCCCTGCACCTAGCGCGATCGGAAGATCCCGGAGGGGTGGTCGCTACCTTGCGCCGCTACTTCGCGGGGCGGCTTCAGGCTCTCGACAAGGTGGAGGTCGATCCGGGAGGGACCCCGTTCCAGAGCCAGGTGTGGTTGGCCCTGCGCCGGATTCCCGCCGGGACCACCTGGTCCTACGCCCGGCTCGCCCAAGAGGTCGGGCGCCCGGCCGCGGTCCGCGCCGTGGGCGCGGCCAACGGAGCCAACCCGGTGCCGCTGGTCTTGCCCTGCCACCGCGTGATCGGCAGCGACGGCCGCCTGGTGGGCTACGGCGGCGGCCTCGACCGCAAGGAATGGCTGCTCCGGCACGAACACGCGCGCTTCGTGGCCGAGCGCCAGGCCCGGCTGCCCCTGGTGGAGGCCTGAGCCGGCTGCGCCAAACCCCGCATCGCCCCCAGGGTTTCCTGTTGGACGGCATGCGCAACCTCCGAAGTCACTTGCGGTTCGTGTCCGGGGGCTCGGGG
>Ga0209342_10006321_pt1 | contig 12058 bp, 6 predicted proteins | sample RifCSP16_2_FD_184023 | JGI IMG/M metagenome (GOLD analysis project Ga0209342, IMG submission 184023) | Soil microbial communities from Rifle, Colorado - Rifle CSP2_sed 16_2 (SPAdes) (version 2) | ecosystem: Environmental > Terrestrial > Deep subsurface > Rock core/Sediment | place: Rifle... | reverse complement strand
GTCGGGTTGTCCTTGGCGCCGGTACGGAGCTGCCGGAGGAAATGTCCGCTGCCGCTCGCCGGGTCCAGCACCTTGATCTCCCAGGGCAGCTTCTTCTCGCGATGCAGGATGTGGACTGGCTGCTTCAGCAACTCCTCCTGCGAGAGGTCGCTATCGTCCTGCGGTTCCGGCGGCAGAGCTTGCCCTAGCCCAAGGAATATCTCCATTGGCCGGCGCACCATGTACCCGCATTGGTCGACCAAGCGGGTGTCGCCCTTCCGCATCTCGTACCAGGTACGACCCAGCGTGTTATCGGTCAGGAATTGGACCACGTAGCGAGGCGTGTAGAACTGGTTGCGGAAGGCCAGCTCGTAGGAATTGCGCGGCGCGGCGCTCTCCTTGCGCGCCTTGTCCCGCAGCTCCTTCGGTGTGAAGTACTGATAGATCCAACCGATGGTCTCGTCGGACTCCCAGATGTCGGCCAGTTCGTCAGCGTTAATCAGGTCGAGGACGCCTTCGAGCGACTTCCGCCCGGGGAATAGGTGACTAGAGATGTGCTCCGTGTCGAACAGCACCTTGATTTCGTCCGTGAGCTTCGCGCAGACGTCGAATAGAAAATGCTTGTAGGCACGATATTCCTCGCCTGTACGCCAAAGACGTTCGTCCTCCCGATGCTCCGCGAGGTGGACCTTGAACCCGTTGGAGTTCGTGCCCCGACTCACCGTCTCATCAAGCAGGCCGCGTCGCTCGAGCATCTTGAAGGCGCACAGCCGGTTCAAGTGGGTGAACGCGACCTCGCGCTGGAACTGGTCGACTGCGTCCTTCGGCTTGATGTCGTAACCCTCAATGTGCTCAACGGCGGCAACGGCGCGGCGACGGGCATCCAGCTCCTCTTCGTTCAAGTGTGAGAGCGAGCCTTCGGACTCGATCGTGCCGTTGCGATGAATACCGAACGCGCCCTCGAGCTGGTCCAGCAGGTCCTCCTCGAGGATCTTGCGGGACTGCACGACGATATTACGGAGCCCATTGCGCGTCTCTTTATCCATCAGGGTTACTCGACGATGATCGTGGTGTCCTCGGACAGTGCTTTTAAGAGCTCATCCTTTAGCGCCTGGATGCCGGCCTCAACGTCCTCCTCCGTCTGAACCCGGGAAAAGTAGCGTGACGCCTTCACGATTTTCGTTGGCCTCTCGGGAGCCGTCAGCTCGACGATGCGGCGGAGGGCATCAGTTTCGCGTTGGCCTACGGCCGCGATGTCAGACTCGAGCTGTTCGAGCGAGGCACGACACGAACCGCAGCTTGCGTGGCCGACTGAAGTCGCTCGTCCCCTCGCACACGGTCCAGGGCGTAGTTGTTTGCCTCATTGCGCTTCGAGTGGGCGGCCTCGAAGCTCGACGCGAAGGCCCGATGAATGGCGTCGCTCTTGACCTTCACCTCGTGCATTTTTGAAAACACCTCGGGCTCGGCCAGAAGGTCCCGTAACTCGCTCACTGTCGAGTCCAGGTTCGCTGAGGCATCGACGCGCTGCATGACCGGCCAGACGTTGGTGAGCACAGCCTGAGCTGCGAATATGCGCTCAAGGTTCTCAGGCGACATGGCGACGCCTATTCGGCCGACCTCGTCGCGCCTCTTCTTGAGGGCTGCGCCCTCCTGGGCAAGACGTGCGACCCTTTTCTGTACGTCCTCCCGCTCGATGGCGGTCAATTCTTGTTCGTAGTCCTCGAGCATCTCAACCACGGGCAAATCGCGGGCGCTCGCCTTTGCGATCAGAGGGCGCACATCACCGAGCTCCTCCAACACGAAGTCCCCCAACGCGCGGCTGATCTTCTGTTGGTCGACGTCGACGTCCTTCCCAGTGAGGTCTGAGTACGCTCGGCGCGCCTTTACGAGGGCCTCAACCTCGATAGGGGCCTGGGGCGCGAAGGCCGCTCGCTTGAAGTCACCGATCTTCGTCAGCGCCGGCCAAGACTGCTGGACCGTGTAGTCCTCATGAGTGCGGCCACCAGTTGTTATACGAACTTGCCCTGCGCGGAACAGGCCGGCCAGTACGACTCTCAACACGTCAGTCTCCCACCCGAACCCGGGCCCGGAGAAGTGCTCGTCAAGCATCGCGCCGTTCGGCTTTTCGCCGTAATCGACGCGGTCTTTTAGATACTTCAGGACGTCGACAGCACTGGCCGCGAGGGCGTTGAACGTAACATCCGCTCCGGAGCGAAGGAAGAGTTTGAGCCCGTTTTCCCCGTACACGGCCGGTACGGCGTCCAAGTTTGCGGCCTTTAAGATGTTCTCCGCGTCGTTAGTACCGGGACTCACTGCTGCGTGAGACAAATTGGGGTAGAGGTCCGGCACCACTCCGTCAAGGAATTTCTTCAGGATCTCCGGCACCGTCGACCCGAGGGCGGACCCGTCTTTGGCTACGCCGCTAAAGAGTAGCTGACCCGTCGTAAGAGCCTGTACCAGTTTCCCCCGTAAGCGGGTCTCCGCGTCGCCGTTCGCTCGCTTCTCCTCATCGAGGCTGTTTGACTCGTCCGCGGTGATCTTGTTCTGGGCACGGAGGTTCTCGTACTCGCGAATCATCTCGTTTGAGCGGACCAACTCGGCTACGAGGCTGTCTATGTCGGCTGTCAGCGGGAAGACCCAGTAGGCACGCTTCTCTTTGCGGCTGTCCTCTCTTGCCTTCTGAACGCCCTCGGCGAGTCGGTCAGGCGCGTCCGCACTGCGCACGTCGACCACAATTCCGCCTCTCGCGTTCGGGGCTCCACGGATGGTGGCGTTGATGGGGAAATTACGGTTCTCGTACCGGTAGGTTTTAAGCGCCGGCTCGTCGAATACTCTCTCCAACAGGTGTCCTAGGAGCTCCTCGCGCTGTCGCGGCTTGACGTCTATCCCCTGCTTCTTCGACTGCCAAGTCTTCTCCTGAGCTGTGAGTATCTTGTACCCGTCCTCGGAGTCTCGGAGGTGCTTGGGCGTCCACCAACTTCGCGATAGCACTCTCGACGTCCTTCAGTGGCGAATCGGCTTCGACGCTCGGGTATAGAAGAGCGGATATGTTGTGCGCAGTACGCGGCAGGTCCTTGACGAACGAGAGAAGGGCGACGGCCTTCATCACTCTTACGCACCAACTATCATCCGCGAACTTCTTGCCCACATCGTCGACATCCTTGCGGATCTCGGTAGACAGGCTAGCCTCCAGCAGCTCAAACACCTTGTCGAGTGTGACCAGTGTGCCGACCGGTTGATCAGCCAGGCGGGTCCGGTCGTTGACGAGCATCTCGTAGGCCTGCTTAATGATCGTCCTCGTCGCTCCACCGATCGTGCGATCAGCGCCAGGCTGGAGACGAATGCCAGAGACGATGTCGATCGAAAGGCTGTCGACATGGTGGGGAAGATAGGGGTGGAAGTCCGTGAACGAATCAGCCTCGAACTCCTGCCTTCGGTGGGTCCTCTCCAGAGCCGCGTGCGTCTTCAGAGCTCCCTCGGTCTTCTCAAACAGCGTCCGAAGATCGGCTAGGCATTCCGCCTTTTTGGCCAGGACGCGCTTGACCACAATCTCACGGATGTCAGTGGGAGATAGATCCACGCGAATCGGGAATCGGTCCTGAACCTTGGCCAACTGAACTTTCGTGTCGCCGATTGCCGATGTGACTTCGTCTAAGCGCTCCTGTGAGGTTGCTACGAGCCAGACGGGCGACACTGCCGTTTTCGCCTGCACCTGCCTGCGGCCCTCGAGGCCGAGGAGCTCGACGATGCGGCGAAGATCCTCGATGCGATCGGAGCTGCGAGCTATGTATTGTCCGACTTCATCGATGATGTACACGAGTGCGCGTCCAGGGAGACGACGTCGCATGAGTTCGTAAGATCTTTCGACGACAAGATTCGGCGTCGCCTCAACTTCCCTATTGGCGACGCTCTTTGCCCATGAGTCGGCAGACGGATAAGTGCCTGGGTCCATCTCGTGCAGAATTGTGCTGGCCTCGTTAAACTTTCCCGCCAGCTTTCTTCGCATAGTCCAGGGTGCGTCGTAGCGCGACTGGAACTTCTGCATGAAATCGTCGAGCTTGCCATCCGACTCCAGCGTCATCTCAAGCTCGGCGATGTCGAAGTCCTCTGAATATCCCAGCTCGCGCAGAAGCACGCGGTACATGTAATGGGCGATCGACCGGCGTTCCGTCCCCACTGCGCGGTCGGACTGGATGTCGAACATGATGATTCTGACCGGGAACTTGGCGTGAATGGCGTCGACCAGATTGAGAACCCGCTGATCGTCGAGGCGCCGAGCGAAGAGGTCAACGGCTCGGTCACCCAGAACCACGTTGTCTTCAAGAACGTAGCCCAGATTCTTGATGAAGGATGATTTCCCCGATCCGAAGAATCCAGATACCCATATCCCGACGCTCTCGCTAAGGGTAGCCGGCCCCTCGGCGAAAGCTGACAATACTCGGTAATAGAAGTCCCGGATGGCTGGGGTGACGACGTATTCGTCGAGCTCCTCGTGGACCACTGCCTCGTCGGTCTGGTCAACCTTGATGATCTCTTCGATTTTCCGACTGAGATCTCGCTGCAGCGTCTCTTTGATTAGCATCCCATACTCAACTCGACTAGTAGATCTTCACCCGGTAGTTTGCCATGGTTTCGCGGTCGCTCAGGCCCATGAACCGGAGCCCGTCCTGGCCCTTTAGTATGCCCGGGTAAAACAATATGGTGGGCACCCGTAAGAGGCCCTTTAATTCGTCCAGGAGTTTTGACACCAGATAAAAGCCAGGAGACAGGGCGGCGGCGCGCCAGAGGAACACGCAGTCCGGGATAGGCGTAAGGCCGTCGATGTGCCTTGCCAGGACAACAGGGAGGTGCGACAAGTCTGGGTCAGACAGGTAAGTGTTGACTTGTCCTTGAGCGGCCTCCCAACCTCTCGTCGCCTCGAGTTCCACGACCGGCTCTAGGCCCTCGGCGCTTTCTATTGCTTCCCAAACCAACCCAGAGAGAGGTAGCAGCCGCACGGTCAGTCCGTGATTTCCGATGCGCGTGGCAAGTTTTTGCAGCTCTCGCCGAAACGCCCATTCTTCGTCGGGGTCGTATCGGAACAGAGCACACGGGAGCTCCGAGTAGGCGCTGATCCTCGGTGGATCCGCCAACAGGTCTGACTCAAGCTGCTGCAGTCGTTCTGCGAGCGACATACTCCGCGTAATCCTCCAGTGCGCAGGCTGGGTACTCGATTCTCACAACCGGTCCTGCCGTCTCGTACGTCAGTAGATGCGACGAGGCTGCCTCGGCGAAGAACCTCTCGATCGCCGCACTGGACAAGAAGTATAATTTCCAGACCTCATCGTGAATTGCCGACTCTCCCCTGTACCCTATTTCATGGCGAACTCGCGCAATTAACGCGAAACTCGCGATAGGTAAGTATGGCGTTGCGATGCGTTTGTCGCGGGCGCCCGCCAGAATCCCGTAGTCGCGAAGCGCAGCCAAAAGTCCTCGAGCGACCTTGGTAGCCACGGTCGAAGTCCACTCGCGACCATCGAAAAGCTCTATCGGCCTTGCTCTCAGGAACCGCAGGGCATCATCTGTGGTAACCTCTCGGCTTGTCCCAGCTATTTGGCTCAATTCTTCGATGACGAAGTCCCACATCAGCGGCTCCGAAGCCGCCGCGGCGTAATAGTGAATCGGCACGATCACCGACCTGTCGACGCCTGAGCGCTCAAGAACGGCTAGGAGCTTCCATAGATCCGGGGGATTGCTGTTCACCAGCCGAGGCATGAATGCACGACCCACGACATCACGCACACGACGCCGGCTCGGGAGCCCGATGCTGTTGTTCCCTAGATGTTCGTTTCCGGTTGAATCGCCCCACCGGAGCGTGAGCGCTCTCATCGAGTCGAGCAGAGCCCCGCCTTTCTGCAGCCGTGTTGTGTAGCGGGTATGGAGATGGGTCTGATCCAAATCTTTCACAGCGTGGTCAACTTTAAGACGAACGTCGTAGACTGCATCGCGCGTCTGCTACCGTGCACACAATTTGAGTTTGGATTCCATCATGTGGTCTCAGGTGCATCACCTGATCCTCCGGCCGAAATGCAGCCATCGAGCATCCGCGATGATATCCGAAGGCATCAGGAGAAACCGACAAGCCCGACCTGTGCCATTGATTCGATGCTGATTATACGTTAGAAGCATCGCTTGCCCTGGGGGCGTGACGCGGACAACGGGTACTACACGAGTCGGAATTGGTAGCGCATCCCCGCCCCTTTCAACCGATATACCTTCCTACCTCGCTCGCTAAAGGGATTAGGAAGCAGGTGTATTCGACGTTCTGTTGGATGCGCAGCGCTCGACACATACAGGATCCTGTATCGGTAGCGGCGATCGCTCGTGCACCTGCGCGCGCACTCTACTTCACTTTCCGCCAGTTCGATCTCCATCGCTTGGCTAGTCGACGATTTGACTTCGAAGAACAGAATGAAAGAAGGCTGGGCGACCTCGAAGTCATACCCTAGCCCATCATTTCCGCGGGCACCACCGACGACGAAGTTTCTGTAGGTGGACTTCCAGCAGTCGTCGCTCGTCCCTGGGTAGGCCTGTTTCAGCCATTCGAGCGCGGCGACCTCACCAACAAGCCCGATCGCGTTACGCTGCTCATCGGTCAGCTTGCCCCGAGAGCCACCGGAACCCGCGGTTCCGCCTGAGTGCGGCCCAGAACGTTTCCCACTCGTCTGCAGAACGCGAAGCCGGGCGAGCTTCGCCGGTGTGGAGAGGAAGTCGTTGGTGAGACTTGTACGCACCGCCTGCGCGATTGCCTGCCAATTGTCCGAACTAGCCGACACCGTCTGACCGTGCAAGTCGATCGACCGCTTTTCGAGATCTTCTTGCCTCTTTTTCTCCGCCGCTTCCCTGGTTCGCCTATCAAGGTCATCTGCAGTGAGGGCGAGGCGAGTCAGATCGATGGTAAGTGGCATATCAGGTGGCCATAACCCACAGCGCTCAAGCCACTTAACAATGTCGTCCAAACCTAAAGGGACGAAATCATGAAGCGCAGAGACTTCGGCCAGTTGCCCAATTCTGGACTCCGGATTGGCTTCAGTCCAAATGGAATCAGGTATTTTCGAATTCTTGTCACACCATGCGAGGACGACCGGAACAATCGATTCGACCGATCTTAGGAGTAGGGCAACATTGCCCCGGCGCACCTCGTCTAATGGCAGGAGCGCTGCCTTGTATTGAGCGATCGGACGAGCCCCGGACTGCCTCAGCCAGTCGTTAATGCGCCTTCGCATGAGTTTCGCTGTCGGCACGTCGCAGATCTCCAACCACGACGAATCGGGCCCAAGTTGGTCCAGCTCATCACGAGCCGCGATATACGGGTCGACCGCTGCACTTGTGAGAAACGAGGTAACGAAGGCCTCCCTGAGGCAGCCGAGAATGCGTTCCCGGTTCTCTTTCTTGAAATACTCGAAGGCCCGAATCTGGCCTTCTTCGTTATGCAGAGGCTTCAGCCCAAGCTTGCGGAGAGCTTGGTTAAACGCCGCGTAATCAATACCCAGCTTGTCTCGGAGCGAACCCAGATCATCAGCCTTGCGGCAGATGTCGAGTAGTTCTGCTGGAGTCGCGGGGAAGCTCTCATGATACCGTTTAAGAAGCGCAATCACGTCTTCCTCGGAGTACTCGCCTGCCTGGTCAACAAAAGCGATCGCGGCCTCCACGCCGACGAAGTGGCAAACGATCGGTGCTAGGAACTCGATCGCGACGGCTAGCGAGCCGCGCATGGACTGGCGGATCTGCCGTACTAGCTCTTCGCTCTTTCCAAAGGCAATCGCCCAGTTTGCGTCCGAAGGTGTCGCTTCGGCGGGAGCGCGAGAATTCGTGGATAGCTTCAGGATCGCCAGTTCAACCAGGTTAGCTATTTCCGAGTGACCGATGATCTGGGACAGCGGCGCTGCTATCATCATCAGTGCGTCCCAGCTGAGCTGTGAATCGGCGGTCGGCTCCACGACGATTATCGCAGGACCTTGATCCAGGTCGAACCGCAAGGCTCTCAGGTGTTCGGGCAGGGAGGTGGGATGGCCCTCGATCTCGATCGAGAGCGAGTTGGCACGCGCGAGCCTCACACTTCGCAGCTTATGGAGGGCCGCGGCTCTCGCTTTCTCTGAACGCTGTGTCGCGAAACTTGTGCCGAACTCAAGGGCGAGAGACGCAAGCGTTTCGAGCCATTCCAGTCCTGGCTGGACGAGTAGATCTAAAAGCGTCGCCCGGTTAATCAATCGTCCGTCGACGAGCACCGACGGTTCCACTTCGCTCGTCAAGCGCGCCCGACCGCCGAGAGCCGGAGCGAGAAGTGTGTATGTCGCTTCGCCCATCTCGGGGCCAATATCGAAGACGCATCGCCCGATAGTCTCAAGGAGATCGGTTACGAGATCATCCTGCGTATTCCGGAAGTAGATAATCTCGCCAGTCTGGTTGCCCGGTGTATCGCCAGCCAGCTCGACCGTCTCGAGGCGACGGTCGCGGCTGACTACTAGGAAACGCGAGTTCAATGTCTGCAGACTGCGTCCGGCTTGTTCTTGTCCAATCGCCTCTGTCCAGGCGCGTCGATAGGCTTTTTTGAAGCTGTCAATTTGTGTCTCGGGCAGTTCAGATCGAAACAACAGCTCGCCCAGCCTTTGGACGAGATCCGATGAATTGTCGGCGGCTCCCCAAGACTTGAGACCCATCGAGCGAAGCCGAACGCGAGCTCGATCGCTCCTGTCGAGAAAGCGTCGGAACTCCAACGGAATTAGCGGAGCATAGAGCGGAACTGGGTCGTCGTCCCCAGACTCCACGTGCCATGCTGTCTCTGGAGGGTGGAAGTCAATCTCATCTCTTTGTCCGGGTCGTCTCATCGGCAGCCACGGCGCATGCCGCAGGAACGCCGCTGTCGGAGTAGGCCAATGCAGTGGGTCAGGCCTGGCTGGATGGTAGGGGCGGAAGATATCAGTGAGTAAGGTATCGTCCGGCCACTGATTCAGGCCCGCGATGAGAAGTCGGGCATACGTGAGCCGGGCTGGCATGGAGAATCGTTCATAGTCTGCCTGACCGGGCAGCCGAGAGAACGTCCCTTTTATCTGATAATCGGTATAAGGGTGCGAGGCGAATTGGGAATTGGATCGAATATCGCTGAGCCATTCCGCCTGGTTTGGGGCCTGAAGCGGCAAGCTATGAAGGTTGCTTTGCTGAAACCGCGAACCCTGCCACTCCGTATTCTTCTTTCCCAACGGGATCGGCCATACGCCATCACGCACGCCGATCGCACGAAGGAATGACGTCCACGAAGTTGTGTCGGTGATCGCAAACGGCCAAACACCTGGAGCTAAGATCACCTTAGAGTCGAGATCAGCAAGCTCTGCCGATTCCGCTCGGGTCTCCCTGATCAACCTCGCCAGATCGTTAGCCCAATCAACTGGCCAAGCCGGAGAAAAGAAAGTCTCTCCCGCGGGTAGCCAGCCGGCCGTTGTCGGCGCCCGTAACTTGAGCTGATCGAGCTGAAGTCTATAGCTGGTGCTGGCGCGGTAGAGGCTGTACGACCACCTAATGGCATCACTCCATATCTTGCTACTCTTTGTTCTGCCCAACAGAGCCGAAAGGTGACCAAGAAGCTCTCGACTGTCGTAACGGCGAACCAATCGCTGTTCCTCCAGGAACGTGCGAGACGGCCTCCGACGTGTCGTCCGCCTCTCTGTGACGTACCAGGTGAGATCTGGGTGCATGAAACAAAGACCCGTGTGAAGACTGGCAGGTATTCTGACGTCGATCGAGGGGTCCACTTCCTCCTCGCCTTCGGTCCGAGTTTGACGTGGTGGGAAGAAAACGACTCTCGTCCGTTTCGCGTTCTCGCCCCTGCCGATCTCGCCCGAGGGATGCAGACGGGCATCATCGCCCAATAAGATGCGCCTACCTAGCAGATGGCTCGCGTCATCCTTGAAGAGCTTGGCAAGATCTTCATAAAAGAGGTCCCATTGGGTGGCCTTCCAGTCACTCTTATGTAGCTTGAGCGCGAGTTGCTCCGCCCACTCGGCTAGCGTCTCCCTTGAGGGGTCCAATCCGGCCTGGATTACTTTTGTGCAAAACTCCTCAAGGCGGTTCTTCCTCGACTCAGTCACATCCCTGTCGACGACCTCTACGTCAGCCCACTTGACGAGCCGATGAGGTTTGATGAACTCATAGTCCTCGGCCCATCGGTAAACCGTCTTGAGCGAGCCCGCCGTCTCGTTGGCTGGCGTTCGCTCGATCGGGATACAGCGGCTCGCTGGGAGATCTTCACCAACTTCACGAAACGCCTCAGATAGCAGCTGTGTGTGGGTGGTCCAGGTCACTAGGTCGACTACGGCGTTCTTCAGAGAGGATTCTCGTCGATGCCGTAGTGCTAACAGGCATTTGGCGGAAAGCGTCGCAGCGCATCGAATCAGAAACGCGTTGAGGGGCACTTCCTCGTGGATATTAGTGCGATCGTTCTTCGCATAGAAAGGAGCGTTGAGAAAGCCGTTCAACGGCGATTTGGCGTCTGGACCCATCGGAAGAAAGTTGTAGAGTCTGGTGCCCACTGGCTCCTGATCAACACGCACTGCAACGGAGACGGCCGCATCTCCTCGCCATTCGGCCCAGGAGGCGGGCAGTCTATCCTCGCGAATACTGTCGTGAATTGCCTGCATCAGTTCTTCGTGGTCGACGGGCAGAGACGCGACAAGGAATTGCCCCTGCTCATCCATGTCCGCAATCTCGCCTATGAAGCCGTTGAATTGGAGACTCTGCGGTAGAGAGCGTTGTTTGCGATTGACCACGCTTCGATGCTCCCCTTCATCGTCCACAATTTCGAAAACTAACGATTCGACCCTCTCCAAGAACAACAGAACTGGTGCATCCGAGGAACGGAGTGAGGCGATCTGCTCTTCCACTGTCTGGAGAGCTAAGGGGCTAGTGAGCGGCAGCCTGATCACTGTCGAGAAGGCTTCGTGAGCGACTCTTGCAGTTGCCTCGTTTTGCGAGGAGAGTGAAACGGGCAGAGTGTACGGTGACAGCGCCTCGATTGCCTGGTCGGCTAGCCCTTCATGCTGTGGGTACTCTTCTTGGCAGATGCGACGAATGACTTCTGGTTTGGCGAAACCAAAACAGAAGCCTTCGAAGTTATTGGATGCAATATCTGGGTCGCAGGCCGAGAAAACTTCCGGCCATCGGCAAATTTGAAGTACACTGCGGAATCCAAGGCCTTTATTTCCAATACCCTCGCCAGGGTGCTTGCTACTCAAGCCGATGTCGCAAATCGCCTCGAAGTTATCTGGATTAAAGGGTTCTCCGCCGTTCGCTACGTAAAGAACCCCGTGTTCTCCTTCAGCACGGTGGAGGCTCACGATGATCCGCCCGTCCTTTGAAAGAGGCGAGTGAGCATCATAGGCGTTCTGAATAAGTTCGAGTAGAAACCGGTCTCCATACTCGTGAGATGTCTGCTCTATCACCCGCTTGACGCTTTCATGCACGCGCGATTTACCGCGAGAAAGAGCAAACGAAAGCAGTTCGCCCTTGGCCTTTTCCTCAATGATCGCGCGGGCGTCTACGTCCAGAATCATATCCATCACTAATCTCCGGGGCGGCAATCATTCTAACGCGCAAACACACCCCTAATCGACCGGTGTGATGTTCCAGGACATGTGAGACAGGAAGGGTGAAGGAAATCGCTCCGAGCCTGTATCAGCCGCCGTTGCAGCATGCTCTCAATCGCCTAACTCTTCAGGCCTGGGTTTCTGTCCCGTGTCAGACTTTATGAGACAGTCGGAGATTCGAGGTAAGGGGGTGGCGACGAAAGGAAGTCGGCATGGGACGACCGCTGAAATGGAGCCCTCAACAGAAGCTGCCGTTGGTGCTGAGCATCCTCCGCGGCGAGGGCTCAGTGGCCGAGATTGGCCGCCGTCACCAGGTGTCCGACGTCACGTTGGCGAAGTGGCGGGACGCGTTTCTGGCGGGTGGTGCGGCGGCACTGGCCAACGGGAGCCGGCGCGGTCAGTCCGGACGGGAGGCTGACCTGGAGACCGAGTTGGAGGAGATCAAGGCCGCGCTGGGCGAG
>Ga0209342_10006320_pt1 | contig 12059 bp, 11 predicted proteins | sample RifCSP16_2_FD_184023 | JGI IMG/M metagenome (GOLD analysis project Ga0209342, IMG submission 184023) | Soil microbial communities from Rifle, Colorado - Rifle CSP2_sed 16_2 (SPAdes) (version 2) | ecosystem: Environmental > Terrestrial > Deep subsurface > Rock core/Sediment | place: Rifle... | reverse complement strand
GTCCTCATTGGCGCCTCACCAGGCGGCTCCTTTGATGCCTTCTCCCGCACCATCGCGCGCCATATCGGGAAGTATATCGCGGGGCACCCAACGGTAGTGCCTGAGAATATGACCGGGGCGGGAGGCCTTATTGCCGCCAACTACATGTCCAAGGTTGCCAAACCGGACGGACTTACCATCGGCCTTCTTAATGGCGGCCTTTTCTGGAACCAAGCGTTGGGACAGCCGGGGGTCGAATTCGACGCGCGAAAATTCATCTTTCTGGGCGCTCCCACCAAGGAGGAAGGGGTTTTCTATTTCACAAAAAGGAGCGGCATCACGAACATGGAAAAATTGATGGCCTCGAAAACACCGGTAAAAATGGGAGGACTGGCACCGGGAATCAATACAGACAATAGTATCCGCATGGCAAAAGCGGCATTGGGCCTGCCCATTCAACTCGTTTCCGGCTACAAAGGCGGAGCGGATATTCGCCTGGCGATGCAGCAGGGAGAAATTGCCGGCTCGTCGGCCTCATGGATGGCCGTACGTTCTGTATGGAGCAAAGTCCTGGTAAGTGGTGATGGGGTTGTCGTCCTTCAGGTTGTACCGAAACCTTTACCAGATCTGCCTAAAGTCCCCCTGGCCATCAGTTATGCCAAAACCGACGAGGCCCGCAAATTGATTGAAGTGGGAATTTACGCTGCCAGTATCTTTTCCTGGCCTTTTGTTTTGCCACCCGACACACCTAAGGAACAGGTGCAAGTCCTTGCCAAAGCTTTCACGGATACGCTGAAGGACGAGGAACTGCTTGCTGAAGCGGAACAGGCCAAGCTGGATATCAAACCGATCAGCGCCTCTGATCTGGAAAAGACTGTTGCTTCCATATTCAAGCTGGACAATACGATGCTTTCAAAACTGACGGATATATTTTTCAAATAGGAAGGCAGATCAGGTAATCATCCTTAAAAGAGGGAAAAATGGATTATATCAGGGCACGTTTAGGTTAAAGAGAGATTTTGACCCCGCTTACTCCCAGCTCGTTTGACCCTTTCTTACCCTAGGCTGCCGGGTGATGTCCAGCCCTATCTGGAAACCTCCCGCGAGTTGACATAACAGATCCTTATCGGATACTGTCCGGCTCAAAATGGCGATCCGGGGGGCGGCTCATACTCCCTGCTGGGTCCCTCCCCCCTGACGGCTGGCCGGTAAGTGGCCGTCGGGGCGATTTGGGAGTTCTCAGCGGCCGTGCCTTGAAAGGAAATTCCTATCACTTAAACTTCGCGGGATTAGCATGAACGGTAAAAAGCTCCGTTGCATCCAGGTCACTCGAATGACCGCTCCGGGCTAAGCGATGGAAGCGCAATCAAAAACACGGACCGGGGTTTCCCTACTCGAGGGGCAAATTCCATTGAGAGGAGGCCTTACCGATGAGTAAGGACGAGCTATTCGCTAAGAATGACCGCATCACCAAAGATTTCGATTTCGGGGAAGACACGGCCGCTGTTTTCGACGATATGCTTGGGCGTTCGGTGCCTTTTTATAGTGAGATCCAGCGCATGATCAGCGAGATCGCGGCGGACTTTGCAGTCGAGGGGACCAACGTTTATGATCTGGGCTGTTCCACCTGTAACACTTTTCTCGAGCTCGATCCGGTCCTCCCGAAATCAGTCAAGTTTGTCGGCGTCGACTCCTCACCCGCGATGTTACAGCGTGGTCGGGAGAAGCTGGCACAAAGCGGGTTCACGCGGGACTATGAAATGGCTTTGGCGGACTTGAATCACAGTTTCCAGGTGACCAACGCGTCCGTCGTCATTATGAATCTGGTATTGATGTTCGTCCGGCCACTCCATCGCCTGCCCCTCATCAGCGGTATCGCCAACGGTATAAACGATGGAGGCTGTTTATTGCTCGTGGAGAAAACGGTCAGCAAAGATCCTAAACTTAACCGTTTGTTCATCCAACACTATTATTCATTCAAGGAGCGTCAGGGATATAGCGAACTTGAAATCGCCAAAAAACGAGAGGCCCTGGAAAATGTGCTCATACCCTACCGGCTTGAAGAGGATAGAGATTTGCTCTTGCAGAGCGGATTCAGCGAGTGCGAGGTTTTTTTCAGGTGGTATAACTTCTGCGGGCTGGTCGCGGTAAAATGACAGGCGCCGCGAATCGAGAAGGTAACGGGAAACCCGACGAATTGACTGTGTCGGCGACTCTGCGGTGTTGGAACACCGCGGCCGGAAACCTTCTCTTTCGCTGGCGGAACGCCCTTTTTCCCGGGGTATTCGTGCTCGCGGCTTTCACCGTGCGACCTGAAGTCATTCTCGGAAGCGCGACCATCAACAGCTTCCTGTTAGGTTTCGGAGTTGCCGTTGCATTGGTCGGAGAAGGTTTCCGGCTGCTTACCATAGGGTTTGAATATATTCATCGCGGCGGCAAAGACCGACGGCCTTACGCGAGCCGGTTGATCAAGGAAGGCATATATGCAAGCACGCGCAACCCCATGTATGTTGGCAACGCGCTGATCGCGGTAGGCATGACCCTGGCCACCACCTCCCCTATGGCCTATTTGGTTTTGATCCCGCTGTTTCTTTTCGTCTACCAGGCGATTGTATCGGCGGAAGAAGAGTACCTTCTCAAGAAGTTCGGAAGCGAGCATGAAGCATACTGCGCGAGCGTGAATCGCTTTTTACCCTCTTTCTCGGTCATCCATAGGTTATGGTCGCGGGCGCACTGGGACTGGAAGCGCGCGGTCAGAAAAGATCTGAGCACGCTCATGGGCCTCGTCACAGGACTCACGCTATTACCAGTGTGGAGGACTTATTTCCTTCAGGGGTCTGTCGCTGCCGAACTGCAAGCCGTGCGGGCACTGATCATGATGTTTGCCTTCGGCGCGCTCTACGCTGTCCTTCTCTACCTGAAAAAACGCAAGCGACTCTTCTCTTGACCCAATCGAAACTAGAATACCCGGCAACTTCCCATGTCGGAAATAAAAAGTTATCAAAGAATATTCATCTTTCTTCTCCTGGCGCTTCTGATTACCTGCCTAATTAGCCCCTGGGCAGCCGCGCTTTGGAATCTGGCCGTCCAAGCCCACCCTCAGTGGGAGAAGTACCACTACCCGTTTTCAAGCATGTTTGGACGGCTCTTCATGGTGTTCGGTGTCGTGCTATTTTTTCTGTGGCGCCGGCTGTTGAAAATAGAATCTTTCGCCCAATTGGGGCTCCAGCCTCTTCGTCAGGGCCTTCCGGACATCACTGAGGGCTTTCTTCTCGCTATTGCGTCGATGGTGATGCTTGCCGTGGTCATGTCGTTTTCCGACGTTTTCACGCCTTACCTCCGTCTTCCCTTCTCTGCTGGGTTGGGACGCTCTCTCAAAGCCCTGCTTCAAGGTCTCACCGTCGGATTTCTGGAAGAGATCTTTTTTCGCGGCATTCTTTTGAAAGGGCTCCTCGAAGACCAAAAAACCGCAAGCGCGCTCGCGGCGACCAGCCTTTTCTATTCTGCCATCCACTTTGTCAAGCCGGCGAAAAATTTCACGGTCTCCGGCCTTGACCCCTGGGCGGGCTTTCGCCACGTCCTCTATGCTTTCGCACCGTTCCTCGACCCGACGGATCTTCTCCCCGGCCTCTTCGGTTTGTTCCTGATTGGCGCAGTATTGGGCTATGCCTTTTTGCGCACCGGCTCTCTGTATCTCTCGATCGGCCTGCACGCAGGATGGGTCTTCGGGATCAAGACCATCCGCGTCTACGGTGACTACCGGCGCGAGGACCTGGGTTGGCTCTTCGGCTCCTCAGAGCCGAAACTCGTCAGCGGAGTCGCCGGCTGGATCGCTATCTTAGCCGTAGGCCTCCTCATCCACTGGATCACCCGCAACCGCCAGCACCTACCCCCAAAAGTTTTGAGTTTTTAGTCTTGAGTTTTAAGTTAAAACTATAGTCAAGGAAAAAAGAAAATTACCATAATTCCCCCATCCCCTCTCAAATCCCCCTTTCTCCCCCTTTGGTAAAGGGGGATCGAGGGGGATTTAGGGGGGTGAGGGGGGGATTTGATGTCAACTTATTTAATTCCGTCACTATAAGAACTCAAAATTCAAAACTCACAACTTCTGCTACCTTCGCCGATCTGCCTCTTCCAAAAGGGGCTTGACCTTTGCCGCGATTCGCTCGGCCAACAAGCGGTAGCCGGCGCCGTTGGGATGGATGGCATCGCTTTTAAGCTTGCCGTCTGAGAGAATGCCTTTGAGGGCTTCCGGAACGAAGAAGGCCCCGCGCTCGCGCGCGATCTCCCGGTAGACGGGCCCATACTCGTCGGTAAAAAGGCCGAGCCGCATGGCCACCACAGCGACCATCGTTCCGCTCTCATGGATGCGGCGTATCATCTCGTCGAGGTTTTTTCGCGTTTCAGCCAGAGGGACCTGGCGCAGAAAGTCGTTGCCCCCGAACAGGAGGATGACCAGACGGGGATTGCGGGTGAGCACGTCCTCTCCCAAACGGGCAAGGCCATCCGCAGCGGTGTCCCCGGGTCTGCCGGCGTTGATCACAGGGTAAGGAATAAGCCGGGAAAGCCCCGAGGGGTAGTCCTCGCCTCTCGCGGCTCCGACCCCTTCCGTAAGACTATCGCCGAAGCAGATCACGTTTTCTCCCCGGGATCGAAGGTTTTGCACATGGCTGAAATCGCCGCTTCGGCCGCAGGCCAGGGTAAGGATCCCGCCCGCGAGCACAAGCCAGGAAAGCCGAGGTGGGAATGGGCGCCCGAGCGTCATCCGACGATCACGCACCGTTCCGGATGAACCAGGACAAATACTTTTTCCCCCATATCGTAGAGCTGCACAGGCGGCGTGATCACGCGCAGTACGAGGTCGGGGGCAGCGAGGGTAACGAGATAATCGATGGCGTCGCCAAAATAGATACGCCGGGCGATCGTCCCGGAGAAGCAATTGAACCCGCGCTAAGCTCCCGAATGACGCCGACGAAGATAAAGCACCATGCCTCGATCAAAGCAGCGTCCTGAGCCGAAGAAAGGCACACCGAAGCAAAGAATAGAGCAAGTGACCAAAAGCCAACCAAGCTTTTCATTTTTCTTCCCTCCTGGTCTCTATTCCGTCTTTGAGACTACTACACTTTCCTCTTCCACCGTCAACCTCCCGCAGGAATCCTGGACTTCATGGGCGCTGCTGTCTAAATGATTGGCTCAGCCAGGGCCCAAAAGATCCGCGAGCGGCGCGATCGACGAGAGCTTTTCCAAATTTCTTACCGAAGCGACAATTTTTTCGACTCTGTCTTTTGTTAAAGCCATTCCTGCATTGGCACGAAATTTTTCCTCGATCTCTTGCGGCGGTAGGGGAAACTCCAACCCTCCCCTCGGGTAGGGCTGGTTTTCTTCCAGCACCGTTCCATTTTTAAGCTTGACCTTGACATGACCTGAGAAGTGGCGCGGATAGTCGATGGTCGCGTCCAGCTCGTACCCGACCTTCTCCGCGATTGCGAGCACTTCGGTGTCGCGGATAGCCTCGTCAGAGAACTCCTCCAATCCCGCCCGGCCTCGCACCAGCATGACAGCTATACTATAGGGGAGGCTGAACTTGGCGCCGTAGGAGCTGGAAGGATGCTGTTTTTCTTTCAAGGGCTCCCACAGCCGATGGACCGGCCCCTCTGCGGTTCGGCAAACGATTTCTTCGATCTGGTCCCCCCGGATAGAGTGCTTCTCTCTTAATCGCAGGGCACAATCCATGTAGGGATGAGAAATCGAGCCGCAGGGGTAAGATTTAAAGGCAATCCGGGATATTTCCCAAGTCTTTCCCAGCTCGCTCAGTTGCTCCAGGCGAAAGCCGTTCTCTCCGGCAAACGATCGGTAGAATCCATGAGGGCCCTCAAAAACCGTGGCCGGACCTCGAAAACCGCGCTGCGCCAAAAGCACCGCGATAACCCCGGCGTGCGCAGCCCAGCCAGGATGAAGCCTCTTGGTCCAGCTACCATCGGATAGATATTCGATAATCCCGGAGCTTTGACTCCCGCATATCCCGAAGGCATTCAACCACTCGGCGGGTTCTAGGCCGTAAAGCTTACCGCACGCCGCCGCTGCCCCAAAAGTAGCGCATAGGGCCGTTGGGTGAAAACCACGGGCATGAAATTTTCCCGGCGCAACCAATCCCACTTTGCACATCACCTCGATCCCCGCCACCGTCGCCTCCAGCACCCTTCTACCGGTCGCACCGAGCTGCTCTCCGACCGCCAAGGCCGTAATTGCTCCCGAGCACCCCGTGTGGACGATCGCTTCCTCCAGCGTATCGTCGTAGTCCAGGCCGTGCGCCAAAGTTCCATTGGCCAAGACCGCATTGGCTGCCGCCCGTTTCCCGGCAGTACCGATCAAGCGGCTTTCCTGAGGTCCCCCGAGGACAGACGCCACTTCAAGGACCATCTGCCCGAAGTCCATGGTGGAGGCCGCCAGGGCATTTCCCATAGTGTCGAGCAGAAGGAGCTTCGTCTTCTCAATCACCTCAGGAGGAATCGCCTCAAAGCTGAGATCGAGAAGAAAACGCGCTATCGCTTTCGAGTACGGCTCCATCTCCGGCTACTCGGTTTGCGCTCGCTCGTCTTTTTGCCTGCCTCCGTTCTTCCCCCGGCTACGGCCTTGATCAACGGCAGTATGCTCCTCATGCGCTCTAAATTGCCAACCGACTCGATCGCCTCTTCCGTGTTCCTACGGGAGAGAACGAGTCGAGCGCAGTCGCGAAATTTCTCCCCTATCTCAGCCCAGCTCATCGGCTTCAAGGGATGCCCCCTTGCTACGTCGGCCCTCCCCTCGATCGTCTTTCCGCCCTTGAGCTTGATGCGAATCCGAGATCTAACCTGGTCGTAGCCAAGGGCCTCCAGCTCCGGATCGACCGTGAGCGTTACCCGCCGCATCAAAGCGACGACCCTGGGATCGCGCACCTTTCGGTCACTGAATTGGGCGATGCCAGCTTTGTGTTCCAGGACGCCAATCGCCATGCAGAATGGGATGCTAAATTTTCCTTCCAGAGCGGTTTTAGGCATCGGATAGATCAGGGCATTAGGCACATTCGAGTTGGTGCCGACTTCGATCGACTCGATGTCACCGGCGTGGAGATCGTTACTTTGAACCAAGTCCAGGATCAGGTCCTGGGCCGGGTGAGAGAGCGAGCCCGAAGGATAGGGTTTGATGGAAATCCCGGGCTCCTTCATGAAGTAGGGCCGCCCCAGACGGCCAGCGATCTTTTCTTCGTTATATCCGCCGGCCATGGCGCTGAAAAATCCCCGCTTGGCCTCCAGGATGTTGAGCGCGGATGTAAAGCCTTGTTGGGCTAGTTGGGCTGCGGTGACACCGTTTTCTGCGGCCCGCCCGGCATGCAAGGGCTTGGTCATGGTCCCAAAGTTTTCCCGGAGTCCCGCAGCCATGCTGGCAGCGATACCCAAAGCGCGGGCCAACGCCTCCGGCTTCAACCCTAACAGCTTGCCCACCGCCAGGACCGCCCCCAGGCCTCCCATGGTCGCCGTGGAGTGGAACCCCGCTTGATAGTGACGGGGATAAATGGCATCGGCGATCCGACACTCCACTTCCACTCCCAAAATATACGCCAGAAGCAGCTCTTGGCCAGAGATCTTGTGAGCTTCGCCGACGCCCAAGGCTGCCGCAAGCACAGGAACCGTAGGATGGGTCAAGAGTCCGTAAACCGCCTCTTTGGAGGTCGAAAGCTGAGTATCATCATAATCCATGGCGTGCCCCGCCACACCGTTGGCCAGTGCGGCCCTAGCCGCCGGCACCAGGAAGCCGGATGCAATAACCGTGGATTCCCCCCTTCCCCCTAACCTCCGGATATAGGTTTGGATGATATGCGATCCTCTCTCGGTCGAGCCGGCGAGCATCACGCCCAGGCCATCCAGGACAAATCCATGGGCCAGGCGAATGATCTCAGGGGGAATGTCTTTGTACCTTGTTTTGTGGACAAAATTGACGACTTCTTCGGTCAAACCCATCGCACTCTCCTACGCCGCCGGAATGTACGGCAGATGAGCGATAACACTATCAAGTGCAATTTTCCAGCCCTTGACACGGCCCAACGAGTAAGTTAACGTCTCGTTTGTATATCTGGACACCTTATCCAGAGTGGTGGAGGGACAGGCCCGTTGAAGCCACAGCAACCGGTTCCATCCTTCGGGATGGAATGCTGGTGCTAATTCCCGCCCCGGTTTAGGGGGAAGATAAGGTGAGGGAAACCTCTCCTTATCAATGGGAAGAGGTTTTTTTTTGGCCTTTTTATGCGGATCGAGACCGTTGGTTGAGGGAGAAAAGGATGACGCTTCGCCTCACGCCCGAGCAAATCGAGCGCTATAGCCGCCAAATCATGATCCCCGACGTTGGGGGAAAAGGGCAGATCCGCGTGCGCCAGGGCCGGGTGTTGGTCATCGGGGCTGGGGGTTTAGGATCGCCCGCGGCTTTCTACCTGGCGGCCGCAGGCATCGGCACGTTGGGTCTCGTGGACTACGATCGTGTGGAGCTCTCCAACCTCCAGCGCCAGATCCTCCACTTTACCGAGGATGTCGGCCGGCAAAAGGTGGCATCGGCCGAAGAAAAGCTCAACCGGCTGAATCCGGAGGTCGAGATCCGCACCCTGGCAGTACGTCTCGAGGAGCGCAACGCAACCGAGATCCTCGCCGCTTACGATTTCATCGTCGACGGCAGCGACAATTTTGCCACTAAGTTTCTGGTCAACGATGCGGCCGTGGCCTTAGGCAAGCCTTTCTCGCACGCCGGGATCGTGCGCCTTCAGGGCCAAACCATGACCGTCATACCGGGAAAGAGCGCTTGTTACCGTTGCCTCTTTAAAGGGCCTCCGCCGCCGGGAGAGATCCTGAGCTGTCAGCAGGCAGGGATCCTCGGCGCGGTGGCAGGAACGATCGGGTCGATTCAGGCCACCGAGGCGATCAAGTTCTTTGCCGGAATGGAGGATGATCTGCTCACCGACCGGCTACTCATCTATGATGCCAAGACTTTGAGCTTTCGCACGATCGAGGTTCAGAGAGACCTCGGGTGCGCCGCCTGCGGCCGCAAGAAAGGAATCAAATCAACCACAGCGGAATCAAGCGTGGAGGCTGGGAAGCCAGGAAGCTAGGACGCCGTCACGCCTCCCTGTCTTCTAGCACGCCAGGTTATGTGAGAGGAGCGTAACGTATGAGTTTTGTCAAAGGATTAAGATGCAGGGAATGCGGACAGGATTACCCCAAAGAACCCTTGCACGTGTGCGAGACGTGCTTCGGACCCCTCGAGGTGGTTTACGATTACGATCGCATCAAAAAGAGCATCAGCCGGGAAAAAATTCAATCCCGGTCCAATAGCCTTTGGCGCTATCGAGAGCTCCTGCCGATCGATGGAGAGCCCCAAGTTGGGCTCTATTCCGGCTTCACTCCGCTCATCCGAGCGCACCGCCTGGGAGAGGTCCTGGGAGTGAAGGAGCTTTATTTGAAGGACGACTCGGTCAATCACCCTACCTTTTCCTATAAAGACCGCGTGGTCTCGGTCGCTATTTCCAAGGCGATCGAGTTCGGCTTCGACACGGTCTCCTGCGCCTCGACGGGCAACCTCGCCAACGCTGTCGCTGCCCACGCCGCCAAGGCTGGACTTAACTGCTACGTCTTTATCCCCAATGGTCTGGAACAGGGAAAGATCATCGGGTCGGCCATTTACGGCCCGCGCACGATCGCTATCCAAGGCAACTACGACGACGTCAACCGGCTCTGCAGTGAGATTGCCGATAAGTATGGCTGGGCTTTCGTCAACGTCAATTTGCGGCCCTACTACGCCGAGGGAGCGAAGACTCACGCTTTTGAAATCGCGGAGCAGCTCGGATGGAAGATTCCGCGCCATGTGGTCGTGGCCTCCGCGGGAGGGACCATCCTGCCCAAGCTTCACAAGGCCTTCAAGGAACTCAAGCTCGTCGGCTTGATCGACGACGACGATTGTAAAATTTACACGGCTCAGGCCGCCGGCTGCGCCCCCATCGTCCAGGCGCTCAAGAAAGGGACGGATCTGGTGAGTCCGGTCAAACCCAACACCATCGCCAGCTCGATCGCGATCGGCAACCCGGCTGATGGTTACTACGTGCTTCAAGCCGTGCGGGAATCCGGAGGTTGGGGCGAGTGCGTCACCGACGAGGAGATCCTCGAAGGGATCCGACTGCTGGCCCGTACGGAGGGAATCTTCACGGAGCCTGCCGGCGGAACCGAAGTGGCCGTGGCGAAGAAGCTCATCCAGCAGGGGAGGATTCCGCGGGACGAATCCATCGTCATCAGCATCACCGGCAACGGGTACAAGACCCTCGAAGTCGTCGCTCAGAACGTGGAGAAACCATTTAGCATTCAGGCAACCCTCGAAAGCTTCGACGAGCTTTATCACCAACTCCACCAGCCATCCCCGGGGAAGGCCGTCGCCGGGGAAACGTAAAAAACGTCTTTTTTCTCCACCTTGAAAGCTTAACTTGGAAGGATTAAAGTAACCAGCAGATCGGCTAAGGAGGATGGGTTATATGATGGTGCGTGTCCGGGTACCGACCCCGCTGCGCAAGTTTACCAACGGCGCCGACGAGGTCAAAGCTCAGGGAAACACCGTGCGTGCATTGGTGGATGACCTGGAGAACAAATTTCCGGGGATCAAGGAAAGAATTTGTGACGAGACGGGAAAAATCCGCAGGTTCGTAAACGTTTACATTAACGGGGACGACATCCGCTTCCTGCAAAATATGGAAACCGCGCTAAAGGAAGGGGACGCGATCTCGATTGTCCCAGCCATCGCCGGGGGGCGAAAATAGCCTCTCCCTTTTCGCACGCTATGCTGAAAGCCATCCCAGGGCATCGGGTCCTTAAGGAGGAATTCAGAACGCCGAAAAAGGTGGAGTCTGTCCTGGACCTGATCGGCGAAACCCCTCTTTTGGAGATCCGCGAAGTCATTCAAGGTATCGCTCCGGGCGTGCGCATCTTTGCCAAACTCGAGGGTTTCAACCCGGGAGGCTCGGTCAAGGACCGGGCGGCCTGGAGGATGGTTCGGGACGGTATCGAGTCCGGCAAGCTGAGTCGGGGAAAGACGATCCTGGACTCCACATCCGGCAACACCGGGATCGCACTGACCATGATTGGGGCGGTGCTTGGCTACCCGGTTGAGCTGGTCATGCCGTCCAACGTGAGCGCCGAACGCCAGCGGATCATCCAAGCATTCGGCGCCAAGGTGATCTTCACCGATCCCCTGGAGGGGTCCGACGGCGCGATCCGGCTGTGCCGCAAGATCCTCGAACAAAACCCGGACAAATATTTCAAACCAGACCAGTACTTTAACCCGATGAACCCCCAAGCCCATTACGAAACCACCGGCCCGGAGATCTATCGTCAGACTCATGGAGAGATCACCCACTTCGTCGCCGGGATCGGCACGGGCGGAACCGTCATGGGCACAGGCCGTTATCTGAAGGAGAGGAACCGGAAGATCCGGGTCATCGCGGTTGAGCCGGATGACGCGCTGCACGGCCTCGAGGGGTTGAAGCATATGCCGAGCTCCATCGTGCCGGGGATCTACCACGAGGAGGCGTTGGACCAGAAAATACCCGTCTCCACTGAAGACGCCTACGCGATGGTCTATCGGCTCAGCCAAGAAGAAGGGGTGCTCGTGGGCCAGTCCTCAGGAGCGGCGATGCACGTCACGCTGCAGGTCGCGAGAAAGCTCAAATCGGGCATTCTGGTGACGGTTTTTCCCGATTTCGGCGATAAGTACCTGACCACCAGCCTGTGGTTGGGTTGGCGCGAGAGAATGTCGGTCGGAAACCTCAACTTTTCTATCTGAAATGAAAAAGCCAGCGGCCAGACCCCAAAAGGAAAAAGTCTGTGAGCGAATCTATCTGACCTTTCCCAAGGAGTTGGTCAAAGAGCCGATTGTCTGCTCGCTGGCAAAGAAATTTGACATCATGTTCAACATCCGGGGATCCACGGTCACGTCGGAAATGGGTCTGGTCGCTCTTGAGATCGATGGTGAGCGGGGCGAGGTGGGCAGGGCGATTCAGTGGCTGAGAGAAAAAG